>JACCEA010627144.1_pt1 | contig 14185 bp, 12 predicted proteins | sample 7449851 | NCBI WGS metagenome assembly JACCEA01 (sample SAMN15323453, study PRJNA562643) | freshwater metagenome | isolation source: river surface water | place: USA:Blue River Watershed | collected 2017-08-18 | reverse complement strand
GGCGTACTTTTGGGGTCTAAAATTCAATATTTTGAAGATGAAAAAAACAATACTTGTTGCATGCACATTAGTTGGTGCGATTTCGGGTTGGGCTCAAACAAAGCCTGTTGTTCCAGTAAAGAAAGCAACACCTGTTAAAGCAGCTCCAGTTGCAAAGGCTAAAATAGCTTTGACGTATACAGCAGCTCAATCACTTAAGACAACAAAGGATAGCGCTTCTTATGCTTTAGGTTTTAGAATTGCACAAAGCTTAAAAGGGCAAGGCTTACAAGATGTTAATTTTGAATTATTTAAGCAAGGAATGAATGCAGGTGTGGCTTCAAAAGGGGTCATTCCTGATAGCTTATTAGACGTATGTATTAAAAACTACCAAGATAAAATGAGTACAGAAAAAATCGCTGCAAACAGAGCAGCAGGCGCGGCATTTTTAGCAGAAAATGCAAAAAGACCAGGTGTGGTTCGTTTAACCAATGGATTACAATATGAAGTAATGGTAGCTGGTACAGATACCACAAAGCCTACTTTAAAAAACACCGTAAGATGTCATTACCATGGCACTTTAATTGACGGTACAGTATTTGACAGTTCAGTTCAAAGAGGTGAGCCAATCAGTTTCCCATTAAACGGTGTGATCAAAGGATGGCAAGAAGCATTGCAGTTAATGACTGTTGGAAGTAAATGGAAGTTATTTATCCCTTCTGAATTAGCTTATGGCGAACGTTCAGCTGGACCAGTAATTGGACCAGGGTCTACTTTGATTTTTGAAGTGGAATTGTTGGGTGTACAATAATAGTTGTTACACATAAATTATAGCACAATACACTTCACATCTATTTGTGGAGTGTATTTTGTTTCATAGCCTTTTCAATTTATTTTATGCAAAAGATTTCAGTTCTTATTCTTATCGCTTTTGGTGCATTTGCTTGTACCCCCAATAATGTTAAAATCAATGATGCAATTGGCAAACAAATTGATAGCGCTGGTATGAAAGGTAGCTTCGCATTAATGGAAAATAGCACAGAAGCTTTTACTATTTATAATTTGTCTGCCTATAAAGACAGTGGTTATGCGCCATTGAATACATTTTTTGCTTTGCCTATTTTAATTGGTTTAGATAAAGGTCAATTAAATGCAGACACCAATACATGGGTGTCACTTGATTCAACCGCTTACTACCAACAATTGGTCAAGCAAATTGGAAGGAATGAAATCTTGCAAGAAATAGATTCGATTCATTACGGCAAAGGTATTGTGAGTACGAATATGGATAATTTTTGGAATGATGAATCCCTTTTGATTACAGCCGATGAACAATTAGGTTTTATTAAGCAGTTGTATTTTAAAGGATTGCCTTTTCAAAAAAGAAGTCAAGAGCTTTTTAGTAAAATGATTTTGAAAGAGGCGAACTCTAATTATAAATTAAGTTATTTAGTTGCAACAGATACAAGCGTTGGTAACCAAGCCTGGGTAGTTGGATATATAGAAGAGAATTTACATCCTTATTTTTTTGTTTTACATACAAGTGCAACAGAAGGAGATGATTTAAAAAACAGAAATATTAATTTATTAAAATCAATCTTAATGAAAGAAGGATTTTTTAAAGGGGTTCGTTAAATTCAATTATCAATTCTTATCTAATTAAACGATTTATGCAATATTATTCTGAATCATTAACATCTTATAAGCGCATCCAAACTAGGCCGGTAAAAGTGGGCAATCTAGTAATTGGCGGTGGTCATCCAATTCGTGTTCAAACCATGACTACGACTGATACGATGGACACAGAAGCGACTGTTGCACAAATAATTCGTTGTATAGAAGCGGGTGCTGAATTGGTTCGTGTGACAGCCCCAAGTAAAAAAGAAGCTGAAAATTTAGCCAATATCAAAGCGGTGCTTCATTCAAAAGGATACACCACTCCATTGGTAGCGGATATTCATTTTACGCCCAATGCAGCAGAAATTGCTGCAAAGATTGTAGAGAAAGTGAGAGTGAATCCAGGTAATTATGTAGATAAAAAGAAATTTGAACAAATTGATTATACCGACGCTGAATATATAGAAGAGATTGAGCGTATAAGAGAACGATTTACACCTTTAGTGCTTATTTGTAAGGAACATGGTACTGCTATGCGCATTGGAACCAATCATGGATCATTGAGTGATCGAATCATGAGTCGTTATGGCGACACTGCTATTGGGATGGTAGAAAGTGCAATGGAGTTTTTAAGAATAGCTAGAAGTTTGGATTACCACCAGATTATATTGAGTATGAAATCAAGTAATCCTCAGGTAATGGTTCAAGCCTATCGTTTATTGATTCAGCAAATGCATCAAGAATTTAACGAGTTATATCCATTGCATTTAGGTGTGACGGAAGCGGGTGATGGAGAAGATGGAAGAATCAAAAGTGCAATTGGAATTGGCACATTATTAGAAGACGGCATTGGAGATACCATTAGAGTGAGTTTAACAGAAGATCCAGAATTAGAAATTCCTGTTTGTAAAGATTTAGTAAAAAGGTATACAAATTCGCCTGATCAAAATATAGATCAAGTCCCTGCTATCACTCAATTGCCCTATAGTCCATTTGAATATAAAAGAAACAATACGATTGCAGTAAAAAATATTGGAGGGAAACAAGTACCGGTGGTAGTGGCTGACCTAAGTCATTTAACCAATATTAAAGAAACTGATTTAGTAGCCATTGGATATACTTATGATGTAATGACAGATAAATGGGCGATTTCGGATGCTGCAGCAGATTATGTATTTATTGGCAATGCGCCATTGGATTTTAATTTGCCTGGAACATTAAATATTATTGCCGCTCCAGCAGTTTGTGCACTTGCAAATAACACCGAAAAGTACCATCCTATTATTGACGCAGCTTCGTTTATTGCATTTGATGCAAAGCATCCACAACTTAATTTTGTTCAAGTTGATTGTTATAGTGATCGTCAGCCAATTGCTGACGAATTATTACTACAGATTGCAAAAGATACGACAGTGATTTTTTGTTTGAGTAGTCAATGTAAAAATGCGATGCAAGCGGTTAAGAGAATGGCCATTAAATTAATGCAATTAGACATTCAACAACCAATTGTTCTTGTGACAGACTCCAAGTGGCAAACAACAGATGAACATTTAATTCATTTTGCAATAGAGACAGGTGCTTTGTTATTAGAAGGTATCGGTGATGGTATTTGTTTAGGCTTGACGAAGGAAGCTTATGAAGCAAGTGTAACTGGTTCAAATGTCTCTGGTCGTAATTATTTTAACAATGCAAGTTTAGAGCAATTATTGAATACAACTGCTTTCGGAATTTTACAAGCAACTAGAACAAGAATATCCAAAACAGAATATATTTCTTGTCCAAGTTGCGGCAGGACTTTATTTGAATTGCAAGAAACAACAGCAAAAATCAGGGCGGTGACTAATCATTTAAAGGGCTTGAAGATTGCCATTATGGGCTGTATTGTGAATGGACCCGGTGAAATGGCTGATGCAGATTTCGGTTATGTTGGTAGTGGCGTCGGGAAAATTACGCTCTATAAAGGAAAAGAAGTGATGAAGCGAAATATAGACAGTGCAGTGGCTGTTGATGAATTAATTTTATTACTCAAAGAACACAATGCATGGGTTGAACCAAGCAATTAATATTTTATGTATTCTATTTTTTACGCTTTATTTTATTTGATTTCATTAATTCCTTGGCCTATCATTTATTTACTAAGTGATGGGGTCGCTTTTTTATTAAGAAAAGTTTTCAAATATAGAGTTGCGGTTGTGGATTACAATTTATCAATTGCCTTCCCAAATAAAACCTTAATTGAACGCAAGAAAATTGCAAAAGAGTTTTATCAAAAATTTACAGATTCATTTTTCGAAACCATTAAATTGGTTTCCATGTCCGACAATACATTTAAAAAAAGATTCAGTTCCAATGTTGAAGTGCTCAATGAACTATATGCTTCTGGACAAAATGTACAATTAATGGCAGGTCATTTTTTTAATTGGGAATTTGCAAACTGGGGTGCTGCAAAATATGGCAAGTATCCACTTATTGCAGTTTATATGCCTTTAAGTAATAAATTTTTTGATAGGCTTATATTAGACATGCGTAAAAGGTATGGTAGTATTATGATTCCTGCTACTAATTTCAAAAATCAATTCCATCAATACGCTTCTAGTGGTCAATACGCAATGGCATTAGCTGCGGATCAAAATCCAGGGAATCCTAAATCTGCTTATTGGGTTTCATTTTTTGGACAACCAACCCCTTTTGTGAAAGGGCCTGAGAAAGGGGCTAAGCTAAATAATACCGCACAGGTTTTTATTCATTTCTATAGCACTAAAAGAGGTTATTATCATGCCCACTATGAATTGATGACTACAGCTCCTAATTATTTTAAAGATGGACAATTGACTGCACAATATGTAAAGGTCCTAGAAGAAAAAATAAAACAACATCCTGCTAATTATCTATGGAGTCATCGTAGATGGCGCTATACTTATGATGCTGCAACGTATGGACATTTACTAGTTGACTAGTTTTCGGAGATAGCTGGTTGCTTAGGAGAAGAAACGATTGTGAATTTATGTTTTAAAAACTCTACCGCATCCCATCCATCCTGAACAATTCTTATATTGTGAATGCCCTGTTTTTTTAGTACAGACGCAGCAAGTAATAATTGTTTCCCTAGATCGTCTATGATATAAATATTAAAGTGTTCGTCTAATTCAGACATAGACCCAGGATCACTAAATTCTATTAACGGAAGATTGATGGAGTCTTTTATATGTGCTTTATCGTAGACATCTTCTGTGCGAACGTCTAATATCATAAGGTATTCATCAAAAGGAATATCCATAGCCAATTCATCCACTTCTACCTCAATGATTAAATCTATTTTATGGCCTGCTTGAATCCAGCTAGTAAATCCGCCTTTTAAAAAACCTTTCACTTGAGTGTAACCAAGTAGTTCGAATTTTTTAATTGCTAATTCTTCTGAACCATTAGAACACACCAAAATAATGGGGCAATCTTGCTCCATTATTTTGAGTGCATTCAAAGTTTTAATTTCATCTAGTTCTATATGAATAGAGCCAGGTATAAAACCTTCTAAAAATTCCGAACTAATTCTAGTATCAATAATTTGAACTGAATCGTCTTTAGATAAGGCTAAAAATTGAGCTAAACTTAACTCCATATTATCCAACTAATTGTTCTACAAATTGGTTTACTTGCTCAAGGCGATTATAGTCCACCATATAAAAGATGAATTTACCTTCACGAATTGTAACAACAATTCCAGCTCTTCTTAAAATGGCTAAATGTTGAGAGGCAACAGATTGTTCTAATCTAAGTTTCACATAAATTTCCGTTACCGTCATTTTTTGGTGTTCGTCAATTAATTTTAAAATCTGTTGACGAAGTTTGTGATTCAATGCTCTTAAAATCATAGCAGCTTTCTTGCTATGGATTAAATCCACTTTTAATGGTGTGGTGCCATTGGCTAATTGTAGCAAGTTTAATGTTTGATTCATGACAAATTACATATTGGGGGTTATGAATTGTGATTCAGTACAAAGTTAATGAATAAATAATACATAATATTTTAAATAATATGTATTATTTCGCTGGAATGATATAAACTTCTTTCAAGTAATTTGGGCTTACGTAGGCTAAATCCTCAAATTGACCATTTTTCAATTTTTCAGTTGCCATTTCAAGTAAATCCTGACAAGTATAGTTGCTATCAAGGTAGGTAACTTCAAATGGGCTCTTGAATTCCTTTGTTTTCGCAGTGCCATTGCCGATACAAATAGTAGGCTTGGTAATTAAGCTGTTCCATAGTGTCTGGTCTAAAACAATGGCTTGTTCAGGAAGGATTTGTTGCATCTCTAGATTATAAATTGACCCAAATACTTCCATCCTCCTTGCATCTATCATTGGGAAGACCTGAATTTCATCTTTTGCCTTTGTTGAAGCTAATTTAATGGCTTTATGTGCTAATGCAGATAGCGTAGATATTCCTATTAATGGCTTTTGGATTGCATAAGCAATGCCTTTTGCAGTAGCAAGCCCAACCCTTAATCCTGTGTAACTTCCTGGCCCTAATGTCACTACAATGGCATCGATCTCATTTATGACCACTTTCTGCTTTTCTAGTAAGGACGCTATCGCCACCTGAATAAAACTTGCATGACTATGCGCTTCCTTATTAGAAAGCTCCGCTATTATTTCTCCATCCTTGCTGATAGCAACGATTGCTTCTTCTAAAGCGGTATCTATAATTAATAATCTTGCCAAGTTCTAAAATTGTACTGCAAAAATAGGTTGGTTTTGGTCAAAAAATTAGAAATTGCAATTCTAAAATTATAAATATGTCTAAACAAATCATTCAAACGAATAAAGTGCCAGCTCCGATTGGTCCATATAGTCAGGCAGTCATTGCAAATGGATTTTTATTTGCAAGCGGCCAAGTTGCTTTTGATCCTGCAACGGGTGAGTTGGTGTTATCTTCTATCGAGGCTGAGACAACTCAGGTAATGGAAAATATTAAAGCGATATTAGAAGAAGCTAAAATCAATTTCAATCATGTTGTTAAGACAAGTATTTTTTTAAGTAACATGGATTTGTTTGCTGCTGTGAATCAGGTTTATGGTAGCTACTTTACAGCAGATTTTCCTGCACGTGAAACAGTGGCAGTAAAAACATTGCCAAGAAATGTAAATGTGGAGATAAGTATCACAGCTGTTATGCAACCTTAGTTGGCTGCGACTTATCATAGCTAGTACGCTATTGCACTTTAATCAGGCTAAGAATTATTTAGCGCCTGACTTGAATTGATAGGTGGTTTCAAAATAAATTTGATCATGGGGTTCCAGTATTTGGAGCCCCATTTTATTATTAAAACAATTTGGCGCACCACTTAGATTTTCGATTGCGATACTTTGACGATCGTCTGGGGTGTATATTTGTAGATAAGGATAATTGTGTTTGGGCGTTATTGTAACGGCCCTCCCTTCATAACTAATTGTAACTTCATTTTGCAAAGGGTTTAACTTATAACAATCGTCAAAATGAGTTGTACCAATTCTTTGACCATCATTGAAAAAATTTTCATCTATACTATTTCCTGTTGGAATCATAGCTTTATTCATTTCAATTTTTCCGATTGAATTGAACTTAAGTTCATAGTCATCAACCCTTCCACCTAAGGTAAAATAGGGGTGCCATCCATCCATTATTGGTAGGGTATGTTTTGATTTATTTTGAATCTCAGTCTTTACGTTGATTTGATTATTTGTATATAACGTCCACTCAATAAAAATTTGATAATCGAAAGGAAAACCTGGGTCAGTTGCTTTGTAATCGAATTCAAGTTCAACACTTGCACAGTCCGATTCAATTTTTGTAGATCGTATTGTAAAATTTGCATCATATACAAGTCCGTGCATGGCATGGTCGCCAAGATAAAATTTATTAAACTGGTAATTTTGCTCCCCCCAATTGTATTGGCCGTTTTCTATTCTACATGAAAACGGACTCATTTTTCCACTTCTAAATCCGTTCATTTCAAAACTTACATCCTTCTCTTTTGATGGTGTTTCTATTGTGTCATGATGGTTAAGCGTAATAGAATCATTTCCTACTATGAGCGCTAATTTGGTCTCATTATCATAGACCTTCCAGCTATTCATTAAGGCGCCTTTAGATAAAATTTCAATTATAGTATTGGTTTTGCTATCAATGAGCTGAATCATTTCTGCCCCATTATTCTTATGTATTTTTAGGTCAAATGCCATAGACGCTGTTTGAGTGGAAAATTAAAACTATTCTATTAACTTTGAAAGATCAATTTTACAGTATGCGCACAATTTTATCTTTACTCTTATTTGTATTTACAGTTCCTCTTTTTGGGCAAGCCTGGCCAAAATATGATAGTACTATGAAGATTGGTAAAGCTGGCTACCGTATTTCTTGTATCAACAGAAGTCCAGATAGAAATATATTAAATGTTCGTCCTGTTGGTTTTAAGTCTGAATCCAGGGAGGCATCCATTGAAATTAAAGCAAGGGTTTTTGGCGCTGAGATCGACGATTTAAATATGGACGGATTTCCGGATCTAATTATTTTTTTGGAAGACGCAGCTGGAAAGAAAACGATCTTTCCTATCTGTTCTCAAAATAATGAAAGCATCGCGCCTATTTTATTTCCGGATATTTACAATGACATGGAAGCTAGTAAGGGCTATCGAGGCAAAGATGAATATAAATTAGTAGAAGGGGTGTTGTTTAGAAAATTTCCAGTTTATCCTTCAGACTCAACTATTAAAGAGCCAACAAATAAAATAAGACAATTGATGTATCGTGTTGTACAAGGAGAAAGAGATTCATGGAAATTCAAAATGTTTAAACAATTTGAATTCACTGCTAATTAATAACCACTAGTGATCATTATTTTTCCTACTGCTTTTTCAGTTCCTAACTCATCGCGTACAAAAATTAAATAAATGCCAGAGGCAACCTTGCGTTGGTATTGATTTAACCCATTCCAAATTGCTTGACCACCAATGGCCCTCATTTGTGTAATTAGTTGACCATTCAAATCCGTGATTTTTACTAAAGCATTATTTACAAGGTTCTTGATTTGGATTGGGCCATTGTAATCTGGTGCAACCGGATTGGGGTAAATTTTTATATGTTCTTGTGTTAGTGCACCTTCGGTAGCTTGGCCTTTATAACTCACAATTTCAGCTGCCGTGAAGAAAAATACATCACCGTTACTTGGTTCAACTGCAATCGATAATACCTTATTGTTTGGTAAAGGGCTATTTGCGGTAGTGAAATGTTGAATAACTTCTGTTCCGTCTTTATTGATTAACCATGCTCCATTATTCGTTCCAATCCATTTTCTATTGCCACCATCTACAGTAATGCAGTTAATTGTTTCATTTTGAAAAAGGTAGCCATTGAAACCATTACTATTAACAATAGGCAAGTAAGCATCACATGCTTCATTTATATCACCACATTGAAATAATGCAATTCCATTCTTGGTGCCTACCCAAATACTACCATCTTTGTCTTCGGCAATTGCGGATACTTCCATACTTGGCAAGTTTCCTGTTCCTTTACTTGTATTTAACTGCTTCCAAATTGCTTGATTATTTTGTTTCTGAAAAAGTAAAATGCCTTGTTGAGAAGGTCCAATTAACCAGCTTAACCCATTGCTGCCTACTATCAATTGTTTCAAATTTGTATTTGTAAAATTATTGGGGATTGCAAAAGCAGTCCATTGTGTAGCGTCTTTTACCAATAAGCCTAAGCCTTCCTTTAAGACATAAAAACCACCATCTGTTTGTTGTTGAATAGATTGAATTACACCTGAATTTGGATGTGGTATTGTCACTGTTGCAGTGCTTTGTAAAGGATTGTAATTAACTAATTGTGCACCCATGCCCATCCACCAACTTTGATCTTTAACATCTATAGCGACAGATGTAATATTTGACAAAGTTAAATTTTGTAATTGATTGAGGTTCGTCCAGCCATTTTCATTAAAGCTAGACACCCCTTTTTTGCCAGCTCCATAACTCATTAATAATTGGTTATTTGCTACAGCATATTGACTTGTTATAGGAGAAAAGGGACCTCCCAATGGAATCCATTTTGCCTGCTCTTTTTTTTGATATAAACCTTTATTTATATCTGCTATCCAAATTGTATTGCCCTCCTTTAATAGCGATACGGGGCGTTCTAGTATAGTTGAATCAATGACAGTCCTATTAATTTTGCTACTATCAAGTTGAATCAATGCGCCCCTTTCTCCCTGATGAACAAGGGCATAAACCTGTTCTTGATCAACTGTAACTGCCTGAATACTGCCGGTATTAATTTGGAAAACTGGGTTATTTGATTGAAACTCATATATATCTTGCTTTGTAGCAAAGTATAATTGGTTTTTAAAAATAAACATTTCTTGAAGTGCAGCTGTACTATTTATATTTTCTTTTTCCCAGCCAATATTTTGCGCAAAATTGATAGACCATACACCTTGTTCTGTTAAAGCATATAATTTATTATTAAAATAGATTGTTTGTAATACAGGAACAATTTGTCGGGCATTGTTTGGGAAGATGGTTTCCTTAATTTCTTTTTTTATTAGATCAATCACCACAATGCCGAAGCTGCAAGACAGATAGGCATAGTTGTTAAAAATAAAAAGGTCATTGATGGACTTATTTGAAAAAAGATTCGTTAATTCAATATCATCAATTAGGGTCACTTGATCGCCTTGCAAGATATCTACTCGATTATTCTTGTAAGCAACAATTAGTTGTTGCGCTATAGGATTCCATCCTATTTTATGAATACCAATTGAATGCAAACCAGTGGTGGTATTCAAATAGTCTAATTCTTGTTTTGCATTGATGGTAATAATTTGATTTTCTGCTGCCACATATAATTGATCACCTTTTATGATTTGCTGAATCCTTGCATTTGAAAAATGCGCACGCCAACTTCCAACTGGACCTAATTGAATTTGTGCATTCAGTCCAGCATTCGTTCCTAGCAGAAGTAATAAATTAAAAAACCATTTTTGCATATTACTTTTTTATCGCTTGATAAATTTGCTCTTGGATTTTCGCCCTTAAATTTAATTTACTAAAAGCTTTATTGTCTCTAGTTGGATATACTCTGTTGGAAAGGAAAATATATAACAATTGATTTTCTGGGTCTGCCCATACACAAGTGCCTGTAAATCCAGTATGTCCAAAAACACTATTAGGTGCGCTTAAGCTTGGATAGGGGTCCTTTGAACTTGCATTGTCTTTCGCTGTTTTATCAAAACCAAGTCCACGTCTGCTATTGTCAGACTGGTAACTTGTAAACTTTTTAATCGTTTCGGTTTTTAAGTATACTTGTCCATCCCAAATGCCATTGTTCAAAAGCATCATGTATAATTTTGCTAAATCAGTTGCATTGCTAAATAGGCCAGCATGGCCTGCAATACCCCCCATTGTTGAAGCGCCTTCGTCATGCACCGATCCTTGGATAAGCTCTTTTCTAAAATAATGATCTAATTCACTTGCTGCAATGTTTGATTTCTCTGCTCTATTCAGGGGTAGGAATCCTGTTGTACGCATTTGCATTGGGCCATAAAAAGTTTTAGTGCAATATTCTTGTAGATTCATGCCTGTTACTTGTTCAACAATATTGCCTAAAAAAATAAAATCATTATCACTGTAAATGTATTTTCCTGGCGTCGAAATGGGGCTGTTTAGTATTTTAATACGTATGCTGTCCATGAATTCATTGGCAAGATATTTGCCAGGCGTTACCATTAATTGATGCCCCGCATCTTGAACAGGCACAATCCATTTTGGATCAATATTGCCCGACTTGTCTAATAAAGATTCGTAAAATTTGATGTAAGGGTATAAGCCCGCCTCGTGTAATAACAGTTCCTTTAATTTGATCTTTGCTTTTGGATTGCCTTTTACCCATGGAAGGTAATCGCCAATCGTTTTTTCAATATCTACTTTGCCTTCGTCTACTAGCTTCATGATGGCAACCGTAGTAGCACTTGTTTTTGTTACAGAAGCTAAGTCATATAAAGTAGCATTGGTTACCTTGGATGTATTCTTCCCTGCAATAGTCCCATAGCTTTTATTGAATACAATTTGATTGTCTTTAGCTACTAATACCTGACATCCTGGTATTGCTTCTTGCAATATAGCATCTGCAACAATTGAATCTATAACAGCCAATTTTGTTTGATCAATAATTGCTGGAAGACATTGTTCGGTTAGAATTTTTTTTTTAACTGGCGCTTCTGAAAGCATTCCATAGTTTAAACCAGCTGATATACTTACTGGTAAAATACCACTTGCTTGCGCTTTTCCTTCGAGCCATTTTTGTGCAGCAACATGACTATACTTTGTATCCTCGAAAGCTAATAAAATGTTATTGATTTTACTAAAATCGGCTACAGCGTAAGGGTTGCCGAAAATTAAATGGATCCAATTTTCATGTCCCATACCGTTTAAAAATTGCAATGTAGCGGCCGGAATTTCGAAATGATTTGCTGGTCTTCTGTTATAGCCATTTAAGCCTATAATCACTTGGTCATAGCTCTTTAAACTATCATTGATTAAAGCTAATTCATTTGCATCTTTCCCTTTTGTATGAAAAACCTTAACACCATAATTAGATGCGATCGCATTTGTTAATGCATTAGTAGATTTTGCATTGATGGCAAGATAGGCAGTTTTATTATTTAATTCAGGACTATTTGTTGCTCTTAAAAAGGTGAGTGATTGCGCAGCCATTGCAGTGTTGATAGTTGCAACAGATTGATTCAAGTCTGCAATGATATTTGTGGTATCAATTGGTTGAAATGAAGAAAGACCATACTTGTATTTAGCAGTTAATATTTTTCTAACTCTAGCATTAATATCCGAACGTTTTATTCTTCTTTCTTTTACTGCAGCTCTTACTTTTTGTATTGATTGACCAATATCACCAGGCAAACATAACATGTCATTTCCTGCTAAAATCGCTTGCACATTGGCTTCGCCTTGTGGGAAGTAATTTGCAATTGCTTTCATATCCATTGCATCTGTGACACTGATCCCTTTAAAGCCCAATTCTTTTTTTAATAAATCATTCACCGCTTTCGGAGAGATGGATGTGGCATATTTTGGTCTATCATCAATTGCCGGTACTGATAAGTGAGCCACCATGACAGATTCTATTCCTGCATCAATCAAAGCTTTAAAGGGCGCTAATTCTAAACTATCTAAAGCTTCTTTTGATTTTTTGATCACCGGTAAATCCTTATGAGAGTCAACTGTTACATCGCCATGTCCTGGAAAATGTTTTGCAGTAGCCATTACGCCATTGTCTTGCATGCCTTTCATGAAAGCAACCCCTTGTTGAATGACTTTCTCTTTACTTTGACCAAAACTACGGTCATTTATAACGGGGTTTAATGGGTTATTGTTTACATCAATATCTGGTGCATAATTGATTTGAATACCCAATCGCTTGCATTGATCTGCGATAGCCGCACCCATTTGATACACTAAATTACTAGAAGCAAAAGCCCCCATGGACAATTGTCTTGGAAACATTTCAACGCTATCCAAACGCATGCCTACGCCCCATTCTGCGTCGATGGTAATAAATAAAGGGGTTTTCGCGATGCTTTGGTATTGATTTGTTTGCATTGCTTGACGAACAGGTCCGCCCTGAAAAAAGCATAAGCCACCCACATTGTATTTTTTAATCAAATCACCTAGTGAATCTATTTTATCTTGTTTCCATTCGCTATGGGCTCTTAGCACCATTAGCTGTCCAATTTTCTCATTCATATTCAAAGCAGAAAACTGCTTTCTTACCCATTTTTTCTCATTCATTTTTTGCGCATGCGCAATGGTGCCCAAAACGGCAATCAGCAAGATGGTTAAACTTAATCTTTTCATAAGTAATTTATATACTGCAATTTAAGGATAAAAAAAGGCTTACCTGTTATTAGGTAAGCCTTTTATGTCAAAATTTATTGAAAGCGCTCAGTTGTGTATCAGCGCTATGGATCAATTATCTTAAGCCACTATGCTTCTGCTTCTTCTTCATCTAATTCAGGCAATGTTGGCTCTACTTTGTGTGCTTGTAATTGTGTAAACCATTTTACCATTTTCTTCATATCGCTGGCATAAACACGTTCAAAATCCATATTTGGGAATACTTTTTTGAAGTAGGCTTGAGTTGCTTTTGCATCTTTTTCATTTGGTAAAGCTTCTTTTGACTTGCCCATTGCGATAAAAACTTCCGCCAAAAACACGTTTTCCTTGGTAGTAAACACTTCAATGCTCTCTAAATGAGAAAATTGGTAGGATCTAGAACTGATAAATTGGGTGGCATTTGTCTCAAGTGATCTCGCAATTGCGCCATCACTTTTACTTGTCAATAATTCAAATAAACCGGACATTCCAGATACGGAAATCAATTTGTTATACTCCATGGGATCTAGTCTTTTTTTTAAGACTGCAAAATACGGAAAAACCCTCAATTTTCATTTTTTAAACTACCTTTGTTTATCATTAAAAATCAAGCATATGCCCGGTTTTGAATTCTTTGGAGAAGAAGAAAAGAAAGAAGTAAATGAAGTC
>JACCEA011149653.1_pt1 | contig 14187 bp, 10 predicted proteins | sample 7449851 | NCBI WGS metagenome assembly JACCEA01 (sample SAMN15323453, study PRJNA562643) | freshwater metagenome | isolation source: river surface water | place: USA:Blue River Watershed | collected 2017-08-18 | reverse complement strand
GCAGATGCACTGCTAGACCGTTTACTTCACAACAGCCACCGAATTGAATTAACAGGAGACTCGATGAGAAAACTAGACCAATCCGATCACTTAGCGTAAAAATAGAATCAAGAAAAAGAACGGTTAGCAGGTGATCGGATAACTCCGGAATCGCTGATCGGATTCACCGAAATACGCACAAAAACAGATCCTTTTAAATGCGGGAGTGGGAATTAGTCTTCATGATGCCATGCCGGACATTTTATTATTTAATAATTTTGACAACTCTTTGTGGGTTATTGAAATAGTCTGTAGCGATGGAGAGGTTGATCTTCATAAGAAGGCAAGTCTCGAAGATTTTGCTAAAAGAAACAATAAATCAGGCGTTGGTTTTACAACTGTTTATCAGGGCTGGAAGCGATTAAGTGAGCGGCAGAGCGCAAATAAAAATCTTGCAAATGGAACTTACGTTTGGCTCGCAGAAGATGCATCAAAGCATATCTATATAGGCTAGCAATGAAGGCGGTTATACCGCCTTCATTTATGTTTCACTGTGAAAATAATACAGACATCACAGTTTTATCTATCTCATCTTGGGTATAATTTTCTAGCTGCATAGCAATTGTCTTTAGTGATTCTTCAGAAGGATATCTAAGAAGCCTTAGGTCGCTTGCATTTACTTGTGTATGACCATTGAATTGTCGGAAATATGAATCTACAAATGTACTGTTAAGGTAAGCTAAAATACCTTTAGCCAAATGATCAGCTAAGCCGCGACCATTAATATGGAAGTAGTTCGTCTTATTATCAAATCCTACCTGTTCATATCCTGATAATGGTTGGTAAATCGCAGCAACAACACGTCGCTTCTCTTCTTTAGAAGTAAGTCGCTTAACTAACACATATATTTCATTTGGTATAAGTAAGCTGTTTGATTCAGAATTTTGGTTTATGTAATCTGGCTTCTTGGATTTTTCAGCAGGCCATTCAATCAAGCTATCTTTAAAGTGAAACGGATATATTAATGGTACAGAATGGTTGTTTTTTTCAGCTGTAATTAAATTTCGGCTCCTAAAATCTACTACTCTACCTGTACTGACTGACAGTGATAAATCTTCAAGTTTACAAGGTAATGAAGACATCTTTTTAGAAATCGCATACTGCTCATCAGATGTTATTATATGTATAAATTTATTTTTGTTTTTTGGCTCAACAACATCAGAAAAATCACATGCCCTTACAGACACTTGTTCATCAGTAACTGATCTTGAAGATGATATTTCAACTGAGCCTTGAGGTCTTCCTTTAATCACATGGTAAATAACATTTTCTTGTAATACATTATCATCTTTGAATGATTGTGTTCTGCTTTCAAAGACGCGTATCTTTTTAAGATAATTGCCATTTAGTAAGGTGTTTCTGAAATCATTGAAATATGGACCATTGCAGAAGCTTCTAGGGGTAATAGCAACTAATTCTCCACCATCTTCCAGCAGAAGCAATGCGAGTGAAACAAAACATGAATACAAGTTGCCAGTTTCAATGCCTAATTCAGAAAGTGTTCTCCTTTCTAAACTTTCAGAAGATATTTTTAGGTATGGTGGATTTAGTATGGCTTTATTGTATTTTATTTGGCGTCCACCTGTAATTTCTGAATAAGCAGACTGAATGAAATCATTGTGATTTATTGTATATTCAAAAGGTATTGTTGCAGCTATGGATTTTTCTTTGCAATTATTGAGGGTTTTATTCAAGCTTTCAACAAGAACATTCTCAATCTCCCAAGTATATGATTCGATAGTACTGGGATGGAATTCTAGCAGTGCTCGTTTGATGAGCGCTGCCGACAATGAACCTACACCTGCACCTGCATCCAAAATACTGACATCACCATCAAGGTTATCGAAAAAACTTGCTAGCAGTTCAGCTAATGGCGCAGGTGTCATAAATTGACCTTTTTGGCCTCTTGTTTTTTCGTCGAGCAGCTTATTTGATTCAATCCTAAGCGATTCCGCATAATCGACGATACTGCTTATATTAGTTTTAATATTATTAGAATTCACTGCAAGCTCTCCGCTGTATATATGTACAGTGTAACATGGCTTATATGGATGTCACCACCGATTTATAACGCCTGAATTAAGAATACTTTTTAGGTTGGAGGGTAACATTTAGTCCAGCTGTCTCTCCACCATATGGGCGAGAACATTTTCAGAGCTATAAACTGGACCCGAAATCTAGGGCTCTCAATTAAGTAGATGCTTATATAAGGTTTTTTTGATATTGGCATGCTTGTTGGTTACTTTTATTGGTTGATGGTTAGTATTGATCTCTTCACTCCGCAAAAGTAAAAGGCCCGCAGAGTTTACAGGCCTTGTTGTCGCTGTTTAGGGTTTAAGCTGTCTTAGCTGATTTGTTTCGAATTTTGACTTGCTTTGCTGGTGACAATGCCAGTATGTGCGTATCTAGCTCCCCCTTTTCCACTGCCTGAATAATGGTGTGAATCACATCAAGAAGCTTTTCTTTCGGCCCCACATCAATCGCGGTTTTGCCCTTTTCCAGCTCAATCGCCTTTAGGCCTACCTTGATTTCGATGTAGTAGTGTTCCTTGCTGTCGTAATACCAAGGCCGGACTGAGCGGCGTTTACGGATGGTTTTACGTTCGCCAGTTTCTGGGTCTTTCACTGACTTTTCCCGAAAGGCCTCGAATGGCGTTTTGTCGAGCATGGCTTTTGCCATGGCCATTTGTTCTTCCAGTCGATCAATCAGTTTCATGCGTTTGCCTAAAATCGGTGGTTTGGCTTCGATTTTTGGGCGGTCGATAACCTTGAGCGTGCTCAATAATGTAGTCATGGTGTTTTCCTTAAATGTTGGATGTAAGCAGCTTGGCTACTTAATAAAGCCAATGGCTTGGGGTGGTTGCTTGCGTTGGTTTTCTTCGCGAAGTAGACCGATGGCCATGTCGCGTAAGTTGGTTTTACTGGCCTCGCAGAACTTCAGGCGTCTAGCGAGGATGGCGAAATCGCCGGGGGTTAACTGCTTGAGCGCAAACAGCGCTGACATCTCATCGTCAGACAGCGTTCTGACGCTCAGAGTGCGCTTGTACAGCGCTTTGACTTGCTCAGCAGTCAAGTAGTCACAGTGAAGCTTGAAGTCAAAGCGGCGCATCACAGCACGGTCTAACAGCGTGTCGTAGTTCGTCGCTGCAAAGAGCGGCTGCTCAAAGCTTTCAAGCTGCGTGAGTAGCTCATTGACGAGTTGCAGTTCGTGCTGCGAGCGCAGTCTGTCTCTGCTGTTCAGTAAGCTATCTACTTCATCCAGCAGCAGTATTTGCTGCTCTGCTGCCGCCTCTTCGAAGATTCGGGCGACCTTCTGCTCACTTTCCCCCACATATTTACTCAGTACATCTGAACAGCGGATTTGCTTCAGTGGCCTGTCATGCTGCTCTGCCAAGTAGTGGGCATAGGCCGTTTTACCTGTACCAGGGGGGCCACATAGTAATACCCGTATCGAGTCTTGCTGGCGGATGGCCTGTGTTATGTGGTCCTTACTCAGCGGGTCGCCCCGAATATTGAGTAAAGCTGGGTCAAAGCGCAGTTGCTGCTGGTACTTGGGCTTGCTGTCCCATAGGCTTGCCGCAGTCAGACTATTTTCCACCACCTCATCGATGATGCGTTCAGCTTCGTGGCGCTTGGCTTCAACCCTTTTTGTTACATGACCAGCATTCTGAATAAGAGCGGGCGTCATATGCTCAATACTGCACAGCTTGCGGATATAAGTATCTGGCAGTGCCATCCCTTTAAACGCAGCCCCCGCAATTTTGCGAAGGTCGGCTTTATCAGGGGCGGGCATCGGCATCACCAACTTAAAGCGCCTGATAAAACTGGTTTCCAGCATTCCGGCGTAGTTGGTTATCCAGATACATGGCACTTGGTTCTGTTCAAGCAGGCGCTGCATACTGTCTTTGCTGTAGCTCGTATCAGAACTACTGAACATGTCCTCGCATTCGTCAATCAGCAGCATGGTATTTGGGGTAGCCGCCAGCATCTTTTGCAAGGTGGATAACATTTTCACCCGCTGATTACTGGCATGGCGCGCACCAAACTCATTATCCAGCTGGCCAGCGTCGAAGCGCATATTTCGCACCTCATACAGCTGACAATCACAGGCCTTGGCAAGGCTTCTGGCTAATTCCGTTTTACCAGTGCCGGGCTCACCATGAATCAGCAGGCTAATACCCACATCCTTCTTAGCCATGGCACTTTGGCAATATCGCTTGAGTAAGTCAGTATTGGCCTGAGTGAACGAGTCTAAAGCAAAACCAGCCGCTGGCGTTTCAAACAGCAGCGTTTGCAACAGGTCGCCTTTACTTTCGATTAAAGGCCCTCCAAGGCGTTGCAAAATAGGTTTTGCCATGGTCATCTTGGCTGGGTCAAACTCTTCATGGCTCTGTTGCAGAAGGCCTTGGTCAACCAATAGCTCTAAGGCTGCTTTCATGTCTGGCTGCGACACCTCGCAGTAGTTAGCTAATGCCCCCGCACAATCGATGTCCACACCTTCACAGTCGAAGTTGCCGAGTAAAGCTATAAACCCCGTATTGAGATTTACCACCACCACAAACTCCAGCACCGGAGCGAATTTGGTATCAATGCCATACAAACGGCATAAACGCTGGCAGTTGGCTTTTAAGGCTTCGGTCTGTTTTGGGTACTGGTCAGAAAATGCCATGGCTTCAAGCATTTGGCTGGCGCTCATCTGGCGATTCGTTAAGTACGGTATAAAGCACATGCGGTTGAGCATGTGGGGGACGAGCAGCTCAATATCGAAATCAATCTCACATTCCTGCACTAACATCGAACAAAACTGAGCCGCCAGATATGGGTAATGCAAACTAGCGTTACGTTTCATCGGTTATGGCTCCGGTAATTTAAGATGGCAGCGGCTTGCTGCATAAACTCATGGTCGCGTTTGTCATATATGGTGGTGGTACTGATACTGGCGTGACCTGCCATCTGGCGCACTGTGTTGATGTCGACGTTCTGCGACAATAAACGGGTAATAAAGGTACGGCGTAAATCGTGGGGCGAGACATTCGCCACCCCGACAGCTTCCAGTTTCTGGCGAATAAGGCGATACACCGTCGAGGCATGAACAGCCTCCATCGGCTTCACTTTGCCGTTGCTGTATACCGAACACAGCAGATACCCTTCACCATTCCCCCTGATTTTTAGCCATGCTTGCAGGTACTCAAGGCTCCATTCGGGGAGGTACACCACACGGCTTTTATTGCCCTTACCATGGCGTACCAACAGGGTTTTATTGGCCTTGTCATAGTCTTTGAGGGTTAATGCCACCAGTTCGCTGCGACGAAGGCCAGTCCCCAGCAGCAGCGCAAAGACCAGTAAGTTGCGATAGCCAATGGGCGATAAATCAGCCCTCAGCTGGTAAAACAGCTGCTCTACCTGCTTGGTGGATAAGGCGGTGCCTTGGTGTTCGCCATGCTTGATTTGCTGGATGGCCTCCAGCTGCGCTAAGGTCTGCTGAGTGACATGGCCAGTCAGTACCGCCACTTTGACAATACCCCTGATGGCAATCATGGCTCTGTTAATCGAACGGGCACTCCAACCAGCGGCTTGCATCTGCTGACGCAATACCATGGCTTGTTGATAGTCTAATTGTGCAAAGCGCTGCGCTCGCTCAGCCTCGTCCCATTGCATCAGCTTTCCCAGACTATTCAGCTGTGAGCTGATAGATCGGCGACTGTTGGGCGATAAACGGCTGATATACAGCGTGTACGGACATGCTGTACTCATAAAGTACTCCGGTATGTAAGTGATTTAAGTGATTGATTTAACGGTGGGAGACTGCTGAAAAGCAGTGCTACACCAAGGTAGCACTGGTTCTGGAGAGATTAAAAGGGCTGTTTTGGTAACGGTTTAACGAGATTTTCTTTTGCTATTTTTCTTCGACGAGTTATATGTTTTATGGCTTACTGACTTTTCGGATGTACTAGGTTGATTTTTAGTTTTTATTAAATCAGTCAAAGCCTTATTTATTAAATCTTCTTTAACCTCGAACTCAGGATACATTCCTTGAAGTATCTCGATTAATTTCTTATCAATCTTAACTGATTTATGTTTTGCGGATTTTTTGTCGCTGTCAAATATCTTGTCTGTAAGCTTCTTATACAATTTTGGATCTAACGTTTTCATCTCTGTTGATAAATCTTGAAGGTCTTGGTTTGTGCCCTCAGAAGAATCAGGGATCTCTAAAACCTCCTTTATCTTTTCAAGCAAAGGGTGAAACTTCTTAAATCTTTTTTTATCGCTTATGAGTGCGACGAATTTCCGTACGTTTTCCCGAGTCATGCACCTGTTTTTTCGACCCTTACGCGGCTTTATATCAGCAAGCTCTAATTCATTCATGGTGTTAACATCTCGATTATATTAATCAGCAGGTGATGGATTTTAAGTGAGCTTTAATCCATTTTTCCGATTAATCATTTTATTTACATCTACAGTATTTTTATCATGGCAAATATAGAGCATCGGTAGAATTTAATACAGTTCCCAGATAATCTGTCTACAAGGCGACTGTTTGACTTCTACACGAGTTTGAACGCGATTTGCTTCGGGATTTTATCGAAATTTGATTCGATTTTTAACCGATTTTGATGGGAGTAAGCTCAGAATATTGGCGTAGTTTTATCCAAGTTTTGTGCAAGTTTGCTCAAAAGAAAATTTAAATTAAGTTGCTGTTTTTAGTGATTTTTTACATCTAAAAGTGAATCAGCTAACGTCAGAAAATTTATCAAAACACGTTGTCGCATCTAGTGTAATATCAGTCGAAAAATCACACAACTACTGAAAGCGTTCTAGTAGAAAAATTCGAGTAGCGAATTTATTTGAGTCATCAATTTTCCGAAACTGAAAAACTCCGAGCAGAAAATTAACTGACAATATTTTATTTTATTTTTTGCAGCTAGAGTACCGATAGTTTTGAAGCGCAAGATCGATGTATTTTTCACTATAATGGTGTGATAAATTTCTGAGTACTACGATTTCAGTAGATTTGCTGTTCTTCGAGCGATGGAGTGTTCTAAGTGTCAATTAAGTGTAGTTCTGATGGTTCTCAATTTCTTGAAAACGTACTGCCGAGTAAAATTTTTAAAGAGCAGAAATTTCGGGGTAATAATAAAGAACTCAATCGAAGACTTGCATCGTTTACTGATCCACATACTCTTAACTATTACCCAAGTATAGAACAGATCGGCGCCGCTTTGTGTGACGAAGCACTTGTCTCGTTTCAAGATAAACAGTTACGTGAGCAAATCAAAAATATCTCTGCGAAAAGCGTGGACATAGACCACTTACAAATTGGTATTCAGCTTACTGACACTGACTTATCTAAAATGCTAGACCCAAAGGATGGTATCGACCGTGTCCGAACGGCCGCCCGTGACGCAAGACTGAGTATTAGTTTTGTGCCAGTCGCCAAAAAAAATCAAGGCATAACTGAAGCAAGTAACTATCGGAAGTTCACCCATAAGTATCGATTGTCGGTTGATTCAGACAATCAACGATTTGTGGATTTTTACCTAAGTTGCCCGAAAGGTAAGGTTAGCCACCGCCAGAAAGGTTACAATTTTGTTATAGAGTTTATTCCATCACGGTTAGAACTTCATCACATATCTCTGATATTCGCCCACCTTAATTCAGTGCTTGGCACACGCAGATACCAGCAGGTGTTAGATGCCGCACAAGTAACTCGCTTGGACACTGGATATAACATGCGAGGTGTTTCACAGCTATTTACTTTTACTGGCACGTTTAACAATCGTTTCAAAAATAGTGCGCTGTTTCCAGAGAATGAACTTACTGAAACAACATATATTGGTAGTCATCGAAACAGCCATTTTATCGTTTATGACAAGGTGTTAAAGGAGAATAAGTCATTCATTACAATGGCTTGCGAAGGGCTTCGTTATCCTTATGATATGGTTTCAAAAGATATTAGTGCCATTGATTCCCTATTTTTAGACCAGCTTGTCTGCGTGAGAACTGAATATCGTTGCTTATTTGATAACGATGAGTTGCTGCTTTTTAGTGAGCTGGAAAAACATACCTCCAAGCTGGAAGAACTTTATTTTATTCGCCCTAAGGCTGTTGCTGCGTTGAAGCAAAAGTCTATTAAACGTTTGGTGTGCAACAAAAAAATTTCAACCATAAGAGCGTTACGTAGGTCCTGCGAAGAGCACTTTAAGGGAAAAGAAAGCCGTTACCTTCTTAGGTTCGATAACGATAAGCTCAGAAGTGCGTTTTCCGAGCGACTTTCCGACCTCAAAGACATCATCATGAATCCGGAGGGTGATACTGAATTCAAGCCATCGGTGAGCGTAAGAGACCACATCTTAGCAGCTCGCGCAGTAATTAAGCCTCTGATTAATAGAATCAAGACTCAACACGATTCAGAGCAAGCAATTACTTCATCTGATGCCCCTGTTATATATGTTGAAGGTTGCCCAGGCTCAGGAAAAACCAGACTAATCGCGGAGCGGGTAGCGCATCTGATTGCATCCGGCGTGCCTCCAGAGCATATAACTGTTCTTGCATACACAAACTATGCTAGTAACGAGTTTGCCGAGCGTCTTGCTGAATTAAATTTACCTGTGGCCGATATGTTCGTTGGTACCTTCAGTGCATGGTGTAATCAGGTAATTCTTCAAAACAAATACAATGTATTAAATCCGCAAAAATGCACAGATGAACTCAAAAAGTTAATCCCCAAAAAGTTCTGTGATGCCGAAAATCTGGATATAGAAGACATAACCAGAGACATTCAACGTATCACAGAGCACATGGCTAATTTTGATTCACCATCGATAGTTAAAGCGATAAATGCTGTTTCGCCGCATTTAAACGATTATGCCGACCTAATTGTCGATATTGTCGGCAAGTTTGAGTCTTTCAAAGATGAACGGAAGTTAGCAAGTTTTAGTGACTTGCTCACCAAGTCGCGGCAAAAACTAATTTCGGGGAAAGAAACGTCTCAGAAAATCGGAAAACTGGTTAAAAGAGCTCCTTACCTGTTAGTCGATGAAGTACAAGATTCTAACAATGTACAATGGGAAATACTAAAACAGTACATCAAGGCCGGTGGTGAGCTTTTTTGTGTTGGTGATCCTGCGCAGTCTATGTATGGTTTCAGAGGTGCAACCTCAAAGCCACTCGTAAATTTCATGGCTATTGAAGAAGCGAAAAAGTTTGTTCAAACCATCAATAGCCGCTCTGTCGCTCCTATTGTTGAGCTATCTAATCAAGTCCGAAGGGCCATAAATAATAAATATCTTATCTCATCCGCCAAGCGAGTAGATGGAGTTATTCCACGTTACATTGAGTCGGATGATTTCCAGACTGCGATACGGTGGTTAATCAAAGACATCAAGCTTAAGCTTGCTGAAGGACAGTCTGATATTCTGGTGCTTTGCAGATTTAACAAGCAACTCGACCAAGTGGATAAAGCTTTAAAGAAGATTCGAGTTACTCCGAGCAGTAAGGGTAAGCTTCGTTTAAGGGCGCTGACATACCATAAGGCGAAAGGGCTGGAGGCAGAAAGTTGTTATGTGTTTGATTCTACTTTTGGCCCTTTCAGGCATTCAAGCGTTCTTGAGGAACACTGTAACCTGTATGTCGCAATGACTAGGGCAGAGGATCACCTGACATTGATAGCTTCTAAAAATGGCACAGGCTGGTATTCTGTAACCAAAAAGGGTAAGCGCTCATTTTGCCGAATTCCAAGTGTAATGGTGAGCCTTTTCGAAAAACTTCTAGAAGCAGAGTGTAATGATCTGCTGCAATTTGAATGAGCATAAAATGATTGACTATCAATTGCAGCATAACAATTTGCACGTTAATTGATTTCAATAGCACTAAATATGCACGTTAACTATAAAGAACAGATAAACGAACGTTAACAGCAGTAAGATGCAGGAAAAATGCACTTTAATAAACATTAAAGTGCAAAGGAGCCATTTTTTATGCTGTATGTTTAGATTGCATTTGTGGCATAATTTTTCCAATCAGAATTGTCAGTTAGTGTGGATCTATATATTTTGATGCTTTTACAATCTTGGATTGTTTTCAATAGCGAAACTACATTGTCTTTTAAGCTTGAGTGCATCCATGGGCTTAGTGTTATTCTTGTTATTGATGACAACTCGATTGGTACATCATAAAAGCTTTGTTTAACATTTTTAGACTCCCATAAGGCCCTATATTCATTTTCATGTTTATAAGGTATTCTTTTTATAAATGGAAGTTCTGCTATCGAAGGCGGTTTAGATTTTTGTTCTTGCAGTGTTAAGTACTCGACACTTTTGAATTGTAAGTTATTTATTCTACTGAATGCATCTTCAAGTTTAATTGCGTTAAAATTGATACATACGCCCGATGAGCCAGACGAAAACACTCGCCAATGATGGTATGTTTCAGACTCTTTTGTAAAGCATAATGCTAGAACTGATTCTAAAACCTTTTTTTCTTTATATGCGGACAAATAAAAAGAATCATTTTTGTCATCCCACAGTGATGGGTCGAGTAATCTCAACTTTTTATTTGTTAAAATTTGGATTAGCGAAGGTAGATCTGTATATCTTCTATAGCTTTTGTTTAGTGTTCCCATGTTTAACCCTGAAATGTGTAAAATAGAATTTTTTATTTCAGCATTTAAATGCATTTAATTTAACATGATGATTAGCATTAATTGTCATGCGCAGAATCTTATATTATCGTTTACCTTGCTTCATTGAATGATTCGAGATAATCATCAAGGGTTAAACCATACTTCCCAAGAACGTCAATGGTAAAGCACTCTGATCCACCGCCTACTTCTTTCAATACTGACCCCATATGTTTTTTATACAAATGAAATTCATTTAATATTGCCTGTTCAATTGAAATTGCTGCAATCAGTGGGGCGCTAATTTTTGATATATTTATGATGGATATTTCATTGGCTTCTATTCTTCTGAATCTTTCCTCTATGCTCCTTGTTGTAATTCCAACCTTGTAGAAATCAGTGTTTTCATGTCTAAAGTTAATATAATAAATTAAACTGGGTGTGTTAGGGTCTTTGTTTTCAATGACTGCGCTTATTTCACCGCAAATCGGACAGCCGCTACCTCTAAAGATTGAGTCCGGTGTTGGGAGCCATGGCGGATTTAAACTATCTCCAACACCATGCTCAGGACATGATAGGACGACTCGGCCTTTAACCCCATTGTAATCGTCATAGTATTTTATAAAAGTATATTTGGTGTCTCTATTAATTTTTTCAATTATTTCATCAGGATTGTATACATATCTTTTCATGCATTTTGGGCAGTCACCGCCTCTTAGTAAATTGTTGATCGTAGGAAGCCAAGGAGTTCCGAAATATTTCCCTTCACCATGGATGCTACATTCAACGTTTATTAAAGTATGAATAACTTTCCAATCGCCAACAAATTCAATAAACTTGTATCCGGTATCATTTATTTTTTGAATGTATTCGTCTTTTGAAAATCTGTAAACTTCGCCACATTTTGGGCATCCATTACCCTTTTCAATGTCTTCGAACCTTGGGATCCAAGGGGAACTAAAATCATCACCTCGTCCGTGCTGAGGGCATTCAACTAGGGCTCTAGTGTTTTTACCTTTAAAATTCCCTGAGATGCCTAAGAACTTATACCCTCTGCTTAGAATGATATTTTCCCACTCTGATAAAGATCTTTGATATACGTTTGAACATTTTGGACAGCCTTTACCAAGTTTAAGGTTAGCTACTGTGGTCGTCCAAGGATTATCAAAATTACTACCGATACCATGAATTGGACATTCTACGATTACCTTTGACTGAACTCCGGAGAAACCGTCAATGAAACAGTGAAAATTATATCCTGTGCTATTAATTGCGCTGATTGTTTCTTGTTCTGTATATTTATATTTTCCTGAACATTTTGGGCAACCAACACCTTGTGTCACTGAACTAAATACTGGTGTCCATGGCATCCCGAATTCGTCTCCTCGGCCATGAGTCTTACACTCTAAAACGGTACGTGTTTGTGAGCCCTTCCATGGCTCTAGAAGTCCGATGAATTTGTATTCCTTTATTTCTTTGATTTGCTCAGTTAACTTTAATAAAAATTTTTTGCCTTTTGTATCTAGTTGGTTTTCAATATTTTCTAAATCTATGAATTTAGACATGTTATATAATCCATTTTATATTTTAAATTTATTTTCCTTCTCAACACAATTTTGAATCAATGTTTATAAGAAATGGTTTGAGTCATTTCAACAATGATTTTTGTATCTGATAAATATATTATATACAAGATCTTCGCTTATAGTTATTTTCCCATGTCATGTAGCGTACTTTCCAAATTTGGGCTAGTGCTGCATCTTGTTTCCATGTTCTTTCAATGTCTTTCTTCTCTGGGAACTTTACTCCAGATAACTGCTGTTGAAACATACGCGGTATGACATGGCTATAGTGACGTTCAATCATTTCGATGCTGGTGCCGCATTGCCGAGCCAGAACATCGATAGTCACTCGTTGGGCTATTAGTTCCCATGTTATAAACGAATGCCGTAAAGAGTAAAGCGTTCTTTTACCATGAGGTGAGTCGTCTAATTTCAATTCCTTCAATGCGTTATTAAATGTCCGGCCGAGTTCTTTGGTCGTTGAGCCATCATCCAGCCGGAATAAAAGATCTTTTGCTTGTCGGTTTGGAAAACGCTTGGCCATTCGCCAGATAGTCCGCTGTAAAACACGCTTGCAGACAACTTCGCGGGTTCCTGTGTGGAGAGTTGTTTTGCCCTTTCTTACAGTGATGAAAAACGTAGCTTTGTCACCATGCCGTTCAATGTGTAGATCGCCCCATGTGAGATTATCCAGCTCTGTACCAGGGCGCATACCTGTATGAATTACAAACTCAGCATATTCTTGAGTAAGGCGCCTTATTTGCCTTGTAATCTCTTTACGGCTGTTTTGTTCCAACTCATACAAGTGGTCTTGGATCTTTTCGTACTCAGCTGGAGTAAAAGCGGCTCGCCTTACAGTGTTGGCACCATCGGTCGAGAGCGATGGTATTTGTTGCGCCAGCATCCATTTGTTTTCAACAGCCTCTTTAAATACCATCTGTAAGGCTGCATTGTGGGTCAGCAAAGTCGATCTGGCAGGTATGCGTTTTAGTTTCTTTTCCCGCCAAATATCGAATTCACGCAGCATGTCGACGTCGATTGAGGTAATGAATGTTCGGTCGAAAAAGGGAATGTGGTATTTGTTCAACGCACCAATATAGTCTTCATAGACGGCTTTTCCCACGCCCCGTTTGAAGTCATTTTCCATCGTCGCAATGGCCTTGGCTGCGACGTCTGCAAAGCGTTTACTTGTGGTAAGGGTATTAGTCTCGGCTCGCACCTCATGCTCAATCAGGATTCTGTATGCCATTGCAATTGCGCGGTCTTTATCTGTCTCTCTGGTTGTCTTGCAGTACCACTTCCCACCCATAGAAAAGCGGACGTACCAACGTTTACTGTTGTCTTGCAAAAAGATGTATAATCCTGCTTTGATGTCATGGCGTTCTAGTTGAGTTGTCATGCTCGCAGCTCCATATTTGTGCGGTCTTTATCTTGATGATTTATAGTTGCCAGACTGCAGAATTGAGGGACGTGTGGGGATGTTATTGTGGTTTGGGCCATGGATTTGTCCTAAAAGCGTTATGCAAAGTTTTTGCAAAGCGTCTAAAAACGAGTGTAACTTACTGTTTTGTAAAGCGCTATTTTTGACGCGTTTTATTCAAAATCCGCCGTTGGAAACAACGTGTCGGTTCGAGTCCGACCCTAGGCACCAATACTTAATTTCTCCCTTCACTATTTTTGTTAATCACAGTAATTTTTGTTCAATCTGATATTGCCCTATAAAGCATCGAATTAATTTCTCATCGTCACATTTTCATAGTTAAATTAAGCGCTTAGCTGCTATTTTTTGCTGGCGGTAAACTGCGCATTTCAGTGTCGCCATCTGCAATTGCAAGTTGCTCAATAATCGTTTTTGCCTTTGGATATGTTGCACAAAGCTCTGTTGCTGTCGCCGCTTGAAAACACTCGATATGAAAGCCTGGCGCCATGGTGCAGCCGTATAACGCATAACTTCCGCCTGCTACCACTC
>JACCEA010216917.1_pt1 | contig 14193 bp, 16 predicted proteins | sample 7449851 | NCBI WGS metagenome assembly JACCEA01 (sample SAMN15323453, study PRJNA562643) | freshwater metagenome | isolation source: river surface water | place: USA:Blue River Watershed | collected 2017-08-18 | reverse complement strand
TTTCTATCGATGCTTTTTGGCTGAGGGCGTGAATATATCTGAGATAAAATCCCAAAGCGATGCAGAGCACTCCGCCTATAAGGGCGAGTACAGTTTCTGGCATACACTAATGCTTATATAAGTAACGTCGACGTCTCAGGGCTGTGTTGGAAGGAGACTGTGCACAAGATGCACCGACATAATCACAGTACCAAAAGAATACGGGTATGTCGAATTAGAGTGCGCCTTGATTAGATGCTGGGTATGGGATAAACCCATGAAAGGTTTGATCTTGAGGAGAAAAGATATGGAATTTATTGAGTTCGCTATTAAATCAATGGTCATACTCAAGGGAGGATACGTTTCAGTAACCTTTTTCGTCGCTGCATTTTCGTTATATTCTTCAAATGGTCAGTATTATGCTGATAATCAAAGGATTAGCGCACAATGCAAACGACACCAGAGAATGGCCTTCTCTGATGGAGCACAAGGAATGTCTCGAAGAGGTGGCGCGAGTGGATGTGTCAGGTATGGTATTGCCATCAATGCCAAGACAAAACAAGTTGTTCTATCGGAAAGCATGTCGGATTCAGCACTTAATCGAGTGCTACCAACTGCCATCGTATAAATTGAGCATAGCAAAAGCCGACATCTTATGAACGTCGGCTTTTCATGTGGTGCTACTTCAAAATAGTGTCGACCAAACCATACTTCTTTGCTTCTTCTGCGGTCATGAAGAAGTCGCGGTCGGTGTCTTTCTCGATTTGTGCGAGAGGTTTGCCAGAAGCCTTTGCAAGCATTTTGTTGAGTGTCTCTCGTGTGCGGAGGATGTGGCGAGCAGTGATTTCGATATCAGTTGCTTGTCCCTGCGTTCCGCCCCATGGTTGGTGGATCATTACCTCAGCATTTGGGAGAATACTTCGCTTACCCTTTGCACCCTGCGAAAGAATAATAGAACCCATAGATGCTGCCATACCCACACATACGGTCGCAACGTCTGGCTTGATGTGGTTCATGGTGTCAACAATACCGAGTCCGGCACTTACTGAACCTCCTGGAGAATTAATGTAAAGGAAGATATCTTTCTTTGGGTCTTCTGACTCAAGGAAGAGAAGTTGGGCAACGATAAGATTTGCCATGTGATCCTCGATTGGACCAGTAACAAAGATAATTCGTTCCTTAAGTAGTCGTGAAAAAATATCGAATGCACGTTCTCCGCCAAGTGTTTTCTCGATTACCATCGGTACGAGGTAACTATTTATTTGTGATTCTTTTGATTGCATATGGCATGTATGGTAGCAGAAAAAGAGAGGGTTGTTAATGTGTGATAATATGCATATATGGGTAATGAAATTCGGAGTGGTTTTTATCGCGTGAGTGTAAAAGCACTCATACTTAATGAATCGCGCGATAAATTTTTAATTGTGCAGGAAGAAGATGGGTGCTGGGACCTTCCAGGTGGAGGGCTTGATTGGGGAGAGGATCCGCATGTTGGTCTTGCGCGAGAAGTTCAAGAAGAAATGGGAATTGAGCTTGTGTATATAGCAGAAAATCCTTCGTACTTTCTTACCTCAACAAATAAGCGAGGGACATTGCAGATTGCAAATGTTATTTATGAAGCAGGGGTCGCACATCTCAACTTTATTCCTTCCGATGAATGCATCGCTGTGCGCTTTGTTGATGTGGATGAATTAAGGACTTTTGATACTCTAAATCTTAATCTCATTACATTTGCAGATTTATTTAATCCGCTGATTCATATGAAAGGGTAATGAAATCCCCCGCAAGCCTTTGGCTTGCGGGGGATTTTACTCTGATATTTATAATGAAATTGTTCCTGCTGCATCACTGCCAAGTACCTCATCTTTAGGTGTTGTTACCTTACAGCTTTCTTTTGAGGTCTTTTTGAAAGTATCCCATACGCTCTTTCGTTCTTTCTTCATCTTTGTGTGTGCATCCTTGGATGCTTTTTTCCAATCTTTCCATGCGGTTGCAACTGCTTTTTTCTGTGCTTTTTTGTCGGCTTCTCCCCATGCTTCACTGAGTGCTGACTTTCGTGCGCTTAGGGCAGCTTTTGTGTCGGTATTGAATGTATCCCATGCAGATGCGAGTCCATCCTCACGAGTTTCGACGGCTGTTTGCATACATGAAACATCAACGCTTGATGTTGTACTCTCGTCGTCGCTACTTGCTAATGACTTTTGAACGTTTCCAAGGAATGCTGCTCCTGCGATAAGTACGGCAAGAGAGGTTAGGATAGCGCTCATTTTATATTGTGCGTGTGCTGTGTGCATATATTGTTATTGTTATGTATATAAAAACACGTAAAAGGTCGCCCTTCTGGGGCGACCTCCGATATAATATTTATAGCATAATCCGGACTTTGATTAATGCAACTATGTTGATAAACCCCCTGAGACGCGTTGCGTCTCAGGGGGTTTATTATGTATCGTTGTTACTTACTTTGTTTCTTCTAGTTTTTTCAATACCGCCTCGTTAGTAAGTACTGATGCGATGTACGTGCGAACACGTGATTCGTCTGCATCTTTATACTGCTCAAGAAGCTTTGAAACTTCATGGTCTACAACACTTGGATCTGTTTGGATATTTTCCTTCTTTGCAATCTCATTGAGGATGAGCTGAAGTTTTGCACGCTTTTCTGCCATAGGTGTCCATTCTTGTGCAAGTTCTTCTTTTGTCTTCTTAATGTGTCCGAGATAATCATCCATTTTAAGCTGTGCGCGTGTGAGATCTTCTTGCATTTGTCCAAACATTTGATTGATTTCTGAATCAATAAGTATTTGTGGGAGTTCCATTTGTGACTCAGCTACAATGCTATCAGTAATCTTTGCGCGATGTGCAGATTCTACTTCACGTGCCTTCTCAACGGTGAGGTGCTCTTTAATCTTTGATTTAAAGTCAGCAACTGTTTCAAATTGACCAGGTTGCCCTAGTGTCTTCACAAACTCGTCGGTGAGTTCTGGAATCTTAAGGTCCTTGATGTCCTCCAAAGGAACTTCTTCCTCATCATGATCATGATCACAGTGTTCTCCGTGCACATGATCTTCTGCTGCCTCTCCCTTCTTTGCGGCTTTGCTTTGCAGTCGCTCATAGGCAGCTTTCTGGCGGAGGATATCTTCAATTTGCTTGTCTACCTCAGCATCAGTTACCTCTTTTGATTCCTTTTCTGCATTGGCTTTCTTTGCAAGTGCGGTGTAGTCAGGAAGTGTGATTTCTGGAACTACTGCAACTTCAATTGTAAATCCAAGCGGATTATCTTTTGCAAGTTTTGTGATTGATATTTTTGGATACCCAATAACATCAAGTTTGTGATGTGCGACTATTTCTGGATATACGCGTGAGAGTGCACGCTCTGCCATTTCATTAAGTATAGGCATTTCTCCAATCTTTTGGATAAGTATACTCTCTGGAACGTGACCTTTTCTAAATCCGTCAATTTCAACTTCCTTACTAATAGCTTCTACGGCGACTTTTCGATGTTTCTCAAGTGCTTCAAATGGAAGTTCCCCTTTAATTTCTACAGTAGAACCCTCCTTTTTTTCTACTGAGATTTTTTGTAATTCTTCATTTTGCATAACGGGATTAGTGTACACGAGTTCTTTATACATGCAACAAAAGAGCGCCTCACGGCGCTCTTTTGTTCTGTGTATACAATATGTCGTGATTATTCACTAAATATTGCTCGAGTCTCTACATCAATGGTATTAAGATCGGTGTCGAGAGATTCAATATTTGTATTATTGATATCTGCTTCAAGGATATCGAGTTCATCAGAAGAACTCATAATTTCAAGTATCTGAACATCTGCTTCTGCCCGTGGGGTTTCGGGTTCGTTATTTACAATAGGTGTTTCGATAACCGTATTTTCCATTTTAGAAAGTGAACTTCCCCAGAGAAATAGTCCACCAAGTATGACGACAAGTAGAATAACAAGTATCCCCAAGATTGGACCATTGTGTGCAGGGTTTGTTTCTTCATATCCTTCAGGGATATGCATTTCGTTTTCTGATTTTTGTATCATATATAAATGATGAAAGAAATTAAACTACTCAGTAACTTCGTTTTGTACATCAGTAACAGCACTCTGCACGCCATTTCCAGTTCCTGATGTTTGCACTGCTTCTTTGAGAAGGGTGACTGTATCCTTGAGACCTGTATGCACTTCTCGCAAAGAATTCTTGATGAGTTGTAGTTCTCCACGTACTTGTGCAAATGCCTCGCGTGGATTGTCACTACTTATTGCAGTTCGTGCGGAGCTGAGATTTACCAGTAACTTCTGTACTTCAGCTATGTGATTCTTTGTTTCTTGTAGGCGTTCTCCTGCAAGAGTTGTGTCTACTCCTTGTGCAGTGAGCTTTGTGATACGAGAATCTACTCGAGCGACAATATCTTCAAATCGAATGATAGTTGCTTTGACTCGATTGATAACATTTTCGTTGAGATTGATAATGCGTTCTTGTATTTTTTCAGAAAGTACAACCTTAGCACTTGAACGAGGCTCTTGAGCAGGTGTTCCTTCTGGTGCTTGTGCAAAAATGTGTGTTGCTGAAAGAAGTACCGCAATCATACTCACGAGTACTGCTGTGTATCCAATATGTTTGTATCGTGTCATATATAAAATTAAAGAAATAATTTGTAACAAGCGTCATTGCATACATATGTATGCTTGTATAGGTAAGTATAGAACAGTGCGTCAGGGATGACTAGATTTTTTATACCTATATCGACAGAAATATAGATTCTCGCACAGGAGTAATCCTGTGATATAATCGTGCTGTTATTTTGGTTTAAAAATATATTATGGCTGATTACAATACACTCTATACACCCGGTGATCTTGAAAACGAAAAAATTAATACTGTCGTTGAGATTTCTGAAAAATCAATCCTTAAGATTGAGTACAATCGAGAGAAGTGTACATTTGAACTTGATCGTGTAGAACCTGCAATTTTTGCAAAACCTTCGAATTACGGTTTTATCCCAGGTACACTCGATGAGGATGGTGACGAACTCGACACACTTATTGTATGTGTAGAACCAATTCCAACAGGAGTGGTACTTGAAGCAAAAATCATTGGCGTACTTAATTTTGAAGATGATGGGGAGAAAGATCATAAAGTGATTTGTGTTCCTGCTGACGATCGTGATAGTGGAAATAGAATTACATCACTTGATGATTTGGGAGAGCAATGGAAAAACAAAATCGAATACCACTTTAATACCTACAAGGATTTGAAGAAGCGAGGAACAACAAAAGTGCTTGGGTACGGAGATCCAAAAGAAGCGATTGCGGTTATACGCGAGTGCATCGAACGATACAATACTGCACATACTGCATAATACAGGCACAAAAAATACCGCTCATATGAGCGGTATTTTTTGTGCCTGTATTATGCTTCAGTAGTCTCAGTTTCAGAATCAGTAGGTTCTGACTCTGACTTACCACCAGAGATAATATCAATTTTCCAGCCAGTGAGCTTTGCTGCAAGACGTACGTTTTGTCCGCCACGCCCGATGGCAAGTGATTGTTGGTCTCCTGCAACGGTGACGAGTGTATGACCACGATCTTCTCCATCATGTGCTTCACCTGCATTTTTTACAATTTCAACCTTCATGATTTGTGCTGGCGAAAGTGCATCCTCGATAAACTCGATAGGGTTTTCTGACCACTCGATAATGTCGATTTTTTCTCCACCGAGTTCGCTCATAACCGTAGATACACGTACACCTCGTTGTCCAACCATAGAACCAACAGGATCAATATGATCATCATGTGCACACACGGCAATCTTTGAACGAGAACCTGCTTCACGTGCAATAGCCTTTATTTCCACTGCACCGTTTTGGAGTTCTGGCGCCTCGATTTCAAATAGTTTTGAAAGGAAATCAGGATGTGATCGAGAAAGCTTGAGGAAAATTCCGCGAGGCGTTTCGTCTACAGAAACAAGAAGTGCTCGAACTCGTTCTCCTGGTTTGAAGCGTTCCCCTGGAATTTGCTCATCGTATGGCATAACACCTGTAACACGACCGAGATCGATATATAGGTTCCCGCGTTCAAATCGCTGTACATGTCCGAGAATAATATCTCCTGCCTTTTGTCCAAATTCCTTGAGTGCAGACTCCTTCTCAGCTTCACGAATCTTTTGGATAATTACCTGCTTTGCAGTCTGTGCGGCAATACGCCCAAAATCATCTTTTGATTCGAGAGGGAAGATCATTTCGTCGCCTACTTCTACATCTTTCTTGATGAGATGTGCGTTTTCGATAAGAATATGCTTTTCGGGATCGAATCGTACGCGCGGATCATCCTCATTTACTTCTTCTTCAATTTCTTCATGTCGGTGACGTGGATCACGGTCGCGTTCATCAATCTCTGGTTCAACCGGAGCCTCCTCCATACGAACGGTAGTATCGTCAGCTACAATCTTAATCTGATTGAAGGTGGTTGATCCAGTATTAATATCAAATGCAGCACGGACAATTTGCCCACGCTTTCCGAATTCTTTTTTGTATGCGGTAGCGAGTGCTTGCTCGATAGCATCAAGCATCTTTTCACGCGCAATTCCTCGCTCTTCTTCCATCTGGTCTAGGACCGAGTTTATGACCTTTAAATCAAACATATTGTGTATTTTCGGAGTATTCTCCTTAAGTCTTTGTAATTTTCCTACCCCAGGGTACCTTCTCTGCCCTGAGGGGCTTCACCTTGTAACAAAAATGCCGGCTAGAAGCCGACGTTTGAGTATGTACACAGTATATATATGTATGGTGAGGGAGTCAATGATGGTAAAGGGGTGGACATAATTTCCCTTAAGCCCGTACACATGAGCAATCATGTGTACGGCTTTTATTATGTGTACAGAAACAAACTCAGAAAAGAGATGAGGATGATATACTGTCTCCATACATGTTTGTGATGGGTATTGGTGTTTTTGGATTTGATATTCTATGAGAATTAAAGATGCGCAACTCAAAAGATTTGTGATTGATTCGGGTCTTGTACCACGAAAGGATGTTGATGCTGCTGAGAAGGTGGCATTAGAAGAAAACCGTACGCTTGCTGACGCTCTCGTCTCAAGTGGGGTGATTTCTGAGGATGATTTGCGACGTGTTGAGTCGTACGTACTCGGTGTTCCTTTTGTGTCACTTAAGAATATAAAAATCCCGTTTGAAGTACTCTCACTTATTCCTGAACCAATTGCACGAAATCACAATATTATTGCCTTTAAAAAGGAAGAAGGAGCGCTTGAAATCGCGATGCTCGATACAGCAGATTTGCCTGCGATTGATTTTATAAAAAAGAAAGTTGGACTCAAGATACTCCCACGCCTTACCGATACTGAGTCGGTACGTGCGGCACTTCTTCAATATCAGAAGACACTCAAGGATGAATTCGGTGACTTGATTGCTCGCGAATCTTCAGCGCTACAAGTTATTGCTGATGGTGATGGGTCTGACGTTTCTGAAGAAGATCTTAAGAAAATGGCTGAAGATTTGCCGGTTGTTCGTATTGTCGATACGCTTCTTCGTCACGCTATTATTCAGGGCGCGTCTGATATTCACATCGAACCAATGGAAAATGAACTCTTGGTTCGATATCGCATTGACGGCATTTTACATGATGCTATGTCGCTCCCAAAGCATGCTTCTGCAACAATCTCTGCGCGTATTAAAGTGCTTTCAAATCTCAAACTCGATGAAAAGCGTCTTCCGCAAGACGGACGTTTCAAGATGGATATGGATGGGCAGAAAGTTTCTTTCCGTGTATCAATGCTCCCGATTTTCTTTGGAGAAAAAATCGTCATGCGTCTTCTTCGAGAGTCGCGTTCTGGGTTTACCCTAGAAGGTCTCGGCTTTCATGGGCAAGGGCTTGATCGTGTACATGAAGGAACAAAGCAGACAACAGGAATTATTTTGGTGACTGGACCAACAGGCTCGGGTAAAACGACGACACTCTATACAGTGCTCGATATTTTAAATACTCCAGAAGTAAATATTTCTACTATTGAAGACCCGATTGAATACCAGATGGCACGGGTAAATCAAACACAAGTAAAGCCAGAAATAGGTTTCACCTTTGCGCATGGACTTCGTTCGCTTATGCGACAAGATCCTGATGTGATTATGGTGGGAGAGATTCGTGATCAAGAAACCGCGTCTCTCGCTATTAACGCTTCGCTTACAGGACACCTTGTGCTCGCGACTGTGCATACCAACTCTGCCTCAGCGACAGTTGCTCGTTTGCTCGATATGGGTGTTGAGACATTTCTCCTTGTATCGACCTTGCGTGTGGTAATAGGGCAACGTCTTGTCCGACGTCTTACTGAGTCAAAGGAGATGTATACACTCTCACAAAGTGAACGTGATGATTTACAAAAATATGTTGACTTGGAAAGAATTTTAAAGGCGCTCAAAGAAGATAAAGTGGTAAAGGAAAACGCAACATGGAATTCAATTCCGTTCTATCGTCCTAAGGAAGGGTCTGAAGGAGAGGGATATAAAGGGCGTATTGGTATTCATGAAGTGCTTCAAGTGACTCCAACCATAAAGGAAATCGTACTTGCAAACGGTACTGCAGATGCGATAGAAGCACAGGCACGGAAAGAGGGGATGCTTACTATGCTTGAGGATGGAATTTATAAGGCAGCGCTTGGTCAAACAAGTATTGAAGAAGTGTTGCGTGTTATTTCAGAGTAACAAATTTGTATTATGGCGAAATTTATATACACCGGAACAACGAAAGAAGGTAAGCGTATAAAAGAAACCGTTGTTGCGCCTGACAAATACGCCGTATACTCAATCGCGCGTGAAAATGGACATGTAGTCTCTAATGTCTCAGAAGTTTCAGCGCTTTCTATAAGCTCTTTCTTTACTATGGAGAAGGTTAATGCGCTTCTGAGTAAGGTGAAGCAAGATGAGTTGGTGATGATGACGCGCAATCTTTCTTCTATGCTTAAAGCCGGACTTGCGCTCTCTCGTGCACTTTCAGTGATTGAGCGGCAATCAAAAAATCCTCGCATGAAGATGATTATGAAGTCTATTCGTGAGAGTATTAATAAAGGAGATCCGTTCAATGTTGCGCTAAAAGCGTTTCCGCAAACATTTTCACCACTCTATATATCAATGGTGCGTGCAGGGGAAGAGAGTGGTGCGCTTACGGATGCGCTTAAAACAATTTCTCTCCAGCTCGAACGTTCATCATCACTTCGAAAAAAGGTTAAGGGCGCAATGATGTATCCAATGGTGGTTATCACTGCGATGCTTATTATTGGTGTACTTATGATGATATACGTGGTGCCAACACTCAGTACTACATTCATCAAGTTGGGTATTGCACTCCCACTCTCTACAAAAATAATTATTGGTACGAGTGATTTCTTGAGTAATAATGGTCTTATTGCGCTCGCGGTGCTCATCACTACAATCCTTTCTGTGATTGGTATAGGAAGAACAGTTCCTGGTAAATGGCTGATTCACTATATGATTATTAAGATTCCGGTAATTGGAAACTTAGTAAAACAAACCAACGCTGCATACACTGCACGAACACTCTCGTCACTTCTTGCGTCGGGAGTAGATGTTATTAGTGCAATTAAAATCACTGAAGATGTACTGCAGAATGTACACTACAAAAAAGTGTTGCGTGAAGCTGCGACGAAAGTAGAGCAGGGAGGTCCACTCTCAGAATCTTTTATTGCATACGAAAATCTGTACCCGATTCTTGTAGGGGAAATGATTCTCGTAGGAGAAGAGACAGGTCAGATATCACAAATGCTTTCTGAGCTTGCAGGTTTCTATGAAACAGAAGTAGAGCAGAAAACAAAAGACCTCTCAACGATCATTGAACCAATACTCATGGTGACCATAGGAGGCGGTGTTGGATTTTTTGCACTCGCGATGATTACGCCGATTTATTCAATCTCTGATAGTATTAAATAATGTATTCTCGAGTTGTTTTTAAAGGATTTACACTGATTGAATTACTCGTTGTTTTTGCAATTATTTCTATCATGGCGACGATATCAGTTGCGACCTTTAAATCAATGCATGAATCAACATTGTTACGTGCAGGAGTTGGGGAAGTATTTAATGCACTTACGCTTGCGCGTGGAAGTACACTCGCATCCCAAAATGATCAGGTGTATGGCGTACATATAAGTAGTACTACGGTTACACGTTTTGAGGGTGGTACATATGTGGAGGGTGGTGCAGGAAATGTTGTGTATGATTTTGAGAGTGGAATATCTGCAACGAGTACGATTATTACCGCGGGCGGTATCGTTACCTTTTCTCGATTGCAAGGTTTACCAAGTGTGACGGGAACAATATATGTATATAATGTAGGTGGTGCGGGTACAAGCACTGTGATCATCCACGGTTCGGGACTTATAGAGTACAATTAACACACATGAAATTTCGTTGCCTTAGAACAAAAGGAGTCTCCGCAGTTGAACTGCTTGTCGGAGTAAGTATTGCAGCGCTTATACTCATTTCTGCGAGTTACTCTATTACACTTTTTATGGATGCGTCACATGAAGTGTCGGAGAAGACACAGGCGCTATATCTTGCAGAAGATGGTCTTGAGCTCACACGTTTTGTTCGTGATAATGATTGGGCGAACATAAGTGCTCTTACTATGGGAACTACATATTACTTTGATGTTACAGATTCGAGTGTTGGACTCGGACTTACACCAGAAGTTATTGGTGGATACTCGCGAGAAGTGGTATTTGAAAATGTGTATCGAGACACCACAACATTAGATATTGTGGCAAGTACGACAGTGGGAAGTAGTGCAGACCCGAGTACAAAGTACGTGACGGTGACGGTGGTGTGGGGTGTTCCTTCACGCACCGTATCGCTCACGAGTATTCTTGCGGATGTAACACCATAAAAATATATGACCATACAAGTAACACATCGTGGATATACCCTTATTGAAACATTAGTATACATCGGAGTGTTTGTGCTTGTTGCTATGGCACTCGTCGTAACGTTTCTCTCATTCGATACTGTCTTTTTACGTAATAATACGGAACGAATCGTAATCAACGAAGCGCAGACAAGTCTTGAATATATTGCACAAGCTATACGACAAGCAGATAGTGTTAATACGGGCTTAAGTACATTCGATAATCCGTCAGGTGTGCTCGTACTTAATGAAGGTGCAACGTCAACACGTATATATATGTCTGGAGGAGCTGTGATGCTTGAGGTAGAGGGTACCTCTGTCGGTCCACTTACGAGTGATGCCGTAACTGTCGATGCAATAACATTCAATCATTATGTAGGAACTATTACTGACTTAGTGAGGGTTTCCCTTACTCTCTCGGCTCAAAATAAAGCTGCATCGACAACCCGTACATTTTATACAAGTGGTGTACTTCGTGGTTCATATGAATAACAAATCATTTCAAAAGCATATGCATACTAAAGGTGCAGCACTCCTTATATTCGTATTGTTTTTTCTTGCGGTAAGCTTGTCGTTTATTCTTACGATCGGTCAAGGGGTGTACACCGCAGTTGCAAATTACACAATGCTCGAAACAGGAAAGAAAAGTTTTTATGCTGCGGAGGCAGGTATAGAGGATGCGGTGTATCGTCATATACAAGGAATGAGTTATTCAAATACTGAAAACTTTGAGGTAAGCGGTACTTCCGTTTCGATTGAGCGTGTGACAAATGGTGATACCTACGAAATCACAGCACAAGGACTCAATGATGCGGCAGTGCGGCGAAGCGCTACTAATCTTGTGGTTGGTGGGGGTGTTTCATTTGGGTTTGGTATTCAGAGTGGAAATGGAGGATTTGTGCTCACAAACTCTGCGAAGGTGTACGGCAATGTGTTTTCAAATGGGACCGTGAGCGGATCAGGAAACTATATTTACGGAGACGTAGTCTCAGCTGGCCCATCAGGTGCACTTACTAATATTCATGCAACAGGTTCGGCGTGGGCTCGTACGATAACCAGTTCAACGATCGATGGTGATGCGTATTACCAGACTATTACGGGTTCGCTTGTATCCGGAAGTTCATGTACAAGTAATATCCATTGTCATCCAAGTAGTCCAGATCAGGCGACAACGAGCATGCCTATTGCAGATGAACTTATTGATGAGTGGAAGGCAACTGCTGAAGCAGGTGGGGTAATACCACTCGCATCATGCTCGGGTGGTGTTGCGTCGGGTACCTATACTATAAATTCAAATCGAACTATTGGTCCTATAAAAATACCATGCAACTTTACGGTTTCAGGCAATAGTACAGTATTGAACCTCACTGGGCCCGTCTGGGTTGTTGGCGATATTTCTGCAAACAATGGCCCAACGATTCAGGTAGACTCAAGTTTGCCGAATACGAGTGTGGCGGTAATTGCTGATAATCCAAGTAATAGAACAACACGAAGTAAAATTCGTATTCAAAATAGTACAGGTTTTATGGGGGCGGCTGGTGACTCATATGTGCTTATGGTTTCCATGAATAATAGTGCTTCAACTGGTGGTAGTGAAGAAGCGATCGAGCTTAGTAATAGTACACCTGGAAGTGAACGAGAAGTGATTTATTATGCTCCGTATGGAGAAATTGAAGCAGGAAACAGTATTTTACTGAGGGGTGCGACAGCGTATCGTATACGATTATCAAATACTGCATCGGTATATTATGAAACAGGTATGTTTGACCCGTTGTTTAGTGGTTCGGGAGGTGGATATACAGTAGAGTCTTGGCGAGAAATATAGAATTTCTTTAGGAGAAAGTTTCGGGAGAACACGGCCTGCATCGCTCTGCGATGCAGGCCGTGTTAGAATTTATGCATATGAAAAAAGGAATACACCCACTAGTTATCGGTAATTGGAAGATGAATCCAGTATCGACAAATCTTGTAACGAACCTTACTAAACAATTAAAAACCACACTTAGTAAAATTACAGATGTTGATGTTGTTATTGCGCCACCAATGATATATCTGGAAAGTGTGCATAAAATCAGAAACGGCGGACATGCTTTTCAGATTGGCGTCCAAAATATTTACCATGAAAAGCTAGGTGCACATACAGGAGAAGTTTCAATTCCAATGGTGCAAAATTTCGGTGTGACACATTGCATTGTTGGGCATTCAGAACGCAGAACAGATGGGGAGTCAGACGCGCAAGTGCATGAAAAACTCATTGCGGTCATCAAGTCAGGTATGACGGCGGTGTTGTGCGTGGGTGAGAAGACTCGTGATGAAAGTGCAGAGTATCTTAGAGGAATTGAGATGCAAATACGAACTGCACTTGCACAGGTACCCAAATCTAAGCTTGGTCAAATTGTGATTGCATATGAACCTATTTGGGCTATTGGTACCGGCAAGACTGCTACTTCTGAAGATGTACATGAAATGAAATTGTTTATTGAAAAAGTTCTCTCTGATTTATATGGAAGAAATTATGCGCAAAAAGTGCGTGTGCTCTATGGGGGTTCAGTAAATGAAAAGAATGCGCAAGAACTTTTTGTATCGGGTACCGTGGATGGATTTCTTGTAGGCGGTGCTAGTCTTCAGGCTGAATCATTTGTGAGTATTATTAAGCAAGTACGAATATCGTAATATGAAACCACGACCAATCACAGAGCTTACTGATATGTATGGCATGCGTGTCATCGTGCGCGCCTCGCTTGATGTGCCTATAAAGGACGGTGTTGCAGAAGATCATTTTCGTATTACCCGTGCTATCCCTACCATTGCATATTTGGTAGAGCGAGGCGCGCGAGTAATTCTTCTCACTCATGTTGGTCGCGATCCAAAAAACAGTACAAAACCGCTTCAAGCTGTGCTTCAAAAATATGTTCCTACACAGTATGTAAATGGAGTAGTGGGGGAGGAAGTACTTGGTGCAATAACACACATGAAGGAGGGAACTGTTTTACTTCTCGAAAATCTCCGTTCATGTTCAGAGGAGGAAAATAACAATGTTGCGTTTGCAGAGATGCTCGCGTCGTACGGATTTTTCTATGTGAATGATGCGTTTGCGGTTTCACACAGAGCGCATGCGTCTATTGTTGGTATTCCAAAGTATCTTCCTAGTTTTGCAGGGATTACCTTTATGGAGGAGTATGAAGCACTCAGTAAAGCATTTACACCCGACGAACCGTCACTCTTTATGCTTGGTGGTGCAGTTTTTAACAGAACAACCACTCAAAGAGGGGCGGTTACACAAC
>JACCEA010095925.1_pt1 | contig 14194 bp, 7 predicted proteins | sample 7449851 | NCBI WGS metagenome assembly JACCEA01 (sample SAMN15323453, study PRJNA562643) | freshwater metagenome | isolation source: river surface water | place: USA:Blue River Watershed | collected 2017-08-18 | reverse complement strand
TTCAGTAGGTTCAAAGAAAGTGCCCGTTACTAAATCTGTTTTTACAAAACCTTTTTCGTCTGGTGCATAAACACTCTTCGCTTTGCTATAGTTTGCTGTATTATCACCCATAGCGTATTGAATCCCGCCTAAGATATGTCCTAAGTATAAAGGATCCGAATAAGATTCAGCAGTATGGCCTAGTTCGGTATAAAATACTCTTCCACCATCAAATGCATGATACCATGCCATTGGATGATTTTGTCCATTCTTTCCTCCAGTATAAGAGCTTTCATCAATGCTCATTAATACCTTAATGTCTTTGCTTATATTTTTAAAGTTATACCACTCGTCTTTTCTTTTCCATTCTTTGGGCAATCCTTTGGTAGAAGGATGAGTAGCATCTGTAATAACTAATTTTGCTTCTTGTTGTTCTGGATGACTTTCAAAATAAGCACCAATTAAATTACCATACCATCTCCAATCATATTCTGTATCTGAAGCTGCATGTATGCCAACAAATCCACCACCAGATTGAATATATCTTTCTAATGCAATTTCTTCATTGCCACTTAATACATCTCCTGTTGTTTGAAAGAAAACAATCGCTGCATATTTTTTCAAACTATCTTCTTGAAAATAAGCGGCGTTGGTAGTAGTATCTACATCAAAACCATTCTTGGCACCTAAATCTTGTAATGCTTTTACCCCAGTTGGAATAACATTATGATGAAATGCAGCTGTTTTAGAAAATACTAAAATGGTTGGTTTGGAACTTCTTTTATTACTACATGCAGTGAGTAAAAGAATGGCCATGCTCAATAGGCCAATGGGTTGGAAAATTTTTTTCATATTGGAAGTTAATTTCCCACTTTTTTGGCGACTCTCAAAATAAAAAGGAATTAATTTGATCAATGTTTTCCCTTTTTGGATAAGGTGTGTGTAAAAAAGCGATAAATACTTCTCTAAAAAAATTAGCTTCATGGTAATTTATACATTTCATCCATTTTAATTCATGCGCTATGGCTACCAATTCAAGAAGATCTTTTGTGAAGCAAACTGCTCATTTAATGGGAGCAATGAGCTTACCTGCATTGTTATCTGCTCAAAATAAGCCAACACTACAACCTAAAAAAGTAGTTTGCTTGGGTGCTCATCCAGATGATCCTGAATCTGGTTGTGGGGGTACTTTGGCAGCATTAAGAAAAGCTGGACACCAAGTGACCGTAATTTATTTAACAAGTGGAGAAGCAGGTATTCCGGGAACGCCACATGATAAAGCGGCATCCATCAGAAAAAGCGAAGCTATTGCAGCTTGTGAAATTTTATCTGTTCAATACAAATTTGCAGGCCAGATAGATGGGGACACTTTGATGAACAACGAATGGGTAGAACAAATCCAAAAAATGATTGAAGCAGAACAACCTGATATTTTATTTACACATTGGCCTTTAGATGCACATAAAGATCATCAAATTGCAAGTTTATTGGGTATTCAGAGCTGGGTTAGAATGGGTAAAAAATTTCCGCTTTATTTTTTTGAAGTGTGTACTGGTGAACAAACTTTCATTTTTCATCCAACAGATTATGTAGATATAACCGCTACACAAGCACTTAAACGAAAAGCATTATACTGCCATGTTAGTCAAGATCCTCCAGGAATTTATGCCTGTGGTCATGCTGCCATGGAAGATTTTAGAGGCAGGGAAATGGGCGTAAAAGCTGCAGAAGCCTTTATCAAAATGAACGGTCAATTACAGTTTGGTTAAAAGATTCCAATAAAAGGTTTATTCGAATTCTAATTCGTTAATGAAGGTTTCCCAATCTTTCATTGTTTTGGCTTTAAAGAAGTGATTCATTTTTTTACTTCTAAATAACAATGATTGAGTTTATTTTGTTTAATAAATAATAAAAAAAGTTAAACAAAATGATATTTTATTGATTTTCAGTTTCTTATAGAAATTTAAAGAATTCTTTTCCTTCTAAACCATAGGTAAATAATCACCACTACAATGAACATTAAGGCTAATGAAAAGAAATAACCCCATTTCCAATTGAGTTCTGGCATAAAATTAAAGTTCATCCCGTATACTCCCGCAATAAATGTAAGGGGTAGGAAAAAGGCAGAGAAGATGGTTAATAATCTAACAACCTCATTATTTTTTTGATCGCTAATTGAAAGATAGGTAGACATTAACTGGTTGGCATTTTCAACTGATTCTTCGTTATAAGTAAGAAGTTGTAATAAGTTATCTTTTATATCTTGTAATTGAGAGGAGGGTGTTAGCATTTGTGATGATTGTTCAATCACTGATTGAGTAATTTGTAATACTTTTTTCAATATTCTAGATTGAGATTTGATAAAGTATAATTCTTCCAAAACAACAGCCCTATAATCTTTAAGAAATATTATTCTTTCAATATCATTGATTTTATTGGCTAAATCAATGGTTGGCTTTTGAAATGTTTCAATCATTGATTTTACAATTCTTAAGAAAAGTTCATTCATTTTTATTTGTTGCACTTCCTGAATATTCAAGAAGCTAAATTGAGCTCGATGTATGGTAATGAGTTTATCTTCAAATAAAAAGAAGGCAATTTTATTGGACATTTCACCTACTTCGTCAATTTTAAATTGAATGTCTGATGTATATGCTCTGAAAATGTAAAAATCAACATGGTTGTTCTTTTCATATTTTGGTAAGTGACCTTTCTCTAAGCTATCTTTGATCAAGTAGTAGTTTAAACCATGTTCCTTATTGATTTTCTCTAAGTCCTCTTTAATGGGGTTTTCAATATCAATCCACTTAAAGGATTCAAATACTTTTTCAGTTACTTTCATACTACTAATTTAATGAAAAGGCATAACTGTGTGACCTATGTGTGACTTTTGGGCATAAAAAAGCCTAAGTATTTGATAATTAGGCTTTACTGCGGACCGGACGGTGAGTTCTTACTTAACTCAAACTCTTCTCAAACTACCTAAATCATCAAATATAAAGGAGTTATAATTATACTCTTCTTGATATAACAGCCCCAAATTGGGTTAAATAGGTGGTTGTAGCTACATATTATGCAACATATCTCAATTGTTTAATGAATAATAACTATATCATATATTTGTTTTACCCCAAAAGCATAAATTTTAATTTATGAAAAAAATAATATTTGCTTTGGGGTTTGTATTTCTCTTTTCTACATGCAAAAAAGATATTCCACAAAAACAATTAACAGTAAATGTAACACCAGATGTTGGAGGTACGGTGTCACCAAGTGTTGGAACTTATGCAATGGGATCTACTGTTAAAGTATTAGCAACACCGTCCTTAGAATATGTATTTAAAGAATGGACTGGTGGTTTCACCGGGACAGAAAATCCTGCAAATATTCTAATGGATATCGATAAAACAGTAACTGCGGTTTTTGAAAAAAGAGAATACCCATTAAGTTTAAAAATAGTTGGGTCTGGAACTGTGAAGGAAGAAATTATTAAAATTGCATCTGCTTCAACAAATTATAAATCAGGAACAACTGTTAGATTGACTCCACAGCCAAGCGATGGGTATGAATTCAAAGGATGGTCTGGTGATGATACAACTTCAAAATTACCTTTAGATATAGTTATTTCAAAAGCTATCAATTTGACTTGTATATTTGACAAAGAGGAAGATATTAATTTCAAAACAAATTTAGATACTGGGACTTATAATGTTATTGACACATTACCACTTGTTATAACAGTAAGTTCAAAGCTACCCAAAGCAGGCATACTTTATTCAATAATGGTAAATTGGACAGATAGTTCTAAACAAATCTTTAAGTTAGATACTAATCTATCTGTTTCTATTTTGAATTTGAACATACCTGGATTAAAGAAATCAGGAACATATTCATTATCTGTAACAGTTACCTCTAGATCAACTGTAACCAATACTTTAAAAAAATCTATTTCAGTGTTGAATAATCCTTTGGGAAGATTTAAAGGGTATAAGGTTGATATGTCATTAAAGTCAAAAGATGAAATCAATTACTGGAGAGATTGTGGATTGATATGGGATGTGGTTATGTATAAATTTGGACAACCAGTAACTGGAACTCAATGGAATGCTTTTATGCCACAAATAATTGTTGGGGACTTTAATAATGACGGCTGGATTGATATTTTTAATCCAGGAACTGGATCTTTTGACTCAAAGGTATGGGATAACGCACAATGGCTTATATGGAATCCGAATACAAGGTCTTTTGAAAATAAAAAGCTATTTAATGATAAAACAATTCAGTCTTTTGGGGGTAACCAAAGGCGATCAATAGCTTATGATATTAATAAAGATGGGTTTACTGATGTTGTAATATTTGATCATGGGGATGATGTTGTTTCTTCCAATCCTTTACAACCAATAAGAATTGTTTTATCAGATGGAAAGGGGGGATATGATTTAAAAGATTTGAATAATATTACATCAACTTTAAAATATAATCATAGCGGCGATATAGCTGATTTAAATAAAGATGGATATCCTGACTTAGTTGTTGGAACCGGTGACATGTATATTTCTTGGGGAATACCAACATTCCCTTACTTTGGTAGTAATGTAACTTATTTTAATATTTGGGATAATAATAATAAAAATAAAGGTGGTGGTGGTGTTTATAATATAAAAATTGCAGATGTAAACAAGGATGGTTGGCTTGATATAATTGAAGGTTCCAATGAAAATAATATAACAACAAATTCATACCTTCCATTTACCCTTAGTAGTAGAATTTTATATAATCAAGGAAATGGGAAATTTGATAATAACGCAATTACTTTTTTGCCATTTTACATGGAAAGTGCACTTAATAATGATTTTAGAGTGTTTGATTTTGATGGGGATGGATTGAATGATATTATCTCAACTGGATCTGTAAATTATGATAATTTCTTTTTTCATCTATATATTCAAAATAAGGATGGAAGCTTTGCCATGGACAATGCTAAAATCATTTATAGTATAAATTCTCAAAGATCTAGTGGTAAACCTGGATCGTCATGGAAGCCATGGTTAATCTTCTATGATTTTAACAGCGATGGTTTACCAGATTTTTCTTATATAGACCCACATAATTATTGGAACAACTCGTTAAGCAAGAAATCTGTTTTTATAAGAACAGGAAATCAATTTAAAGAAGATGATATATATAAATATGATATATTTTTAAACAGTATTAAACCTAAATAAGGTTTGTAATTATTTTTTCCAATAGATGTCAATTATTTATTTTCAAGCTTGCTTGATATTAACACTCTAAATAATATTAAATTTGTATTAGTAGCTGAGAATTATGCTACAGTTTATTTAACTTCACAATACCCCCAAAGGTTAACTGTAAAAATTAAACTATGAAAAGATTAGTCTTTGCTTTGGGTATTCTATTTGTATTTGCTTGCAGTAAAACAGAAGTACCACCACCCATTGGAGTTATTCAGGAAGAAGCAATAAAATTCACTACTAATCTTGATACTGGCATTTATAATGTTGCTGATACATTGCCTCTAGTTGTAACTATTGGTTCAAAACTTCCATCTGCAGGGGTACTTTATTCAATATTAGTAAATTGGACAGACAGCTCTAAACAAATCTTTAAATTAGATACTAGTTTAACTGTTTCAAGTTTAAGTTTAAATATACCTGGATTAAAGAAATCAGGATCATACTCATTATCACTAACAGTTACCTCCAAATCAACTTCAACTAATATTTTAAATAAATCTATTCCAGTAGTTAATAATCCATTGGGAAGATTTATGGGTTATAAGGTAGATCTATTAGCCTTAAACTTATCAAAGCAAAAAGATTTTGGGAGGAGTTATTGGAGGAGTCAAACTTTTGTTGGAGACTTGGTTGTTCAAGCATTTCACAGAAATCAAGTTAATAATTCAGTTATAAGTCAAAGTACAAGATTTAATGGGGGATTTCAAGCAATTACTGCTGGTGATTTTAATAATGACGGATATATTGACTTTTTTGATGCAGGTGGAATGTATAATAATAATGGATTTACAAGTGCTTTTTTATTATGGGACCCAAATAAAAAAAAGTTTATTGATACAACATTGTTTAATAATAAGTTAAGGAATTTTGGCGGGAATAAAAATACATGCATTCCAATATATCTTAACGAAGATAATTTTTTAGACATGGTAATCTTTGATAATGGTGATGAGGGTGTTGTTAATTCTCCAAATGAACCAATAAGAATAGTTTTAAGTGATGGTAAAGGGGGATATGATCTTAAGGCTATTGAAACAAATGAAAATTATACAACTTCATGGGGTGGCATGACTAATTTTTTTTATGGGAATAGAAAAGAAAGCGGAGATGTGGGAGATTTGAACATGGATGGAATACCAGATTTATTAATTGTTTGTAATAGTCAGACATATATTTATTGGGGGATAAAGTCTTTTCCGTTTTTTACTCAAACAAATCATGCACAAATTTTTGCTGACGTTCAAAATTTTGGGTACCTAAGTAATAATGGATTTGGTGAACAAGCGCCTAAATGTTCGAATTTTGCATTTTATTCTTATATATATGACTTAAACAAAGATGGTAAAAATGATATAATCCTTGGATCAGCGGAGGATCCTAATAATTCACTTTTTGCAACCAAACAAAGAGTTCTTTATAATTTAGGAAGTGGGAGATTTAATAATTCTAGTGTTATAGAATTACCTATGTATTCAAAACCTGTAGATGGTATTCCCATAAATGTTGATTATTTATGTGATGATATTAATAGTGATGGATTAAATGATATAATTGCAATCAATTATACAAGTGGGAAAAAAGGGTATGGTATATATTGGGATTTATTTATATACTTTCAAAACTCAGATGGTACTTTTAAATTAGATACTTCACCAATTCAATTTTCTATAAATACAAATAGAACTATAAATGGTGAATACAAAAGATACATATCTTACACAGACATTAATAATGATGGCAAAAAGGATATACTTTTAACTGAATCAGTAAATGGGTTTGTTTCTAAAAAGTCTGTTTTTATTAGAACCGGTGATAAATTTATAGAGACAGATTTCTACCAATTTGATCCTTATGCTAAAAGTTTATTACCCCTAGCTAAATAAAATTTGCACTTTAAATGTAAATTTTAAACCTGATTTACATTGATAAAAAATAAGCTTGAAAGATCTCATTTCCTACATTTTTTGCTAATGACATGAATAATGAATGAAAATCAATTGAATATGTTCATTTTTTATAATTGGACGGCGAGTTCTCGCCTAAATCAAAAGTATCTAAACCACCTATTTTATCAGATAGAAAATACTAACAATTTTACTTTTCATGTAATAACAGCCCCAAATAGTGTTGAATGGTGGTTAGTTACTAGGGATTCTGCTACATATTTTTATTTTTTTATTTATTTGTATATATTTACATCACCCCAAAGGATAGTTTAAAACAAATAAACTATGAAAAAAGTAATCCTAGCATTGGGTGTAGTATTTATATTTGCAGCCTGCAAAAAAGATGTCCCACAAAAGCAATTAACTGTCAATATAACCCCTGAAGTTGGAGGATCTGTTACTCCTAATAGTGGAACTTATGCAATGGGTTCTACTGTGAAGCTAACTGCAACTCCTTCTGCAGAGTATGTGTTTAAAGAATGGACAGGTGGTTTTACAGGAACCACTAATCCTGCAAATGTGAACATGGACGCAGATAAAACAATTACTGCTGTATTTGAAAAAAGAGAGTATCCATTAAGTTTAACAATTGTTGGTTCTGGAACTGTTAAAGAAGAAATCATTAAAATTGCAGCTGCTTCAACAAATTACAAGTCTGGAACAACTGTCAGATTAACACCTCAGCCCAGTGCAGGCTTTCAATTTAAAAAATGGTCTGGAGATGATACAACTTCTAGGACTCCATTAGATTTAGTAGTTTCTAAACCTATCAACCTGACATGTACTTTTGAAAAAATGGCGATAACGTCTTTGAAGATTGAAAACCTTTTAGACACATTGGTAATTTCAAAGAAACACAAGTACGTTGTAAAAGGGGTATACACAAATGGTACAACTATTGATTTAACTGACAGCGTTAAAATAACTTCATCATCAAAGGGGGTAAATGTATTAAATGATAGAAACATAGTTGGTGCTCAGTCTGGAAGTAACAAAATAACAATAAGCTATAATAACTTAGTTGTATCAGATGATATTTATATTCATAATATAGAATTTATACCTGTTGATCCTAAGTTAAAATCAAATAACAAAGGTAAAATTACTGTGCCAGTAGTAATAATAAACTATTTACCAACAGTAGATGGAGTTTTACTTGATATGCAAAGAGCCCCAGATGGTTATTATGATTTGTATAATTCAACTTTAGATAGAGCAAAATCAAAAATTCTAGGAGATAAAATTGTTGAAAAAAATGTTATTGAAGAAGGGACAAGATTCAGAGATTATGCAACAAATAAGATTGATCCATACATTTCTATTGATGTTGTTGCCTATATTAATGTTTATGAAGTTGACTATTCAAAAAATCCTGATGGTAATGATATTCAAATTATAAATTGGTCTAATTTATTCAATAAGATCAATATGAAAGATTTTGTTGAAAAAAATGGAGTTAAAGAAATATGGTTTACTGCATTTCCAAAGGAGGGTTATCCGTCCGTATTGAAACAGCCAAATCCTACAGATAAATCTTTGTGGTATAATATGCCAGAATCAAATATGTCAAGTCCAATAACTGGAGATGTTTCTAATAGTTCAAGAATTAATAGTGATTTACCAATTTATTCAAAGACCTATGTAGTATATGGATTCAACGCCCATAGAGGTGCAGATACTGATTTGCACAATAGGGGACATCAAATTGAAGCGCAATTATCACATATTGACAGAGATTTAATTTGGAATAATGCTTTTTTACCAACTTCTACAAAGAAAGAGTTTAGACTTGGGAACTGTCATTGGCCTCCAAACGCAACTTCTGATTATGATTATGGTAATAAGGTTGCGGTTAAATCAGATATAGCGAGTTATCAACCTTCTGGCGGAACTTATATCGATGTGAATGTTGATACTTGGCTAGGTAAGAAGTACTCATTTCCAATGACTGCAACAAATATAATTGGCGAGTCAAATTATGATAATGATGCACAAGTGAAATGGTTTATTTATTGGTGGCAGTCAATTCCAGGATTAAATAATACTATCCCTTATAATAATAGCACACTTACAAATTGGTGGGATATTTTTTATAATTGGGACGATGCAATAAAAAATAAAACAAAGTTGGTTAAATAATTAATTGACTAAACTTATTAAAAAATAGGCTAGAAACAACCCTTTTGCTATATAATACATATTGATTATATGTCTAACTTTACAATACCCCAAAGGATAGATTAAAACTTAAACTATGAAAAGAGTAATCTTTGCTTTGGGTATTCTATTTGTATTTGCGTGTAGTAAAACCGAATTACCTGCAACACCACCTATTGTTGTTCAGGAAGAAACAATAAAATTCAATACTAATTTAGATACGGGCACTTATAATGTTGCTGATACATTACCGCTAGTTGTAACCGTTAGTTCAAAACTTCCATCAGCAGGGGTACTTTATTCAATATTGGTAAATTGGACAGACAGCTCTAAACAAATCTTTAGGTTAGATACTAGTTTAACTGTTTCAAGTTTAAGTTTAAATATACCTGGATTAAAGAAATCAGGAACATATTCATTATCAGTTGCGGTTACCTCTAAATCAACTCCAACCAATACTTTAAATAAATCTATACCAGTAGTAAATAATCCTTTGGGAAGATTTATGGGGTATAAAGTAAATCAAACGGAACTATCGATATCAAGACAGAAAAATTTCGGTATTGATTATTGGACCAATACAGGGGTGATGGGTGATTTGATGTTGGCGGTTTTTCAAAAAAATATAAATAATAGTAGGTTCGGGAGTTTCTTTAATGGATTTACATATGGGGACATGAATAACGATGGATATATAGATGTATTCAATGCGGGTACATTTTATCAAAATACACAGACAACATTTTCATTCTTAATATGGAACCCAATTAAAAAGGTTTATGAGAGTAAGAACTTATTCAATGATAAGTCATTTACTCAGTTCGGTAGAAATAAAGGGGAAGTTGTACCATTATATTTAAACAGTGATAACTATGTGGATTTTGTTGTTACCGATATTGGAGATGAGTATACTCCTGAAGGTGATGACTTTGAACCAATTAGAATTGTTCTAAGTGATGGTAAAGGTGGGTACGATTTAAAAGAGATCGAAACAAGTGAAAATGACTTTACCACTATTGGAACCCAAAGTGTAAAAAATAATTCCCCTAAGGAAGATATTGCTATCGGTGATTTGAATGAAGATAATATACCTGATTTAGCAATGATACAGGGAAATTTCTTTTATATCTTTTGGGGTATTAATTCATTCCCTTATTTCTCATCTAAGAACCCTGCCAAGTTTAATACCGAATCGGTATCATTAAAAATGAATTTAGATAATGGATTTGGGGAGAATGCTGAATTTTGTGCCGGTGGTGTTAGAGTGGATATATTCGATACAAACAAAGATGGGAAAAATGATATATTAATGTACGGAGAAGATAGGAACGCTCAACCCAATTCGAAACAATTTAGAGTTTTGGTAAACTTAGGTAAAGGTAGATTTAATAACGCAAGTGTTAAACGATTACCTTATTTCCATCCTACTGAACAATATTTGGGACAAGACGCAATTATTGATGACATTAACTCAGATGGTTTGAATGATATTATTGCAATTGGACATAATCAAGCGTATAGTAATTGGAGTATTATGGTTTATATAAAGAAGACAGATGGTACATATGAAGTTCAAAATAACTTTGTTCAGTATACAATCAACTCCGATAGATCAAATGATAGAAATTGGAAACCCGAAATAATATACCATGATTATAATGGGGATGGAATCAAAGATATATCCTATCGTAATTCTGCCGACAATCCAGGATTCATGAAAAAGAAATCCGTATTCATTAGAAAGGGTAATCAGTTTATTGAAGAGGACTTCTTTAAGTATGATTTATACTCCTCAAGTATATTGTCGAGTATTCAATAGGACTAAATTAATTGTATAGTTTTATTGTTACTATATGTGGGTATAAACTTATAATATGGTTATAGATATCACCCTGAACATATTTTGTATAATGATAATCATCCTCTTTTTGGAAATCCATTTCACGTAACCAATTGCAAAATCCGTTTTCGATTTTAATATTAGTTCCGTGTTTTAATAGATCATCACTAAATTCAGAGTTTTCAATGAATAGATAGTATATTTTGATGTTCTTTCTAACCAATAGTTCAAAGACTGTATCGAATTTATCAAATACTTTTCTATTATAATCCTCATTTTTAGTTAAGTGGTAATCAAATACAAATACTAGAACAAGAGGAGATGGGGTTGGTGCTGGTTTAAAAAATACTGCAATAATTATTGCTACTCAAGCCGGTATTTATACTCCTACTTATGATGGTAATGCATTTGCTGCAACGATTTGTAATGAGTATTCTGTAACAGTTGATGGAGTAACTTATGGTGATTGGTACTTACCTTCAAAGCATGAACTTAATTTACTTTATTTACAAGAAACAGTGTTTGGTAGTTTTGCGCCTGGCTACAATTGGAGTTCTACGGAGTACGCCAGCAACTCCGCGTGGTTCCAGGATTTCTTCAATGGCAATCAGGGCTACAGCGTTAAGAGCTTCACTCTATGTTCGCTCTCCATTAGGGCTTTTTAACCATTTAACTATTTGACAATTTATAAAGTCAGCAAAGCGGACAAAAATCAAAAAATAAAATGGCCTTATATTATGAGTTACCAGTTTATCGGGATTTGTTTTATTAAGATGGAAAAATAGGCTAGAAAGAACCTATTTGCAACACTTTCAGCTACAGGCATTAAAAAACCCCTTGATTATCAAGGGGTTTTACTCATTTTAAGCGGACCGGACGGTGAGTTCTCATTTAACTTAAACTCATCTCAAACGACCTATATTCTCAAATATTGAGGAGTTATGATTATATTTTTTTGTCATAACAGGCCCAAATAGGGTTAAATAGGTGGTACTAGTTACGGATTCTGCTACATAATTTATATTGATTATATATCTAACTTTACAATACCCCCAAAACGATAGATTAAAACATGAACTATGAAAAGAGTAATCTTTGCTTTGGGTATTCTATTTGTATTTGCTTGTAGCAAAACAGAAGTACCTGCAACGCCACCAGTAGTAGTTGTTCAGGAAGAAGCCATCAAATTCAACACTAACCTTGATACTGGGACTCATAATGTTACTGATATATTGCCGCTCGTTATAACAGTTAATACGAAAATTCCAGTTGGTGGTATTTTATTTTCAATTGAAGTAACTAGACAAGATAGTAATATAAAAATTTATAAACTAGATTCCATATTAAACCAAGCAACACTTTCTTTGAAAATTAATGGTTTTAAGTTCCCCTCTACTTATATAGTGAATATTAATGTAACTTCTAAGTTTACTATTGCTAATACATCTAGTAAATCGATTTCTATAATTAAAAATCAATATTTAGAAGAGTATTCTAAAATAAATCAAACAACTGGATGGTATAATACCAATAAATTATTTGGTGGAAGAAATTTCTTCATAGACTCAAATGCCACTTTTAATAAGTTGTGGACAAAGGATAATGTAGTTGGTTATAAATATAGTGCAACTGGAACAGACTATTTCAGTAATAGGCAAGGGTTATTTTATGGTGATTTAAATGGAGATGGGAAAAAGGATATTTTTAATAATTATTGGCCTAATCCTTTTGGGGCAAATGCAAATGGATACTATGCAACCTTTGAGTACGATTTATATTGGTTTAATAAACCTAATTTGTTTAAAGGGTTAACTGGAGCTAGAAAATTTATTTTCAACGATTATTATGGTAACGGAAAGAAGTCAATGTTGATTTGTTCTTCTGGAGCTGACGCTCCACCATTTCCAGGAGATTCTGTTCAAATAATATCGTTTGGTTCAGATTTATCAATGACTGCCAAAAACATATCAGAAGTACTTGGTTACTTTCATGGAGGTGCATCTGGTGATATAGATAATGATGGCGATGTTGATATTTTATTATATTCAGGAGGAGGTTCAAAACCAATGGGGCCAGTTTATTATGAAAATTTAGGGAATGGTAATTTTAAATATAATGCTAACTTAATTACCGGCTTGGGCTATGTTAATAACAATGCGAATAATTATTACTCAGTTGAATTATTTGATATTAATAATGATGGCTATTTAGATATTATTTTAGCTAGTGGTAATGGTGATGTTATTTCTAGAATTTTGTGGGGTAGTTCTTCTCATACTTTTAATACATCTAATCAAACAGTACTACCAGATGCAACTTATACTAGACAGTCTATTGTTGATATTGCTTTTTCTGATATTGATAAAGATGGAGATATTGATTTATTATTAAATTATGCTATTGGATGGTGGGGTTTTGGAATTCAAATTTTAGAAAATCAAAATAATAAATTTGTAGACGTTACTTCAAAAAGAGTGGATGTAGCTTCCAATCCTCTCAGTGTCTGGTTTGGATGGTTGAGATTATATGATGTAGATTATGATGGTGATTTAGATCTTTTGGCAGATGGTGTAGCATACATACAAAACCAACAAAGTCCAAATGCTCAACCCATACCAAATATTAAGTGGATAAATGACGGGAAAGGAAATTACAAAGCCTCCATTTCCTTTTAAATATAATGAAAAAGCAATTAAGAAAATAAACTAGAAGCATCCCATTTGCTACACTTTCAGCTACAGGCATTAAAAAACCCCTTGATAATCAAGGGGTTATGTGTTTTACTGCGGACCGGACGGGACTCGAACCCGCGACCTCCGCCGTGACAGGGCGGCATTCTAACCAACTGAACTACCGATCCAACTCCCTTCTCATGATTGGATTCTTTTGCAAGCATCCTTTCGTTTTCGGGAGTGCAAAGATAGGGGTTTCACTATTTCAGCAAAAAAGTTTTTTCGCTTTTTTTCTAAAAAAATATACTCCTTACCTGCTGGCATTCCATCGTTTATATTTGC
>JACCEA012517586.1_pt1 | contig 14196 bp, 27 predicted proteins | sample 7449851 | NCBI WGS metagenome assembly JACCEA01 (sample SAMN15323453, study PRJNA562643) | freshwater metagenome | isolation source: river surface water | place: USA:Blue River Watershed | collected 2017-08-18 | reverse complement strand
CTGTTTGTTGTTTGTGCAATCTCGCGACTTCACCACGCAGCAATGCAACCTCGTCGGCTCTCGTCTTCACGGCGTTGCTTCTGAAAAGGGATATGGCGGCCAATATTGCGCTGGCGGCGGCAGCTAGGATGGTCAGAGTGTTCGGGTCCATGAAGAAGCGCCTCTTAGAACTTCGCCGCCTTGGGGCTAATCAAAAACGTGGCTTGATTTGCAACCAGCGCAGCCACCAATGAAGTCACTAGTCCTAAGACGCCGGGCTGATCACATGTAATCGCCAGCAATCCTCGGCACCCGGCAAGAAACGCCGCAATCGCCACGATGATGAGCAGCGATGCCATCACCAAGCGTTTCTCGGTCGGCGTGAGGGGGTCAAAAACTCCCTGCAACCCGGGGATATAACTGAACGCCAGCGACAACACGACGCCGGCCACTGCTGATAATTGTTCTGCGCTCATTTCTGCCCCACCTCCGGGGAAAACAAAAAGCGCACGGGCATCTGATTAGGATGCCCGTGCGCTTAAGCAACTAAACGGGTTGAATTGTCGGGGATTCTACCCCTTCATAATGTCAAACGATACGCCTTGACGCTGATAATTCCATGAAGACCCTTGCGCTTCGCCATTACTGGTTCGGCTTTGCCCAGCTCGACAAGATCATGGAGTTTGTCTATCGTGGCTTTCTCGCCCATGTTCCATTCTTTTTGCAACTCTTTGCGTGTAAACACATTGGTGTCTTCACCGTCCTCAGTGACATGTGGCGAAACGAGATCAAGCAACTCAACCACCGGGTTAATGGGCGGCGTTGTCTTCGGCGTTCCTTTGCGCTTCACAGTGCGTCCCATGGCGACACCTCGTATGCGTTTTGTGACTCGACACTCACTGGCCAACGATGCGTAATGCCCTGTTCGCGATGAACGCCGAACAACCATTGCTTGGGCTTGTCGGCCTTGCCCAGACCGTTCACCGAGTATTCATTCCCACCGATCAGAGAGCCGTTGACCAGCGTTTCACCGCCTGCCGCTGGGATTTGGCTGAGACTATGGAAGTGGCCGAAGAGCCAATAGTGAATCGGCTTGCCGCGACTCGCCTCCAATGCGTTGAGATTGGTGACGACGCGATTCAGCCCATAGTAGGGAATCTGATTCCAGCTCTGCACGTCGTGGCCATGCGTCTGAACAAAGCGCCAGCCTTGGATTTCATAGCCCACGGCGTAACTGTCGGGGATAACCCACGCGGCGTGTGGGATATTGCGCGTCGCCTCTTTGGCCAAGATCGCGATCATCGCATCCCAGTTGCGCAGTGGGTCTTTCTGTTGAACGCGCCGGGCATCGGGCAGGCGGCCATGGTTGCCGCTCGTGCAGAAGATACGCACCGTCTCATAGTGAGCGGCGAAGTCGCGGACCATCGAAGCAAGCACCATGGCCGCGCCGTAGACCGCCAAGATCACATTGGGCGCGTCACTATGGCGTTCGAGTTCGTGGATCGTGCCGCTGATGAGATCGCCATTCAAGGCGATGACCAATTCGGGAAAGCGCCAGCCGCCGCCCTGCTCCATCTTCGTCTTAATGGCGACATGGTTTTCGACGATGCCGCGCGCGCGCTGGCCGAAGATGCCGGCGCTGTATGCGTTGAAGCCGCGCACTCGGCTCGACTTCACCGTCTCATAGGCGTGGAAGTCGCTGAGCATTTGCACCATCGTCTCGGTCGTGGGTTTCCCTTTGGTAACAATGGGCTTATAGATGGGCGGCGGGGGTAATACCGGCGCCGTTGCCAGCGCCAGCCTTTCAAGGTGGGCGCGAAATGAACGCTCGCCCGCCAATTCATTGATGACCGCGCGTTCGCGCAGCCGCTCGCGATGCTGGGCGAGTTTCGCCGCCGCATCCTCTACGGGGTCAACTTCGACGACCTTGGCTGCCGCTTGGGCAATATCGGCCCGCGTCGCTTTGCGTCGTTTGAGTGAAGGTGGCATAGATAGCAATGTGAAGCATAGGAATCAACACTTATTTCGTATCCTCCGGGATGATGGCATAGTCTTGGCTCATCAACAGCACGTTGCAATGCTTTACGCGCTGCCCGTCCCGGCTGCATCGAACTTCAAATGTCTGAGTGAGCTGCCCCGCCAATTCCAGCTTGCGCAATTGCCGACTAATCACTCGCAATACGGCATCCGATATGGGCGTGGCTGTCGGTGTGGAGATGTCAGCCATTGTGGGAGTATATAGCATGATGTGGTGAGAAAAACATGAAAACGGCAAATGGCCGGGGTCTCCACACCCCAGCCGCTGCCTCACAAGTCGCCCCCAATGTGCCGGTGAATCGGCGTTCGCCATTGGTCGCGTTGCAATTAATGCTATATCGTTGCGATTAGAAATCAACTAGTATTTTGGGCAGTTCGGTCTAAGTGGATGCTGCCAACCCTGTAGGAGTGTAGGCTTTTCCGATGGAGTGGAGGCTTTTGAGGCTTTTCCCCCCGGTTCAGTACAGAAAATCCACGTGTATAAGACAAAAAGAATTTTCTTCTCATGCATGGTATATAGAAAAGCATACATACCCTCCACTAATGCAGAAAAACCCTCCACTTTTGGTGGAAAAGCCTCCATAAAGCCTCCACTGTTTTGGAAAAGCCTACACTCCTACAGGGTTGGCGGATTCATTGATTGCAACAATTGTTACAACGGTCTAAACCGAAAAAGTCGGTGGGTGTCATCATCGCAACAGTGCCGCCAACAGTGCCGCCAACAGTGCCGCCAACAGTGCCGCCAAGCCGGTGCCACCGCAGACAAAGACCACCAAGGCGATCACGATGCTGGCAATGATGCCAGCCGGAATGGCGGCGATGGTCGCCTTCACCATCAACCCCACCATGTGCCAAAACGGCATATTGACATCGGCGATCTTCACCGGCAAGGCGCGCTCTTCCCGATCATCTCGGGTGGCGCGGACCATTACCGCGATGCGCTCAAGCCACACATTTTGCATTCTGAGGGCTTCGAGCACCGCGGCCATGTCTTGACTCACCGGCTCGCCCGAAGGCGCTGCCACGGCTTTGCTGGGCGGCAATTCGGCGGGGTTAAAGTCGTCTTCCGATACGGTTGGGGGTCTCTGGTATTGGGATTGGCTCATGATGTCCTTGGCGGCGCACCGTGCTCCCCCTAGCATCGATGGGCGTGGGTTGCGCGTCACCCTTGGGCAGCGCATCAATCAGGCGATGAATAAGTCGACGTTGTTTAGGCTTCAGGTAACAAATCTTGGCGACGAGCGATATTGATTTTGAGGCGAGCATAGATATTCCCTCGTGAGCAATAATGTGCGGCCCCCATTCAGCGATGAGTCTTTTTGTTCCGCGAATTTTGTGCCAGGTTTACATTGGTATTTTCTTATACCTCTAAGCCGATTCTTTGCAATCTAATGGTTGACAAATAAACTTATTTAGTATAAAAATATACCAGAGGAATCCAACAGATGAAAGAGATAAAGCCATCCCCGCGCCGCAAGCGCGCTCCCCAATTCGTTAACAAAACGTTTTATCTGCCGATTCCATTGGCCAAAAAGATCGAAGAGCAGGCCGAAAGTGAATTTGGCGGCAATCAATCAGCACTGGCTACCGAGGCGTTGAGTCGTGGTCTTGGTGTTGATGTTCCAGTGGAGGTGATACCAGCGTGACAACAAAGCCATCGCCCTATTTGCTTCGATTACTGAGTGCAAAGACGGCTCAAAAGTTTGCGGCCCAAGGGCTAAAGATTCCTGAGATTGCAAAGCAGATGGGAGTCAGCGAAGGCACGGCGCGCAAGTATGTGATGAATAACCAAAGCGGCGCAATGCTCAATCAATTGATTCAAGGCGAATTGACCCGATTAAACAGCCAGACAAGCTTTGTTATTAGTCCTAAGCCCACTCCACTGGGCAAGAGATAACCCATGACACCCATTTCACAAGTCGAACCAGTCAGCACAATCGAGATGCACAACAACGTCGCAATCTTGATCACGCCGATCATGAACGGCACTCGCCAGACCGGCACGCGATTTTCATTCAGCGCCAATGGCCTTCGCCGCCAGACCTTCAGCCTCGAAGCGGCGAAGGCCATGATCGACGACATTCTTGGCATGGCCACGCCCGCTGAGGCCAACCCACTCGTCGAAGTGGCGACCCTCGCCCGCACACATAAGGCCATGCGCGGCGGCATCGGCGACCCGAAGAGCGAAACCCCGTTCGGCTAATCAACCCAACCCATTAAAACAATTGCGGCGACAGTGCTCGTAACACCATCGCCGCGTAGACACAGTGGAGTTATCACCATGTCCAACACAAATTCTAACCCCTCGCCACAAGATGTTCGCTTCGCCAAAACCGCGCTGCGCTGTCGCACCGAAGCGGCTCACCTTGACGCCAACGCGATCAAGACCGGCGCTGATATGGCAGCCCATTTGCTGCAAGTCGGTAGCCACGAAGATTCAGTCAATGCCGGCGTTCGCGTCGCGGTCGCCAAGCACTATGGCTGGTGGTCGTTCGCCAAGGTCAGCATCATCGTCGCCAGCGCATTGGTCATTCTGTGGGGGTTCAGCGCCGCCATCGCCAACGCGGCCAGCGGCGACACATTCACCTATTTGCCCTATGTGGGCCGCAGCAGACCAGAGCCAACCGTGTGCCCGCGCATTTGCGAGCCACCAACACCGGTCTATGTGCCGCCGACGCGCCGCCCAACAGGAACACCGATCGCCACGGCCACGCCATTCATCAATGAGCCGCCCCAGCCAGCTTCCGTCAATTGGAGCAGCAAAGGCGGGTAGCCATGAGAGACCAAGCCCAACGCGGCTGCGCCTTCTACGTGATCAGCATGTTGCTGGTCGTCGCTATCGGCGGAACTATCTTCACGGTTTTATTGATCGAGGGAATTATCAAATGAGCATCGAAGAGCAGATTGAGCAAGCCTTGGCCGAAGGCAAGCGCATTAAGCACCTTGCACACAACCTGTTTTGGTTTGTGCTCGTCGCGGCCCAATGGACGATCAGCGCCGATCTCCGCACCATCGCCTTTGCCATCGCCGAAGAGGCCAACGGCGGCAAATCAGCCGAAGCCCTCGCCTTTCGCTGCTACGACCTCGCGGCCCGCGTCGCCAACGACGAATACGGCACTTACATCGCCAGCCGCGCAATTGAAGTGACCTATCAGGTGCGAGCCACCTGTGAAATCTAAATCCAATTTATTCAATTCTTTTCAATTCATACGAGGCAAAAAAATGACGACAAAGACTAAACCCCAAACGACGCAACCAGAAACACCCGTCGACGAGTTCGACTACTTGGCCGGTGAGTCCGGTCAGGACTTCGGCGAAGTTGAGGTTGGCGGCAAGAAGTGGCGAACGCTGCAACTTTTCCACGAAGACCACAAGACCCGCCGCAAGACGAGCTTGGAGAACGGCGGATTCGGCATTCGTATTACCGATGAGCCGGTGCCGGGCATGGGTGAAGTATGGGATGTCCCATACGCAAGCGGCGAGAAAGAGCAGATGTCGACCTTCCAGACCTTTACCGCTGCTTTGGTGGGTTGGACCGAGAAATATACGGCGTTGAAGGGCACGTCACCTGATACAGACGGAAAAGAGAAGGCTTACTTCCAACCGGTGCCGATCTTTGTCAACGACGACGAGATTGCGTCAGCGAAAGTGTCCGGTGCGATTCCATCCGCCGCCAAGTTGCGCTCGTCTTCGTGCATCGATCTGTTCTTCGTGCTGAAGGGCGATCCGAATCGCAACGTCTTTCGTCTTCGCATCAAGAACTATGACTTGCTGGTCAAGTTCGCCCCTCAGTTGAACGCCGCGCGCGCCCTCGCCCAGAAAGCAAATGCGCCAATGTGCGCGATCTGGTTCGAGTGGAAGTTGGCGGATGCCATTGAAGTCGGCAAAGGCGTTGAGAAGGCTATTGTCAACGGCATTGAGCTTGGCTCGACCGGCGTCGACAACAGCATGAAGGCCACGCGACCTGAGTATTTCGGCCAAGTCAATGAGCACGGCGCTGAAATCCCCGGCCTGAAGGCGCGTAGCGAAGAGGTGAAGGCGTTCTTGGATGACCCCGCCGACCCCTACTTCATCAAGGCCGCCAAGCAACTCAAGGGCAACAGCTTGGCCCGCTTGCCCGCGATGCCCAGCTTTTCCCGCCTGTTGCCGCCCAGCCCGACGACGCAGCCCAACGCGCAAGTGATCGAGGCCGAAGTCACGCTGTAACACATTGTGTGGCCCTGCTCACCCACTATGGGCAGGGCCGCGATTGAAACCGGAGAGACAAAAAACAAATGGACATTAATTCCCTCACCCTCGCGCAAGCGCGCGAAATCGTCGCCATGTTTGGCGATTCGAAAACGACTGTGCAGCCAACATCGTTCGATCACGGACTTGCAATAGTCGCCCTTGACCGTGGCTTTGTTTACATCGGCCACGTGATTACGACATCTGATTGGTGTCGCATTGAAAACGCTCAATGTATTCGTCGATGGGGCACTGAGCGCGGACTCGGGCAACTTGCCAACGAGGGGGCGCAATCCAACACCAAGCTTGACCCCGTTGGCAATGTAGTGGCCCCGATGCGCGCCGTTATCCATGTGATTTCGGCGAAGGCGGACAAATGGACACGCGAATTCTCACGCTAGATGGCGATGGCGATGGCGATGGCTATGGCTATGGCGATGGCTATGGCGATGGCTATGGCGCTGGCTATGGCTAATTACTTAAAAACCGGAGAGACACACGATGAAGCAAATCTCAACCTATAGCGCGAATCAGCCCGGCATCAAAGACACGCCGGTCGAGGGCTTGATGCTGATTGTCAACCAGAAGTTGCCCAGCGAGATCAATTCAATCAACGAATGGCAAGCGATGTTGGATGTCGAAGCCAACAAGATCGTTGACGCGCTGGTTCATGCGCTGCCCCAAGGGCTGACTGATCGCATCGCCATAAAGCTGATGGGCCGTTTGGTGAGCAGCTTCGCCATTCCGATGGAGACCAAATAATCATGGACACCTTTGACTACCTGACCACTGATGCGCTGACCAGCAAGACGACATTGACAGCCGACTTTGCCAATGCGCTCACTGGTTATTTTGATTCACTGCTTGATGCGCGGGTTGCTTTTCTCAATGTCGCTGATGAAGTGAATATGGCCCAAGCGCAGCTCGACAGCGCCAAGGCTGAAGTCATTGTTGGCGGTCTAGCGACCGGCAAGAACGCCGAAGAGCGCGAAGCCAAGCTCGACCAGATCATCAAGCCGGTGCGCGATGTGTTGAGTGATAAGAAGCGCGACCTCCGCCTTGCTGAGCACAACTTGCAATGCGCGACCGACAAAATCCGCGAACTGCAAATGTTGCTCGATGCCGTTAAGACCGGGTTGGTCGATACGAAAGTCTTCAACGTGGATTAACCCGCTTCCCCGCCGCAGCTATTGGGGGCGATGGCCGTGGCGACACTCCACCAACTATCACCGCTGTATTGACTCGATTGTCTGATTTTGAACGCTATGAACATGATCGAAGCCGCCGCCGCGTATGCGCAATCTGGCTGGAAGGTTTTTCCGCTGTGGCCACGGACCAAGAAACCGATGACCACACACGGCCTAAACGACGCCAGCGGCGATCCCGAGCAGGTGCAACGCTGGTGGCAAGCCAAGCGCGATGCCAACATTGCGGTCGCTTGCGGTGCGGCGAGTGGCATCTTTGTGATCGATCTCGACGCGATTGACGACACGAACGCCTACGACGGCCAAGCGACATGGGCCAAGCTCACCGCCCACTACGGTGAGACCGAGACCCGCGAGCAGGTAACAGGCGGCGGCGGTCGTCAGCCATTCTTCTTGCACCCCGGCGCGGGCGTTGAAATCGGCAACAGAGCGCAACTACTGCCCGGCATTGATGTGCGCGGCGATGGTGGTTATACGGTGGTTGGGCCAAGCATCCACCCCGACACCGGCAAGGCCTACGAGTGGGCGAACGACATCGAGCCACAACAGCCGCCAATCTGGTTGCTGGGCATCCTATTCGACGACGATGCGCGGCTTGAAGCGCTGAAGGTCGTGATGCCGAATGAAACCGAGCGCTTGGCATGGGCAAAAGAGTATTGGAGCAAGTCGCCCGAACTGCGCACGACCAAGCCCACAAGGGCGATTGATGGCCCAATGGTCAGCGCGAACAGCGACGAGATGAGGCGCTGGTTGACCGTGACGATGAATAAGGCTTATGACGCTGTTGCAAGTGCTCCAAAAGGCCAACGCAATGCGGTTTTGAATCGCGAAACCTACAGCTTGGCGGGTCTTATCCCCCACATCGACCGAGGCGAGATTGAGCGCCTAATGTTTATGGCAGCAGAGAAAAGCGGCTATGTAGCCGATGACGGCGAGGCAGAGGTCAACGCGGCGATCAAGAGCGCAATCGACAGTGGCAGCAAATCCCCCCGCCAATTGCCTGAGCTGACGCCTACCCGCCCCAGTGTAGTGGTGCCTGAGATGGAGGTGGGCGGTGACTTTGTGCCAAGCGATGACAGCGGCATGCCCAGCGCAGTGGCAAACGAGTCGCCTCGGCCTTGGATTCAAGTGAATAACGTCGAGTTGCCGGACATTACAGCGGCATCGATCAAGGCACTGACAAAGGTCGGCGGCGTGTTTGTTCGGTCGAATGAGTTGGTGCGAGTGCGCGTCGATGAAAAGAATCGCGCCGGCATCGAGACGATGAATGAATCGGCGTTGTGCGGGCGCATGGCGCGGGCCGCGATCTACTACACCTCACGCTACAACGCAAAGACGGATTCGCGCACCGAGACGATTGTCGCCCCGCCGCTGAACGCGGTTCGCGACGTGATGACGGTCGGCGATTGGCCCTTCCCAGCGCTTGATGGTGTGATTGAGTCGCCGACGATGCGTCCCGATGGCACGATTGTGCTACAGCCGGGCTACGATGCAGCGACGCGGCTTTATCTGATGATGTCGCCGGGGTTGGAGTTGCCAGAAATCCCCAGCGACCCAGCGCGAGAGGATGTCGAAGCGGCGATGGCGCTGCTCTTGGATCTGTTTGTCGACATGCCCTTTGAGGATGAAGCCAGCCGCGCCAATGCGCTGGGTGCGCTGCTCACGCCGATTGCGCGGCCCATGATCGCCGGGCCAGTGCCGATGCCGATCTTCGACAGCCCGCAGCAAGGCAGCGGCAAGACGCTGACAGCCCAGCTCATTGGGTTGGTGGCGACCGGCGAAATGCCTGAGCCAAGCCCTGCCCTCGATGCGCCCGAAGAGTGGCGCAAGTCAATCTCAGCGCAACTCGGCGCGGCGCGGTCGGTGATCTTGATTGACAACATCACGCGAACGCTCGAAGACGGCAGCTTGGCCGCCGTGCTGACTTCGACGACATGGAGCGATCGGTTGTTGGGTCGCAACGACAAGCAAATCAGATTGCCCGCCCGCGCGTGTTGGATGGCGACCGGTAATAACGTCAAGGTCGGCGGCGACCTCATCACCCGCACATATCTGGTGCGGCTCGATGCCAAGATGTCTCGCCCGCAAGAGCGCGACGGGTTCAAGCATCCCAACATTGAGCAATGGGTGCGCAGCAATCGCGGCTTGCTACTGAAGGCGGCGCTAGTCCTTTGCCGTGCGTGGCACATCGCTGGTCGGCCCGCGCCCACCTGTCCACGAATGCGCTACGGCGAGTGGCGCACTGTGATTGGCGGCATCCTCCAACATGCTGGGGCGACCGAGTTTCTAGGCAACCTGCGCAACTTCCAAGAGGCGAGCGACATTGAAGGCCCTGCGTGGGAGCGCTTCATCTTGAAGCTGATCGAGGTCTTCGGCGCAACAGTGGCCCCAGCGCAAATCTATGCGCGATTCTCGTCGAGCGATGACCTTGCTGCCCTGCTCCCACCAGACAGCCGGTTATCGCTTAGCGGCCCCGAAGACCACAAGGCGAAGAATCAATTCGCCCAGCGCATTGGCTACTTATTCAGGGAGCGTGTCGGCAAGCGATATGGCGACAGCCAAGCTTGCATTGTGCGAGGCCGTCGAACTAGTGACGGCAATGTCTGGGATTTGAAGAGCGGAGATTAACCATGTTGTATGCAAAAAATTCTCGTGGCGACAAAATTAGAGCAGATCCCAATTTAGAGGCCTTTTGCCCCGCTTGCGGAGCGAAATTGATTCCAAAGTGCGGCGAAATCAATATTTGGCACTGGTCTCATTTGGCGGGTGAATGTGATCAATGGCATGAGACAGAAACGGATTGGCATTTGTATTTCAAGTCATTGATTCCAGAAGATCGGTGCGAGGTCTCTATATCTCGAAATGGGATAAGCCATCGAGCCGACATTGTTACAAAGAAAGGGATGGTAATCGAATTACAGCATTCATCAATCGATGCGGGCGAGATCGCTGAGCGCGAGAGATTCTATGGGCAAATGATTTGGCTGTTTGACATTAGAGATTGCAGACGAGAGAAGGATCGGTGGGTTTTCGACAAGAACGTTGGTGGTTTTACACGCCAAGAAGCCCGTTTTGTTATTTGCCGAGACGAAAAAACATACCAAACATTCCGTTGGTATCACCCAAGAAAGCATATCGCTTTCACATCTAAGCCAACTTATTTGGATATAGGGCACGATGAAGTTTTTGCTCTTAAGAAGATGGCAAGGGATACGCCGTGCGGAGGATGGGGACACCTTTCAACTCGAAAACGCTTCGAGGATTGGCTAATAAAGGAGTGCAATTAAATGAAAACAAAGCGATTTCAACAGAGAGATAACACCCGCCGCGTCGGCCTGCTGTTCAGCAGTGACGAGACCTACGCGAAGCGGCTACAGGAGTTAGACGATGCAACAAGTCAGAACGCTACTCGACGCGGGCTACAAGCTCAGCATCGAGGGCAACGAAATCAAAGTGAAGCCGCCCCCGAAACGCTTGCCGACTGGCTTGGAGGCAGCGATGTTTCAGGCGATCAAGGGCAACAAGGCGGCGGCCATTCAATACCTGAGTTCACCGCCGCCGCCAGTGACTACGACCCCGGAGACGACGCCCCCGCCGCTGACATCGATTGCTATGAGCTTCGAAGCGCTGACGACGAAGGTCTTGGCTGGCGGCATGTCCGAGCGTGACGAAGCGTGGTGGATAACACAGTGGCAAATTGTTGCCGGTGATCGCGGGTTGATTCCCCGCATCGGCAGCGATGGCCTGCCCCACCGAGAGTGGGCGAAGGAGTTAGCGAAAGATGCCGCGTAAATCAACATCAAACTATCCAGAGAATTGGCGGGCCATCGCCGCGCAAGTGAAAGAAGATGCGGGCGGCAAGTGTGTGCGATGTGGGCATCCGCACGATGTGAAGGCTGGCTACATGCTGACCGTTCATCATCTGGATTTGTCGCCCGCCAATTGTGAATGGTGGAATCTTGCGGCACTTTGCCAGCGATGCCATTTGCAAATCCAGCATAAGGTCATCATGGAGCGCCCTTGGATGTTGCCCCACTCGGAATGGTTTAAGCCTTATGTCGCTGGCTACTATGCCAGCCAGTATGGGCAGCCCACCGATAAGGCTTATGTTCTGTCGCATATCGACGAATTGATCGCACTGGGTCAGCAGCTTGTCACGGAGGCCACCCAATGCCCCGCATGACCGCAGCCCAGATCAAAGGCCTGCCCATTGACACCCGCGTGAGCATCGTCGAGCGCACGGCCACGGCGAAGACGCTGATCAAAGAGGCGACACAAAGCCTTGAAGACCAGTTCGCCGAACACGTCGAGCGCTACGGCTTACCTGAGCCTATCCGCCAATTCAAGTTTGACGACACACCGGTCGATTGGCGCTGGGACTTCGGCTGGCCGCAATACAAGCTGCTTGTCGAGATCAACGGCGGCATCTATCAGAACCCACCCACCGGCCATCGCAGCGTGCGCGGCCTTGTGCGCGACTACGCGAAGCTCAACGCTGCAACGCAGCGCGGCTGGTGGTCGATGACGTTTGAGACGAAGGCCGTCGAGAGCAGTGAGGCGGTGCGGACGGTGGAAGAGTTTATTTTGACGTATGCCAAGTTGGTTGGCAGAGGGTGTGCGAAATGACACAGGGAACAATAAAAATAATTAGTTTGTCGTTAAAAATAATCGCAGGAGTGCTTGCACTTTGCTCTGTGTCAATTTTTGCACTATTAGCGTCGTTTTGGGTGGAGTCGGCGGGCGCGCTTCGCTTAACCGCCTTTGTTGCATGGGCGGCGGTAATTGCGGCAATTGGGTGCATTTATGGCGCGGCTTATATCGATGGAGCTAATAGCAGGCCATGACCCTCCCAGACACCATCGCCCTCAACGACACGGCACTGCTGAACGCCATGATCAGCGAAGGCATCACCATCGACGACCTGCTCGCCCGCGGCGAATACAAATTCGACAACGGTGCGGCGTATTTCAAAGAGGCCGCGCCCACCGAGGCGACAGAGCAACCCAAGGCGAAGACGAAGAAAACCAATCGTGGCGCTGATTCCATGCAAGGAGGATTGTTTTAGAGATGAAGGGATTAGCGAACATTTACACAATGGGATACACCGGCCCACGAAAGTCCAGTGCGCCGAAGAAAGAGCGACGGTATCGCGGATGGGTGGTCACAACAAAGAACGGAAGCCCGTACTACTCGACGTTTGCCATGACCCGAAAGGATGCGCAATTCAACCACCAATACAACATGAAGCTGAATTGCAATGATCGACTTGATGACTGGGCGAAGTATGAAGCCCAAGGGCTACGCGTTGTTCGGGCAACGCTTGTAATCGAAGAATGAATTTGGCGGCGCGCCACTAACGCGCCGCCGTTGGGCAATGGTCACCGGAGAGACTTCCGACCCACTGCCCGAGGTGATTATCACCGGAGAGACGATATGAAACAAATTTTCGCAATTGTGTTGCTGTGGGTGTTGCTGGTCGGCTGCAACGATGCCAGCCGAAGCAATAGCGTGAACGGCGTGGCGCGGATTCGCGCGACGGCCCTCGCCGCCCAACAGCGCGACGCGGCGAGCCGACCGCAGCCCGCATCGGCCCCAGCGCCGGTCGAGACAGCCCCGCCAATCCAGCAGGCGGCGACCAACGACGACAACTACGGCATCGCGCTGCTTCTGATGACCATCATTTGGCTCATCGGCTTCGTGGCCGGCGTGATTGTGACATTGTGGGGACTGAGCCAACAGGAGGTGAAGCGTGGACAAGCAAACGCCCAATAAGCCTACCCTCGCCAAAGGCGGGGCCTGCGCTCTGCTTGCGATGGGCGCGCTGATGTTCGTCGTGATCGTCGTCGGCTCATGGCTCACCATCAACCGGCTGGGCCAAGTCTATTTCGCGCCGATGATTCCCGAAGAGACGCGAGCGGCTTATCGCTTGATTGTCTACTTCGTGGCCACGACGACCACTGGCATTCCCACCTTGCTGACGCTCGTGCTGACGTTTCAAAACGACACCCTGCGCAATGGGGCCAAAGCGATCATGCGAATCATCACCATGATCTGGGCCATCATCGTGACGATTTTGTGTTTGTTTTCGTTCGCGATGGACTTCGGCAGCGACATGTTGGCTGGGTTCGATTCGGTGCTTGGCATCGCCCCGGTGATCTTCGCGGGCATTGGCGGCTTAAACCTGATCGCTGTGGTGAGTGTGATTCTGGTCAGCTTCACCGGCAGCGAAGAGCATTCCAGTGTCAGCGGCGCGGTGGGCGGCATCATGGTTTGGATGTCCGAATTCATCTTGGCGCTGGCAGGGTTTGGCTTTGAAGCCTACTACGGCCTCTCGATTGGCATCCAAGCGCTTGTCGCTTCATTGGCGGCGATGCTGATGTCGGGCGGCTTCGTCATGTCGCTGGCCAAGCTGCACGACGCCCGCCGCCGCCATGATGACTTCGATAAGCGCGTCTGGGGCGCGGTCAGTGTGATCTTCGTCGCATACATCGGCATCGTCGGCGCGACCGCTGGCGCTCATCTATCGGGCCGCGAAGACCTGATCCCCGCCTTCATTCTGGCGATTGGCGAACGGGCGTTCTTCTTCAGCCAAGCCCTGCTCGCGGTTGTGATGTGGATTGCCAAGATTTACACCGACAACATCGACTGGATTGACGGCAAGCGGCCCGAGCCGGTGACGATCTCCCGCCCGCCCATGACAGAGCGACTGCTGGGCGCGGCCAAGACAGTGCGGGACTTCCGGGACACT
>JACCEA011423050.1_pt1 | contig 14198 bp, 15 predicted proteins | sample 7449851 | NCBI WGS metagenome assembly JACCEA01 (sample SAMN15323453, study PRJNA562643) | freshwater metagenome | isolation source: river surface water | place: USA:Blue River Watershed | collected 2017-08-18 | reverse complement strand
GTTGCAAATCAGGCAAGCGGGCCATGGTGCCGTCGTCTTTCATGATTTCGCAAATCACCGATGAGGGGGAGCAACCGGCCATGGCGGCCAGGTCACAACCGGCTTCGGTGTGACCGGCACGCATCAGCACGCCGCCATCGACCGCTTGCAGGGGGAATACGTGGCCGGGTTGAACCAAGTCGGTGGGCTTTGTGGCCTTGGCCACCGCCACTTCGATGGTGCGTGCGCGGTCTGCGGCAGAGATGCCGGTGGTCACGCCTTCAGCGGCTTCGATGGACACCGTGAACGCGGTGCTGTAGACCGTGCCGTTGCGTGCTGCCATGGGCGGCAGCTTGAGATATTCGCAGCGCTCACGGGTGAGGGTGAGACAAATCAGGCCACGCCCAAAGCGCGCCATGAAGTTGATGGCTTCGGGGGTGACGTGGTCAGACGCCAGCACCAAATCGCCCTCGTTCTCGCGGTCTTCTTCGTCGACCAAGATCACGATGCGACCGGCTTTCATGTCGGCCACGATGTCTTCGACAGGAGAAATGGCCACAGGCGTCAAGCCCGGGGTTGTGGGGTTGCTCATGCGTGGGCTTTCAAAGAGTCTGCGTTGCCCAGCGAAGCGTCAACACGCAACATGCGTTCAACGTAGCGGGCGACGGTGTCGATTTCGAGGTTCACCGTGCTGCCGGATTGGAGCGAGCCCAACGCGGTGTGGTCCACGGTGTGAGGAATCAGGTTGATGCTGACCTCCGAGCCTCGCAAGCCCAAGGGGCCATCGGCATCGAAGAAGTCCTGAACATGGTTCACGGTCAGGCTGACACCGTTGATGGTGATCGAGCCTTTGTAGGCCAAGTACTTGGCCAAATCGGTCGGCGCCATGATGCGCAGCTCCCAACTCTCACCGACTTGTGCAAAGTGGCTCACATGGCCAATGCCATCGACATGGCCAGAGACGATGTGGCCGCCCAAACGATCGTGGGCGCGCAAGGCTTTTTCCAAGTTGACGCGTCCCAACTCAGCCAAGCCACTGGTGCGAGCCAAAGATTCAGCAGAGATGTCGATGGTGAAGGTGTGGGTGTCAAGGTCGAAGCTGGTGACCGTCATGCAAGCGCCGTTGAGCGCGATGCTGTCCCCCAGTGCGACGTCGTCGAGATAACCAGCGGGCGCCTGCAGGGTGAGACGCTTGCCGTGGTTTAAAGAGCTACCCAGGTCGTGGACAGCGGTGATGCGCCCCACGCCGGTGATGATTCCGGTGAACATCCTGCTATTTTCGCAGGTTTAGGCCCTGCTTACCGGCTGAGGCGAGCCAATATCCGTAAATCAGGGCCAATTTGTGCCACCTCGTGAAACGCCAAGGGCTTGGCATCGGCCAACGTGGTGAAAGGGCCTAGGGTGGTCATGCCACGGCCTTGGCCCAGTAACTTGGGCGCGAGATAGGTGAGCAGCTCGTCAACCAAGCCTTCGCGCAGCAGCGAGCCATTGAGTTTGTGACCCGCTTCCACATGGACTTCGTTGATCTGTTTGGCCCCCAGGTCTTGCAACATGGCCGCGAGGTCGACTTTACCCTTGGGGTTGGGCAAGCAGATCACCTGTGCGCCCTTGGCTTCGAGCGCGGCACGGCGCTCGGCGTGGTCTACCGCGCAATAAATCCACACGGGACGTTGGGGATGAAAGAGTTTGGCGGTCAGCGGAGTTTCAAGCTGGCTGTCCATCACCACCAAGATGGGCTGGCGTGGCGTGGGAAGGGCGCGCACATCCAACTGCGGGTCGTCCTCGAGCACGGTGCCGATGCCGGTCAGCACCGCACAGGCACGGGCGCGCCACGTATGGCCGTCGTCGCGGGCGAGGGGCGAGGTGATCCACTGGCTGACACCGTTGTCGAGTGCAGTTTGTCCGTCGAGCGAGGCCGCCACTTTCATGCGTACCCAAGGCATGCCGTGGGTCATGCGTTTGAAGAAGCCGATGTTGAGTTCTTGGGCTTCCTCGCTGAGCAATCCCACATCGACTTGCACACCGGCGGCGCGCAAACGTTCTGTCCCTTGCCCGGCGACCAAGGGATTCGGGTCTTGCAAGGCCACGACCACGCGTGACAGGCCTGCATGGATGAGTGCGTCACAACATGGGCCTGTGCGGCCTTGGTGGCTGCAGGGTTCGAGGGTGACATACGCCGTCGCGCCTCGTACGTCGTGTTGTTGGTTTTGGGCATCGCGCAGGGCCATGACCTCGGCATGGGCCTCGCCCGCGCGTTGGGTGTGACCGCTGCCAAGCACTTCACCTTGTGCACTGACGATCACGCAACCCACGCGCGGGTTGGGAGACGTCAAAAACAAGGCCTCGCGCGCCAGGGCCAAGGCGTGCCTCATATGGGCGGTGTCGTGCGCAGAAAAACTCATGGCTGCAATTATGGACGGCCGGCGTCAGCGCCCCCAGCATTGCGCAGCGCTTTGGCTCGCGCCTTGTACGCTGCGTTCGCCGAGATGGGTGACGACCAAGGTGCCGCAGGCATCGGTGGTTTGCGCGCCGAGTGGTGTGGCGCTGAGGGTGAACGTGGTCGCCGTGCTGCTGAGCTGGAGTCGGTAATGTTGGCCGTCGATCTGGAACACACTGGCTGGAACATCGGCGGCATCTGGGTAGTTCCCGTTGGCGCTGACTGCGCGTTCGAGCCAATGAGCCGCTTGCAGCAAGGACACCCGCGCTTGGGCGCGTTGGCTGCGCAAGACCAAGCCTTGGTAACTGGGCCAAGCGAGACTGGTGAGCAAGGCCATGCAAACCAATGCGATGAGCAATTCGATGAGGGAGAAACCCCGTTGGCAATGACGCATGTCAGTTGCGCAACACATGCCAGCTGAACCATTGTCCACTGGTTGAAGTAGGACTGTCGCGCTTCCAAATGGCTTGCACAACACTGGTGCTGCCCGGAGAAACGCCTTGTGCAAGAGCCGTGATGCGGTACACAAAACCGCCGGTGTTTTCCTCTGGGTATACCTCCACCCAGTACCACGCGGTGTTGGCACCGTAGGGCGAATTAGCCGCCCCGATGGCCATGGCGGTCTGGGTGCGTGTCTTCCAATCGCTGGCTTTTTTCAACATGGACACAGCTGTTGATACCGGCGCACAAATACCGGCCTGGCAACTTGCGGCGCCCAGTCTTTGCTGCAATACGTTGTACTCAGTTTGCGTGTTGGGAAAGAACACATGGGTGTCGGTTGGCGTGCCCATGGTGTGGCGCAAGGGGGTTGTCGCATGGCCCAGGATGTCTTGTACCGCGAGGGGCAGCACGGCTTCTGCCTGATGCTGTGTGCGCAGATGGTCTGCCTCGGCGTTCAGCAACTGGTCGTTCACCCACAGGTTGCGCATCGCCAGCAGGGCCGCCAAGCTGGCGACCGACAGCATGACCAACAAGGTAAGCAAGGCAATCCCCCTGTGTTGATGCATGTGGTGTGTCATGGCAGCACACCCTCGCGGTTACGCAAGGCGATGACACGTGTGAAGACTCGCCGCAAGCGCCCATCAGTCACCAGTGCTTCATCGAGACAGCCTTTGCTTTTTGTTGAAGTGGATATCGGACTGTGGATGACAAAGAGGCTGGCCATGCGCAGGCACACCTCGATGGCCATCACGTGAGACATGTCGGTCACTTGGTCGGCGCTGAGCCACTGCAAGGTTTGGTTCACAGGGTTGGCTTGCGCATAGCGCACTTGGAAATCTTCCACACCCTCCGCCAAGGCTTGGTAGGTGCTGTTGCTCAAGTTGAGGTCTTTGCAAGTCAATTCTTTGTGGGTGTTGAGCTTGAAGTCGTTGCGGACCGTGCTGTGCGTGCTGGCGTTGTTGCCTTGGCAATCCACTGCGTCCAAGGCATGCCAGTGACCGAGGGCCACGCTCTCAATGGTTTTGCTGCTGTTGATGCCAGACAAAGCAGCTTGCCCAATATCTTCAGACGGGGATATGCGCACGGTGTCGTTGGGTGCTGCCTCAAGGTAGCTCCCGCCAAGCAGTTGGGCTTGTTCACGCAGGTTGCGCAGGGCGACGCGTGCGTTGGCATGCAGGGCGTCCGCGGCAGCCATCGCGGTCCAACTCTGCTGGCTCACGCCATAGACCGTGTTGGCCGCCGCAATGATCAGCAAACCCAGCGTGAGGCCGATCAGCAACTCGGGCAAGGTATGACCTTGCATGCGCGTGGCAGCGTGGAGGCAGTGATGCGACGTCATCGGTCGGGACGAAAGAAGAGGCGCCAACAACTCATCTGTGCTGGGCAGGTGGGGGTGCCGGCGGAGGTGTCGGTGCGGTAGCTCTCGGTTGCGTCTCGCCATGCCACCACGATGCCCCACCAGCCGGGTGCTTTGGTCAGTGGGAACACGGCGACATCCCCCTCGGGCAGTTGGGTGTCTAGGCTGTGTTGCAGTTGCGACAAATCCCATGCTGCGAGTTCACTGCGCTGGCAAGGTGTGGCGGCGCAGTCGCGCGCGATCGACGTGGCATGGGAGCCCCAGCTTTTGGCGTAGCCCGCGCGCTGCGTTGCGTTGAGATGCATGCGCTCAGCCAAGTCCTCGGCAATGCCTGAGGCGACGGAGCGCATCAGTTGTTGCCGCTGCGAGGCCAGTGCTTGTTGATGCATCCACAGTAGACCGAGCAAGCCTAACGCCAAGATCACCAAGGCCACCAGGGCTTCGAGCAGCGCCAAGCCTCGGTGTGCGGTTAGCTGCATGTGTCCCCCGCTTGCCAGCGCACGCGGCTGGCGCTGTTGAGGCACAACGTCATGGCAACGAGGGGCGCGCTTTGCCGTGACTGAATCACCCAGCGCTCACCGACGGTGCCTAAGTCGCCGCGAGGGCTGATGTCAAAGGGCACTGATTTGCCAAATGTGACGGTGAGGGGGGTATCCAACGCGCTGGTTTGCAGCACGGTTTTGCTGGCTTTGAGGCTCAGCTGCCAGCCGCAGCTCCAGTCGCTCTCGGCAGTGCTTTTCCATGTGCAGCTAGACAAGCGTGACAACTGCAAGGCTTCGCCGAGTTGCAGAGCGCGGAGGCGGGCGCTCTGCAACTCGTGGATCAATTGGTCGCGTGCGGCATCGACCCGACGTGCTTCTTGGAAGCGTTGCCAATGCGGCGCGGCAAAGGCGGCCAAACTGCCGACCAGAGCCAAACACACCAGCAGTTCGACGAGGCTGAAGCCACGCGCAGCGGCGGGAGATGATGAAAAAAAACCTAGCGTTTGCATGCCGCAGATGCTAGGTGGGAGGCGCTTTTCAGCGCAGGGTCATGACTCGAAAAATGACAGACCCGAGCGTTACTTGCGGACTTCGTCGACCAAGCTCTTGAAGTCGTCAATGTCCTCGAAGCTGCGGTACACGCTGGCAAATCGGATGTAGGCCACTTTGTCGAGCTTTTTGAGCTCACGCATCACCAACTCACCAATGCGGGTGGAGGGCACTTCGCGTTGCCCGAGGGCCAACAGCTTTTCTTCAATGCGTTCAATCGCGTTGTCCACTTGCTCGGTGCTTACCGGGCGTTTGCGCAAAGCCAAGCCCATGGATTCCAACAGCTTTTGACGCTTGTACTCAATCCGGCGACCGTCTTTTTTGACGATGTTCGGAAAGCTCACATCGGGACGCTCGTAGGTGGTGTAACGCTTCTCACACGCCCCGCATTGGCGGCGACGGCGAATGGAGTCGCCATCCTCCGACATGCGGGTTTCAACCACTTGGGTTTCCAAGTGACCACAGAAGGGACACTTCATGTGCTGCGGTGTTTACTTGTAAACAGGGAACTTGGCCGTCAGCGCATGCACCTTGGCACGCACGGCCGCGATGTTGGCTTCGTCGTGTGGGTTGTCCAACACGTCGGCAATCAGGTTCGCGGTGATGCGCGCTTCTTCGTCCTTGAAACCACGGGTCGTCATGGCGGGAGTGCCAATGCGCACGCCGCTGGTGACGAAAGGTTTCTCTGGGTCGTTCGGAATGGCGTTCTTGTTGATCGTCATGTGGGCGGCACCCAATGCGGCTTCGGCTTCTTTGCCGGTGATCTTCTTGGAACGCAAGTCGACCAACATCACGTGGCTTTGGGTGCCACCGCTGACGATGCGCAGACCGCGTGCCGTCAACGTTTCGGCGACGATCTTGGCGTTCTTCACCACTTGCGCTTGGTAGTCCTTGAACTCAGGCTGCATGGCTTCTTTGAACGCCACGGCCTTGGCTGCAATCACATGCATCAACGGGCCGCCTTGCAGGCCAGGGAAGATGGCGCTGTTGATGGCTTTTTCGTGTTCGGCCTTCATCAAGATGATGCCGCCACGGGGTCCGCGCAAGCTCTTGTGGGTGGTCGAAGTCACCACGTCTGCATGAGGCACTGGGTTGGGGTATTGGCCAGCGGCGATCAAGCCAGCGTAGTGGGCCATGTCGACCATGAAGATCGCGCCAACTTCTTTGGCGATCTTGGCAAAACGTGCCCAATCGATGTGCAAGCTGTAGGCGGATGCGCCAGCCACGATCAGCTTGGGTTTGTGCTCGCGGGCTTTGGCTTCCATGGCCTCGTAGTCGATGGCTTCGTTACTGTCCAAGCCGTAGGACACGACGTTGAACCATTTGCCCGACATGTTCAACGCCATGCCGTGGGTCAAGTGACCGCCTTCGGCCAAGCTCATGCCCATGATGGTGTCGCCGGGTTTCAAAAAGGCGAGGAACACCGCTTCGTTGGCGGATGCGCCGCAATGCGGTTGCACGTTGGCAGCGTCGGCACCAAAGATTTGTTTGATGCGGTCGATGGCCAGTTGCTCAGCCACGTCCACGTTTTCGCAACCACCGTAGTAGCGCTTGCCGGGATAGCCTTCGGCATATTTATTGGTCAGCTGTGAGCCTTGGGCTTGCATGACGGCGGGCGAGGCGTAGTTCTCGCTGGCGATCAGTTCAATGTGGTGCTCTTGACGGGCGTTTTCGGCTTGAATGGCGGCCCAGAGTTCGGGGTCGGTGTGTTCGATTGTGATGTTGCGGTTGTACATACTGGCAGTCCTAAAAGAAGGGGGTGTTGGCTGCCCAGGCGAACGGCAAAACACCTCTTTGACAAGAGGCTGCGCGCTTCCCAGTGGTCATACATCCACGTCAGCTGTACCCAGCAATCTGAATACGCCTATCGCCAGTTGCGCGCAAAGCAGAGTTTACCGCGCCTGACTATTCCCGTTGATCTGTTCCCGTTTATTCGTCGTCGTCTTTGCCGAAAGGCGTCAAGCGCTGGGCTTTTTCCCACAGGCTTTCCAAGCGCGCTGTGGCAGCTTCGGCCGCCGTGGCGGGAGGCGGCGTGATCGGCACCTTCAAACCTTTGGCCACTTGTTGCAAGCGGGCGTTTTCGGCCATGACTTTGCTGGCGTAGCCTTGGTCGTCTTTGAGGTTGCCAGCCCCGACGTAGAGCTTGAGTCCGCCCTCCAAACTGCCAGCTCGGGTGATGCATTCCTTGAGGACGTTCACACCCACGCGCACGTTCGCGACCGGGTCAAAGGCGGCGAGCGAACCGCCAAAACCTTGGTATTTTTGTTCGTGGACCTTGGTCATGACTTGCATCAGGCCTTGAGCACCTACTGAGCTTTGGGCGAAGGGGTTGAAGCCAGACTCCACCGCCATGACGGCCAAGATCAAGGTGGGTTCGATGCCGTTACTGGGGCCCAAGTCATAGGCTTCGGTGACCAAGGCGCTCACAGGTTCGGGCGCTACGCGGTATTTGCGGCTTAGCCAGTAAGCCAAATTGGCTTGTTGTTTGGGCAGGTCGCGCGGGTTGGTGGCTGTGGCGCGGTCCACGGCATCGGCATCGGTTTCGATGCCCAGTTCGTCGTACTGGCGCTCTTGCAACCAGCTGATGACTTTGGCTTCGGTGATGACACGCAAGTCGGGACGGACGCTCAACGCCACGATGAAAAAGAAGAGGGACAGACCCAATACGGCCAGCCCGTTGTGAGAGATGGCAAAAAAGCCTTGCGCCACATCGGTGGCAAAGGTTCGCAGACCTAGTTTTAATTTAGCGAACGCAGGGATAGACATAAATTTATAAATAAGGAGTAGTTCAAAATTTTAAAGCCTCGGCGACAATGGCGACTAATTGACTGTGAGCCCTACTTGTGACTGATTCTTCTACCCCATCCTTTGACCTCGCCACCCTAGATACCCTGACGGGCGGGGCCTTTACTGTTTCTACGTCTGGTGAGCGTGCCGCACGTTTGCGTGATTGGCTGGCCAGCGAGCCAACGCTGGATCAAGTGCAAGCCGTGTTTGATGAAATGAGCCACCGTGACAAGGGCGCAGCGAAGGTGCTGCGTGAGAAGTTGGATGAGCTGCGCCGCAGCAAAGACCAAGACGCTTTGATCGTTGAGTGGGCCGCCAAAGGCGAGGCCTTGCGCGATGCGCCCCACATCCATTTGGGCGATGCCATGGGATGGCAACGCGATGCCGCCAAAGCTGGCGCGCCGCTGTCCCGCGAACCTCTGGCGGGTCTCAAAACCGCGCTGGCCGAACGTGTCAAAGCGATCGAAGACTTGCAGCACCAAACTCAAGTGCAGCGCGAAGCAGCTGTGTTGTTGGCGCAGCGCATCGAGGTGCTGTCAACCAAACCTTGGCAAGACGCCTTGGCCCAGCGCGAGGCGTTGCAAGCCGATTTGGATCGTTGGGTCACGCAAGCAAACGCCTTGGCGGCCGATGCCCAATGGCCGAGCGTGGATGCCAAATTCGCCCCTGCGCTGCAAACCAGCACGCAGCAAGTGCAAGCCGTCTGGACGGCTTTCACGGAAGCCTTGGCACTGACCGAAGCGGCAGCTGCCGACGCGTCAGCGTCGCTGCCTGCAGTGCCTGCATGGTCTGACCAAATTCGCGTAGCCCGTGGAGAGGTGTTGCCCCAAGCAACCGCCCCCGTTCAAGTCGCAAAGTTTGCAACGACGGGTGTGGATGTCACGCGCAAAGTCAAACCCACCGCAGACAAAGCGGTCGTCGATCAAAAGCGCTTAGAGCTGGCGATGCAAGCGGAAGCGTTGTTCAAGCCTGCGCCTGTGGTGGCCGAAGTGGCAGCAGTAGCCGAAGTAGCTGAAGCGACGGAACCAGCGGTCGTTGAAAACAAAGAGGTGGCACGCGTGCCGGCGATGGGTGGACGCAAGATGCAAGAAGCCTTGCGTAGCCTGCGCGAGCAATGGAAAAAAATTGACAAAGAAGCGGCACCCAACCCAGCCCTTTGGAAACGCTTTGATGCCGCCTGTAACCGCGCACATGAAGTGGTGGATGTGTGGCTCAAAGAAGCGCGCGCGCAAACGGCGGCTCACAAAGCACAGCGCCTGGCCTTGATTGAAGAAGTCAAGACTTGGACCGCGACGCAGGCCAACGGGCCTGATTGGAAAGTCGTGGCGCGTCAGTTGCACCAGTTCGCGCAACGTTGGCGTGAGAGTGGTCACTTGAGCGAAAAAATGTTTGCCGAGTTGCAACCCGTGTGGAAGGCTGCCATTCATGCGGCGCACGAACCACTCGAAGCGATGCAAAAGGCCAGCCTCGGCCGTCGTCAAGCTCTGATCGCCGAAGCGCAAGCCCTGGGTGCAGCGCCCACGCTGCGCATCGATGCCGTGAAAGCCTTGCAACAACGTTGGCAAGAAGAGGCGCATACGGTGGTGCTCGATCGCAAACAAGAACAAAAACTGTGGGACGCGTTCCGTCAACCGATTGATGAGGCGTTTGCACGTAAATCGTCGGTGCGCGAGCAGTCGCAAGCGGCCCTGACGCCACATGACAAAGCGGTGCTAGATGCTGCGAAAGCCCTGGAGTCCGCCACGGCCAAAGGTGATGCGGCAGCCATTCGTGCCGCCATGCAAACCTTGGAACAAATTGCACGCGGGGAAGTGGTGGCGCCGGCAGCTTCTGCTGCTGTTGCGCAAGCGCCTGAAGCTGAGCAAGCGGCAGCTGCCGCCGAGCCTGCGGCAGAGGCCTCTGTTGAATCGGTCACGGATGACGTCGCCGAGACGACTGAATCACCCTCAGAGCCTGCAGCTGAAGCTGCAGTGCCTGCAAAACCCAAAGCGGCGCCACGTCCTGTGGTGGCTGTGCGCGGCGATGATCGCCCGGGCCAAAAACGCACCGAAGCCGCGCCCGCTGGGCGTGGCCGAGACGGTAAGCCCGGCGCTAAATTTGGCGACAAGCCAGGTTTTGGGCGCGACGGCAAGCCGGGCCGAGAGGGTGGACGCGAGGGCTTCGCACCACGTGGGCCACGCTTAGGCGATGCCGCGTTTCGCGCACAGCGCCATGCTTTGGAGTCTGCGCAAGATGCGTTGCGCCGTTTGGCTGCGCAAGCGCACGGCGAGGTGTTGACTCAGCTGATGCAGGCTTGGGAAAAGCGCGATGCAGCTCAGATGCCTGCGGCACAAGCCATTGGCAGCAAGCTCACGCCCGCCCAGCGCACGCAATGGGGACAAGCCTTGTCGGCATCGCCACAGGGCGACACCGTGACACCGCTGCTGCGGTTGGAAGTGGCGGCAGATTTGCCCACGCCAGCCGCACACATGGGTGCGCGTCGTGCTTTGCAGTTGCAGATGTTGACCCGTCGTCATGACCCTTCGCCGCAAATGACTTGGGCAGCCGATGCGGCGCAGGTGTTGAGTGGTGCCTATGACGAAGCGGCATCCCGCCGTTTGCAGGCAGCACTGAAGGTGTTGCTCAAGCGTTAAGCCGCGCTACTTGAAGCCGCGTTGCTGAGTGGCAAGCGACAAAGCCCCCGCGTGGGGCTTTGTGCGTTTTGGCGCAACCAACTCAGCACTTCCAGTCGAGGTGGCTGAGCTGTGGCATCCCAATCGCTCAGGACCCAACGGCTAAGGTCTTCGCCCAAATCATGCACTGCCGGTTTGTGGGTGTGGCCGTGGATCAACACGAGCGCGTCGGCGGTCTTGAGCCAAGCGACGGCCGCGGCTGTGTCGACATCCGCATAGTCGGCGTGGCTTTGTTTACGCGCTTCACTTTGAATGCGCACCCTGCGCGCATAGGCTTGGCGCTCGACCAAGGGTTGGCTTAAAAATTCAGCTTGCCATGCGGGCGCACGCACTTGCGCACGAAATGCCAAGTAGTCTTGGTCATCGACGCACAGGGCATCGCCGTGGCTGAGCAAGAGGCGGGTGGGCAAATCGAGAACGCACGGGTCACTGAGCCCTTGCACGCCCGTGGTTTCAAGTAAGTCTGTTCCGACCAAGAAATCGCGGTTGCCACACATGAAGAACACCGGGATGCGCGATGCTGTGGCTTGGAGCACGTCCTTGCATTGACGTGCGAACGGGTCTTGTGTGTCATCGCCTACCCATACTTCAAACAAATCGCCCAAGATAAACAGCGCATCGGCGGGCGTGAGCGCCATGTGCTGCGCCCACGCGTCAAACGTGGCAGGCTCGTGGGCGTCTAGGTGTAGGTCGGAGATGAAATCGACACGCTGCCACGCGTGGGGCACTGGCACAACAGGAAGCGGCAAGTGCAAAGGCGGTGGCAGGTGCGGCATGCGGGCTTAGAGCGCGACGGCTTTCTCGATGACGACGTCTTCTTTGGGTACGTCGTCGTGGAAGCCTTTGCGGCCAGTTTTGACGGCTGCGATTTTGTCGACCACGTCATTGCCGCTCACAACTTTGCCGAACACGGCGTAGCCCCAGCCTTGCATGCTCGGTGCTTTGTGGTTCAAGAAGTCGTTGTCGGCGACGTTGATGAAGAACTGGGCCGTGGCCGAGTGGGGGTCAGAAGTACGTGCCATCGCCACGGTGTAGTGGTTGTTCTTGAGGCCGTTGTTGGCTTCGTTTTCGATGGGGGCGTCACACTCTTTTTGGGTCATGCCGGGTTCGAAACCGCCACCTTGCACCATGAAGCCAGGGATCACGCGGTGAAAAATGGTTTTGTCGTAATGGCCCTTGTTGACGTAGTGCAGAAAGTTTTCAGTGCACTTGGGGGCTTTCTCTGCATCAAGTTCGAGAGTGATGACACCGAGGTCCAAGATGTGCAGTTCGACTTGTGGGTTGCTCATGGTTTTTCCTTGTTGAGGTATTGAAGGCCAGCGCGCTTAGAGCACGACAGCCGATTGAATGACGATCGGTGTGCGCGGCACATCCGAAGGGAAGGGGCCGCCAAAGCCCGTAGGGACGCTTTTGATCTTGGTGACGGTGTCCATGCCCGAGACGACTTTGCCAAAGACGGTGTAACCGGGTTGCTGGGGGGAAGGGTCCAAGAACCCGTTGTCCACCACGTTGATGAAAAATTGTGCAGTGGCTGAATGCGGTGCATTGGTCCGGGCCATGGCGATGGTGCCCACTGTGTTGCGTGGACCGCCTTTGGCCAGTGCATCGCGGCCTTCGTGTTCGACTGGGGGACGGGTGCGGCGTTCAATGTAGCGTTGGTCATAGCCGCCGCCTTGCACCATGAAGTTGCCAATCACGCGGTGAAAAATGGTTCCGTCGTAGTGCTTGTCACGCACGTACTGCAAAAAGTTCTCGACAGTTTTGGGTGTTTTGTCTGGGTAAACCTCGACCACAAATTCGCCAGCATTGGTGACGAACTTCACGCGAGGCGCCTCTTGGGCTGATGCTGCTTGGCTCAAACCCATCAGGGTCAAGCCCAAGATGCATAGTGCGCGGCGGGGCAAAGAAAATCGTGTCATGGCTTATCCTGGGTGAGTGCTAAAACGGGTTTCAGCCGTTCTATCTTTTGCGAGACTTCGCGTTGTTTGGGGTCCAGAGTCAGTGAGCGCTCGTACGCTTGACGCGCCAAGTTCACCAACACATCCCCCATGTTTTCTTGCGCCACGGCATAGTTCGGATTGGCGCGCAAGGCCGCTTCAAAATAGGTTTTGGCCCGGCTGTAGTCGCCTTGGGCCGCATACAGAACGCCCAAGTTGTTGTGCGGTTCAGCCAGCTCTGGGTATTCCTGGGTCAAATTCAAATAGACCTGTTGGGCCAATTCAGGCTGACCCAATTGTTCATACAGATAGCCCTGCCAAAACCGCATTTGCGGGTCGAGCGGGTTGTTCCCCAGCCCTTTGTTGACCAGCAGCAACGCAGAGGCATATTTGGCTTGCCGCAGGAGTTTGCGCACATCGTTGTGCGGGGTGCTCAAAACGGTGGGTGCGGTTGATTGACCGGGTTGCCACTCGAGGGCCTCGACACTCTGTGCTTGAACCGCGCAAGTGATCGTCAGCCCCACGAGAGCTGCCAACATTTGGGCGATAGGAGAGGGGTGACGTTTTTTCATGTGCTTTGTATACTGGAGGCATTGTAAAACAGGGGTCTTCGCGATCCTTTGAACTTCTCACATGACCGGCCCTTGACTGCGGCCACTGACGATTCACTCATGACGCTTCGCATTCACAACACGCTCACGCGTGCGTTGGAAGACTTTTCTCCGCTGGAACCTGGGCATGTTCGCATGTATGTGTGCGGCATGACGGTGTACGACCTCTGCCACCTGGGGCACGCGCGTTCGATGGTGGCGTTTGATGTGGTGCAGCGCTGGCTCAAAGCCAGTGGATATCGCGTGACGTATGTGCGCAACATCACCGACATTGACGACAAGATCATCAAACGTTCGCTTGAGAACGGCGAGACCGTGCGCAACCTGACCGACCGCATGATTGATGCCTTGCACCAAGATGCGGATGCCTTGGGGATCGAGCGCCCCACGCACGAGCCCCGTGCCATGGACTATGTGCCGCAAATGCTGTCCATGATTGGCGCTTTGCAAGACAAAGGATTGGCTTACCAAGCCAGCAATGGCGATGTGAATTACGCCGTGCGCAAATTTCCTGGTTATGGCAAGTTATCAGGCAAGTCGCTGGATGAGTTGCAAGCCGGCGAACGCGTGGCCGTGGACGACGGCAAACAAGATCCCCTGGATTTTGTGTTGTGGAAGTCTGCCAAAGAAAGCGAGCCTGACGAAGTGAAGTGGGCCAGCCCATTTGGGGCCGGTCGCCCAGGTTGGCACATTGAGTGTTCGGCCATGAGCTGTGACATGTTGGGCCAAAGTTTTGACATTCATGGTGGCGGCGCTGACTTGCAGTTTCCCCACCATGAAAACGAAATTGCCCAAAGTGAAGGTGCTCATGGGCACAAGATGGCCAGCGTGTGGATGCACAACGGCTTCATCAACGTGGACAACGAGAAAATGTCCAAGAGCTTGGGTAATTTCTTCACGATCCGTGATGTGCTGAAAGCATTTGATGCAGAGACCGTGCGCTTCT
>JACCEA012570279.1_pt1 | contig 14203 bp, 13 predicted proteins | sample 7449851 | NCBI WGS metagenome assembly JACCEA01 (sample SAMN15323453, study PRJNA562643) | freshwater metagenome | isolation source: river surface water | place: USA:Blue River Watershed | collected 2017-08-18 | reverse complement strand
CGAAACAAGCATCCGTTTGATCGTAGAAGACATTCTCAATGGCAATATGGTTGCTGCAAAAGTTATTCGCCATAGAAACAATATCCCAATTATGTTCGTCCACGCCGGTTACAACAATAATTTCTTGAACTATTTATACAACACCGTATTAGATGACAATTCTCCTGAGTCGATTGCCCAGTATACAAATCGCATTCTACGCGAAACAACTTCACGCTGTCCTCATTTCCCTTGTAATTTATTCAATGATGAAGTATTTGAAGCTGGTCCAGATCGCGGAGGGTCTGGAATTGGTGGTCCTCTGTAAGGAATCCAATTGAATCGTACCGCTTACCTTTTCTGATGTAGTGCTTTGCTAGGTGGACTGACTTTGGAACCCTTGAAGATGCTGCATTACAAGGAAATTCACAAAAGAATTTTGTTCAAGGTGATTTTATTGATTAAATATTCTAGATGGATTCTAATTTTTATCACGTCTAGTTGTCGGTCACACTATGGCCTTTTGTTATGATCCCAGGTATCCAGAGGTGCATCCACCAGATTCTCAAGCGGAATGTTCCCTTGGATTAATCCGCTCAACCGTGGATCTGACTTCCTTGTGTGTTGACGGTGGTATGTATCTTGGCGCTTGTGCATTTTTGGAAATCGGATCAGATGGACACGTTCGTGCATTTGAAAGACGAGGTGTGGATGGTATCGTTCCTTGGAAGACCATGGACTACACTTCATCATTATGCTCCATGAAGTAGAAGTATGTATTCTATTTGCCCGTATTCTTTTACTGAAAGTCGGTCGCTATCTGAGATGTTTTATGTGGTCAAGCAATTATCACTGAAACATACTGCGATTGTTTTACCATATTATATATATATGTACTTTTTAAAAGGTGTATATTGTTCTAATCTGTATTGTTTACAACCATCAGTTGCAGCTCCTCTTACATAGTTGTAATCCTCTATTGGTTTTGTAATTACAACAATAATAGCTTACACTCAATTTACTATGATTTGGGTGTTTCTACACTTTTCATCACTTTAAATGAAAAACATTTTATAATTGGGATCATTTTTCAAACTTTGTTGCTGAAGCGTATTCAAATTTGTGGACAACTATGGCAAGTAGAAGACCTCATATAACAACGTCCGCATCAACTGCGTCAATCCAGAGAAGTGGTTATCACAAAGGAAACGGAAGTAATGGAGCCACTGCTGGGAATAACTCATCTTTTTCCAGCGCCTCTACGATGGAAGTCACGAAAGTTAATTATGGTGACGCGCATACCGGTAGTGTCGTAAACAATAGCACACGAAACCTTGTTGGAACACAGCGCCAAATTGGAATTCGAAACAACCATGAATCTCGCTCTCCATCTGAAGGAACTCATGAAGACGAGAAAGGTAAATCAATAGAGAAGAAAGGTTATTATAGTGTTTAATGCACATAAAACCGACATTTTCAAACACTGCAAAATCTAAACACGTTAATATTCTTATAATCGTCCTATTCTACGACAGAATGCTGTGGTGCGCGATCTCCTTTGCAATGGCTCTGTCCCGATGAAAGGGCAAGCAATGGATCAATCAGAAGGTCATTCTTCCAGCAACGAGCAGCAACTTACAACAATCATTCCCATAATCATGGAGGCAAGTCGACCCCAAACGATGCACGAAATAGAGCAGCACAGAAACTCTTGAAATCTGAAAGTGACGAAGAATTGGAAGCTGAGTTAATGAACATTACATATCCAGATAGCAATTTCAACACAACAACACTAACAAACCACGGCACGACCACCAACAAGAATCCCATGGACTCACCAGCGTCATCGTTATCCCATCAATCCACTTTAAGTAAGTCTCCACATAGCCTAATTTTATAATAAAATCACACTTCTTTTCTAGGAATAAATACCCAGTTGCCGTATATTCAAATAGCATCTAATCAAGAACAACTTGGATTGCGACCAATACAAGGAGAAGCAAGAATAGTTGCACCAAATGTTAGTAAACTTTCGCCATTCTCTGCAGTGGAAGTCCGTCTGGAATCGTCGAATGAAACAGTTGCAGTATTGTGTTCAGTCGATGTTTTGAAAATGCGATCCAGTTTCTTTCATGACATACTGAGCGATCAAGAGAAGAGTGCATTGAGTGGAGCGAATCAATCTATGACTTCAACAGCTTTACAAGGTAGTGTACTTTGGAGAGATCCCATAGTAATTGCGGAAAGTTCCCCATTTGAGGCAGCAGCATTTTTAGAATCTCTCCATGAAGGACGTGTGTTATTTCGAGGAGAATGGAATCTATGCTGGGCGAGATTAAGGTTGCATTTATTCTGAATATTTCATAATCTCAGACACCTTCCTTTACTTCTCTTCCATTTTTAGCGTAAGTTGGGGAATAGAAGACTTAGTACAAGAATATGCAGCGCAAATAACGGAGCATCTCAACAAACTGATGACTATGATACAAACCTATCACTGGAGGTTAAATCCTACAGTTTTAAATGGAATGAGAATTGCTATTTTTCGAAAAGGAAGCAATACTATACCTACGGTTGTTACAGGGTGAGGAACCATTGAATATTGCGATGTGAAGCTTCCGTTGATTAATAATTTATCATCCTCTACGACAGTATGATCGTTGATTCCAACGCAGCAATTGGTTATTCAAAGCTTAGAGTGGCATTTGAAAATGAGAAAGGATTTGGAAAATCAGCTTCAAATGTGTTTCCTCCAAGTTACGGCAATACAATCCAGTCCCCAGCCTTTATAAGCGTCAGATCGGACAATAACTTTGTAAATCGTTATTCATATCAGCCATCCCATACGATTTATCAGCACGATGGAGAGCAAAATTTCACCCCTATATCACGTTTCTCAAGTCCGACGCCATTTGGTAATTCCCCTTCTGTACCATCTACAGAACATTTGCACGGTGATCAGCACCAACATCATCCTATTCCATCACAAACAACGCAACAAAGTCAAGTGGTACAAACGGTAGTTGGCGATGTGGGTGAACCATTCTGGGTTCAAAGTACCAAGGAAGGATCAATCTGGACTGAGCCGGATGATTTGTTCTTATTGGAATCAAAGCGCTTTCTGACTACCACAGATAAGAGAATATTTTGGGAAATGGCGCGGGCAATAATTGAGCTGCCTGAGATCAGTACCGCTTGCAAATGTTTAATTCGAAATGCGGTGGATTTGACCGCGCTCTTGAAGAAACCAGAATACAGCGTTCTATGGACCATGGATGGTCCAGACATTCTTCCAAAAGATATGGCCTCAGAATTCGTCCGTTTTGCCTATGTTATGAAATACAGCGCAATCATTAGCTCTTCAACCACAAATAGTTGAAAAGTTAAATCGAGAGAATGTGTTTAATACTGTATTTAGTGAAGAAATAACCTCAACACTGTTAACGTTATCGAGTCGATTTTGCATATTATTTGTAAGAGAGCGGTTGTATAGAATTCAATCTCAATGCATTGAGATTGAATTCAGCCTTTGACATTAGACATCCAGTGCACACATTACGTAATATCAATTAAATAACCAAGATATTATGACGCAACATTGAACTTTATTTAATTTCTAAATTTGCTTTAAAATGTCAGGCAAATAAAAGACGGGTTTGTCTTGTTAAATATACCATATAAAAAAATATCAATATTGATATATTTACTTTTCGAAGAAGTTGAGTTGCTGAGAGAGAGAGAGAGAGAGAGAGAGAGAGAGGTAATTAAAAATTTCAAAGGAGAAAGTGGAATCAATAAATAAAACATTTAATCCACCCACAATCGGAATTGTACTCAATAAATCCCAACGAGGAGATGGAAACAATCGACGATTCATGAAAGAGAAAAGATCTAAACATAGGTGAAATTTAGTTTTGAAAGAAAGGCAGCTCAAATTCAGATGATCCTTCGCAAGTATACATTTGAGAATACTCAACTAATACTGCAAAAACTGCTGACTCCATCAGACCCGTAATTTTGATATTTTTCATCAATATAAATTTTTTGTATAACCGCAGCACTGTGACGCCAATTTCTCATAAATCCAATCGGTAGTTCAATTTTTTCTTCATAAACCCAATCCCAATATCTCTGGATTTCTTTTCCACCCTCCAATGGTAAAATCTTCTTTATGATTCCCGCACACAAAGAGCAATTGCAGTAACCTTTAGGATCTTTTTTCAAACCAGACTCCTCACAAATCTTTTCACGTTTAATGCATTTGCGACAGACGCAATGATGTTCACAGGGAAAGAAAACATCTTCACAATATTCTCTGTGGCAAAGCAGACATAGAGCTTGATAATTTGGATCACTGTATGGCCTTTGAATACGGTACAGTCTTGCTAACGCGAGATAGTCTTGATTTGTCCCTCCAATCAAATTTATTGGTTGTCCATTACTACGAGCATCTTCGTGATTCCGAATTCTTATGCGTGTCTCAAAGCGTTCATTGTGAGAAACTGAACGATCATCGTCATCAGCAGCAATTCCAAAAGTTCCATCGTCATCTTCGTGATAATCATGGTTTGCAAATAATCCTGTTTCACGCAATGTCCCTCTTCGTTTGTCCTTATTTGAACTACTCTCTCTGTCTCTATCGCCGTATCTTCCTCCACCATCGGTACCCACTCTATCATGATGTGCTTTTCTTGAATTGCTATCGACAGTAATGAGTGTTTCATCTTCATCACCCTCTTCGTGCTCCCCCTCAGCGATGGATTTAGCCCCACAAACACCCTTATCAAACGAAATTCCAATACCTGATCGTTTTCGGTGCAGCTTAGATGACGAAGTAGCCGTTGGCGTAGATAAATCGTAGTCATCGTACGTTTCTGATTGCATGATTCGATCATTTTCCTCTTCAGCCAACAAAGTTTCATCTAATGATAGCAATCGTCGATCACGTTTGCCACTCCCGCTCCCGCTCCCCATTCCACCCTCTGATCCATCTCGTAAAATGTAAAAATCATTATTATTGCTATCAAAATGGTCTTCAGATCCAATCCACTCAATGCTTGGTGCCACTTGAATGTACCTCTCACGAGCATGTTCCGATAAAAAAACTTCATCTACAGAAGGTGCAGGCTCTACCATTTCAACTGGATTTAACCGATACTTATTGAAAAGGTTCACAATGCACAATATAACACGAATAGAATTATAGAAGTAGATTGGGATATTGTTGCTTTAAGGAATATTACCAAAGTAACTGCTCTGCGCGCTGCTCTGTGCTGCTCTGTGGCCCCCTGCTGGTGCTGTGACGGCTGCTTTGTTCATCCCATCAGAAATAATAAGTATGGACAAGCTCAAAAATCAAGTAGAGATGGTTAAGATTCTGGGTATAATATATGTAAAACCATGAGTAGCTAACGTGTAACGGGGAAGCACCCAAGTATTCTTTTTGTGCTTGTTCCTGGTGTTGGCAGCGATTATGTGCTTGGCTTGCGCTTTTCGCAGCGTCTGCTGCTGCCTGCTGCTGCTGCGCCGGCCCTAACTATTTTCGAATTTACCCAACCATCCAGAAAAATCATCAATAAATTACGTGTTGAGGCATTCGGATTCCAGATTCCAAAGTCATTTAAATTCAAACTTATTGGGAATTCAGCATCAGTAAAGAAAATTTCTCCTGCAAATTTTACATAGAGTGGTGCTCTTTTGTTGCTTCAGTTAAGATAGACACAAATGAGAATTCCCTGTGACGTAACCGTTAGTCCCCTAGTAAACACTGAATGGTGGAATAGCCATGTACAATGTTCAAAATTCCGCAGACAAGGCATCGATATTATTTGCGCATCCTTCATTCATCCCAAGCCAAAGGCCAACGTTATATTTTTGACTGGCTTGGCTGAAAGTTTCATAAAATATTCGGAAGTAATACAGTTTTTGTATGAACGTGGTTTTAACGTTTTTACGTATGATCACCAAAGCCAAGGGCTATCTGGCAGGTGTAAGTCCACTTCGCTTCCGAATTGCTCATATATATGTGTAATAATAATGTTTTTAGGGCTTACTGAATCCCAATCGGTATGGGTGCATACATTTGAAGATTATGTCGATGATTTTGTGTATTTCACAACAACTATTTCCAAGGACTTCCCAAATTTACCAATTTTTGTATTGGCTCATTCTATGGGTGGATTCATTACTGCTATTGCAATGGCTAGACTGCCGACATTGATCAATCGTGCTGTTCTTTGTGCTCCAATGTTACGTATGAAATGCGGGATGAAAGCCACCGATTTTCAAATGCCATTACCACAACCTTTAACATATTGGATTGTAGCTGTGGCAAGATACTTTGGTCTTGGTACCATGCATTCACTAGGATATTTTACTGAAAAACCCACGGATAAAATTAATTTGAATGTTTATACATCGTGTCAATCACAGCTTGATAAATGGATGTCTCTTAGAATGAGATATCCACAGCTCATTGCTACATGTGTAACCAATGATTGGGCCTACCACAGTCTACGAGCTCAACGAAGATTTGCTGATAGATACGAATTTGTGAAGACGAACACGTTGATTTTGAGGTAAGATAACTTATGAAACGATTGTCGATTCTTTAAATCCTCAAATAATGGAAATAGTGCGGAGACGGATTATCTTGTCAACAATCGCGCTATGGCTATTTTTATCAATAAAGCACCTGCTGCGAAGATGTTCCGAGTCCCAAATGCGTACCATGAAATATTATACGAGAATGATACCATTCGTGAAGCAGCCTTAAAAGTAGTGTATGATTTCTTTACCCAAAAGTCTGATAATGTTCAAGGTGTGGAACCCTGCTATCCGATTGAAAACTACAATCCAGTGACTCCAATATATACTGTTACTGAATTATTGATCCGGGGTAGCGGTGTGGTACTTTCCGTTGCGGGTATCGTTGCGGGTCTTGCCATGATCTTCGGAGATAAAAGAAAGTAGTTAATCCTCGAAGTTAGAAGTTATTTAATTTAGATCCCAAATTTGCATAACACGTTTCTCATTAAATATTTGGAAATGCAAAAATTCGCCTCCATGGCACTGTAATGGACACTCTCTCTTTAACATCCGTGCATGTCACTACAGTCAATAATTATTGGTGTTGCTAGTGTGTCATCTTTCTATTGTATACTTTGTTGTGATTTTACAATCTTAATTTAATGTATAATTACAATTTTTACACTAGCATAGGGTATTACCAAAAAAACGCATGTATTGAGACTTGGTGATGTGCCAATTCTAACAATGTTACCGTGATAACCGTGAGCGCGTGGGTACATTGTCCTTCAAATATTACACTACTAAACTTAAAAATAGATCTCAAAACACTATTTGTTAAAAAAATATTGCTCCCCCATTGAAACCACCATATGCATCCTTAAAAAATTTCACTCCATCCCAAGTCCCGAGACATTTCAATGGTGGGGGTTGATATCTGCTATCCAAAAAGCAAGTACGATTATTAGGTATGTAAGGATGATATGCTACTCGTAGTGGTGCAGTTACTGCAAATACATTTGAAAACGAGGCAATTAAAATATCAGCTTTGCTGAAAAGTTGGATATCACACAAATACTCTGCATACAGATATTCCATTGTAACATTACGGTATTTCTTTAATGCCATTACTTGATATTCCAATTCACCCGGTCCAGGTATAAAATGAGGCAGAGACTTAAAAATAAAACTCCCATTACGGATTGAGTAATCAGGTGTCATGGCTGCATTTTCATTCGATTGGGCAGTATCAATTGTTTTTGGGAAAAAAATTGTTGAATCTAAATGATCTCCTGCTACATAAACCGTGCATATAGTCTGATTTACTGCAGCAAGCTGAGAGTTCATTTTTAGCAACTCGCGATAGTGATCCGTTCCATCGAATGGTTTGCGACTAAAATCAGGACTACCACCACGTACTTGAATCGCTGCTGTCAAACACTTGTAACCAGATAGTGGATCTACAATAGGAGGGTCACTTGGTCTTTTTTTAGGAAATACTTGATTTGATCGCTTCTCAATATATTTCTCGATATGTTGCGGTACCCGCATGTGATAATGCAAAAATTGACCAAATGCCCACAAAATGGTCTTTTTCGAAACTTGTGCCATAGTACAAATATCAACAGGGTGATCAATAAAAAGATCAGCATCGGTAAAATTAATATTCAAAGTCGGGACAATCACAGAAGCATTAGGATTGATCCAACAATAGGTCAATGGAAGATTAAAACAGTCGATTGCATTGATTCCTGAAATGCAATGTTCCGTTGCGTTTTCTTCTGCCCATAACCAAGACTGAGTTGGCCGATAAATCTTTCCTAATTCAAACGCTTTGAACATGTTGATCACAGATATGGTCGTTCCCGCTCCAATACCACTCCCATATATGGTACTAAACCAATAGTCTCCATTGGATTGCCGACAACGATGTTGGAAAGCCATCATCCAGTTTTGAAATCGATGCATTACTTCATGATTATCAATCGTTGAAAGGGGCCAAGCTGCTCGACCACCGCAGTCAAATACCGAAAATGCATGTACAGAATTAAAAACAATGATTAAAAGTACACAAATTCTCATTGTACGAGCAATATAATCAGAAATTACCATGATTGCAAGTTATTACAATACCAGACCATTTGGCACTACAATAGGAGAAATAAATGGCATGCCATTAGTATACTTCATTATGAACATTCCCGGATTCTCTGTAATAATTAACCCTAATAAATTGCGCCTGAGTATACCATATACTTTGCCGAGCAGGACTTGTTTACTTCTATGTATTGTATATAAAAATTCGCACAAGCCTTTATGCTCCTGTAGCTTAGAGGTAGAGCATTACACTTGTAATGTAAAGGTCATGAGTTCGATTCTCATCTGGAGCTTAGTTTTTATTCCGCTAACCATATGAAGGAGACGGATCCAGATTTTTGCTTTTAGAATTTTAGAAGTGGATGCACTCCGTAAAGAGTTCATTTTTTTGCAACATAAGTAGGTTTTATATTTGGCGGAAATTAGCGGTCAAGATGTTAGAATAAAAGTGACGGATGATAATGAATGGCGAATGGTGACGGTAATACTTAAGTGGTTTACAAGAAGAGAGCTAAATCTACCCAGTAAGTCGTGAGCACACAAAGAATAAATGTGTTGATTGTCATTTAATATATACCCTTGAGAGTAAATCTGACGAGCAGTGGCAGGTGACTTCACCCTATTTGACTAACTCATTACAGCTGAATGCTGACACAAGACCTTAATTTTGAGAGACTGCTTGCTAGCTTGTGTGACGACACATTGAATCACCACTCAAGTTTTAGTAGTTCAAAAATTAAAGTGTGAAATTGAATCTTCTAAACAAAACTAGTCTATGATTACCATATTTGTAGGTCTTGAATATAAAATTCTGCCATAATTGCAAAAGTACGCAACGAACGCATTGTCTGGTGGGTGATGAAAGTATCCTCGCTAAGACATATTTTATGCGCATTATTAAACATGTCTAGGGGGATTATAAGCCGAGAGTACAATCTGTGTGAAGAGAAAGTATTTACTATTATCCTCAATATAATATATTCCCAATTTAAAATATGTTGCTATTCACAGAATCTACATCAATCAACTGCACACAAAACAAAAATGGTTTGCTATATTATCCCTGTTGGGAGCATATACTTCTTGATATAACTATGCTACTCCATGTCATTTTCACGGGAACGATTTTTCAGGTGATTTACAAAGTCAAGGCCAACAATTTAAAACACCAAAATATAGTAGTTACTGGTGGTAATGTCCTCGGCGCCGCAACTATTATTATAGTGACCAATAGAATTAAATTAGTTGCCCACCATCATCAGTCCAGCCACTTCGCCACTCCCTGGAAAACCCGTGACCTATTGATTTTTGCTTCTGCAAGTAAAATACGTAGTGCTTGTGATGGTAGTATGTCGATTCACCCAATCCGTGATAACCTCGAAGACGATGGATATACCCAGTGAACGTGGAGAAATATGTACCGGCAAAAACTTTTGCTCGAGAGCAAACAATTGATTCCACCATTCCATATGTATTAGGATTCACATCCTTAAGATAACCAGCTTTCTGATAATCACGAAGGAATCGAATCTTCCACCCAAACTTTACAAATGCATTCCACGATGTCTAAATATCAAAATGAATAAAATTCAACCACTGAACGTTGGCACTTACATCTTCAGGACAGCCGACTGGTTTGGGTGTTTCATATGACGTACATGGCTTTCTTTGTACATAACAATTCAAACAAACACCATCAGGGTCATCTGTAGATACATATACTACAGATCCTGGTGGAATAATAGGGGTGTTGTTTTGGAAATGCAAATTATCAATAATTTCTTGAGCACTAATTTTTACATCCTGAATGATTATAGTATTCAGTAATAAATGTTGCTTTATCAACAGTAAATTATTGTACCTTGTATTGGAAGTCCCCACGCCGAATGTGTAGGGCATAGTAGTCACCATTTTGTTCCGGGGCAAGCTTCTTTGCGTCCGCACGAACCGCTGCTACTAATTCTGCGCCAGCACACTGAATATTGTCTTTGTACCGCATGTAATCTCGTACAAATCTGATAAAAAACAATAATAATATCATCAAATCATTTACATTTATAAGGTGTAATGATACCTTCGATAAAATGATTGCATGGTAGGATCAGAAAAAAAGGCAAAGGCTACGTAGAAAAAAAAGGAGGATATAAAAAAGTATAGCATTGAAAGGCAAGTGGGCAACTAACCATAGTGATGCTGCAGCAATCGATGTCGTTCGTGAGCTGGAAAATGGATGTGATGGGCTTCCATCAGTTGCTCGTCGTAGAACACAGGAGAGCGTTCACCACCAAATTCCTGCATTCGCTTAGCAACAGTTTCATTCAGCAATGCTTTGCTCATATTGAAGTCACGTGAATCGTGGGGAAAAGCTATAAAGCGACCCATCCATTCAGGTTTAGCATCAGCAACTTTATTAAGGTAAGACCAAAGTTTCGCGCCCCAAACTTTTGTGGAGTTGTTGGGTGGTAGCTTCCCATGAAGACCACCCGTTACTGCTTCCTTTTCTAAGAATTCTTCCATATGTAGGATATGAAACCCTTTGTGACTTCGAAGCAAATCGATGTCAAAAAAGTCTTCAAATCCCATTTCATCATGAGCTTTCTGGTCATGTTCATCTTTGTGGTTTTGACCCAATAAGTACAAATGCTGCTGAGGAGGAACAACCAAAGTCCTTCCTGTGGCATGGGCAACGACTATTAGTGCCTCCATACCCATACGAACATTATTCCAACCACCATTGTCATACTCAAAAGATAGATACCGATCATTGTGCAATCCATGATGAGGGGTTATGGGACTCTCATATTCACCGTCACCTGGAACAATCTTCCAGTAGATTATTTCACTATCAACCTGGTTACCTTTACACATAAGCACGCCTCTTTTTGCACCATGTCTGTAGAGAGATGCATCGAACCACTGACTTGTCAAAGTGAAGTGGCTATCTACCGATGCACCAACATTCGATTCAACTGGTGCGACATGCTTATCAATAACTTCACTCACTTTCTTCGCGTTATATTGTCTCTTATGTGCATCTTTCAGGTCACCTTCATTGAGCAAGTCCTGCTTGCCGTCATCGTGCTCTTCAGCGACCTTGTGCTGATGATCTACCACTGATTCGAGAGTGTCCAAGTTAAACTTAATTCTACCGTTACTCTTCTCCTTTGTAACAACTTGACCATTCACCTTACTCTTTCGGAAGCTTACAGCTTCAGATTGTGGATTACCTCTCGATTCAGGAACAATACCACGTCTGATATTTCCACCTCCAGTCTTGTCATGAACAGTCTGGGGAGGCTGTCTGCTGCTGTGATATTCGTGGTATACAAATAACACAATCCACAACAGTACAAAAAAGCTCACTCCAAGAGATATTCCCAATTTTGTACTCAACATTGCAAGCACCAACACAACCAAACAGAAACCCGTTGTGCTCAACAAATATTATTGAGATTCGGGATTGCTTGCAGCCCAGCAATTTTGGTATTACAGTAAGTCATTTATTAAAGTCGTAGTTCCAATTTAATATGGCTGAATGGCCGAGTGGTCTAAGGCGCTGTGTTAAGGCCGCAGTCTTCGGGCGTGGGTTCGAATCCCACTTCAGTCACACTGAACTTTTATTACCATTAAAGTATTTCATTGCTTTATGTACGACCTTGCTTAGGCAGTGATTTTGGATTGGGAGTATTTTTATTTCACTGTTTTCTCAATGTTGGTTTTATATTTCTTCCAGGGTGAACCTGGCGAGTGTATGGATGTTCCAAATGGATTTATGGTGAGTTCCACTCATTGGGTATTCGTTGATTTTGTTACAAGTATCTACATATTGCAGATTCCTCAAGATGGTGCAATTACATTTGGCAATTTTATCAAGTACTTCCCTCAAAACATTAGTACTTGTCATTGTCGATTTCGTATGGAGGATTCTTCGTGTGGTTATGTATGGATAGATGTCAAAGACCCGATGGAGACTTTGCCCGTTTTTGAAGGAGCCATCACTGCGAAGATTTTGAGAGCGAATCCAATTGCAGAGCATCGAAGACATCTTTTGTTGAAGAAAAAGACTCAAGTTGAGGGATTTTTGAGGAGAGAAAATGATGCAATCAAGTATCAAATTGGCCCAGTTGGAGCTATCCCATCTTCCTCTTCTGCAACGTTGCGCCAACCAACGAAGTCTGTCTCAGTTCCCGCTGCATCAACTAATCAACCAAATCCTTCAAAAATTATTCCTCAGTCAGGAAGTTCAAATCCACTGCAGTCTAGTGCTGATACAACAACCAAAACTGCACCACAACCGGCGGTCTCAGCTTCTACAACTCCTCCTGTCGTTACTAGATCTGCTCCAGTTGCAAATTTACTGGATGATGATGATGATGTTCATAACAGCTTTGTGGCAGCCCATCCTCCCTCTCAATCTCCCATCCCTAATATTTTTGAAGATGACAATCCATTTGGTTCAACCACCACTAGCAGCATGAAGGTCCCAATATCTCTGTCTTCGATAAACAGCAACGGTGGATTGGAAGATATCGATGAACATCCAAGTAGCAAGGGAGGAAGTAGTGGAAACCCTATGAATCTGAGTAGAGAAGAGCTCGCTGCGCAAAAGACAGAGATTATTGAAGATAAAGTTCGCACGGCCTTAGAATTCAAGAAAGAGCTGGATAATAAACAACAAAAGGAGTTGGATGAGTTTGATGCAGCTCGTGAGAAACATGAAAAAGCGTTATTGGTAAGAGGCTTCTACCTTTATTTTCTTTTGCCACTAATCCTTATCTGATAATGTAATGTGGATAGGCTTGGGCTACAAATAATAAGGAGAAGAGAAATGTTCGTACTCTGCTAACCACCATGCATGTAAGTTTCAACAGCCAGAGCAGATTCTGTGATAAACTATAGACTCTTTGTAGACGGTCCTTCCTCCGGGCAACAAGTGGAAATCCATCGGGTTGGGTGATGTCCTTGAGCCTTCCCAAGTAAGTTATGCCGGAATATTTTCGCATCGCAGTTTTCTCTTATGGGTTTATGTGCAAAGGTCAAGAAACAATACCGTAAGGCTATGTTAGTAGTCCATCCTGATCACACAATTGGGGCGGATAGTGAAGCAAAGTTCATATGCAAAAGAGTTTTCGAAGCTATCAATGAAGCTTATGATGATTTCTTAAAGAAGGAAGGTTTATAATTCTCCTATTCGTAATATCGGATTTACAATAATTACATAACGTTAGCAAACAATACGAACAGATCACATGAAAAGTTTGTCATGCTTTAAACACCATGTACAAAATGCTATTTCATCTAGCAAATTATAATTTTACATATCATAAGAATTTATCTTCATTAACTTCATCATTTCTTCGTATACCAGAAATGTTAAGGCAGCGGATGGAGCAACTTTCAGAACATTAGGTACTACTCCACGAAAGAAACCGCGGAATCCATCTCTCCTTCAGAAAAGATTCAAAATTATAAATTCATTCCATTACTAATTGAGTCATCTCACCTCCATATTTTTACCATACAATCAATTGTTCCATTGTATCGTCGCTGAAGTTTCGTTTGAGATAAAGAATTATCAATGGCTTGCTGAGACGCATCT
>JACCEA012228893.1_pt1 | contig 14211 bp, 25 predicted proteins | sample 7449851 | NCBI WGS metagenome assembly JACCEA01 (sample SAMN15323453, study PRJNA562643) | freshwater metagenome | isolation source: river surface water | place: USA:Blue River Watershed | collected 2017-08-18 | reverse complement strand
TAGAATCAAAACCAAAACGAAAGATTTTCGAAATGGATTGTGTGACCTCTGCACATTCTTCCTGTGCAATACAAAAGACCTCTTTGACCTGATTATTCATTATTTGCTTTCATTCAAAAGTGATCGGTTATCGTAACCGCTTTCAACAAAATCTTCGGCAATGTTTTCTGCCAAATTTTCGGAACTGATGGTTCTTCGTTCGATAACTCTTTCATTGATATACATGGTGACTTCCCACTTATTGAAAGATTTATCCCAATGTGAGGCAATCAATGTGACTGTGGCCTTGCGGTCACCATTGTAATATTCAGAATAAGTATTCATAAAACTCCTTAAGCGATCCAGGAAATAAATTTGTTTAGAACAATACGATTGTTCAAACGATTGCCAGCATATTTGGTAAATGCTGATACGATACCACGTGTGGTAGCATTTTCTCTGATTTCCAATTCAGCGTCATCATTTGTATCTAGGCTAGAACCACGCAAAATGTAGTAATCATCAAAACCAGTTTTTGTAGAAATTGCAAAATTGTTTTTTACAAACTCACCTTTAATTTTTTCAATTTGATCATAATCATAAAGACCATCAGTGCCTCTTTTAACATCATACAGGTATTTGATTTTGTTTTTGAATTCACCGGTATCTGCAACATAGAATCCAATCACATGAGCACCGGTACGGTGTTTCAACAAACGAACAAGAGCGTTGGTTTGACCCATAGACAACATTTCACCAAGATTATATCTTTCTTCATGGCGAGTCTTTCGATCACGAAGCACAATACTACCTCTTCCTCTTTGAAGTGTAGTTGTTCCCATTCCAAATTTACCTTGGTAAATACTATTCAAATAAGAACCTTCACCATCAGTCAAAAATACGGTGTTAACAATTTGAAGTTTGTTTCGTTTTTGAAATTCAGGAACAATTTCCATAGCAGAAATAATTGCCTCATTCAAAGGAGTTCCCGACAAATTCATCCATTCAGGACCATATCCAGTCCGATAAGAGGAACCAATACCTGCAATTGTCATCAGAGCACTACAAGCAATGGTAAAATCACGGTTCGACATTCTACTGGAAAGTAGATTCAACAAACCAAATTTATGACAATGCAAATCACCAGATTCGTAATGCATTTGGCTCATGTATTCTGATTTGGTGTCATCAATAAAAGCATAAACCTCAAACGGAATATTCACCTTGCGACAGAACATAGCCAAATTGAACAACTGTTTCATGGTATTACCAAGATGGCGAACCATAGAACCAGACCAATCAAGATACATGACAAGGCCGTGTGATTTACCTTCAGGAATCACAGACATTCGTTTGAAGATATCTTCGTTGAAATTGTATGAGTAAACCTTGTTCAGATTCAAGTCACCAGTTTTTGCAACAGAAGCACGTTTCATTTGATCAGCATTTTTACGCAATTCAAATTCTTTAACGAGATAAGAAACAACCTTATTGGCTTCAGATTTGTATTTGTTGAAATGTTTAGTAGAAAGTTGAAAACCTCCATCAACATAATCTTTATACAATTTCTTGTAATCGTAAATTCGATTGATATCAAACTTGGGAATAGATGCGTAAGACATTTTTTCGCCGGTAGTGGAATACAACTTGTTCTGATTTTTGTTGTATGCTTCATCCGTGTGTGATTTCAAATCCTCTTCATTGATTTCACCAGACTTGGAATCGATAGAAACGCCAGGTCCGTAACCAGATTGTGAACCACCTTCAGAGGAATTACTGGTGGAATCACTATCTGAAGTAGATTCAACTTCTTCACTTTCTTCAGATTCGCCGGATTGCTCATTTTTTTCTTCGGAAGAACCGGATGAAGGTTTTTCTTCACCTTTTTCTTGATTTTCTTCGCTTTTTCCTGAGCGAGCGTCAATGACTACATCAAAATCTTCAAGAGTTTCGCCAGTTTCTTCATTTCCAGCGCCATTTTCATCATTTTCTTCATCAGTAACAACAAGAATTTTGATTTGTTCTTGTTCCTGTTGCGGATTTTGCGAATTTTTCAATTCGTCTTTCATGTATTCGTAAATTTTCTTCGCAGCTTCGATAGTTTCGCTATATTTTTCTGCGGATTCAACCTCGGTCATCAATTCACGCTCAAAATCCGTAAATTTGATGCCTAAAACAGGACCAACTTTGTGATGCAAGTTCATCCGGTCGATAAAATTCATTTTTTGAAGGTCTTTTCCTGCGGTTTCAAAGAAATCTTTTTCCATCAACTCTTTGTAAGCTTTAACAAAGCAGTTTTTTAGACCAGGATATTTGTATTTGACTTTTTTCTCAATACGATAATCTTCACATACATTCAAAATGGACATGTGAACACCAGATTTTTTGGCATCCGCCATTTCTTCAAGTGGAGTGTAGAGTGCGTGGCCAACTTCATGACCGATGAACAGGTCATAAAGGTCACCAGACAAATTGGAATCAAGGACGGGAATAGTTAGAATACGATTCAACACATCGAAACTGGCCGTAGGAACATTCGCCTGTTCAACATACAGGTTTTCGGTGGCCATCAATTTGGCTAGAAGTGATTTAGAATCAAATTTTGACATTATTTTTTCTCCGTAATAATCAGGGATTTACCAACACCTTCACCAACAACAGTCAATTGCAATTCGGTGCCTTCTTTCCATCCTTTTTCTTGGATGAGTTCTAGAGGAAATTGCAAAATTGCATCTCCTGTGCCATCATCAGTTTCAATGAGTTCAACGATCCAAGATTTTTGCTGCATGTTTTACCTTACGGGAGTATTTTACATCAATTTTGTGCTTTTGAACAGGCTTAATTGGTGTCCTGCACACAGGTCGTTGTAATTTTACAACAAGTGATAATTTTTGTTTCATTTTAACGCCTCATTTTCGAAATTTCTACTGCTTCTTCGCTGTTAAACACAGGTACAGCATTTGATTTATGCATTGTTGCAATCCCCATCACTTTTGTACCGGTGTAAACTTTTGGTGATGCCTTTGTGGCAGCAACATTACCGGTATTTAATGAAGGATAATGCGGTGTTTCACGGACATACGATTTTGCAGGAGTCCAAGGCGCCACAGTAGTGACAATTTTCTTTTTTGGTTGATATTTTTTGACAATAGAATCCCACTCAGCAGCAAGTTGCCGCTGAGCCGCATTGGGTTTGCGTTTCTTTGATTTAGGTGTGTGGGTATGAATCATCATATAATATCTCCAAAACAGATAAGTGTATTATATCACTCATAGAGATATTATGCAAGCCAGCTGTTGTTACCCTACAACAAATTAACTGTAATGCTTTTGTTTTCTTTTCGGTTTCTCGAAATCTTCAGCATAATAGTCTACCTCATAATATGCTGATTTTTTAACTCTGGATTTTCTCTTTTGGTCTTTTTCTTTTCTGGAAAAATTCCATTCATCATCATAGTCTCTTTCCTTACGGAATTTGCCAATAAATTTTGACACTTAAAATTACTCCTTGCTTAACACTTCGAAATTGATGCCTTTTATCTTTGTTTCCGGCATATTGTGCATATCGAACTCTGAAATATATGTTATCTCGGACTGTGGATAACATAACTTAACTAATTTTAATAAATTACAATCTGTACCATCTAAATCATTAAATCTGAAAATTTCATCAACACATTTTATTGTTTGAAGAAGTTCAGCTCTTTCCAAATAGTCATTTTCTATCATTCCATACTTTTGGTACATAGTCATGTCTGAATGTATGCCTACAATTAGCCAATCTCCTTTTTGACGGCACTTCTTTAAGAATTTAATTTCTTTGGGAGTTATTGTGTTGAATTCACCGGATGTAACGACTATTTTTTCTCTTGGTGTCATGGTAGGAGATTTGGAAAAGCCTCTTTCACGAATTTATAATCCAAACCTTTTACACCCAAGTCTTTTTGAAATATGCCAAGTATAACTTCAGCTTCTCTTGGTTCAATAGATTCCAACATTTGAACCAATAATTCATTTCTGCGTTTATCTGTCAATGATTCTGAAGTTTCATTTCCAACCTGAAACAAATACAACCTTCTCAATTGAGAATTCAAACTATCATAAGTGATGCCTGGAAGAATATCATTTGGTACACGATAATTTTCCGGTAACTCTTTTACTTTCCAATCAAAGTCTGGATGAAAAGTAAATTTCAAAACATCCACTAAAGTTTGTGATAGATTTTTTCCTATCACTTCCATTCTTTGTTTTTTGTTGCTACAATTCTCAAATTCATCAAAAATTTCATACAAAGGTTTCATCAAAAGTCCTCAATTACATCAATCAGGTTTTTTAGTTTATGAGCAATGAAGTAATCCAAAATCTTGCCTTTGGGTGCTGGTTTGGTTTCTTCATATGTATTTATAATTTTGTCTTTGATATCACCCGGAATGTTCCTTAGGTCAATCAGAACTTGATTGCGAGCAAAACCTGTATTGGCAATTGTATCGTAGTCCACATATTCTTCATTCAGATATTTTTCCATCTTTTGTTCGGTCATTCTCTTTTGTCTTTGACCGGTAACAAAAGTATCACTTGAAGATAGAATATTTGGAATGCCATCACCAGTATCTCCGTTGATGATCTTCATCTTCAACTCTTTAATAGGATCTTGTGAAATCACAAATTTCTTTTGTGCAGGATTGTATTGCTTAATGGTGTGTTGGCTTCGACCATTATACATTTGCAATTGTAAGAAATCACCATCACTGGAAATAATCAATACATCTTCATGCATAACATGACGAGGAGCAAGTGTGCCAATGATATCATCAGCCTCAGCTCCTTCAACATCAATTACTTTGTATGGGAAATTTTCTTTGAGTTCCAATTTAAATTTGGCCAACATATCAAAGATAAGGTGCCAATCCAAATCGGACTTTTCTCTGGCTTTCTTACGGTGTGCCTTGTAGAACGGAAAGAATTCTTTTCGCCAATACTTCCTATTATCAGCACACAACACAACCTCACCATATTCTTTGCGGAAGTTCTTTAGGTGTGTCCTGATGATGTTCAGGACCATATGGCGAATAAGACCTTCTTCCAAAGCAAGCTTAGGTTTTTGATTGGCAATTTGTGCCATAAGACCAGCAAGGAGAACCTGGTTCAAGTCAACGAGAATCATAATATACTTTCAGAGTTTTTTCTATTTTAACACATTGCCGACCATTTGGCAAATATATCATCCACAAGTTTGTGTGAGGTGGTGGTTTTTCTTGATACCATTCCGTACCAATCTTCTTTAATCATTCTGGAAATATATTCTCTAGGTTCAATTAGAATACCCTCAAATTTATCCAGGTCAATTATATTGTATTCTTCATCCATTCGAAATAGGATAATTTCATACATATCACCTAAATCATTACCACCAACCTTTTCACTTGGTTCTCTATATTGAGCAATTTCAACTTTTACTTGATTGTCATCATCAGATTCATCGTTAGGTACAAAAAAGATTGTATCATAATTTTTAATCTGTCGAAAAACTTCTAACATTGTAATCCTTTGATATGTGATTTTCTTACTCTTACCATAATCCAGGTATTGTAATAATCATCACTTTCTAAAACACCATTGACAAATTGCTCTTTTGCTTCTAAGTAACCACATTCTCCTTTAGACTTACAAAGGTGTAGTATCTCACGAACAAAAGACTCTTGGCCATGTATTATAACATCTTTTTTCAATTCCTCATTGCTACCGTAGTAAGTTTGCCAGTCCGAGGAAACCTTTAATCGTTTCTTCTTACCTTTTACTTGCTTTGTCTTTGAGCTGTAGAAAAATTTCTTACCAATGTATTTTTTACCAGTTGTTGTATTGGTGATACAGTATACGAATCCGTAGTTATCACCAATCATTTCTTCCGTAAAGTTATTTTCTTTATAAATCCAATTTAGTCCCATTGTGCATTATCCATAGCGTCATCATCATCTTCTATATATTCACGCTCGGATAATTCTTCTATGGGTTCGCCGCAAAACGGACAAAATTGTGGATAATCATCAGCTGTTAGTTCTTCAACATACAACACATCGTATGAAGATTCGCAGTTGTGACATTCTCCTGTTACTTGTTTTTCCATTTTATTCCTTTATGCCCACACCTCTTTCCAATTGCCTTGCATAGCACCTTTAGCATAATCTGTTGCACGATTCTCAAAGAAGTTGGTGTGTGTTGGTGCGTTAATCATTTCTTCAACCCAAGGAAGAGGATTACGCTTAACTTTAAAAATACCTTTCATACCAAGACCAATCAATCGTCTATCCGCAATATAGCGGATATACTTCTTCACATCCTCTTTAGTTAGACCTTGCATTTCGGTGATACCAAAAGCAAGATCAATAAATTTATCTTCAAGTTCGACCATTCTTTCAGCAATAGTGTAGATGCTCGATTTTAATTCATCGTTCCAAATCTCATTGTTCTCTTGTATGTAAGTCTTGAACAATTTCATCATATTCTCAGCGTGCATTGTTTCATCAACAATAGACCAAGTAACAATTTGTCCCATACCTTTCATTTTACCATGGCGTGGGAAATTCAACAACATAATAAATGATGAGAACAATTGCATACCTTCTGTAAATGCGGAGAAAACAGCAATATGTCTTGCTGTATTTTCTTTTGTGCTGTTTTTACTTGCAATGTCCAAAACATAATCGTGTTTGTCTTTCATTTCTGCATATTCTAAGAATTCGCTATATGTAGTTTCTGGAAGTCCTAGTGTTTCAATCAAATGTGAATATGCAGCAATGTGTAAAGCTTCTCTTGCGGCGAAACCTGCCAACATCATTCTTATTTCAGGCTGTGGAAAATAAGGAAGATAATTATGAACATAACCGCCAGCAACATCAATGTCACCTTGCGTAAAAAAGCGGAAGATATGCGTGAGAAATCGTTTTTCTTCATCTGATAGTTTCCTTTTCCAGTCCTTTTCATCTTCTAGCATAGGAACTTCAGTATGAAGCCAATGTGATTGTTCATGCTTTAACCATGCCTCATAAGCCCATGGATAATTGAATGGTTTGAAGTTGCTTCTTTCGTCTGTTAATTTTGATTCTATTTTTTTAATCATTAATCCAGTCCTCTAATTCTTTAAGTGAACGAACACCACTAAATCTCTTTACTTCTATATTTCCATCCTTCATGATTAAGGTTGGAACGCTTCTGATTCCATATTCCATGGCAACTTCATGATGAACATCAATATCAACAACTTCAATTGGAATATTATTTACATTGTTTACTGATTCTAAATTTTTTGCCATAACTTTACATGGTTGGCACCATGATGCTGTAAATCTCAAAATTCTTTTCATTCTTTACTTCTTTCATACATGACGGTATCTGTATCACCTAAAGCCCATTTAGCTTCAGTTTCAACTGACCATTTTTTGCTTGCTACTTTAAAATCTGGATACTTTAAATTTTTAGGATTACTTGAAGGCTCAAATACAATCATTCTATTATTTGGCTGACATGCGAACTGACCATTGTCACATTTTATGAAATTATACGATTTATGATCTTCAACATCTTCTGATAATCCTGTATCTAACACATTGAAATCTGGATGAGCGGAATCTACTGTGAACATGTATTCACCATACATCCAACCACCATCTTTCAATTTGAATTTACATTTCATTGATTGAAGTTGAGCTTTCTTCAATACTGTAATATCATAACTTAAACAATCCCATAGTTGCAAATAATCTAAAGGTAGTGGTTCACCCTCAATTGGTTTCCAACAATATGCACTAATTGGTAACTTGTCGTATAATGCACCATAATTATTTAAATACGATTCAATACGAAAAGCTTGACCTCTCAGTGATTTAATACTTATCCACCAACAGGGTTCTAATTCGTCATGTCCTTTTTCAAAATCGTAAAGATATTCACGGCGAACAAAACACTTGACTGTTGGTAAATTAGCAATAATGTGTGACATTATCCCTCACAAGCAATACAATCATTACCTTGAGCGATTTGTGACATATCCAATTCTTTAATCACTTCTCTCTCAATTCTCTTAGACACTTTATCTGCCTTAGCAAGTTTTTCACTACGGCAGTAATACATAGTTTTCAATCCTTTTTTCCAAGCCATGAAATGCACAGCATGAATGTATTTAATATTGCTATCTGGACGGAAGAACACATTCAGCGATTGTGCTTGGTCAATATATTGTTGACGATCTGCAGCATGTTCGATAACCCAACGTTGATCGATTTCCATAGATGTTTTAAATACTGCTTTGGTATTTTCATCCATCCAATCTAAGTGTTGAACTGATCCATCATTAGCAATAATGGATGACCAAATGTCATTATATTCTTCTTCACCTTTGGGTGTCAATGCAGAATCATTTGGATCCAGATATTTCATAATGACTTTATCCAGATATTTGTTCTTGTTCAAAAATGCTCCCGATAACGTATCCTGACGATAAGCGTTAGCACGATAAGGTTCAACACTAGGGCTAGTGTTTCCCATAATGATAGACGAAGAAGCATTTGGAGCAATAGCCATAAGATGACTAAAACGTTTACCGAAGCCAATAGCATCTGGAGCTTCACCCCTAATTTTTGCAAGAACCAAGTTAGCATCATCCAATCCTTCTCTGATGTGTTTGAACATTTGGTTATTAAGAACCTTGGCCATTACTCCTTCAAAGGCCACATTCTTTCTTTGTAAGTATGCATGAAAACCCAAGGCGCCAACACCAATAGAGCGCTCACGTTCAGCGGAATACTTAGCCCTAGAAATAGAATCAGGAGCGTTATCGATAAAATATTGCAAAACATTGTCCAACATTTCTGCCACATCACGGAGAAAAAGTGCATTATCTTTCCATTCATCATAATACTCCAAATTCAAAGAGGACAAACAGCAAACCGCGGTTCTTTGTTCGTCTGTTGGTAGAATAATTTCCGAGCAAAGATTTGATTGATGAACTTTCAGTCCTTTTTCTTTCAACCATTCAGGCAATTCACGATTGCTTGTATCAATGAAATGTAGATACGGTTCGCCTGTATGCATACGCAAATCCAATAACATTTGCCATAGCATTTTGGCTGACACAACTTCACGAATTTCTCCTGAATTTGGATCAATCAACTGCCATGAATCATCAGCATCTTTATCAATCATGCATCGTTCAATGATTTCCATAAATGAATTTGGAATATTGACGCCATGGTGTAGATTCAAACAACGAACATTAGGATCGCCTGTTGGTTTCCTCATCTCAAGGAAGGGAATAATATCTGGATGGCTAATATCAAGATAGGCAGCGTAAGAGCCACGGCGAGTGCGGCCTTGGCGATATGCCAAACTAGATGCATCGTAAATTTTGAGGTGCGGCATAACACCAGTAGATTTATCATCCGCCGAGCGAATACCAAAGCCAATCCCAACACCGCCACCAAGCATAGAAAGCCAATTAGTTTCACTAAGATTATCAACTAGTCCCTCCGCTGTATCTTCAATATAGTTAAGAAAACAAGAAATTGGCATACCACGCTTACTACGACCAAAAGACAAAATAGGAGTGCTATAAGATAACCAATGCTTGCTGCTGTAATCATATAAACGTTGAGCATGAAGTGAATCGGTTCCGAAAGCTTTGGAAACAAATGCAAATCTGTGTTGTGGAGATTCCTCATCTTCACGCATGTATGATTCTCTAAGTCTTTTTATTCCAAGTTCATCGAAAAGTTTATCTCTCTCTAAATCTATATTAATGCCTAGGTATTCCATTTTTATCCTTATTATACGAACGGTTTCAGGTTTGGAGGAGTCCAACCATCTGGTTTCATAACCTTACCATCTTTTCTTTTAATCACTTTGCCAGTAGCTGAATCGATTTTCGATAAATTTGAACGAGCAACTTCTTTCCATGCGCCGTCAACATCATAACCTTTCATGTAACAATAACCAAGTATGACCCAAATCAAATCCATGCAACCATCAATTTGACCTTCTTCATCACTCTCAAGATATGCTCTAATAAATTCATCGAATTCTTCACGAATTAGATTCTTATATAGTGTTGCGTTTTTTTCGTTTTTTTCTTGTTCACATGCTTCAATAAAGGTTTTTACATCGTTATACATTCACATACTCCTTAATCATAGGAAAGATAGGTTCAATAGCATCTGCACAAGCCAAGGCAACTTCACGGTGTTCTTTTTGCGTACCATTTGCGCTTCGGAGTTGTATATAGTGAACCCATGACCTCAAGGTTCCGTTCATGTAAATTTTAGAACCGATCAATCCTTCAGGCAATACTGCTCTGGCCTGTTCTTTAGCAATTCCATTTTGAATAGCCCATTCATAAGTGTGTTTGGCGGCAGTAATAATATGTTGTTGTTTGACACGCCAAGCATCTTTCAGGTCAACACTATTTGTTTCAATACTGTTTTGGCGATTTTTATTATCTTGCAATCTAGCTTCACGCAATTCAAAATCCAAGTCTTTTGTAGGATCAGCATATCGTTGACTAAACTCTTGGAATGAGAAAGAACGATGACGCAAAATCTGTCTTGCAATGTCACGGGTAGTTTCAATTTCCAAACAGACGGAAACCATCTCCAATGGAGACCAATGCTGGTTCTTAATCAGATATCTAACTAGTTTCTCAGATGTTTCCGTGTTGTTTTGGTTGGAGGGGTTCGATACTCTGGCGCAGTATGCAATCTGATCCAGAAGGTTCTTTTTGGGTGGCACATCAACACCTAGGATGTTTTCCAAAGGATATTGAGAATAATTAATTAACTTTACATTCATAATAACTCCATTAAGTTTTTTTCCAGTTGATAAATTCCATTTTTGCTCTGAGATTTACGAATGTTCTAAGATCAATCATATCTTCGATTTCATCCTGTGAAAAACCAGACAATATCATTTCATTTATATCTTTTTCTTCAATCATTTCAGGCCAAATGACAACTTGATAGTGTTGTTCTATCGCTTCATCCATTTGTTTGTGTAAATCTTTGTTTCTCGGTTCATTATCGTAAACCAAAACAAGTTTATCTTTACTGACATGTTTTGCTGCGGCCATCAGGTTAGAATCTGCTGTAGCAACACAATTTTTTAGAAACATAGAATCGATAGGACCTTCAACAACATAAACAGTTTCTTCCGGATTGATCCGATCCAAACCAAATATTTTGTGATTATCTTTATCGACCTTTACAGTTATGTATCTGAGCTTTGATTCACCTAGAGCTCTTCCTTGAAAAGCTACCAAATTCTTTTCTGCATCATAAAATGGAATAACCAGCCGAACATCATCTTCTTTCAAACCATCCTTTTCAATACCAAGTTCTTCAACGAAAGATTTGAAATCTGCCGCAAAATATAAGTCTGTGTGGAAGTGATTGGGTATTTTTCTACCAAGGACATACTTCTTTGCAAAATGATCTTCAGGCAAAGATTCGATTGTGGGTAGATTGAGTTTTTTCTTGAATACGGGAACAGGACCAACAAATTCTTCGAATTTTGGTTTTTCGTAATTGTCGGTACGACCTTGTTCGCCGTTTTTGTATCTTTCTAGTGCGTATTCCTTTAGTAAGTTGGGATCAACTTTTTCCAGGAAATTATAGAAAGAGGTAGACGCACCACAGTTATGGCAACGATAGAAATAATCGTTTCTTTTGCGGTAAACATAACCACGGGCTTTGGTTTTATTTTTTTGCGAATCGCCACAGAGAGGACACCTAAAGTTGTATAGGTCATCCTTTTTCTGTGAGAATCTTGATAGCTTTGGGGAAACCCTAAGCAAAAAACTTCGGTCAATGTAAACACTCATAACAAAAAATTAAAATTTAGAACAGTTTCGATATTATATCAAGTTTTACATGTGAAAGCAACCAGGCTAGAACAATAATTCCACCGGCAGCCATCCATTTCCACTCCAATATCTTTCTTAATTCAGAATCTTCTTTTTTGTTGTGTTCGGTAATAGTATCACGTAATGCACGGATTTCATCCATGATTCTTCTTTCGGTTAATTCCACTTTATCCGAAAGTTCTCTGCTGATTGTGGTAATCCTGGAATGTAGTTCTTTCACATCAGCATCCTTATCATCTTCTGTTTTCTTTATGTCGTTGTATATTTGGTTGGCCATTTTGTCTTGATTGTCCGCTAATTTTTCTATGACCTTATCCATTTTATCACACAAATAGGTAATGCTGGCAACCTGAGTTTTCAGGATACCAACATCTACTTGTAATTGTGTAACTTCTTTTTCCATTATTTTTTCTCAGGAACTTTGGTACCTTCAAGTTTCTTGTGTACCTTCATTTCTTTACATTGTTGTTTAGGATTGCCTTTTGCATCTTTAACAACTTGGCCATTTTTGTCTTTGATATCAACACAAACTTTTGTGGTTTCTTCAGCGGCAAAACCGGTAACTGATGTAACTGCCAAAGCGATGGCTAAGAATAGATTATACATTATAATATTCCTTTCGACTTAGATTCTTTATTTATTGGTGCAAATTTTTCGGCTGCGGTTACACCCAAGCCAACCATTGTCAAATAAATCATACTATCAAACATGAATTGTGAGATATCTTGATTCCAAAATAAATTAGCAATAAAAGCTATTGCACATAATAAAAATGATAAAAAGGTCACAATTCTCTTACTACTTAGTGTACCATTGTGACCATCATTAAACAACCCCTTCAACATTTAAATCTCCGGTTGAGGAGCAGGAGGAGGTGCCATTTTACCACCATAACCAACGATTACTTGTTGTGTTGTTGTGGCATAACCACCAACTCCAACAGGAACAACAAAAGAAGGTTCTCTGCGTTCTTGTGGTGGAGGTGCTGTCATAGATTTCTTGGTAGCTTCAAAGTTCTCGTTAGCCATTTTTTGTGCAGCTAACATTGCTTCTTGATCTTCTTTCTTGGTGCCAGATAACATAATACCTGATAGTGTACCAGTCAAGAATGTTGCAATAGGTACAATCAACTCAAAGAATTTTTGGTCGATTGGTGAAATTGCGTTCAATGGTTGTGTGACAAAAATGATGGAGTATAAAACAACGAAAACAATTCCTGTTAGTGTCAACGCAAGGCAGACACCAATAAAGAACTTCAATCGAGCCATCAATTGATCTTCTGTATAGATAAATGCATTATTTTCCACAATTTGCTCCTTGTGCTGGTGCAGGACATGAATTTACTTGTCCCATGGGTTCAATTCTTGTTGTTGGTGGTCCTAGTCTTGGATCACGTTGACCCTTGAATATGTGTTCTGGACATGTTCTTGTTACATCACATTGTGGAAACTTACACATGTCTTTTTCCCAATTTGCAGGGTCTTGACAAGGATAACGGAATCGATCACTACCAAAAAAAGCCAAACCAACTGGTAAAACTATTAAAACTAATAGTATCACAAAAAGTTTTCTATCATTAACCATCTTATGCTCCTAAGACATGTAGAGCATGTTCATAGTGTTTGATGCGGTCATCTAGACCGATTGTTCCACCATTGATTCTCTTGGTCAATGTAAGAATGTCACCTTTATCAGCCCATTGGTTTAAGTTATTGGTTTCCCAGAACCAACATGCTGATTGTGCGGCGCCCTCAAATGTTGCCATGTATTCTGCGGCTTCTTCAACAGAAATGCCTAATGAACCAGCAAAAAATGTATAGTTGTCTTTGCCTGTCAATTGAATAAGGCCACGGCCACGATAACGGAAGCCATCACCAGACTCCTCTGGACCATTACCCATGCGATTTGCGTAAATGCGGTTTGCAATTGCTTCTTGCTTGTTTTTTCTAGAACAATATTCATTGGCCAACTCATCAGTAGGAAAATACTTAGAAAATAATTTGCGTAGTGATGCAGGTCTATAATTCAAGTTCTCTTGTAAGACCATAAAACCACCAGACTCATGTGAGCATTGTGCTATGAAAGCAGCAATGCGTTTTGGTGTATTGATTTCGTAATCAGGCAATAACTGTGTTAATGCATTGTGCCAGTAATCCAAATATGGATTTTTTGGCAATAATTGTTTTAGTTGTTCTTTAGTTAGTTCCATTATTTCACGCTTTCAAAAATTTTTTTCTGAACTTGATACCATTCAATCATTGCATCATGTTTCACAGCGCAGTCATAATAAGTGGAATAATTAATTGTCACAGTTTTTGCAACATCAC
>JACCEA010420309.1_pt1 | contig 14212 bp, 10 predicted proteins | sample 7449851 | NCBI WGS metagenome assembly JACCEA01 (sample SAMN15323453, study PRJNA562643) | freshwater metagenome | isolation source: river surface water | place: USA:Blue River Watershed | collected 2017-08-18 | reverse complement strand
GGCGGCCACCGACTAACTGGCCAGGCGCAGCACATCCTGCAAATAGCTTTGTGCCACCAGGAACAGCACCGCCCCGATCACCGCCCCCCACAGCGTGCCCATGCCCCCAATGACCACGATCAGCAGCACGTCCATCATGATCTCGAAGCTCAGCGAGGTGTCGGGGCCGTTGTAACGCAGCCAGAGCGCCAGCATGGTGCCGGCCACACAGGCAAACAGGGCCGAGAGCACGCTCGACATGGTGCGGTACACCACCACCCGGTAGCCAATGGCCTCGGCGCGGAACTCGTTTTCGCGAATGGCCTGCAGCACGCGACCAAAGGGCGAATGCACGATGCGCAGCAAGGCCAGCAAACAGGCTGCGGCCATGGCAAAGAGCAGGTAGTAGGTCAGCAAGCGTCCATCCAGGCTCACCCCCAGAAAGGGCTCGTCGGCAAACTCGGTCGAGGGCAGCAGCAGGGCCGGCAGCTTGAAGCTCAGGCCGTCCTCGCCGCCGGTGAAGTCCGAGAGCTGCGAGGCCAGGGTCTGGAAGGCCGCCGCCACCGCCAAGGTGATCATGGCAAAGAAGATCGCCCGCACGCGCAGCGAAAACAGGCCAATCAGCAGCGACAACAACAAGGTCAGCAGCAGCGACAGCACCAGGCCCAGCAAGAGGCTGCTCCAGCTGGCCCCCAGGTGATGCGAGGCGGTGGCGATGCCGTAGGCGCCAATGCCAAAGAACATGGTGTGGGCAAAGCTGACGATGCCGGTGTAGCCCAGCAACAGGTCAAAGCTGGCGGCCAGCACCACAAAAATCAGGATCTTGGCCGCCACCGACAGCGCCTTGACGCCCGGGAACAAAAAGGGGGCAAACGCCAGGCCCAGCAGGACCAGCACCAGCACCATGGCCAGCACGCGCGAGCGCGGCCGATCGTTCGAGATGAGTCGTGTCCACATGCCTGTCACCCCCGGCTCTTGGACAGCATGCCCTCGGGGCGCCACAACAAGATGGCCACCATCAGGGCAATGTTGGAGAAGAGCGCCAGCTTGGGCGCCATGTAGCCGGTGTAGTTGGCCATCAGGCCCACCAGCAGGGCCCCCAGGGCGGCCCCGCCGGTCGAGCCCAGTCCGCCCATGATGATGACGATGAAGATCAGCACATTGACCTGCGCGCCAATCTGCGGCACCACGCTTTGCTGGTACAGACCCCACATCACCCCACCCAGGCCCGCCAGCGCGCTGCCGGCCACGAACACGCCGATGAAAAGCGTGCGGATGCGGTAGCCCAGGGCCTCGACCATCTCGCGGTCCTGCACCCCGGCGCGGATGAGCAGGCCGAGCTTGGTGCGGCCCAGCAAACCCATTTGCAGGGCCAGCACCGCCAGGCCGATGATCACCGCCAGCACGCGGTATTTCTCGATGGCGGCGTCGCCCCAGAAAAACGAACCACGCAGGCCTTGCGGCAGCGGCATGGCAATCTGCAGCGGCCCCCAGATGACCTTGATGAGTTCCTCACCGATGATCATGCCGCCCATGGTGATGAGGATCTGCTTGAGGTGCTGACCGTACACCGGACGAACAATGAAACGCTCGAAGGCCAGGCCAATGGCCCCCGCCACCGCCATCGCCACCAGCATGGCCGCCCCAACCGCCATCAGGTTGAGGGTCCAGTCGCCGCTGCCGGTCCAGTCCCCCATGAGGCCCAGCACCGACGTGGCCAGAAAAGCCCCGACGGCAATGAAGAGGCCATGGCCAAAATTGAGCACGTCCATCAGGCCGAACACCAGCGTCAGGCCCGAGGCCATGATGAAGATGATCATGCCCATGGCCAGGCCCGCCATGGTGAGCGTGACCCAGGTCGAGGTGGAGCCGACCAGCGGCCAGGCCAGCAACATCACCATCGGCACCAGCAACAGCGGGCGCCAGTCCAAGTCTTGCCATTTCATAGCGAGAGTCCCAGCAAGGATTGCTGCAGCGCCGTGTCCTTGGACAGGGCCTGCATGCTGGAGGTGTGGACCACACGGCCGTCGTCCATCACCGCCACGTGATCGCCCAGGCGTTGGGCAAAAAAGAGGTTCTGCTCCACCAGCAGCAGCGTCACGCCGCTGCGCTTGAGCTGCGCAAAGGCCTCGATCATGTTGTCGATGATCGCCGGCGCCAGCCCCTTGCTGGGCTCGTCAACGATCAGCAGGTCGCGCGGCTCGACGATGGCGCGCGAGACCGCCAGCATCTGCTTTTGCCCCCCCGAGAGCTTGCCCGCCGGGTGGTTCCAAAAGGTCTTCATGGCCGGGAACATGCCAAAGATCCAGTCCAGGCGGGCGCTGTCCATCTGCGCGGCCGAGGCCGCACGGCGCGCGGCCAGCAGCAGGTTCTCGCGCACCGTCAGGTCGGCAAAAATGCCCATGTTCTCGGGCACGTAGGCGATGTTGCGGCGGGCAATATCGGGCGTGGCCACCTGCGTGATGTCCTCGCCATTGAGCCGCACCGTGCCGGCGCTGGCGCGCCACAGGCCCATGATGGTGCGCAAGGTCGTGGTCTTGCCCGCGCCGTTGCGCCCGAGCAGCATGGTCAGCTGGCCGCGCGGCACGCGCAGGTCCACCCCATGCAGGATGTGGTACGCGCCAATGTGGGTGTGCACCCCCTGCAGCACCAGCAGGTCGTCTTGGGGAGCGCTCATGCGGCCGCCTCCTGCGCACTGGCGGCCTTGCCGAGGTAGGCCTCTTGCACCACCGGCATGGCCATCACCTGGGCCGGGTCACCGTCGGCCACCAAGGTGCCGTTGTGCAGCACGATGATGCGGTCGGCCAGTTCGCGGACCACGTCCATCTTGTGCTCGACCAGCAAGATGATCTTATTGCGCTCGCGCTTGAGCTGGCGGATCAGGTCCAGGATCACCGGTGCTTCGTCGTGGCTCATGCCGGCAGTCGGTTCGTCAAACATGTACACCTTGGGGTCCAGGGCCATCAGCAGGGCCACTTCCAGCTTGCGCTGGTCGCCGTGCGGCAAGCTGGCCACCGGCAGGTCCTGCCGGTCGCTCAGGTGCACCTGCGCCAAAATGGCCTGTGCCCGCTCGGTCAGCGCGCGGTGGTCGCTCCAGATGCTCCACAGGTTCAGGCCGCGCCAGTGCGCGCCCGGCTGCGTGGCCTGCACCGCCAGGCGCACGTTCTCCAGCACCGAGAGGTGCGGGAACAGATTGGTCAGCTGAAACGCGCGCCCAAGCCCGGCGCGGGTGCGCGCCGAAGCCGGCAAGCGGCTCAGGTCCTGCCCGTCCAGAAAGACCTGCCCTGCGCTCATGGGCAGCTGCCCCGAGATCAGGTTGAAATAGGTCGTCTTGCCAGCCCCGTTGGGGCCGACGATGGCCGTCAGGGTGCCGGGCTCGAAGGTGCAACTGACCGAATTGACGGCCACATGGCCGCCAAAACGGATCGTCAGCTCGCGCGTTTGCAGCATGTTGGGATCAACGCTTGTTGGTGATCGGAATGTCCAGCTCCTCGGGCTTGATCTCGCGCACGAGTTCGGGCACGCCCCAGGGGAAGGCCGGGTCGCTCTTGATCCGGAAGTGGTACATGCTCTGCATGGCCTGGTGGTCTTCCTTGCGGAAGGTCATCTTGCCCTTGGGCGTCTCAAAGCTCATGCCCTCCATGGCGGCAATCAGCTTGTTGGTGTTGGTGTCGCCATTGGTCTTGCGCAAGGCCTCGACCACCGCAATCGCCGCGCTCATGCCACCGGCGGTGAAGAAGTCCGGCGGCTGCTTGTAGCGGGTGTAATGGTTGGCCACCAGCCACTCGTTGACCTTGTTCTTGGGGATGCCGAAGTAGTAGTACAGCGCGCCTTCCATGCCAGGGAAGCTCTTGTAGGCCACCATGGCGGGCAGGATGTTGCCGCCCGTGGCAAGCTTGATGCCGTAGCGCTTTTCCAGCTCGAGGTCGGCGATCTTGGGGAAGGGCGTGGGGCTGCCGGCCCAGCCCACCGACAGGTATTTGTTGCCCGGCTGGTCCTTGAGCTTGTCGATGATGCGCTGCAGACCGGCGGTGAAGTCGGTCGTGCCAAGCGGCAGGTACTCTTCGTGCACGATCTTGGCCTTCTTGGTGAAGGCCTTGGCGGCCTTGACGCCATCACGGCCAAAGGCGTTGTCCACGGTCAGGATGGCCACCGAGTTGCCGGCCTGGTCGAGCGCAGCGGCGTTGGCGGCGGCGTCCTGGCTGCTGCTGCGGCCCGTGCGGAAGATGTACTTGTTCCACTTGTCGCCCGTGATGGAATCGGCCACAGCGGGTTCGACCAGCAGGATTTTCTTGTATTCCTCGGCCACCGGCAGCATGGCCAGGGCCACTGGCGAGGCGGTGGTGCCCACGGCAATGTCGACCTTCTCGTCGCCATAGGCGGCGGCCAGCAGGCTCTTGCCCACGTCGGGCTTGGTCTGGTCGTCTTTTTCCAGCACCACCAGCTTGCGGCCGGCCACCTGCATGGTGCCGCCGGTGGCGTATTCCAGGCCCATGTTGAAGCCCACAATGGTCTGCTTGGCATAGGCCTCCAGCGGACCGGTTTTGCCGGCAATGAGCGCGATCTTGATGTCTTTGCCCTGGGCCAGCGCCGGCATGGCGGCACCGGCGGCCAGCGACAAGGCCGCGAGAGAGAGAAGATGACGACGGAACATGAACGGTCTCCTGGTTGGTCAATGAATGCGCATGAATCTGCAGTTTTCGTGCCAAGCCCGCGCCGCGTGGCAAGTGCCTGATTTGTCTGGGGAAAATGTCGCCCCGTCAACCATCTGCAAGCGACCAATTGTCTGATTAATAGACGATCAATGTATTTATTTCATACATTGATTGAAAATCAGACAGTTGGCACCCGCAACTCGCGGGCTTGTCGCCAGGTTTGCAGGGCATGCGTCACCTCGTCGAGCAGCCCCGCCCATTGCCGGTCGGGGCCCTGGCGGAAGATGCGCACGCTGCCGTACCAGGGGGTGCGCTCTCCCGCTTGTCGCCAGCGCCAATCGGGCGAATAGGGCAGCAGCAACCAGGTGGGCCGGCCCAGCGCGCCGGCCAGGTGGACCACACTGGTGTCCACCGTGATCACCAGGTCCATGGCAGCGCACAGCGCGGCGGTGTGGTTGAAGTCGTGCAGCTCGTTGCTGTGCACGCGCAAGGGGCTGGCCGCCAGCGTGGCGCGGTCGGCTTCGCGCAGGTCTTTTTGCAGGACGTGGTACTCGATGCCCGGCAGCCAGCGGCCCGCCCAATCGGCCAGCGCCATGCTGCGCTTGCGGTCGTTGCGGTGCGCCACGCTACCGCTCCAGGCCAGGCCCACACGAGGGCCCGTGGCAGGCCCCAGACGCGCCTGCCACTGGGCGCGCAAGGACGGGTGGCAACGCAGGTAGGGCGCCGGGTTGGGCGTGTCGGGCAGTTGCTCGCGCAGCGCATACGGCAGGCTCATCATGGGGCAGTGCAGGTCGTGGGGCGGCGGGCCTTGGCCGTCGCCCAGCCACTGCACCCCGGGCAACTGCTGCAACAAGGGCACCAGCGGCATGGGCATGTCCATCAACACCTGGGCCCCCATGGCCTGCAAGAGGGGCACGTAGCGGACCATCTGCAGGCTGTCGCCCAGGCCTTGCTCATGGTGCAGCAGCAGCGTCTTGCCGCGCAGATCGGTCTGCCCGAGCCACTCGGGCGTGGGCCAGCGGCGCTGCGTTCGGATGTGATCGGCCTGGTGCTTGCGCCATTCGGCCTCGACCCATCCGCGGCGCAGCTGACCGTCGAGCATGCAGGCGATCGAGAGGTTCCAGTGCGCCTCGGTGTGGCCCGGCGCGAGCGCCAGGGCGCGCTCAAAGCTCTGGATGGCGGGCTTGAGCTGGTGCTGGTCCATGCGCACCAGGCCCAGATGCAGATGGGCTTCGGGGTCGTTGGGGGTTCGCTCGGCCACCCGCTCCAAGGCCATCAAGACCTCGGCGTCACGGCCCAAGGCCTGCAGGGCCAGGCCCCGGTTGGTGAGCGGGTCCAGAAAATCGGGGGCCAGTTTCAGGGCCTGGTCGTAGCTGTCCAAGGCCGCTTGCGGGCGCTCCAGGGCCAGCAGGGCGTTGCCCCGGTTGTTGAAAAATCGCGCCTCGTGCGGAGCCAGCGCCACGGCGCGGTCGTAGGCCGCCAAGGCATCGGCCATGCGCTCGTGGGCGTAGCACTGGTTGGCCTCGCGGTAGTGGACCAGGGCTTGGCGGTGCGGATCTGGCGGGGTCACGCCCGCAAGCCGAGCCAGGTCTTGCGCCAGCGTTTGCAACACCTCGGCCCAGCTGCACGAGGGGCCTTGCCGATACAAGGTCATGCTGGGGTACCAGGGGCTGTCGCGGCGATCCTGCATCCAGCGCCAGTCGCTCACCCGCGGCAGCAGCAACCAGGTGGGCACGCCCAGCGACCCCGCCAGGTGCGCCAGGCTGGTGTCCACCGCCAGCACCAGGTCCATCTGCGCGCACAGCCCGGCCGCGTCGGCCAGGTCCTTGAGCTCGCCGCGGTGATCGATCAAGCCCCGCTGTCGCAACGCGTCCTCGTCGCTTGGGCGCACCTCGTTTTGCAGGACGTGGTACTCGATCCCGTCCGGCAAGTGGGCCAGCAAATCGGCCAGCACCATGCTGCGCAAGCGGTCGTTGCGATGGGCGGTGCTGCCGCTCCAGGCCAGGCCCACCCGCAGCTGGCCACGGGGTGGCAAGCGCGCGGCCCAGTGGTCGCGCAGGCCCTCGGGCAGCGGCAGGGGCTGCAGCGGCGGGGGAATGCCCTGCACCACGTCGCGCAAGGCGTGCGGCAAGGACATCACGGGGCAATGCCAGTCAAACGCCGGCAGCGGCTCCCCCCAGGGCACGCAGTCGTCCACCCCAGGCATGCCCGCCACCAGGCGCATCAGCGGGCGGGGCATTTCGGCCACCACCCGCACCCCCTGCGCCGTCAGCCAGGGCAGGTAACGCAGCATCTGCACGGTGTCCCCCAGCCCTTGCTCATGGTGCAGCAGCAGGGTTTGACCGGGCCGCATGGGCTCGCCCAGCCATTGGGGGGCGGCAAAGCCACGCCGCGGGGAGGTGAAGTCATCGCGCTTCCAGCGCCATTCGTACAGCGCCCAGCCGGCGGGGTACACCCCGCTTTTGAGCAGGCACAGGCCTTTGTGCCACGGCGCTTGCGGGTCCTGGGGGTTGAGGGATATCGCGCGGTCCACGTCCACCAGGGCCTGCGTCAGCTGCCCCAACTCGAGCTGCGCGTTGGCGCGGTTGAGCCAGACGCGGGCCTGGTCGGGCTGCAAGGCCAGGCCGCGGTCGTAGCAGGCCAGCGCCTCTTGCGGGCGTTGCAAGGCCATCAAGGCCAGGCCCTCCTGGTTGTGGGCATCGGCGTGACGCGGCCGCAGGGCCACGGCCCGGCGCGCACTGGCCAGCGCATCCATCGGCCGGTTCAGCGCCAGCAGGGCCATGGTCGCGTTGCTGTAGGCATCGGCGTGATCGGGCACGAGTTGGAAGATGGCCTCGAAGCAGGCCAGCGCCTCGGCGTGGCGCTTGAGGCGCAGCAGCACCGTGCCCTTGTTGTTCATCGTGTCGGCATGGCGGGGCCGCACGGCCAGGGCCAGGTCGTAACAGGCCAGGGCCTCCTCGTGGCGCTCCAGGTGCTGCAGCACCAGGCCACGGTTGTACTGCAAGATGGGGTTGCCGGGCTCGGCGGCCACCGCCTCGTCGTAGCGGGCCAGGGCCTGCTGCAAGAGCGTCCGCGCCTCGGTGGGATCGGGACAGTTGAAGGCCGCCTGGGCCAGTTGGAAACATGCGTGGGCGTCAATGCGTGGGGTCATGATGTGCTCGATGGCCTGTTCTCCTCCCTGCTGCGGCCGCCTCCCCTGGAAGGCATGGGCCGCGCAAGACCCGGCAAGCATCATAGCGACATCGTTTCGATGTATGTCTTTTGTAGGTATTGGCGCGCCAAACCAGGCCCTTGGAGGGCCTGGCACGGGTCAATCGTGGTCCGCAGGGCCTGCGCTTGGCGCAACTGCGGGCGGTGCCAGATCGCGCGCCGCCAGGCGATCGTAGAGTTTGGCGCGCGAGATGCCCAGACGCCGCGCCGCCGCCAGCTTGTTGCCGCCCGAGGCGGCCAGGGCCGCCGCCAGGGCCCGGGCCTCCAGCTCGGCCACCTGCTCGGCCAGCGGCCGCAGGTCGGGCCCGCTGGCCGGGCTGGGCGCGGCGACGGTCTGCACACTGTGCGGCGGGGCCAGCTCGCTCACGCCGGCCTCGCGCAGCACCGACGCCACCAGGTCCGCGTTGACACGATCGGTCTCGGCACGCAGCAAGACCTGCTCGACCACATTGCGCAACTCGCGCACATTGCCCCGCCAACGCTGGCCCATCAGCAAGGCCAGTGCATCGGGCAGAAACTCGGGGTTGAGGTAGCCGTTGCGCAGGCAGATCTCGTCGGCCAGCACCTCGACCAGCGCCGGGATGTCGGTGGGTCGCTCGCGCAGCGGCGGCACCCGCAGGGGCAGCACATGCAGGCGGTAGAACAGGTCTTCGCGAAACAGGCCCTGACGCACCAACGCTGCCAGATCGCGTGAGGTGGCGGCGATCACCCGCACATCAAAGGCCACCAGGCGGTTGGAGCCCAGGGGCTCGATCTCGCCTTCCTGCAGCGCGCGCAGCAGCTTGGCCTGCAGCCCGATCGGCATGTCGCCAATCTCGTCCAGAAACAGGCTGCCCCCATCGGCCAGCTTGAACTTGCCGTCGCGCCCCTTGCGTTCGGCGCCCGTGTAGGCGCCGGGCGCCACACCAAAGAATTCGGCCTCGAGCAAGGTCTCGGGAATGGCCGCAATGTTCACGCTCACCAGCGGCTTGTGGGCCCGTGAGGACGCCGCATGGATGGCGTGCGCCAGCAGCTCCTTGCCGGTGCCGGTCTCGCCCAGCAGCAAGACCGGGCTGTTGGACTGCGCGGCGCGGCGCGCCTGGCGCTTGACCTCGGTGGCCGCCGGGCTGCTGCCCACAAAGCTGGCAAAGCTGTGCTTGGCCTGGCGGGTGGGCCCCGCGCGGCGGCGCTGCAGCGCCAAGGCATCGCGCGCTTCATCCAGTTCGCGCTGCATGATGGCGAACTTGGTCATGAGCGGCTGCAGCGTGGCCTGCGGCTGGTCAAACAGCACCACCCCCAAGGCCCCGATCACCTGCCCGCCCTCGTCGCGCAGCGGAAAGCGGCTGACCACAAAGGTGCCCGCGCGGTTGGTCAGCAGGTCGATCAGAATGGGTTGCCCGGTTTCGAGCACGCGGTGCATCAAGGTGTTCTGCACCACCCGCGACACCGGCTGGCCCACAAAATCGGATTCGCGCTCAAACCCCAGGGCCGGCAGGTAACGCCGGTACTGGTCGTTGATCCACACCACCACCCCTTGGCGATCGACCAGCAGCATGCCCTCGCTGGAGCGGCCCAGCACCTCAAACAGCGAGCGCGCCGCCAGCGCCAGGATGTCGGCGCCGTTGGTGGGCAGCTGGGCAGGGGCGCGATCGGGGCGCGGCAGGGGTTGCGAAGCCATGCCCCAATGGTAAGCCAGACGCCGCAGCGCCCTGCCCGACCCCCGGCTTATTCGGCGGTGATGTTGCGCGCGCGAATGATGCGCGCCCAGGTGGCGGTTTCGGCCTTGATGTGGGCGCCGAATTCGGTGGGCTTCATCAACACGGTGCTCAGGCCCTGCGCCTTCATGTTCTCGCGCACGTTCGGCTGTGCCAAGGCCTCCTCGGCGTCGCGCAGCCACTGCGCCTGCACCTCGGGCGGGGTGCCCGCCGGCAGCAAGACGCCGTACCACGAGGTCACCACCACGCCCGGCACCCCTTGCTCGGCCAGGGTGGGGATCTCGGGGGCCACCTGCTGATCGCGCTGCGCGTCGGTCACGCCCAGGGCCACCAGCTTGCCACTGCGGATCTGCTGCAAGGCGGCTGGCAGGTTGGTGAACATCAGGGGCACCGTACCGCCCATCACATCGTTGAGCGCTGGTGCGGTGCCCTTGTACGGCACATGCACCAGGTCCACATTCGCCTGCTGCTTGAAGAGCTCGCCAGCCAGGTGCAAGCCGCTGCCAATGCCCGGCGAGGCGTAGGCCAGCTGCCCCGGTTTGGCGCGCGCCTGCTCCAGCAAATCGCGCACATTGCGGATGCGCGAGGCGGGCGAGGCCACCAGCACATTGGGCGCCTTGGCCAGCATGGTCACTGGCACAAAATCCCGCTCGATGTTGAACGGGAAGTTGCTCATCAAGGTGGGGTTGATGGTCAGGTTGCCAGCGGGGATGACCAGTGCGGTGCGCCCATCGGGCCGCGCCTTGCGCACGCGGTCGATGCCGATGTTGCCGGCGCCGCCGGGCAGGTTCTCGACCACCGAGGCCATGCCCGTGCGCCGGCCCACCTGCTCGGCCAACACCCGCGCCAGCATGTCCACCGGCCCGCCTGGCGGAAACGGGGCCACCACCACGGTGCGTTCGGCCTGGGCCCAGGCCGAGGGCGCCAGGGCACCGGCCAGGGCCATCAGGCCCCATTGACGACGGGACAGGTGGAGGGTGTGCATGTTGGTGTCTCCATGGTTGATCGCTGGACAGATGTTAGGCCCAGGCATGGGCCGCTGCGAAGCCCTGACAGACGCCTCCATGACACCCCGGCTGTTGTGCCAAGATCGGGGAAACTTGTTGGCACGGCCGCCGCCCCGCACCAGGATGAATTCCACATCGCTCCCCCCTGCCCCTCCCGCCGCCCCCAGCTTTGGCGAGGCCTTGCGCTTCTGGCTCAAGCTCGGCTGCATCAGCTTTGGCGGACCGGCGGGTCAGATCGCCCTGATGCACCGCGAACTGGTGACCGAGCGGCGCTGGCTGTCGGAGCGGCGCTTTCTGCACGCCCTCAACTACTGCATGGTGCTGCCGGGCCCCGAAGCCCAGCAGCTGGCCACTTACCTGGGCTGGCTCTTGCACCGCACCTGGGGAGGCATTGCCGCCGGCGTGCTGTTTGTGCTGCCCTCGCTGGGCCTGCTGGTCTTGCTCTCCTGGCTGTACCTGCGCTTTGGCGACACGGCGCTGCTGGCCGGGGTGTTTGCGGGCATCAAACCAGCGGTCGTCGCCATCGTGCTGCAAGCCGCGCACCGCCTGGGCTCGCGCACCTTGCGCACGCCCTGCTTGTGGGCCACCGCCCTGGGGGCGTTTGCGGGTCTGGCCCTGCTGAACCTGCCGTTTCCGCTGATCCTGGCGCTGGCCGCGGCCAGCGCTTGGCTGGGCAGCCGCGTGGCCCCTGCGCAATGGCCACTGGGCCAGGCGCATGCGGCCAGCGGGGCTCCCCATCCCCCGGCCCTGATCGACGACCACACCCCGCCCCCGCCGCACGCGCGCTTTGCCTGGTCACGCCTGGGGCGGGTGCTGGGCGTGGGTGCCTTGCTGTGGGCCGTGCCCATGGGCGCGCTGCTGGCCTGGGTGGGCGGTTCGCACGCCTACACCCAGATGGCCTGGTTCTTCACCAAGGCGGCATGGCTGACCTTTGGGGGCGCGTATGCGGTGCTGCCCTACGTGGTGCAAGGGGCGGTGGAACAACACGGCTGGCTGAGCGCCGCACAAATGATCGATGGCCTGGCTTTGGGCGAGACCACGCCGGGCCCGCTGATCATGGTGGTGGCCTTTGTGGCCTACCTGGGCGGCTACCAACTGGCCTTGCTGGGGCCCGAGCACCTGGCCCTGGCCGGTGCGATGGCGGCGGTGCTGGTGACATGGTTCACGTTCTTGCCCTCGTTTGTGCTGATCCTGGCGGGTGGTCCGCTGGTCGAGCAAACCCAGCGCCAGCTGGGCTGGACCGCACCGCTGACGGCCATCACCGCGGCGGTGGTGGGCGTCATCCTGCACCTGGCGCTGTTCTTTGGCCAGCATGTGCTGTGGCCGCAAGGCCTGGGCAGCGCCCCCGACCTTCAGGCGGTGGCCATCACGGCCTTGGCGGCCTGGGCGCTGATGCGTCACAAGCTGGGGGTCGTGCCGGTGATCGTGGGTTGCGCGTTGCTGGGCTTGGCCCTGCAATGGCTGACAGGCTGAGCCCGTGGCCCAGACGGGGCGACCCGTCTGGAGGTCAGACCCAGAGGTCGTACACCACGCCGCTGCCGATCAGGCCCACGACATTGGCCTGGTTTTCGGGCGACTCCGAAAAATCGGCCAGCACTTTCTGCCAGGTCTTCTCGGGGTTGTGTTCCATCTGGTCGAGCCACCAGGCATAGCCGCCCGCATCGGGCACCCGATCGAGCACATGGGCGTACACATTGGTGAGGAACTGTCCCGCCGACGGGTTGTACCCGTACATGCCGCGAAACTCGGCCGAATCGATAAAGCGTGCCGAGACCTCGATCAGGTCCATGCCCTCGTCCATCTTGGCAATCCAGAAGCCCAGGCCCTGGTCGTCCGGGGTTCGGTCGAAAGCCGCCTTGTAGAGACGGTAGGCCATGGCCGCCACACCATCTTGCGCCGGGTCCAAGGCGACCGCTTTGTCCGAAAACACGACGCGCTCGACGTCTTGCAGGGTATCGGTGCCATCGCGCCCAAACCAATGGTCGCGTACTTGCCACTCCTGGCTGTTCAGTCGGGTGAGGCTGTAGTCTGCGCGAGCGCCCCGGAACACGGCGTAGTCCATGCCGCCTTGTCCCAGAAGACGGTCATCGCCCGCGTATCCCTGCAGAAAATCCTGCCGCGCAGAGCCATTGACGACATCGCCTCCACTGAACAAATCCGCATAAGACCGAACCAGCGCATGATCCCAAGCGCCATCCATGTCGAGGGTGGACGCGCCTTTGGTAAAGCGCAGACGGGCGTAGCGTCCCATCGAGTCGGTCTGGAAGCGGGCGGTGACCCCGTTGGCAAATTGCAGGTCTTCGGTGCAGTTGAAGGGCAAGACCTGGCCCAGCGCACCGATGCGAACATCCCCCTGCAAGACATAGTCCAGATCGGCCAGATCGATGCGGATGTACGAGATGCTGCCCTGCGCACCCAGGCTACCGCCGCCCGTGAGGGCGCCGCGCATCTCGAAGTTGCCCAGATTGGAACTGGCCGAAATCTGGTAGACGTGGATGTCCTGCTCCGTCCGGGCGTTGACAAATCCCTGCCCGTACACCGACACGACCCAGTTCGGATCAAAGCCGCCCGTGATCAGCGAATCGTTGACGACTTGCAATTGCCCATCGAGCACCGAGCTCAGCAAATCACCGACTTGGACATCGAAGGCATCAGCGTCCACGCGCGCTGCCCAGGCGCCATAGGACCAATCGCTGGAGGTGAAGGTGGCCATGTTGTGCTGGCCTCAAGATCGCTTGAGGCATGGTGTTGAAGGCATTCTACGGACTTCAAAAAAAAACCACCTGACACATTCGCGCCAGGTGGCTGTCTGAACGGTGCGGCGCCCTGCGTGCGGCGCCGCGGCCCAAGGCCTGCCGATCAGTGGAACTGCTCTTCTTCGGTCGAGCCGGTCAGGGCCTTCACGCTGGACGAGCCGCCCTGGATGACGGTGGTCACGTCGTCAAAGTAACCCGCGCCCACTTCCTGCTGGTGCGACACAAAGGTGTAGCCCTTCTCGCGAGCGGCGAATTCGGGTTCCTGCACCATTTCCACGTAGTGCTTCATGCCTTCGCCACGGGCATAGGCGTGGGCAAACTTGAAGGTGTTGTACCAGTTGACGTGGATACCGGCCAAGGTGATGAACTGGTACTTGTAGCCCAGCGCCGACAGCTCGTCCTGGAAGGCCGCAATGGTCTTGTCGTCCAGGTTCTTCTTCCAGTTGAACGAGGGCGAGCAGTTGTAGGACAGCAGCTTGCCGGGGCACTGGGCGTGCACCGCCTGCGCGAACTCACGGGCAAAGCCCAGGTCGGGCGTGCCGGTTTCGCACCACACCAGATCGGCGTAGGGGGCGTAGGCAACACCACGGCTGATGGCCTGCTCCAGACCGTTCTTCACGCGGTAGAAACCTTCTTGGGTGCGCTCGCCGGTCAGGAAGGGCTTGTCGTTGGCGTCGTGATCGCTGGTGATCAGGTTGGCCGCTTCGGCGTCGGTGCGCGCCAGCACGATGGTGGGCACGCCCATCACGTCGGCGGCAAAACGGGCCGAGATCAGCTTCTCGCAGGCCTCTTGGGTGGGCACGAGCACCTTGCCGCCCATGTGACCGCACTTCTTCACGGCGGCCAGCTGGTCCTCGAAGTGCACGCCGGCGGCGCCGGAGGCGATCATGTTCTTCATCAGCTCATAGGCG
>JACCEA012134861.1_pt1 | contig 14213 bp, 15 predicted proteins | sample 7449851 | NCBI WGS metagenome assembly JACCEA01 (sample SAMN15323453, study PRJNA562643) | freshwater metagenome | isolation source: river surface water | place: USA:Blue River Watershed | collected 2017-08-18 | reverse complement strand
TCTTTCTGGCTTCGGTTTTCTGGAGCAGAGTGCCGGCCTCGGCATTTCCCAGCATTTGATCGATTACACGGAAAGCGACTCCTACAGCCGGGTGTTTCTGATCGGTCTGCTCAATACCTTGCTGGTGTCCGTGATCGGTATTGTGCTGGCCACGCTGCTGGGCTTTGTGATTGGCGTGGCGCGGCTTTCGCCGAACTGGCTGGTCAACAAGCTGGCCACTGTGTATATCGAGATCTTCCGTAACATCCCGCCGCTGTTGCAGATATTTTTCTGGTATTTCGCCGTGCTGTTGCCGCTGCCGGGACCCAAGCAAAGCCTGAGCATTGGCGATACGTTCTTTCTCAGCAATCGTGGGTTGAACATGCCTGCGCCCTCAATGGCTGAGGGTTTCTGGCCATTCCTGATCACGCTGGGTCTGGCACTGCTGGCGGTGTTGCTGATGGCGCGCTGGGCGCACCGGCGCTTTGAAGCCAGTGGGCAAGCTTTTCCGGCGTTGCTCAGCGGGTTGGGCATGCTGGTACTGTTGCCGGCACTCGCGGTGCTGATTTTCGGCAGTCCGTTTCACTGGACAGTGCCCGAACTCAAGGGCTTCAACTTTCGGGGGGGGCTGGTGCTGATCCCCGAGCTGCTCGCGCTGACGCTGGCATTGACGGTTTATACCGCAGCCTTTATCGCCGAGAACGTGCGTTCGGGGATTCAGGCGGTCAGCCATGGTCAGACCGAGGCTGCCCGCTCGCTGGGGCTCAAACCCGGCGTCACCTTGCGCATGGTGATCATTCCCCAGGCCCTGCGGGTGATCATTCCGCCACTGACCAGTCAGTACCTGAATCTGGTCAAGAACTCCTCGCTGGCGGCTGGTATCGGCTATCCGGACATGGTCTCGCTGTTTGCCGGCACGGTACTCAATCAGACCGGGCAGGCCATCGAGGTGATTGCCATCACCATGAGCGTCTACCTGTCCATCAGCATCAGCATTTCGCTGCTGATGAACTGGTACAACAAGCGCATTGCGCTGGTCGAGAGGTGAGCGCATGCAGACCCATACCTTCAAACCCGATCTGCCCCCACCGTCGACCAGCGTCGGCGCGCTGGCCTGGTTGCGCAGCAACCTGTTTTCCAACGGGTTCAACACCCTGCTGACCCTGCTGGCCGCTTATCTGGTCTGGCTGATTGTGCCGCCGGTGTTGAACTGGGCGTTGCTCGATGCCAACTGGAGTGGCAGCACGCGGGCCGATTGCAGCGGGGAGGGTGCCTGCTGGGTGTTTGTGCGCGAACGTTTCGGTCAGTTCATGTACGGCTTTTTCCCCGAGGGCCTGCGCTGGCGGGTCAATCTGACGGTGCTGCTGGCCGTGGCTGGTGCTGCGCCCCTGTTTATTCAGCGCATGCCGCGCAAGGCCGTCTATGCAGCCGGCTTTCTGCTGCTCTATCCGTTGCTGGCCTTCTGGCTGTTGCATGGCGGCTTTTTCGCTCTGGAAGAAGTACCGACCAGCCGCTGGGGCGGTTTGATGCTGACCCTGGTGATTGCCGCTGTCGGGATTGCCGGGGCACTGCCGCTGGGCATCCTGCTGGCCCTCGGCCGGCGCTCCGACCTGCCGGCGATCCGCGTGTTGTGTGTGACCTTTATCGAGTTCTGGCGTGGTGTGCCATTGATCACGGTGCTGTTCATGTCGTCGGTGATGTTGCCGCTGTTTCTGCCCGAGGGGCTCTCCTTCGACAAACTGGTGCGGGCGCTGATCGGCGTCATCCTGTTTCAGTCAGCCTATATCGCCGAAGTGGTGCGTGGTGGCTTGCAGGCGATTCCCAAGGGCCAGTACGAGGCCGCCGCGGCCATGGGGCTTGGCTACTGGCGAATGATGGGACTGGTGATCCTGCCGCAGGCGCTGAAGCTGGTGATTCCCGGGATCGTCAACACCTTCATTGCGTTGTTCAAGGACACCAGTCTGGTGATCATCATCGGCTTGTTCGACCTGCTCAACAGTATCAAGCAGGCAACCGCCGATCCGGCCTGGATCGGCATGGCGACCGAGGGCTATGTGTTTGCCGCGCTGCTGTTCTGGATGTTCTGTTTCGGTATGTCACGCTACTCGATGCGTCTGGAGCGCAGACTGGATACCGGCCACAAACGGTAGGCGAGCGTTCTTGTAGGGTGGGTTAGGCCCTGGGCCGTAACCCACCGCAGCGTCGCACAGCAGCCAGGAGATGCCTCCCGGCATTGATGGTGGGTTACGCCGCGTTGCGGCTAACCCACCCTACGAGAGCTGCACGAATTCGAGTTTTAGTTGTGAGGAGCCAAGTAGATGAGTGAAACCAGCAAGCAGCCTGCCAGCGAGCCGATGATCCTGTTGCAGGGGGTGAACAAGTGGTACGGCCAGTTTCACGTACTCAAGGACATCAACCTGAGTGTGCAGCCGGGTGAGCGCATCGTCCTGTGCGGGCCTTCAGGCTCGGGCAAGTCGACCACCATCCGCTGCATCAACCGGCTGGAAGAACACCAGCAGGGGCGCATCGTGGTGGATGGCACCGAATTGACCAGTGATCTCAAGCACATCGAGGCCATTCGCCGGGAAGTCGGCATGGTGTTCCAGCACTTCAATCTGTTTCCGCACCTGACCGTACTGCAGAACTGCACGCTCGCCCCCATGTGGGTGCGCAAGATGCCACGCAAACAGGCCGAGGAAGTGGCCATGCACTTTCTGCAGCGCGTGCGCATTCCCGAGCAGGCGCACAAATTCCCCGGGCAGCTCTCTGGCGGCCAGCAGCAGCGCGTGGCGATCGCCCGGGCGCTGTGCATGAAACCCAAGATCATGCTGTTTGATGAGCCGACCTCGGCACTCGATCCGGAGATGGTCAAGGAAGTGCTGGATACCATGGTCAGTCTGGCCGAGGACGGCATGACCATGCTCTGCGTGACCCACGAGATGGGTTTTGCACGCACCGTAGCGAATCGGGTGATCTTCATGGACAAGGGCGAGATCGTCGAGCAGGCCGATCCCGAAACCTTCTTCACTCATCCGCAAAACGAGCGCACGCGGCTGTTTCTCAGCCAGATTCTGCACTGAGCAGCGGCGCCCTGCCGCGGGCGGTATGCCGGTGGGTAGTCAGGCGCAGGATTATTGCCTACCCTCGCCATCAACGATCAACCGGATGCTCCGTATGCTGACGCTTTTCCAGTTTGCCCCGGCCTTTAACGTGCCCAATCTCAGCCCCTATTGCCTCAAGGTCGAAACCTATCTGCGCATGGCAGGGTTGCCCTATCAGGTGAAAACGCTGGGCGATCCGCGCAAGGCGCCCCGTGGCAAGCTGCCATTCATCAAACTCGATGGTCAGGTGATTACCGACTCGGCGCTGATTCTGCGGGCCCTGAGTAGCCAAGGTGCAGATCTGGACAGTCATCTGGGTAATGCTGGCCGGGCGCGGGGACTGGCCATTGCACGTTTGTGCGACGAGCATCTGGCTGTGCTGACGGTGTACTTCCGCTGGATCGACGACGAGGGCTGGCGGCAGGTCATGCCGGCGTTCTTTGGCATGCTGCCGCGGGTCGTGCGTGCACCGGTGGCGGCCATCTTCCGCCGCAAACTGCACAAGGGCTATCTGGCCCAGGGCATTGGGCTGCATGAACGAGAAGACTTGCTCGGCTTTGCCCGGGAAGATTTGCAGGCACTCAACGATCTGCTGGGCACCGCGGCCTACTTTGGCGGCGAGCAACCCTGCAGTGCAGATGCCTCGGCCTATGGCGTGCTGGCCAACCTGATCCTGTCGAACCTGGAAACACCGCTCAACCGTATGGCGCGTGAGTACGGTCCGCTGGTTGCCTATTGCGAGCGGGTGCGTGGTCAGTTCTGGTCATGAGTCAGGCCTGGTTTGTCTATCTGGTTCGCGCTGCCAACGGTGCGTTGTATTGCGGCATCAGTGACGATCCGCTGCGGCGCTTTGCCCAGCATCAGGCCGGCAAGGGCGCGCGCTTCTTTTATTCCAGTCCGGCGCAGGCGCTGGTGTACGTCGAGGCCTGCGCCGACAAGTCGGCTGCGCTGCGCCGCGAACGGGCGATCAAACAACTGGCCAAGCCGGCCAAGGAGCGGCTGGTGGCAGGCGCTCCATCCAGCAGCCTGATATGTCCCGATAACCCGCCGCACATGGTTGCTGCAGGCGCTGACGGGTAAGCTTGAACTTCAGCCCTTCACTCTGCGGATACCAGCCATGCACGAACTCATTCTGCACAATTACGACGCCTCACCGTTTGCCGAAAAAGTCCGCCTGATCATGGGCTTCAAGCAGTTGAGCTGGCGCTGGGTGAATATCCCGCGAATCATGCCCAAGCCCGATCTTACGGCCCTGACCGGTGGCTATCGCAAGACCCCGGTGCTGCAGGTGGGTGCCGATATCTACTGCGATACCGCACTGATTGCGCGGCGGCTGGAGGCCGAAAAAGCCACCCCGGCACTGTTTCCCGAGGGTCTGGAGTTTGTCTGCAGCAGCTTTGCCCAGTGGGTCGATTCGGTGGTTTTTCAGCACGCCGTGGCGCTGGCCTTTCAGCCCGAAGCGATGGCGCTGCGCATGGCCAAGCTGCCGGCTGCTGCGCAACAGGCCTTCATGGCGGATCGCGCCGGTTTGTTCAGCGGTGGCGCCAGTTCACGCTTGCCTCTGGCGCAGGCGCAATTGCAATGGCCGGTACTGATGAGCCGCTTGCAGTTGCAGTTGTCCCGCGAGGAGGGCGAGTTCCTGTTCGGCCAGCCTTCGATTGCTGATTTCGCGCTGGCCCACTGCCTGTGGTTCGTCAAGAGCACACCGATTACCGCGCCGCTGGTGGATGACTACCCGGAAGTGGCCGTCTGGCTCAATCGCGTGCTGGGTTTTGGCCATGGTGCGCACAGTCCGCTGAGCGCCGATGAGGCGCTGCAGATTGCCCTCGCGGCTACCCCGGCAGCCTTGCCGGCCACTGCGCCGGTGCCGGTTCAGGGGATCGAATGGGGACAGCAGGTGAGCATTGCGGCGACCGATTACGGGGTTGATCCGGTGAGCGGCCAGTTGCTGCATGCCGATAACGAAAGCCTGATCCTGCGTCGTGAGGACCCGCGTGCCGGGATCCTGCATGTACATTTTCCTCGTGTGGGGTTCAGGGTTGAGGCGAAATGATGGCCATTTGCCTGTTTTTGCCAAGCGCGCTGGCGCTCTTATGACCTAAACTGCGAACTCTGATTGATTTCTCGGCAGGAGCCGGTTCAGGTGTCTGACATGCACGGGTTAACTTCTGCATGGCTTGTGAGCCGCAGGGTCCAGCGTTTTCTGACGTTGTCGCTGCTGTTGCTGGGCATGCCGGTCGCTGCGCTGGAACAGCGGCCGCTGACACAGGTGCGCTTGCAGCTGAACTGGCAACACCAGTTCGAATTCGCCGGCTTTTATGCCGCCAAAGCCAAGGGTTTCTACCGTGATGCCGGGCTGGACGTGGAGATTCTCGAGTCTGTTCCCGGGGAGAACCCTGAGCAGCAGGTCATAGGAGGCAAGGCCGAGTTCGGCATTTCCGATGCCAAGCTGCTGCTGGAGCAGCAGAAGGGCAATGAGGTGGTGGTGCTGGCGGTGATCTTCCAGCATTCGCCGGTGGTGTTGCTGGTACCGGAAAATGGCGCCCGTTCGATCGCCGAGTTGCGCGGCAAGCGCGTGATGATGGTGGCGGAAAATACCGAATTGCTGGCCCTGTTCCGCAAGGAAGGCTTGCGCGAAGAAGACTACGTGCGGGTTGAGCCCAGTTACGATGCCCAGGATCTGGTGCGTGGCAAGGTCGATGCGATCCAGGCCTATGCCTCGGACGAGCCGGATTATCTGGCTCGCGAAGGATTTGCCTTTCGCACCCTGCGTGCGCGTGACGCCGGCATCGACTTTTATGACCTGAATCTGTTTACCACCGCGCGCCAGCTTGAGCAGAACCCCGAGCAGGTCCGGGCATTCCGGCAAGCCAGCCTCAAGGGCTGGGAGTATGCGATGGAACATCCGGACGAGATCATGGATGTGCTGCAAAAGGACTACACGCAGAAGCACAGCCGCGAGCACATGCGTTTTCAGTATCAGCAGATGGTGCCGCTGATTCAGCCGGTACTGATCGAACTGGGTTACATGAATCCCGAGCGCTGGCGGCGCATTGCCCGCACCTACGCCTCGCTGGGCATGTTGCCGGATGATTTCTCGCTGCAAGGCTTTCTCTACGACAGTAATCCGCCGCGCGACTTGCGCTGGTTGTATGGCGGCTTGCTGCTGGCGCTGCTGCTGGTCGGTGGCGTGTCGTTGATCGCCGTGCGCTTCGCGCGTCTTTCTGCACGGCTGCGGCGCGAAGTGAAAATGCGCACGGTGCTGCAGGCCAAGCTGCAGAGTCAGGTTCAAGTGGACTACCTGACCGGCCTGGCCACCCGCCGGCACTTCATGACGCAAGCCAGCGAGGAAATCGCCCGGGCGCGCCGTTACGGGTTGCAGTTATCGCTGTGCATGCTGGATCTGGATCGCTTCAAGACAGTCAACGATACCTACGGGCACAAGGCCGGTGACAAGGTGCTGAAACGCTTCAGTGAGATCTGCCTGGCATCACTGCGCGAGATTGACATCGCCGGGCGACTGGGTGGTGAGGAGTTCGCCATCTTGTTCCCGGAGACCGGCCTGGATCAGGTACGGCTGGTTGTCGAGCGCTTGCGCGAGCGCCTGGCAAATGAACGCGTGCCGCTTGATGATGGTGTCGTCTTGCAGTTCACCGTATCGATTGGGGTTGCCCTGCTGGAAGCATCCGATGAAGGCCTCGACAGCCTGATGGCACGCGCCGACCGGGCGCTGTATGCCGCCAAGCATGGCGGTCGCAACCGCGTTTGTGTGGCCGAGGGTTAGCTTGCAGTCAGATGCAATGCCGGTTCCCGGCAGGGCGAGATCGCAAACAGGCGTATTCATGCTTTCACACTCAACACCAACCATCCTTGCCGAAGATTTTTTCCGCCGCAATGCCGAGTTGTTTGCACCGTATCTGCGTGAGGTCGGTCTCGACGAGCAGGTGTTGCACAGCCCGGATAGCGAAATCCCGCTGGCGCGTTATATCGCCTTGTGGGAAGTGCTCGGGCGCGAGGTTGATCCGGCGATTGGCCTGCGGATCGGCAGCTCTACCCACAGCTCGGCACTGGGTGCCTTTGGGCACGCCTTGCGCAGCGCGCCGAGCATACCGCTGATGCTGCGTTGCCTGAGCCATTTCATCGTGGTCTTCAGTCACGCCACCCGCGTGGGGGTAGAGGAGGATCAGCAGGGCGTGAAGCTGTCCTACCAGATCACCGAAGCCAGCATCGTGCAGCGTCGTCAGGATGCCGAGTTCTCGCTGGCACTGGCGCTCACGCTGATTCGCGAGATCACCGGCGATGCCCGGCTGGTGCCGCTGCGCATCGACTTTGAGCATGCCGCTCCGGCCGATCTGTCCGTGCACCGCGAACTGTTCCAGTGCCCGCTGTATTTCGATCAGCCGGACAATCGCGGGTATTTTTCCCATGAGCTGCTGGCGTTGCCGGTGCGCACCGGCGATTCGCGCCTGTTCAGCGCCTTGCAACCCTTTCTCGAGGAACAGCGCCAGCGCCGTGTGGCGCCTTCGGATCTGCTGAGCCGGCTTGGTCATCATATTGCCAGCAGCCTGAGCAGTGGTGGCACCAGTCTGGAATTGATGGCGCGCTCGCTGGGCATGGGGCCGCGCACGTTGCAGCGGCGTCTGGCCGAGCAGCAGGTCGAGTTCAGTCAGCTGGTTGAAGATGTGCGCCGCGCGCTGGCCAGACAATACGTGGCAGGGGGGGAATACAGCATCACCGAAGTCGCCCTGTTGCTGGGCTATGCCGAAGCCAGTTCGTTCAGCCGCGCCTTTCGCCGCTGGACCTGGCAGTCGCCGCAGGCCTATCGGCAGCAGGTTACTGACGCAGGATGTCAAACGATCTGACGTGTGCAGTCATGCACGGAGGGCGTTGGGCGGCTAGAATCCAGGCCAGCCCAGATGCCCACCCTGGCCCTCCATGGAAATCCTGCACATGCTTACGCGCCTGGCCAGTTACTTCATGCTTTGCGGACTGCTGCTCGCCGCCCATCTGCCACCTGCGCTGGCGGAGATTGCTCCGGAGCAGGGCACTGTCGAAGTGCTGGAAAAACATGACGGCCAGCACTGGTTCTGGATCTGGGGCAACCGCGCGCCGAGCATGATCGACGGCCGCGCGTTGCTGTTCGATGACAGCGGCCGGATGCTCGGTCAGCTGGATACCGGCTTCTGGTTCAACAACCTGTTGCCATCGGCGTCGCGCAATGAGCTGTTTGCCGTGGAGACCTATTTCAGCCGTGGCACCCGTGGTGAACGCACGGATGTGGTCAGTGTCTACGACCCGCTGACGCTCAAACCCAAGCGCGAAATTGCCATCCCGCCCAAACGCATCAACGCGCTGGGCAATACCGGGTTGAGCGTGCTGTCGGACGACGAGCGCTTTCTGTTGATACTCAATTACACCCCGGCCCAGTCGATCAGCATCATCGATCTGGATGCCGACCGTTTCGTCGGTGAGGTGGAAACCCCCGGCTGCGCCTCGATCTACCCGGCCGGCCCGCGGGATTTCTATTCGATCTGCGGCGATGGCGGCTTCCTCCATCTGCGTCTGGATGAACAGGGCGCGGTCGTGCTCAAGCAGCGCAGTCAGCCGCTGTTTGATCCGCTGAAGGATCTGTTCACCACCTCGGCCTCGCGGATCGGCGATACCTGGTACTTCGTCTCCCGCGAGAACCATGCCTATGCCGTGCAGATGACGCCAGACGAGCTGAAAGTGGCGCGCCGCTGGTCGCTGGTCAGCGATGCCGAGCGTGCCGCTGACTGGCGCATCAGCGGTGTGCACCACACCGCAGTGCATGCCGAGACCGGTCGCCTGTTCGTGCTGATGCATCAGGGCGGTCCGGAAACCTTCCAGGAGCCGGGTACAGAGGTCTGGGTGTATGACGTGCAGACAGGCGAGAAACGGCAAACACTGGAACTCAAGGAACTGAGCCTGTCGATCGGCGTCAGCCCCGGTGCGCAGCCGCGCCTGTACAGCGTTGACTATGTGATGCCGATGCCGTTTCTCGCCACAGCCTGGATCTTCGCCACCGAGGGCAAGGACGGTGTGGTGCGGCGCCTGCAGCAGCAGGTCAATCTGTATGACGCCGACAGCGGCGAGCACCTGCGTACGGTCGATGGTTTGCCCTACGGCTACCTGAACATGGTGCTGCCATGGTGATCAGCCTGTTCAGCGATCCGGTCTGGATAAGCGCTTCCAGTCTGGGTCTGGCGTTGTTGCTCGGCGCCGCAGGGCTGCACAAACTGCGTGACCGCGCGGGCTTCGCTCAGGTTCTGCATGGCTATGGTTTGCCACTGGATAAACCACTGACATTGCTGTTGGCAGTGCTTGAGCTGATTTCTGCAGCCGGTTTGCTGCTGCCCACCTTGCGCGTTGCGGCGGCCTTGCTGGCAGCCTCGTTGTTGCTGCTGTATGCCGGCGCGATGGCGTTGAGCCTGCTGCAAGGCCGGCGGATTGCCGACTGTGGCTGCCATCTTGGCAGGCAATCTCAGGCCGTCAGTGCGCCGCTGGTGTGGCGCAATCTGTTGCTGGCGCTGCTCGCGCTGAATCTGCTGCAGACTCCCGGCGTACGTGTGCCGGGGCTGTTCGATGCGCTGCTGATCGGCGCGCTGCTGATCTGTGGCTGTGTCTTTTATCTGCTGGCGAACACCTTGATCGCCAATCAACACACTGCCCGAGAACTGTCGCTATGACCGAGGCCCTGATCGTCTCCAATATCCTGGCCTGGCTGGCCATCATCGGTCTGTTGCTGGTGGTGCTGGCGCTGGCGCGGCAGATCGGTCTGCTGCACGAACGTATCCGCCCGGTTGGCGCATTGTCGCTGGGCAAGGTGATCAAGGCCGGCGAGGCGGCTCCGCTGTTCAATCTGCCGAGTCTGACCGGTGGTGCGCTGAGTCTGGGTGGGGTGAATCCGCACGGGCAGTCGACGCTGTTGTTCTTCCTGTCGCCGACCTGTCCGGTGTGCAAGACCCTGCTGCCGGTGCTCAAATCGGCACAGGCGCAGGAGCGCAGCTGGCTGCGTGTGGTGCTGGCGAGTGACGGCGACGAGCAGGAGCAACTGGCGTTTATCCGCCGGGAAAATCTGGACGAATTTGCCTACCTGCTGTCGGCCGAGGTGGGCATGGCCTACCAGATCGGCAAGCTGCCGTATGGCGTGCTGATCGATGCGCAGGGGCTGGTCGCGGCCCATGGCCTGATCAACACCCGCGAACATCTGGAAAGCCTGTTCGAGGCCAAGCAGCTGGGCTTTTCGTCGGTCCAGCAATTTCACGCGGCCCACAGCTGAAGGAGCACGTGTTCATGGCGAAGCACTGGTTGGATCAACTCACCGAGAAACTGACCCGGCAGACCGCGCGCAGTACCTCGCGGCGTGGCTTTCTCGGCGGGCTGGGCACGCTGCTGATCGGCGCCGGAGCTTTCACCCTGCTGCCGGTCTACCGCAACGGTGCCTTCGCCGCGAGCAGCGTTGATGAAGAGGGTGATCCGAACAGCTGCGACTACTGGCGGCACTGCGCCATCGACGGTTTTCTCTGTGGTTGCTGCGGCGGTTCGTCCAGCAGCTGCCCGCCGGGCACGGTGAAGTCGGACATCACCTGGATCGGCACCTGCCGCAATCCCACCGATGGCAAGGACTACATCATTTCCTACAACGACTGTTGCGGTAAGAGCAATTGCGGGCGCTGTATCTGCCAGCGTGATCAGGGCGACACGCCGATCTACCGGCCGCAGAGTTCCAACGACCTCAACTGGTGCACCGGCAGTCAGGCCAATGTGCCCTATCACTGCTCGTTGTCGGTGGTCATCGGGGTGAAGGAACAGTGATGCGCCCGGCTGTGCTGTTTCTGCTGCTGGCGGCCAGTTCTGGCTGGGCCACCGAACCGGCCGAAGCCGACTACATGCTCAACTGTCAGGGCTGCCATCTGCCCGATGGCAGTGGCTTTCCGGCGCGTCAGGTGCCGGACCTGCGCAACCAGATGGGCCGCTTTCTCAGTGTGCCGGGCGGGCGCGAATTTCTCGTGCAAGTGCCTGGTTCGGCGCAGACCGCGCTGAATGACGCCGATCTGGCGCGCCTGCTCAACTGGATGTTGCTGCGTTTCAGTGCGGCGCAACTGCCGGCGGATTTCCAGCCCTACACGGCGGCCGAGATTGGCGCGCTGCGCAAGCAGCCGCTGGCACGGGTCAGCGAAGTGCGCAGCGAATTGCTTGAACGTATCGCCCGGCAGGAGCAACTGCAGGTCAGCGGAGCGCCGGCGCCATGAGCAGAATCGCCTTTGTAGGGTGGGTTAGGCCAACGGCCGTAACCCACCAAGGATCTCGACGGGCATCCTGTTGGTCGCCATTTGAGCGGTTGGTGGGTTACGCCGCTTCGCGGCTAACCCACCCTACACAAGCCGGGCAGCCCCACCTCTAACGGGTATATCGACATGCACACGCTCATCACCCTGATTCTGCTGCTCACTGCAGGCACTCATGCGCTGGCAGCCGCGCTTTCAGCTGAAATGCTGGCCGGCTGCGCCGCCTGCCATGGTGCGGCGGGCGAGGGCAATCAGGCGCTCGGGGCGCCACCGCTGGCCGGGCAGGATGCGGCATATCTGGCGCGCCAGCTGCACAACTTCAAGGCCGGGCGGCGCGGTTATGCCGAACAGGATCAGGCCGGTCAGCAGATGCGCGCGTTTGCCAGCGGGCTTGGCGAGGAAAGCATCGTCAGCCTGTCCGCTTACTTTGCTGGTCTGCCAGCGGTCAAACTTCCCGCCGCTGCTTCTGCTGTCAGCCCTGACGGTGCCGCGCGCTATCAGACTACCTGTGCCTATTGCCATGGCGAGCAGGCGCAGGGCTATCCGCAGATGCAGGCGCCCAACCTGCGTCTTCTCGGTGGCTGGTACATCGATCAACAGCTGACCAGTTACCGGCAAGGATGGCGCGGTGCAGAAGCCCATGCCGACATTCAGGGCATGTGGATGCGCTCGATTGCCAGCCAGGTCACGGCTGACGAGCAGCCGGCGGTGGTGGGTTTTATCGACAGTCTGGGCGGCGCGCAGTAACTGCCGTCTGAGCTGCGCGAGCAGGTTAAATTCCTGTGCCTTTCGATTGCGCCGCGGATGCGCTATACCAAGCCTTGGCATCGCTAACCGGGAGCAACATCAATGATCGTTTTGTTGGGCAGTGTGGTAATCCAGCCGGGTCGGGTTGAGGAGGCGCTGGCGCTCAGTCAGGTGCATGTGCTGCGCTCACGCACGGAGCCGGGTTGCATTTCCCATGCGGTGTACCGGGATACCGAAAACCTGCAGCGCCTGATGTTTGTTGAGCGCTGGGCTGATCAGGCGGCGTTGCAGGTGCATTTCTCGCTGGCGGCCTCGCGCCAGTTTGCTCAGGCGCTGACGGCCATGGCCAGTGAGGCGCCTGCCATGGAGATCTACTCGGCGACGCTTGTGCAGCCTGGCGCTTGAGGCTTGCCCTGCGCAGATAGTTATTGCCCGAACCGGTCGGCAAGTCGCTGACCGGTCAAGCGCATGCCGCTGCTGAATCAGCTGGCGCAGAGGAGCGCTCTGGTTTGCGCGTATTCGCGTTTCCAGCGGGCAATCAGCTCGGCCGTCGGCAGTACCTCGCCGATCGCACCGATGCCCTGTCCGCAGCCCCAGATGTCCTTCCACGCCTTGGCACTGCTGGAGCCTTCGCCACTGGCGAAATTCATCTTGCTCGGATCGCTGTCGGGCAGGTTGTCCGGGTCCATGCCGGCGTTGCGTATGCTGCCTTTGAGGTAGTTACCGTGCACGCCGGTGTAGAAGTTGCTGTAGACGATGTCATCGGAATTGCTGTCGACAATCATCTGCTTGTAACCCTCAACCGCGCGCGCTTCCTCGGTGGCGATAAAGGCTGAGCCGATGTAGGCAAAGTCGGCGCCCATGGCCTGTGCGGCGAGAATGGCCCCGCCTGAAGCCATTGAGCCGGACAGCGCCAGCGGACCGTCGAACCAGGCGCGGATTTCCTGGATCATGGCAAACGGGCTCTTCACGCTGGCATGTCCGCCGGCACCGGCAGCCACGGCGATCAGGCCGTCAGCACCTTTCTCGATGGCCTTGTGGGCAAACACATTGCTGATCACGTCGTGCATCACCACGCCGCCCCAGCCGTGGATCGCCTGATTCACATCTTCGCGGGCGCCGAGGGAGGTGATGATGATCGGCACCTTGTATTTGGCGCACAGCTGCATGTCATGCTCCAGCCGGTCGTTGCTCTTGTGCACGATCTGGTTGATGGCAAAGGGTGCAGCCGGGTGGTCCGGGTTGGCCTGGTTATACGCAGCCGGGGTCTCGGTGATCTCCGCCAGCCAGTCATCCAGTTGGGCTGCCGGGCGGGCATTGAGTGACGGCATCGAACCGACCACCCCTGCCTTGCACTGGGCGATCACCAGTTCCGGGGTGCTGATGATGAACATCGGGCTGCCGATCACGGGAAACGGCAGGTTGGACAGGACAGGGGGTAAACGACTCATGCAAGCGCTCCATGTGCTGGCGCCAGACGGAGGTGTGGCGCAGGTAGCTGCAACAATGCGGGGTTGCCCGGAGCAACGTCAACCACTGGCGGTCTATTGTCAGACGCCGATCCGGCCGATTGTCAGCACTATGGATTGCGGCCCACAAACAGGTTGATTTGTGCCGGAACACAGCACGCTGGCTTGATCCGGTGAATTTCGTAGGGTGGGCTTAATCCCACCGAGTCCCGCCAATGGTGGGCTTAATCCCACCCTGCAGGGCACACCTCAGCGGGCCGGATCAACCGTTGGCAATCACCCGCAGGCCGGCCAGCTGTAGGCGCGGCAGCTGCAGTTCCAGCAGGCGTTCGCCGCCCTGAGCGCGCACCCACTGTTCGACGCTTTCGCGCTGTTCAGGCGGCAGGGCCTGCAGGCAGTCGAGCACCCGCTGGGCCATCCACAGGGTGTAGGGCAGGGCCGCGCGGCGGAACGTGCCGGCACCCATGGGTATCTCGATGTCGCCCAGGGCGCGTGGCAGCGGTTTGCCTGCCGGATAGTCGGGCAACAGGGCGCGAACCTTTTGATTGATCCCTTCGAGCATCGGCACGAACTCGCGGAAGATCGCCTGAATCACCGGCAGCAGGGTT
>JACCEA011245205.1_pt1 | contig 14213 bp, 9 predicted proteins | sample 7449851 | NCBI WGS metagenome assembly JACCEA01 (sample SAMN15323453, study PRJNA562643) | freshwater metagenome | isolation source: river surface water | place: USA:Blue River Watershed | collected 2017-08-18 | reverse complement strand
CGGTGCCTTCATCGCACCCTTTATTTCCGGCACTTTGGGCGAACGCGTCGGCTTCCATTGGGGCTTCGGTGCGGCCGCTGTCGGCATGTTCCTCGGCCAGGTCCTCTTCAATGTCGTCGGCCCGCGCCTGCTCGGTGATATCGGTAAATATCCGCGCCGCGCCGCGGCCGGTGCTGCCAATGCTGTGAAAGAAACTCTGTCGGCGGTGGAAAAGGATCGTCTGAAAGTTATCTTTAGCTTGATGATCTTTGTGGTCATTTTCTGGGCATCCTTCGAACAGGCCGGTGGTCTCATGACCCTTTATACGGACACGAAAGTCGATCGTATCGTGTTCGGTTGGGAAATCCCCACCACATGGTTCCAGTCGATCAACCCCGTCTTCATTATGACCTTCGGTCCTCTCTTCGCCGCGATGTGGGGCTGGATGGCTCTGAAAGGTCGCGAGCCTTCAGCACCGGTAAAATTCGGCATTTCCTTGTTTCTCATGAGTCTTGGTTTCCTTTGTATGGTCTTCGCGGCTCAACAAAGTGAAAGCATGGGTAAGGCCAGCGTCCTTTGGATTGTGGCGTCTTATTTGCTTCAAACATGGGCGGAACTCTGTCTTTCACCTGTGGGTCTTTCGATGGTGAACCGTCTGGCGCCAGCCCGCTTCGCCACTCTGATCATGGGCATCTGGTATCTCTCGAATGCCGTCGCCAATAAACTCGCCGGCTTCATTGGTGGATTCGCGGAGACGCTGGGCGAAGTCCAGCTGTTCGGTGCCATCTCTGCTACCGCCTTTACCGCCTCCATGGTATTGCTCTTCGTCCTGGCGAAGCCTCTGCGCCGCTGGATGCACGGGGTCGGATGAATTCCTGCAAGCTGAAGCCCGCCCGGGCTTCAGCCTTCGCCTTCTCACCGGGCAGAAACTGCCGTCTGCACTCCCCCTCCGATATCCTATAATGGGATGAGATGGATAGTATCTGCAACTTCAGGTGACAGGGTCTTCCATGCGTCGTTCCACTGATCAAAGTCCGGAAACCACGGCCTCTGACGCCATACGCTGGCCGTCATTAGGCTTTCTTTTAGGTGCATTAAAGCGACAGTTTTTGTTCGCTTGCATCCTGACCATTCCGGTTTTCTTTCTTGTGGTCTTTGGTCTAAGTCGCTTTCCTTTGGAATATACATCAAACATTGCCGTGATTTTTGATACGGCCGAAAGTATGAACCCCGGCGATAACATTGCCGTCGCCGTGAACCGTATTTCGAGCGCCTACGAATCCCGCTTCAGTGATCCGGAGTTCTTCAAACGCATTCTAAGACGACTGCCACAGGATACGATCAAGTTGCTGCCTGGTGGTGAATCCAAAATCAAAAGCTTTCTTCAAACGATCCTTCCCGCGAATCTGCAGCCGGCTTCCTGGAGCTTGACTCCGGAAGAACAGGCGGACCTCGCACGGGTCGAGGAGCTGAAAAGCAGTTTGAGGCCCAGTGTGATCGTCGGTCAATTCACATTGAATCTCGCGGCCACAGCGCTAGATAACAAGGACGCCCAAACCCTGGCTTCTGAAGGCATGGCGCAATTCATCGTGGATGAACTTCTGCAAAGACAGGTCCAGGCACGCGACAAGATTCAGGAGCTTAGCGCACTCGAAGCCGCAGTCCTGAAAGAAAAAGAAGCTCAGAGCAATCTTAGTCAGACAGCGGATGGGGAAGCGAAGATCCCAAGCAGCCCCGAAGAAAAGCAAGCCTTGAAGAGCAAGGAGCAGGTACTCGTGCGGGAGATTCTCTTGAAGATCGCTGATTATCAGCGGGCACAGTCCACCCAGGAAAGCAAACTGCTGCTCCTCAATGACGATCTGAATAATCTACTCTCGCGCAAAGGCGTCACCCATCCAGACGTGATCCAAAAGCAAAGGGAGATTGATAAACTCAAATCCGAACCGATCGATGCTCCCATTCAATCGGAAATGAATCGCCTGAAATCCCAACTTTTTGCCTTGCAGCGCGATATGAAAGCTCGCGGTTTGCCGATCGATCGCAGCGTGCAAATTGCCAGCTTTCCCGACGAAGCGCGGCGCACCCTCTCGGAGCTGACCACTCAGATTCGCACCCTCGAAAACCAGGTCGAAGATATCAAAGAAGATATTAAAGAGCCGCTCAAGAGCCGGCGCTTTACGGTGGTTCGTGAAGCGGAGGTACCCACCAGTCCTTCCAATAAAAAGCAGTTGGGACTCGCGGCTGGCGTTGGACTCATGATCTGCCTTCTCACGTTCGGCATGACCGTCCTTATTCGCGAAATGAATCAACCCTGCATCGTGGCCCCGGAGCAGATGGATCGTCTCTACGGTGTGCATCCCACAGCAGAAGTCAAAGCTGCCTGGCTCCAGCGCCATCCGATGTTTGATGCCGACCAGGTTCGTGAACTGCGGCCGCAACTCGGGCAGCTGGTCAGCAAAAAAAGGCCGGAGCTTGTCCTCCTCGATTCCTATCGCCACATCGGGCAGCTCGTCGATCAAATGCAGGAACATCAGGTCACCGTCGTCTTTGATACGGGTGCTGAAAATCATCCCGATAACCTTGCTGCGAATCTTATCAAAGTGCTGACGGTGGACAGCGGACGTCGCGCGCTGTTTTTAAGTTTTCGGGGACGCGATAGCCACAGCGAGGAAAATACGAGAGACCTCATGGAATTCCTGGCTGGCAAGGCCGAGTGGAAGGATGTGCGTCTCAAGGGTTCAGCGGACGGCAGCCATGATACGGCGTTTGCCAGGGATCCACTGGAATCACTCGGAGCCTTCAAAGAGGATCTCGTCCAAAGGCTTTTCAAGAGTCTGCGGGAAAAGTATCAGGTGATCGTGATCGAAGCGTTCCCACCGGCTTTCAATTCCGAAAATGGCATCTTGCATCAGCTGTCGGATGCCGTTGTGCTGCAGATCCGACTCGGCGAGACACGGCATGAGGATCTTCAACGCCTGCTTCAATTTATGGATCGCCGGAAGATTGCGGCTGCCCTGATGAGCTAGTGCATCCACTCAAGGCGGCGTAAATTCCGGGATAATGGCTTCCGGCAAGAGCGAGAAGATAAAGCCCCAGCTGATATAGAAGAATACGAGATAAGCAAAAATCCAGCCAAAGCGCGACATACGGACAAAATCCAGACGTCGTCCGAAAATAACGCCCAGCACCATCACATGCACGACAAACATCAGCGCGAGACGAGTCAGCATACGCCCACCTCCCTTTTCCGCAACTGATAAAGGCGATAGCAACCACCCAGGAATAAGCCTCCCAGCAACTGATTCTTATTCACGGTAAGACCGATATCACCGAATACGTAACTGAAAAATTGCATGAAATAAAAAAGACAGAAGATCCCAATGTATCGATATCCCGCCATGTGCTCATCATAAATAAGGCGTCCTGACAAACCAAACATGAAAAGAAAGATCAAACTCACCCCGGCAATGGTCAAAGGTCCCCCGTAACACCAGGCTGATAGCAGAGCATTATGCGGAATCATCTTGTACCGGGGATACTTGCTGGCCACAGATGGCATGGGATAGTATTCTTCAAACTCTTTGCCGTATCCCATACCTGTGAGGGGTGCCTTTGAGACTTCACGTAACATATTTGCGTTTTCCAGATCCCGATAGCTGGGCCCTTCCTGCCCTGTTTCCGCTCCGAAAGAGCGATAAAGCGAGCCCACTGAAAAAGGCAGATTCCATGTCACCAAAGTGAAAGAACCAAAGGTCAAACTGGTGGCAATGATCATTCGACCATAGCGCTTCATGAAGGACTGAGGGAGAAAGAAGAGCAGAGCGACGATGGCAAAGACGATCGCCACGTAGGACGTTCGCCTGTCATTCAACACATAGGCGATCAGAGTGGCCCCAAGAGCAAGGATACATGTGACCTTCACAATGCCTTCCGGCCGCCGCCACGCATACTGCAGAAGGTGAAGCATGACTACGACCTGGTAGGCCGAGAAATAGTGCTCGTAAATATATTCCATCTCCGTCAGAGCACCGCGATTCGTGATCCAAATAAAAATCGCCTGAATAGATTTGAAGACGATAAGGACCGTGAGCCAGAAAAATATCTTTCGAAAAAACTGTTCATCGCGCATCACCACAAAACCAATGAAGGTCCAGAGGGGCAAAAGGTAAAAGACCCGAATCTGAATGAGCGCCGTTTCGGGTGCACCCCCGGTCACGATTCCGTAAAGTGATCCCACCAGTGCCATCGTCAGGACCAGCGATGCGATCAAAAGCAGGGGAAGCAGTCCCTGCGCGAGCCAGGCCTTCTTCTCTTCGTGTCTTGTAATGATCACGCAAAGCAGACAAAAACCCATGGTAAAGGCTTCGAAACCAGTGATTCCAAAAGATCGAAAGAGGAGGGACCCCATATCCTTGGTGATGGAATCCAGATCATTCCAAGGTGCTAGGGCGATATCATCGATAAAAAAGCAGAGAATGAAAAACGCCAGAAGAATGACCTGATCCGAACGTGAACCCAATCTTGGAAGGATGACCCAGCCGGCCACGGCCAGAAGAGGGAGAGGGCTGAGGGGCAGCAGGGATTCCCGCCAGAACATGAAGAGGCTCAAGGATAAAGCAAGAATAAAGACCAGCATTTCCACCCAAAGGGAATGTCCTTTGGCCTTGGCATTGATAGAAAATTTGCCGGGATTCATCAGCGCCCCCTAGAAATTTCCGAGTTGCCCCAGACTCACAAGAAAGGTCAGACGTTCCGCAGACACATCCGTAATCTCTTCATCCAGGTTTTCGTAGCTGGCGTCCAATCGGTAGAAGCTCCGCCCACCCAAAGCTCGCAGGCCTCCTGTGAGAATTTCCTGCCAGCCGATACGAAGATCCGCAAAATTACGATCAATCGAGACTGGTGGTGTATCCGTTTCAAAGCGACTGGTTCTCCCACCGAGGACTACACTCAGCTGCCCCCTTCGAGTCACGTCATAGGTTTGGGTCAGGTTCATTTCAGTAAAATTAGCCTGACTCTGCTCGAAATCCTGTTGGCTCTGCACCAGGGACAAAGTCAAACGGTAACGTCCTCTTTGATGCGACCACTGCGCGGTGCCGGTGACCGTACTTTGCTGCTGATCGGTGGCCACGAAATTTTGAACTGTAAAAACCCGAAAGGATGTGGTTAGGTCAATCTGCTTGCTAACTCCCAGCAGAAAGGAATTGCGCGTATCACCACGGAAAGCGAGATTGGCTTCTCCAAATATTTGACCATCACTATTCTCATTACCTTTTTCTCGCAGCGCTCTGGCAAATAGGGTCGCGCTCCAGGACGAGAGTGGTGCGTAGGCCAGCCCCACTTCGGGGCCGCTCAACTGTCGATCCTCTGCATCATTAGCCTGGGAACGCAAATCCTGCCAACCCACGCTTCCGTTCAGACGTCCCAATATGGGAAAAAGTAATCTGGACTGAAGATCCAACACACTTTGTTCTGTACGAAGAATCTGATCATCCAAACTGTTGCCGAGATCGAGCTCTGTTTTGCGGACGCTGGTCTGCAATCGAGCCACCACCCAGCGCTTATCGAGCCGTGCCCCCCAGCTATCGATCGTGCTTTCATTTTGATTTCCATCCGCAATGCGAACCTGAGACTGCTGACGACTGGCATCCAAGGTCAGATCCAAAGTCCGGCTTAGTGCGATGGTATCGGCCAAGGTTGCGCCAGCGCCCCAGCGATCGGTGGTGCCCTCGCCCGTCTCGGTATCCAGGCCGCTGCTCAGAATAAATTGATCTTCAAGATTGGCAAAACGCGTGGAACCAAAGAAGACGCTGCCGCCCACGGTCACACCCAGACTCAAGCGATGCTGTCCCAGTGTGCGTTCCCAAATCGTCTGCCCCTCGAGGAGCAGAAAGCGATCGAGCCTCTCGCCGACTCCGAGTGTCCAATTGAGGCGCGCCGTCTGACTTCGTGCTTCCACAGAGCGATTCAGCTCCACGGTTCCACTATCCACCAGATAAAAGCTATGGTCAGCCGCGTTGGAGCCGGACCTCTGCCAGCCAAGCCAAAGTCCATCGGCATGCTGCCAACTGCCCTGCGACCGACCTGCATCCTGGGCTTTGATCAGGCCCGGAAGCAGCATCAGTGCAAGAAGCAGCGCTTTATTCCACGTAGATAACATCGCCACTTTCCAATGTGATGTTATCGATGTATTTTTCTCCGGTCAGAATATCTTCATAACGCAGTGAAAATCGGCGAACCTTATTGTTGCCGACCTGACGAATCAATACGATGCGACCAGTGGCAAAGGCCGTCGGACCGCCAGCCAGAGTCATGGCTTGAAGAAATGTGGTCTCGCTGGTCAAAGGCACCACTCCAATGCGATTGATTTCACCAGCAAAATAAACGGAAAAACTGCGCACGCCGAGCAAGGAAGCGGTCACACGGGGATTCTTCACCATTCCGTCGAGCGCGCTTTCCAAACGTTTGGTCAGCTGAGCCACAGTCATGCCGACCACGTTGATGGGTGCAATCAAGGGAAAGGTGAGTATGCCCGCTGGCGACACCGTAAAGCGCCCACTCAGTTTTTCTTCGCCGTACACAACGACGTCGACTTCATCACCAGGTCCTATGGTGAATCCGCCTTGACGCGTAAAAGTCTTGCCAGCCTGCAGCTGGGAAATGTCTTCCGCTGGAATATGAAAGGTGCATCCAAACGCAAGGGACAGAACACACAAGAGCATCACATGGCGAACCGCCGTTTTCATCGACCGATCTCCTTGGTTGCGGATCCGTGGCCTGCTCCTGTGAGAGCGACACCCAGGACCACCAGACTTTCCTGTTCATCCTCTTCATCGAAGGGATTTTTCTCGACAAACTCGCGTTCCGCTTCCAGGAACACATACCAGGATCTTTGCACAAAGTATTTGGCATCCACCCGCATGGCAGCTCCCAGGAGCTTCGTATAACTTTCCGGGTCCTGATAGTAACTACGACTCACAGTGAGAAGCCGCATATCACCCGAAAGATGCCAGTACTGGCCGTCACCATAAGCAGCCCGTAGCCCCAGGCCCGCTTTGATTTCCCGAGGATAGGTCACAACATCGGCAGCCGGTTTCGGATGATCGACAAATTCGAGCGGAATGAAGAAACCCACGCCGCGCTCCGTTTCTTCGGTAACGAGCTGCCCGAGTCGAAGCTCGGCCTGGTAGGTAGCAAAGGGCGCCTCATGCCCATCGCGCTCCAGAGCTGCGGTGACCACAGCTCTTTTCCAAAGACTGATTCCAGCCTTGGCCGTGTCTCGCATCAATCCCTGCTCATGGATCACCAGAGGTTTTTCCACAAGGGAAATGGCTTCTCTTCGTATGCCAAAGCCCAGCGAACTCTCGCCGAAGCGGATGAAGTTATCGAGGCGTCCCATGAGGTTCTGGTCACCGGCCGAGAAATATCCGAGTTCGGTAAAAAAGTTCCAATTGTTGGTCAAACGGAAGGTATAACCCAGGTTGACGGAAGCTTCCTTCTGCCGCTCGGGTTCCAAAGGGTGACCCAGTTCATGCGCGCCTACATTCACATGCAGAGGGCCATGATAATCCACCTCGATGGTGCGACGCCGGTAGCCACGGAGATCCACATAATCCTTGCCTGCCATGCTCAACCAGACATCATGTGCCGGTCCTTCAGGACTGCCTGGCTTACGATGTCCCATGGATTCCAAAAGATTCTCGGCCCTCTCCACCGCCTGCCGCATATATGGCGACAGATCGTAACGCTTCATGGCCGCCACTCGCAGAAGGGCAGCTTCATCATCACGACTCCAGATCAAGGCATAGAGCCTTTCAATCTCGGATGCTTCATTATTGTCCTGCAAACTGATCAGCTGCTGATAGGTGAGCAAACCATCCTTGTACTGTTCAAAACGAATGAGGTTACGCGCAAGGACGAGCATGGCATAAGGATCGTCGGCATAATCCCTTTGACCAATGCGCACGCGATTGGCAAGGCCGCTGTAGTCCCCTTGCCAGGCGCGATAGAGGACCTGCACTTTTTCCGAACCGGAACCCGAGGATGGAATGGCCCGGCCCAGGTCCTTGATGCCGGCTGCATTCTGCTTCATTGCATAGACAAAGCTGAGCCAGTAAACGGACGCCTGCTTATAGTCATCGCGTGGACAGGCCAGGAGCTGCTTGCCCAAAGTCTCGGCCTGTGGACCAAGGCTCTGCGCTTCCGCCAGAAATAGACCAAACGTCGGCGCATCGCAGGCCGCATGGGCCCGCATCGAAATGAATCCCAGACATAGAATGAAGAGACGAATGCGACTTCGCAAGGCTCACTCCTTATTCGTAATCATCGCAGGAGGATTCACCAGCCACCTGATCCACTGAACTTCCGGCTTCCGCAAGGGTTGCGCGCAATTCCGGGATCTGATCCAGGCGCACAAACGTAAAGCCGAATGCAGTAAGATCGGGCAGCAGAGTATCCAGCAGTTCCAACGTGCGCGCGTCATCATCATGAAAGGGAATGAGACCTTTTTGAAGGCGGACGATTTCCGTGAAATATTGCTGCGCACAGGCCGTAACACTCAGGTCGTTTTCCCAGCACGCCTTATCATCCATAAAGCTCTCACTCGGAACGGTATCGGGTTGGATCGGACCCACGTATTTGCCAAGGCCATTATGATTGAAAAGGTCGGCAAGCTCTTCGTTGAATTCACCTTCCGGCGCGTGCAGGAGGAACATGTCACCCGTCACATCCTCCGTGATCAAAGCATCGGTCTTACGCACTTCCACGATGGGTTCCTTGGATTCTGTCAGTGGTGTGAAGGTATAACCTCCATTGCCCACGAGATGACCCTGCTCCCAAAGGTGATGAAGCTCTGCGCTATGGTCCTCGACGGCGGATCCCCGCACAAAAAAGCTGGCGAAGATACCACGCTGTTCCAAGAGATCACCGATATCCGCGGTGGTTTCTGATGGTCCGCGCAAAAAACTTAAAGACAAAGTATTGGCAGGCAGGCCGGCACCAGTCCACGGCTCCGCACGCAGGTTTTTCGCCTTCAAATCACAGCTGCTGCCCTTCTTCACGACGCCACAACCAGCCAAAGCCAGACTGAGAGTTGCGGTGGCGAGTCCTTTCATGCGACTGCTCCCTTGGGACTGTCAAAATTTTTGTCAGTTGGTCTTGGCTATCAGTGTAGCAGAAGCCTTCCAAGCCATACAAATCATTTGTAAATTGCGTGAGTTAGGCCCCAAACCTGGGTCTGGTCAGGACTTTGCATTTTCCTATCTGCCACGCGTCTGTGGAATTGGCTGTTTTGCTGGGAATGGAGTGGTTATGACGAAGCGGTGGTTTCTTTTCAGCCTTTTATCGGTGACGGCCTGTCTGCCTCAACCCAAGAGCGACGTACAGAAAGCCAAGGCGGAGCTTGTCATTCATGGTCGCATCCTGCATAGCAGCGAGACTTTGAGCGGTAACACAGCAATCTATATCGAGCAAGAGCCTATGCCCGAAGCTATATCCGCAGAAGATGGCAGCTTTGCCTTCGCCCTGGATCAGGATCGCCTCGATGCCCTGCGCCTTCATTATGGTTTGCAGGACCCGCTTTTGCACCTTTATTTTATAAGTGAAAACGGCAATCCTGAATCGGCTGTCTTGAATGCACTTAACATTCAAAACCGTGGATCCATGATTTTAGGTGATGTCCAGCTGCAAGCGGAAACCACCGTAAGCGGCCGGGTTGTTGGCTTCGGAGCCCCTGTTGCCGAAGCGCGAGTACGAATCGGTCGCAAAGAAATTCAGACTTCAGCCGACGGAACTTTCAGCGTGACCTTGCCTTCTCTGATGGCCACGCCCCTCCTCGTCGAGAAGAAAGGTTTTGTCCAAACTCGAGGCACCTGGCAGCCTTTCGGTCAGGAACGTGATATCGAACTCTATACGGAGCTGACGCCGGTCGGCAGTATCGCCGCGCAACCGATCCTCAGAAATTCCTCTAACGAACTGATTTCATTGAGTTATTCAGCCAACGGCGCGGCGCGCTGGATCCGTTTTGCCAATAGTCCCGAGGCCTTGGCCAGGAGCTATGAGCCCGAAGCTCCCTGGCAGGATCTTCGTTTTCCGCTGCAGATTACCGGTATGTCCGCGGAAATCTTTTATCAGTTTGCTGATCGCGACCAGAAAATTCTTGGCCCCGTGCAGAGCTATACACCGACCACGGATATCGAATGATCACAGGTTTTCTTCATCGACTCCAAACTGTCGCTTGAGTCCCGGTGAAACATCGGCATTACGTCGATTGCCCAGGAATATAACCGCCAGCTGCACGATGTAGTTGGCGTTTTCTTCGTTCTGATTCAAATCCTTTTCCCGCACAAAACGCAAACCCCAGCATCCGGACAAACTATCATAGGCAATCTGATAGGAAGTTCCGTACTGATACTTGTCCTCTTCCACCTGGCGACGGATAAGATTCGCACCGACGCTGATATAAGGGATCAACGTGGAACTCATCCCCACATTGGTCGTCTTGATTCGTTTGAAAAAGACCTGATTCTGACTCGCATCGAGCTCCGCATTCTTCTCGACGACGTAACTCATTGCCAGCGAAGTGGACCAGAATGCCGGCAGTCCCAGACCAAAACTCAGGGAGGTGTTGGCATTTTTGTAAATGTTATAAGTCGAAGTCGTGGCAAGACTAATGCCTCGCCAGTTGACCACAAGGTTGGAATAAGGACCCAGCCAGGATTCTGGAAGCTGGTAGTAATTTACGATCGCGCTCCGGGATTTTGCGGCCTCGGTGGGATCGGTGGCAAGGACAGCCTGTTCTTCCAATTCTTTATTACGCTGAATCTGTTCCTGCCGCAGCTTTTCCTGCTGATAATCGAAGCTCATGCTGATTGAAAAATTCACGGGTTCGGAGGTATTCACATCAGAAATGCGGTAGCGGTTGATGAACCAATCCACGCCTCCATCCGGCCGATCGCGGAACATGGTGCTCGTGCTGGTCACAGGCTGATCCTTCACACTCATCAATTCCCGCAGAGCCTGCTTTTGCATATCACGAAGCTGACCCTGCGCCTCGGCCTCTTCATCGGGAGGGATCTGACCAGGAAGGGTTTCCTGCACGCGATCAAAAACCTGCCAGCGATGGCTGGTGCCGAAGGTCACGCGCTGATGGGGAATCATGCGATCTTCATCGCGTATATCACGCTGCTCGTCCGGACTGATCGTTTTGCGATCCGATGTGAAGTAAACCAGGTCAGCTCCACTGGCATTCCGAAGTTCACCATAAGGGCCCTCGCGAACCACACTGGGACGCATGGAAAGGCTGAGGCCCCAGTTCATGATATGTTTCACAAAGCTTTGCCCCTGACCGTCTTCAGGCTTTCGAATCCAGCTGGGAAGTGGACCGATGCCATCAATCGGCAGATTCATCGCAAAACCCGTTCGCCAGCTGCGAATCGTGCTATTTTTCTCGGGCAGGGAATTATGCGTCACGACGCGGACTTCACCTTCGGTGAATTGATCCACGCGCACGATGCTGTCACTGGTCAAGGGCGTAGTGAGCAGCATCGCCATGCGTTGCCAGTTACCATCTCCCAAGGTCAAGTCAGCTGTGGTCGGGGCAAGATTCGCTAAAGGATTGCGTGCGGACTCGTACTCGTCAATCGAAATGGTCCTGGCCTGAATTTCAGCATAGATGGGGACCTTGACCCACTTGGCGGGAAGCAGACGGAAGAGTCTCGTCTGCAAATTCAAATAAGCCGGCATCTGCTGACCTGCGTAGCGTTCGGTGGACCACGCGTTATCACCAATCGATCCGCCGAGGCCTAAATAGAAATCACGGCCATCAAAATCGATACGGGCCTTGGCCGTCGAGAATGCATTGGCGTTGGCCTGATTCGCAAATGCTGTCACGATATCTTCAGGCAGATAAAGATCCTCGATATAACGATGATCCGAAGTAACCTTGCCGGCCGAGACAATTGAGAGACGCGGCGCAAGGAAATAACGTCCCTGCCATTCCTCTTTGCCCCTCCAGGTGTTGCCGGGCGGTGTCAGGGTATCGATAACTTGCTTTTCGCAGGCCAGACGTTCCTCGGGAGTTGCCGCGCTTGCGCAGAAAGGCTGTTCGTCCAGATGATACTTCAAAAGACCGTTGCGCTCACTCTGCAGCTGCAGCCATGAGGTATCGCGAATCATCTCCGCTTGGAAGCGGAAGCCTGAATGCTTGCGTGCTTCATAACGCCCTTCCACACCCACCCGTGTGCCACGCTTCTGAAAAAGATCGGTGGTGATTGTGGTGTCCGCATTCTGTCCCAAATCAAGAAAGACCGGCTGCGTATAAACGAAACCGTTTTTCTGCTGACCGCTTTGAAAGCTTGGCATCAAGAAACCTGATTGGCGTTTGGCTTTCAAAGGCAGCTTGAGGTAAGGCAAATAAAGGATGGGAATGCCTTTAATGGTCAGCACCGGATGGTGAAGGTCCACATAACCTTCCTGCTGAGCCTCGATACGGTCCGCTTGAAAACCCCAGGCCGGAGTTTCATCGTCCTCGCAGCGACAGGGCGTGAAGGATCCGCGATCCACACGATAAAGGTTGCCATCCCGTCTTTGCAGATTGTCGCCTTCGAGTCGGAAATAATAGGTGTTTGGCAAGGGCACGGCGGTCGCTTCCGCTCTGGATTTTTTCCAGTAGGTTCGGCGCCGTTCCAAACGCCGTCGCCGTTCCGGATCACGATCCGCCAGCATCGGTGGCGAGGATTCCTTGGTGAAGCGCTCACGTTCCAGAAGCCTTGAATATGTCGTGATCTGATCGGTCGTGGGTTCATTCGCAGGTGAAGCGCCAAAGGCCCTTTTCATCTCGTCTTTGCTTTTTTGAATATCTTTCAGCTGCTGTTCACGCGCAGCATCATAGGCCAGCTCTCGCGGTGACTGTCCCAGGATTCGGCGACTGACCTCGTCCACTTTGCTCGTATCATTGGCTGTCAGCATCGCATCTGTAATGGTGAAATCACCGCTTTTCCACTGCATTTCCACACGTGTTCCAGTGAAGACTTCATTCTGATGCAAAAGGATCACATGCCCTTCGGCCACAAGCGTGGTCGTGGTGTAATCCAACTGAATCTTGTCGGCGGTGATGACATTGCCGCCACCGATAAGAACGACATCACCTTCAAAGAGATAGCGTTTGCCATCCTTATCCAGACCGATAGTCCTCGTATCGTAAAGGAAGGAGTAATCGGGATCCACATCGAGGGGATCGAGCGTCGGCACCGGTTTATCGGAAGCCCCGAGTTCAGGCACAGGACGCGATTGTGCGATGACTGCGCTGGTGGCCAGGCCGCCGCTAAAAAATATTAAAACGAAAAAGGACCGCAGAGAAAGCCCCTTACCAATCACCAGAGAGACATCGTTCAAGGCTGATTCCATCCTTAGGCGCGCTATCAAAATGCTGAAGGATTCGCCCCACAGCCAGAACAGATCCACATATCGCCCAGGGGGCATCGGCCGGATTCCACCGGACAAGGGCCTCATCCCAGGCTTCCTGAAAACTCGCATAAAACGGCAGATCGCGATGCCGGGCGTCGAGAAGTTCCGGCTGCCAGGCGCGCTCGTGCTCAATTCCAAACAGGATGACAGGATGCAGACGCGAACGCAAGACATCCAGGATCCTATTCATATCCTTATCCTTCAAGATGCATACCAGGGCAGGCATAGGCGCTGCAAGGCCGCGACTGGCGAGTCCGGTCAGAAAAGCCTGGGCCCCATCAGGATTGTGCGAAACATCCAGGATAAGGCGCACGGAACCTCGATCCGTCGGAATCAGAAGGCGTTGACTGCGTCCGTAGAGTGTGACAGGTGCAGCGGCTTTGGCTTCACAGAGAAGCGGCCAGAGTTCGTGCAGGGGCTTCCAACTCGCATCGGGCAAGCTTTGCTGCAGATAATGATACATCGCAGCGGCCAGGGCCAGATTGCGCCTTAGAAAAAGCGGGGTCCTCGTTAGGACACCTTGAATCGGCAACGAGCAAAATGGCAGATCCGGTAAATTCACCGTTATCGTTTCGCTGCTTGGATCGTAACCGAAGTCGCGATCCGCTTCGAAGAGAGGAACCTTGTTCCTGGTGGTTTGCTGCAGAAGATGCTCGCGGTAACCAGGAACGGCGCAAACCTCGCCGCTGCGCCCCCAGAACAAGGGTCGACCCGGTCGCATGATTCCCAATTTTTCATCGAGGATGCCGAGCAGATCCGAACCGAGATAT
>JACCEA010376389.1_pt1 | contig 14213 bp, 11 predicted proteins | sample 7449851 | NCBI WGS metagenome assembly JACCEA01 (sample SAMN15323453, study PRJNA562643) | freshwater metagenome | isolation source: river surface water | place: USA:Blue River Watershed | collected 2017-08-18 | reverse complement strand
CAGCAGCGGCAATTACTTCTGCATCGCGCATAGAGCCGCCGGGTTGGATCACAGCCGCAATACCCACTTTGGCAGCATTGTCGATACCATCGCGAAATGGGAAGAAAGCGTCGGAAGCCATTACCGATCCAGCAACTTGCAGCCCAGCGTGTTCTGCTTTAATCGCTGCGATGCGCGCGGAATTTACACGGCTCATTTGGCCGGCACCTACACCGATGGTTTGTGAATTTTTGGCATAGACAATTGCGTTGGATTTAACAAACTTCGCCACTTTCCACGCGAACAGTAAGTCGCGCAGTTCTGCTTCAGTAGGAACGCGTTTGCTCACAACTTTGAGATCTGCAGCGGTGATCATGCCGTTATCGCGATCTTGCACCAACAAACCTCCATTTACGCGTTTGTAATCCAAACCGCCGATGCGTTCAGTGCCCCATTCGCCACAGGCGAGCAGGCGCACGTTTTGTTTCGCTTTAACGACTTCAACGGCTTCAGCAGAAACACTCGGCGCAATAATGACTTCCACAAATTGACGCTCTACGATTGCCTTGGCGGTTTCTGCATCCAATTCGCGGTTGAAAGCGATAATGCCACCAAACGCCGATTCGGTATCGGTAGCGTAGGCGAGGTCATAAGCATCTTTAATATTGGCGGCTACAGCAACACCGCAAGGGTTGGCGTGTTTCACGATCACACAGGCTGGTTCGGTGAAACACTTAACGGTTTCCAATGCAGCGTCGGTATCGGCTACGTTGTTGTACGACAGCTCTTTACCTTGTAATTGTTTTGCAGTGGCAATGCTTGCTTCCTGTGGATTTTTTTCCACGTAGAAAGCCGCTTTTTGATGCGGGTTTTCACCGTAACGCATTTCTTGTGCTTTGATAAATTGGGTGTTGAAGGTACGCGGGAAATCAGCGCTACCACCTTCTACCAAACGACCAAAGTAATTAGCGATAGCACCGTCGTATGCCGCAGTGTGTTCGTAGGCTTTGATTGCGAGGTTGAAGCGGGTTTTTAACGAGGTGCTTCCATTGTTCGCTTTCATTTCCGCCAGAATAGTGGCGTAGTCAGATGCATTCACAACGATGTTTACGTGGGCGTGATTTTTTGCCGCGGCGCGGACCATGGTCGGGCCGCCGATATCAATATTTTCTACCGCGTCTTCCAGTGAGCAATCTTTGTTGGCAACGGTTTTTTCAAACGGGTACAAATTGACAACGACCATATCAATCGCGTTGATACCGTGTTGTGCCATTACGCCTTCATCAATACCGCGACGGCCCAAAATGCCGCCGTGCACTTTCGGGTGCAGGGTTTTTACACGGCCATCCATCATTTCCGGGAAGCCGGTGTAGTCGGAAACTTCAATCGCAGGGATCTTGTTATCGGTGAGTAATTTAAAGGTGCCACCGGTAGATAGAATTTCCACGCCTTGGGTGTGCAGGGCTTGGGCGAATTCAACAATACCGGTTTTATCCGAGACACTGATAAGGGCGCGTTTTACGGCAACAAGATCAGAAGTAGACATACACAATTCCTGTAGATGTAAAAGTAGTAGATGAGAAAGTTAAAGCGGAAAACGGGTGTACAAAAAATAAGAGTCGCTAAAAAGCAAAAGGGGTGGAAACGAATCACCACCCCTTTTTTTAGTTGCCATGCGGCGCTGGAAAAATTACAGCAGACCGTATTGCTTCAATTTTTTACGCAGAGTGCCACGGTTTAAACCCAATACTTGAGCAGCGCGGGTTTGGTTGTGACGAGTGTACTTCAATACGATTTCCAACATGGGGGCTTCTACTTCAGCGAGTACCATTTCGTATACGTTACTAACGTCTTGACCATCCAAATGCTTGAAATAATTTTCCATGGCTTGCTCTACACAGCCGCGCAGTGATTGAGCTTGAACGGGTTGTTGGTTGGCAGCTTGTGCTGGAGTTGATTCAGCAAAGAAAGTTGCGGTATTCATGCGGCTTTTTCCTCTTTCGTAAGCAGCTGTTCAAAGAAATTTTGAATGCTGGTTTGTTGTTCTTCTGCGGTCTCTATCGCGTTAAAGGTTTTGCGAAATACTTCGCTGCCAGGGACGGTGTGCAAATACCAGCTCGCATGTTTGCGCGCGATACGCGGCCCCATAAACTCACCATAAAAACGGTACAGCTCACACAGATGGGTACATAAAATATCCCTGACTTCCATCAGGGATGGTTCGGGTAATTGCTCACCGGTACGCAGGTAATGCGCAATTTCCCGGAAGATCCAGGGACGGCCTTGAGCGGCTCGCCCAATCATCACCGCCGCAGCCCCTGTGTGATCCAACACAGCTTTGGCTTTTTGCGGTGAATCTATATCGCCATTGGCAAACACCGGAATTTTCACGGCATTAACGACACTGGCGATAGTGTCGTACTCGGCGTCGCCTAAAAAGGCGTCAGCGCGGGTGCGACCATGAAGCGCAAGCGCTTGTATACCTGCGGCTTCGGCAATCTGTGCAATACGCACAGCGTTGCGTTGTTCATCGCTCCAGCCAGTGCGAAATTTCAGTGTGACAGGAATGTCCACTGAGCTCACTACGGCGTGCAGAATATCTGTTACGAGTTGCTCATCTTTGAGCAGGGCCGATCCCGCGGCTTTTTTGCATACTTTTTTTGCCGGACAGCCCATGTTGATATCGATAATCTGGGCTCCGTTAGCAGCGTTAAGGCGCGCTGCTTCCGCCATCATTTCCGGATCGCCACCGGCAATTTGCACGGCAATCGGTTCTGCTTCGCCTGTGTGATCCATACGCAGACTGCTTTTGCGGCTACTCCAGAGTGCGGAGTCCGCTGTTAACATTTCCGATACCACCAGCCCTGCACCCAGCGAGCGACACAATTGGCGAAAGGGCCGGTCAGTCACCCCCGCCATAGGTGCGAGTATGACTTTGGAATCTATGCAATAGGGGCCGATGTTAAACACGTGTTGTGATTACGCTTTTTTGCCGTTGTGCCGTAAAGGCTGGTTTTATCGGAATCACTCCGCTTAAAAACTGAGCGGAGCCCCTGCATTAAAGGGGCGCCATGATACCCGTTTGGACGGGGGTTGGGAACGTAAAAAACGTAAAAACCGCCGTTTTTTTGAGCGATAAAAACGGGCTTTTTTAGTGATTTCGGGTTGCAAAAAATAGTGATTTGGGGCAGTGACTATTACTGTTCGGTGAGGGGGTCGTAAAGATAGGTTTCGTAATCGCGCGACAAGCGTTTAATCAGTGGATTTTCCATTTTCACCAAATTGCGTTTTTGCAGTTGGGCTTCCGTGAGTCCCTGATGATGGCGTTTGTGCCAGAGCTTGTTGAATGACCCGTCTTTGTAGGCGAGTTCCAGGCCGCGTTTAATTCGCGCCAGCACGGCCTGATTATCTTTGTGGGTAAAAAAGAATTTGGGTAGTGGGTAATAGAGCGCCATTTGGCTGTCGCTCGTTAGACCGAGGCTGCTCTCATGCTGGTGTTCGTAGTGATATTCCGATGGGCCGCGACAGAAAAAGTCCACGCGACCAGCTTTGGTCATGCGAAACAGATTGACCACGCTATTGGCTTCTATAACTTGCAGGTGGTTGTAACGCAGGATTTTGGTATCTGCCCAGCCTATACCAGTGCCAAAGGTGTACTGTTTAAGTTGCTCGCTGCGCGTGATGTTGCTGACTTTGGTTTTCAGCTCATCGCGCATAAAACAGATCCGAAAACTAAGTGCACCGCGGTCGAGTGGGAAGGGGATGTGCGCGAGCTTTTCCTGTTCGGCCAGATCGTCCTCGTAACTCATTTGCAAAATCAAATTGGGGTAAATGTTGTTATGCAAGGCGGCGATGGTGCGAGCGCGGTTCATAGGTGGTATTCCCCGTAGCTCATAAGGGCCATATTCCGCCCGGGTTTTTTCCAGTGCCAATTGTAGTGCCTCTACTTCGTAGAGCACTCGTTCATTACTGGTAATCTCGGGTAGCTTGTGGGTAACGATCAGCGCTGAAGGGGAGGGCGCAGCAGATGTGTTTTCTGCAAGGGCGGGCATAGAAAACGCAAAACATAGCAACAGCCCCACGCGGCGGGAAACCGAATAATGGGGAAGTGTGTGGTTGATTCGTTCGCCGTTAACGCCCTTGTCCATGACCAAATGCTCTTGTGCCCATTGCCAATTGTTGCGCTAGTCGTCTAGATGCGAGTATGGCCGATTGTGTCTATTGGCGTGGAATATAGATATGGTAGTTCACTGCCTTCTCACCCGGGTCAACTAAATCCAGTGTCAGGTGCACGGGCTGTTTCTGCGGCATATAGCTGCTGCCAGCGGCTTCTCCACCTAGATATTCCTTGGGGGGAAAGCGGCGAGAAGCGACTTCATTGTCGTCGATATCTGTAAATACCAGCACCAGATCAGGGTAGGGTTGATCAAAGGGTGCGTTGTTCATAATCATTACATCAACAGCTAGCGCACTTTGGGTTTCCGGGTGCTCGCGCACTACCAGATTAAATGCGCTGATCTGGCGGGTGTCTACCAATGGCGGAACCTGACACTTGAAGTAGGGGCACAGGAATGTATAGGCAGTTCTATAGGGTTCCACGCGGCTGAAATATTCAAACTTGAACCAGCCAAGTTGTACGATCAAGCCAATCAGTGCCAAGAGGCTCAAGGTGGGCCAGAGCTTACGCTGGTACCAACGGCGCATGCGTTTAGCGGTAAACTCAATTGGTGCAGGCATGATGTTCATTAACAACGCAGTGCGTGAGCCATCATAAGCGCGAATTTTGGGTTGTGTTTTGACTTGGCGTTTGCCGGAATCGTCACTTGCAGTATTGTCAGGTGTTTCAAAGATACTGGGGTCAAGTGGGGTTTCGGTTGCTGTCACTAATGGTTGCTTAAAGCCTGAGTTGTTGGGGATATTGGCCAGCTCATCGCTGAGGATAAACTCATCTTCTTCCTGCTTGTGGCCTGCGGGCGCAGCGGAATGGCTCGACTCGGGGTCAATTGCCTGGGGCGAGGTATCGGTGTCGGCAATCAGACTAAACACCAGGCCGGGTGGGTTGGTGGATTTAGCTGGCTGCTCCACGTGGGTTGAGGGCGCTTCCGGGTTTCGCTCGGACGCATACGGGTCGTATGGGTCTTCCTCTGGCTGAATCGCAGAGTTGCGTTGGGTTGCGAATTTGGGGGTGTCCTCGTCTTCGTCTTCAATTAGCATTTCTGCCCAGGATTCGTCAGTACCCTGCTGTGTTTCCCCGATGTTATGTGAATCGCGTATCTTGCGTTCGAACAATGAAACTTCGGTCTTGGGGGTCGCGTCTATCTCCATAAAGCCATCAAATTCGTAGCTCTTGGTTTCAGACTTTGACTCTTCCATATCATCGCTGATGAGTATGTCATCCCCCTGCGTCAGTGAGGATTTATCCAGAACGCGCACCACGGGTTTTTGTGGCTCAGGCTTCGTGCTTGTTTTTGGCGACGCAATGTTGGGTGCCGGTGGGGTAATTGGCAATGGCTTGATACTGCTCAAAATAGCGAGTTGCTCGGGTTTGTTGGTGGGTGTGGTTGCTGCTGGTGCTGGTTTGGGTGATGCTGGTGGCGTAACAGGCTTGGAGGCGGTTGCCTGAGGGGGGTTGTTGGTCGCATCGCTTTTGGGTTTGGTGGCCTGATGTTCAGGCGTTACCGGACTCTTTGCCGGTTGTACAGCTTGCGGTTTTGATTGTTGGGTGTCTGGTTGAGTTGGCGTTGATGAGGTGGCAACCGGAGCAACCAGATAATCCATTGCTTTAAAAACATTCAAACAAGAGCCGCACCGCACCGCGCCCTTCGCGGACTGGAGTTGAGTCTGCGTAATGCGAAAAGCCGTTCCACACTTTGGGCAACGGGTGATCTGTTGGTTGCTGGCAGAGGTCATACATCAAGGCCCTTAAAAAACCACGTCAACTTATTATTGATACTTGCCAGTGTAACCAGCGTGAGACGTGCGGTAAATTCCGGCGACAGTTGGTCGAGCGTGTCTCCGTCAGCAATGCCAACTGTCTCACTGTTATCTGGCACTTTAGGCGCGAGTTTTGGTGGCGGTCAGGCGCACCCATTCTTCCTGTTCTGCGATTGGGTCAAATTCAAACCAGGGTTCGTAGGCGGCCATAACTGTTTTTGCCTGAATGGCGAGAATCCCTGACAGACACAATTTACCACCAACTTTGGTCATTGCATTTAGTGTAGGCGCCAATTCAGCCAGCGGACCGGCGAGAATGTTGGCGAGCATTACATCAACTGGCTCAGCGGGGCAATCCGGAGGTAAATAAACCGGCATTACATCAGCAGGTAAATTGTTGCGTTTAGCGTTTTCAGTGGTTGCGAGCAGCGCCTGAGGGTCTATATCTACCCCAATAACTTTCTTGGCGCCGAGTAGCAATGTGGCTATACCTAGAATGCCTGAACCGCACCCGTAATCGACCACCTCAAGCCCACTGAAGTCCTGTTGGTCAATCCACTGCATGCACAAGAATGTGGTGGGGTGGGTGCCGGTGCCGAATGCCAACCCCGGGTCAAGCATCAGGTTTACCTTATCGGGTTCCGGCGGCTGCTGCCAGCTGGGGCAAATCCACAGGCGCTCGCCGCAACGAATCGCATGGTAGTTTGCCATCCACTCCCGCTCCCAATCCTTGTCTTCCAATTGCTCCCAATAATGTTCGGGTAGTGGATTGCCGAAACGACGCTCTGCAAGTTTAATGGTTTTCGCGGTGTCGATTTCGGCATCAAACAAGCCGGTTATTTTCACGCTATCCCAGAGCGGGGTTTCGCCCAGTCCGGGCTCGAGAATAGGTTGGTCGGCGTTATCTTGCAGGGTAACCGATGCGGCACCACAAGCCAGCAATGAGTCTTCCAGTGACTCAACGTAACGGCGCGGAGTGATAATTTTCAGTTGCAGCCAAGGCATAGGTTTAATCTTTAATGTGGGAGTTGTCGTTGGGGCGCAATTTAGTGCGCCCCCAAAAATCTTGCGCCCATCATAAAGATTCTGCGCAAATTTGTATTTCACCATTTACTAGTGCCCTGAAATGTAAAAGGGCGCGATAAATCGCGCCCCTACAGATCGGAAATCACCAATCTTATTCGGCGAGTTTCTTTTCCAGGTAATGGATGTTCACACCACCTTTACGGAAGGCTTCATCGCGCACCAGCATTTGTTGCAGTGGAATGTTGGTACGAATGCCGTCCACGATAGTTTCGTCCAGCGCATTACGCATACGGTTCAGGGCGATTTCACGTGTATCACCGTAGGTGATAATTTTGGCAATCATTGAATCGTAATTCGGCGGAACTGTATAACCGTTGTAGAGATGTGAGTCAACGCGAACACCTAAGCCGCCGGGCGCATGGAAACCTTTTACCAAGCCAGGGCAAGGCATAAAGGTTTTTGGATCTTCAGCGTTGATACGGCACTCAAAAGAGTGGCCTTTAATTACTATGTCAGACTGCTTGATTGACAATGGCAAGCCTGAGCAAACGCGAATTTGCTCTTTGATCAAATCGATGCCGGTGACCATTTCTGATACCGGATGTTCCACCTGAATGCGGGTGTTCATCTCGATAAAGTAGAAGCGGCCATCTTCGTACAAAAACTCAAACGTACCAGCGCCCTTGTACTTGATGTCGATACAGGCTTTTACACAGGCAGCGTAAGTAGCTTCGCGCACTTCTTGCGGAATTCCCGGTGCAGGTGCCTCCTCCAATACTTTTTGATGGCGGCGTTGCAGTGAACAGTCACGGTCACCCAAATGGATGGCGCTGCCCTGGCCGTCAGACAGGATCTGTACTTCCACGTGACGCGGGTTCTGCAGGAATTTTTCCATGTACACAGTGCCATCGCCAAATGCTGCTTTAGCTTCACCCTGGGTAACGTGGATGGAGTTAATCAGTGCGGCTTCGGTGTGTACTACGCGCATGCCGCGCCCGCCACCACCGGCAGCCGCTTTGATGATGATCGGGTAGCCGATGCGTTTGGCGATCTTCATGCACTCTTCGGCATCATCCGGTAGTGGACCGTCTGAGCCTGGGACTGTGGGCACGCCCGCTTTTTTCATCGCTTTAATGGCTTCTACTTTGTCGCCCATCATACGGATTACATCTGGGTCCGGGCCGATAAAGGTGAAGCCACTTTTCTGCACTCGCTCGGCGAAATCAGCATTTTCTGCAAGGAAACCGTAGCCGGGGTGAACTGCCTGGGCGTCGGTAATTTCCATCGCAGCAATAATTGCCGGCACATTCAAATAGCTTTTAGGCGACGGGTTGGGGCCGATACATACCGACTCATCCGCCAGGCGTACGTGTTTTAAATCGCGGTCGATTTGCGAGTGGACAGCAACAGTTTTAATGCCCATCTCCTTGCAGGCTCGCAAGACTCGCAGTGCGATTTCGCCGCGGTTGGCGATCAGAATTTTTTCAAACATGGACCGAATCCTCTGTTGGGTAGCGGTTAAACAATCGTTACCAGAGGTTGGTCGAATTCAACGGGGTTGCCTTCTTCTACCAGGATAGCCTCAATCACGCCGGATTTATCAGCTTCGATTTGGTTCATCATCTTCATGGCTTCAATGATGCAAATAACATCGCCCACTTTTACTGACTTGCCAACTTCGACAAATGCCGGTGAGCCTGGGCTTGGTGAGCGATAGAAGGTGCCTACCATCGGCGATCGAACTACGTGTCCTGAACTGGCAGTGGCAGCTGCTGGTGCGGCGGCCGGTGCAGCAGCGGCTGCGACAGGTGCAGCTGCCATGGGGGCAGCAGCTGGTGCAGCAAAAGCAGGCGCGGGTGCGCTGAAATATTGAGTGGTGCCGCTATTGCGGGCGATACGTACAGATTCTTCGCCTTCTTTGATTTCTAACTCACCGATGTTGGATTCCTCCAGTAGCTCGATCAGTTTTTTAATTTTGCGAATATCCATGGTGTCCTCTCTGGCAACAGGTTGTTGTAGTTGGTTTGGTCAGACCAAAAGGTTAAAGAAAAACTATTTCACAAGTTTGAGTGCGGCTTGCAGTGCCAGTTCATAACTGGTGGCGCCAAAGCCGCAGATGACGCCTTGGGCGACATCAGAAAAATACGAATGCTGACGAAACGCTTCGCGCTTGTGCACGTTGGATAAGTGCACTTCAATAAACGGAATATCTACACCCAGCAAGGCGTCACGCAGGGCGACACTGGTGTGGGTGAAAGCAGCGGGATTGATAATGATGAAATCCACGCCCTCTTTACGGGCATCGTGAATGCGGTCAATCAGCTCGTATTCGGCATTGCTTTGCAGGGTTTGCAAATGGTGGCCAGCGTTTTGAGCAATCTGCGTCAGGTGGCGATTGATATCGTCAAGAGTGGTCGCACCATAGATTCCTGGTTCGCGCAGCCCTAACAGGTTCAGGTTGGGGCCGTGTAATACCAAAATGGTTGCCATTGACAATGTTCCTAGGGTGATTTTCTGCTTTATGCGGCGATTTTGGTCAATTGGCAGCGAATTGTTGCAATTTGATTAAATCGCCCATCCGGGAATTCAAAGTGAGGGGGAGTTTGCCGCAAAAAAAAGGATATGTCCACGATGACAGCGAAATTTTATTCAGATGGACGAAAATCGCTGCAAGATTGCAGAAGTTAGTCTCGGGCGTGGTAAAAATTTGGCTTTAAATAGCTGTTTTAGCAGATTATCCCTGCATCTTGCCGCCCCGTTAGCGGCAAGATTAGGGAAGTTGTTATAAAAAGTTGCTATCTGTATTTATTTTCGCTAATCATCGGCGAAATGTCAGTTTTTTTGCCCTTTTAATTGGCGAGCGATTAGGTCTGGCGTTAAAAGTTGCGGTAATACATCGGCCTTTCCTGCACGATCCGCCGGGAACCAGAGGTATAAAGGCACGCCACTGCGGCCATATTCCTGTAAAAGTACGGTAATTTTCGGGTCGGTATTGGTCCAGTCGCCTTTTAATGTTGCCACATTCAATTCATCAAATACCTTCTCTACCGATTCGGTATGCAGTGCTACGCGTTCGTTAGCAAGACAAGTCAGGCACCAGTCGGCGGTTAAGTTGATAAATACCGGGCGTCCTTCGGCGCGCAATTCGCCTAATAACTCGGGGCTGTAGGGCTGCCAACGGCCGGCAGTTTGTTGGGTTTTCTCTGTTGTGACGGATGTTTGCCACAAGAAGCTGAGCGCAATTAACCAGCTGGCTGTCATTAACAGGCGGCGAATAATCTGCCAGAGCCCGGTAGTTTGTTTGCCCCAGAGCCAGCAACCAAAGGCAATAAGTACAGCGCCAGTGGTCAGCGTCGCCATTCCGGTAACGCTGGTTTGACGACCATAGACCCACAAAAGCCAGATGGCACTAAGGTAAAGCGGGAAGGCCAGTAGTTGTTTGATATTGTCCATCCATGCGCCGGGCTTCGGCAGTCGGTTGGCGAGTGCTGGTAGATAGCAGAGCAGTAACAGTGGTAGAGCCATCCCAAAGCCCAGTGCGGCAAAGATGGTGATGCAAACATACGCGGGTTGGGTCAAAGCGAAACCCAATGCCGCCCCCATAAAGGGGGCGGTGCAGGGGCTGGCGACAACCGCCGCCAGCACGCCGGTAAAGAAAGAGCCGCTCAACCCGGATTTTTGCGTCAAATTTTGCCCAATACCCATCAGTCCGCCGCCGAAATGAATCACTCCAGACATGCTTAGTCCCATCACGAAAAACAGATAGGTCAGCGCAGCTATCAAGCCGGGCGATTGCAGCTGGAAGCCCCAGCCAATTGCTTCGCCGCCTTTGCGTGCCAGTAATAGCGCTATCGCGAATCCGACAAAGCAAGCCACTATCCCCAAGGTGTACACCCAGCCGTGCATGGCCAGGCGCGACCGATCAGCGGCTGCCAGGCTCATTACCTTGATAGAGAGCACCGGGAAAACGCAGGGCATCAGGTTCAGGATGACGCCGCCCAGCAAAGCAAAAATCACTGCTTGTAACAGCCAGATAGATTCTGTGGGGGAGCTAGTTGCGGACGGGGGTGGTGGTGTTGCTAAATCACTTGCCGCGGCAGCATTGGTGGCTTCACTGGAGATTGGCATGGCTGCCGCAGTAGATTGCTCAACCACCAAGGCATTGGCGGGGTCAATAGCCAGGGTTTTCTTTTGTGGTGGGTAGCAAAGCCCCGCATCGGCGCAGCCTTGATATTCTAGCTTGAGTACAAATGGTTTAGCGATTCCGTTAAGGTCAAAGCTGGCGCTCACCTCATGGTAGTGCACCATGGTCTCGCGCTCGAACAACTCGTCGTACTTCATTTTACCCGCTGTATAAACGGGGTTGAGGCTAATGCCTTCGTCGGCTTTGAATTTGAATCGCTCTTCATAGAGGTAATAGCGATCGGCGATCTTCCAATGTAGCAATAGCTTTCCCTGCTCTATGGAAAAGGTGGGAACAAATGCCTGAGCTACGGGCAGAAACTCATCTTGCGCGGCGATTTTATTGTCCAGCGAGACCGGGGATTGGTTAAAGCTCTGGCTTTTGGGTGCGAAAGGGTCATCAGCGGCATTGGCGCAAAGGCATGTAACCAGCAGCCAGGATTGCAGTGAGAGGGAAATCAGGCGTGAAAGCATAGTCAGTTTCTTTAGAGTAATGATGGTTTCCGGGTGTCTGCGAGGCAGAGTTACAGTAACATACGCGACCCTATGGACACTGGGCAATGGCTATCATTCCCTGGATGTCGCGATTTCGTGAAAATTTTATTTGCCTGTTCTGTGCTGCTGTAAAGTCATCAACAATTGCCGGTGTTGCTACAGCAAGTGTTGTTTATCAGCAAGTCGGTATTTTTTTGGACAGGTTTCCCTAGAGATGTTTTCCTATGTCGAGCATTGTTTTTCGTTGCGCGTTGTTAATTGTTGTTGGATTGGGGTTGGCAGGTTGCCAAACACCTTTCTGGATGAATAAGAAAAAAACTCCGCCCCCACCACCGCCTGCACCCGTCGTGCAAGCGCCAGCGCCGCTCACCAAAGAGCAGCAGGTGGTTAAAATGCTGATTCTTAATGGCGAATACACTTTGTCACAAAACATGTTGCTGACGCCGAAAAACGACAATGCATACGATTATTTTCGCGCGGCACTCAAGTTGGACCCGAATAACCAGCGTGCAAAAGGTGGCTTGCAGGGGATTGTAATGCGCTATGTAGATCTTGCTCGGCAGGCGGCGGCGCGCGGTAATTATTCGCAGGCGACCACCATGCTGAATAATGCACGTAGTGTTGATCCAACCAATTTGCTCATTAAAGAAGTGTCAGATGGGCTCAGCGAACAAATTAAATCAGCGCCTCCGGTAGAACCTTATCGCGGCGGTGCTCATGAATTTCTACTGGATGCGAGTCTGGTAGGGAAAGATGATCCCAAAATTCTTGCGCGAATTGCCGAAGTGACTAACAAAGTGAAAGAGACAAATAGTCTGGCGATGATCATTGCGCGCACCGATGTTGAGGGCCGTTGGATCTACCAGAAAATGCGTGACGCTGCGCCTGGTTATCGTGTGCGTGGTGACATAAAACTCGGTAGCCCTGTGCGCATTATTCTGGAGCCAGTTGCGCAATAATTTTTTTAGCATTAGATTTTCGAAAGCAATTCAATCCATATTGCCGCCAAAAAATATAAGCCAACACTAAAGACGAGTGACCGCACCAATACCTGGTTGATAGTTAAATGCACGAGTGTGTGAATGTATCTGGAAATAACAAAGCCCCAGAAATTAAACACGAGCGCGTCACTCGTATAACCTAAGCTAAAAGCAAGGACCCAGGCCGCAATAAAAATAGGTGGGAGCTGGAATAAATTGTTCAGGTTATTCGTTGTTTTGGTAACGTACGCTGGCTCTTTACTGATGTGAAACGTTTCATAATGAGACAGCTTTACCTCACCACATTTAACCGCCCACATGCGACATGCAAAAGCCACAACGAACATAGATGTCATTAAAATAAGTAGTAATGCTAGTGGTTCCTTCATTCTTATTGCTCTCTTGCTTTTTTAAACTGAGGCTGCGCACTATAAATCTATAGCTGCCTGCTTGCCATATGATCCCATGACTTGAAATTAGTGTAGGTCTAGGTTTGCGGGGTTATTGGTACCTGAATCCCCCAGCTTTTTTTGTTATGCTTTGCGCCTGTTTTTGGGGTTGGCCAGCTTATGCGTATTCTCTATTCCTGTGTTTTCTATTTGTTGTTGCCGTTTATTTTATTGCGCCTTGTGTGGCGCTCTTTTGCGGCACCCGCTTATGCGCGCCGTTGGGCTGAGCGGTTTGGCTTTTTTCCGCATCTGCGCACAACTAAAAAGGTGATTTGGTTGCATACGGTGTCGGTCGGTGAGTTTTTAGCGGCACTGCCGATGATTCGCCGGTTGCTGGCTGATGAGTCCCTGCAGTTGGTAATTACCACTACCACCCCCACAGGCTCCGAGCGGGTAAGGGCGACTCTGGGGGATGCAGTCTTTCACGTGTATGCGCCTTATGATGTGCCCGATGCGCTGGGCCGTTTTTTTGCGCGCATAAACCCCGTTATTTACCTGGTGATGGAAACCGAGTTGTGGCCCAATACCTTGGCTGCTTGCGCGCGCCGAAACATTCCCGCGCTATTAATTAACGGGCGTTTGTCTGAGCGATCAGCCCGCGGTTATGCGCGTTTTTCTGCGCTGACTGCGCCGATGTTAAATAATTTGACGTTAGCCTTGATCCAGAATACGACTGACGCGGCAAGGTTTACCCAGCTCGGTTTGCCTGAGGCCAAACTGCGTGTGACAGGTAATATCAAATTTGATTTAACACTTACCGATGAGTTGCGCGCGCGCGCCGCTGAGCAGAAAGCAAAATTCAATGCGACAGCGGAGCGACTCGTATGGATTGCTGCCAGTACTCATCAGGGTGAGGATGAAATTATCCTCGATGCTTTTTCTGCAGTGCGCAATAAACTGGGGGGCAACGCGCATTCGTTATTATTAATTTTAGTTCCGCGTCACCCGGAGCGATTTGAGCGGGTAGGGCAGTTATGCGAATCGCGCGGATTCAACACCAGACGCCGCAGTCGCGCTGAGATTTCGGCGGATATGGATATTCTGCTGGGGGATACAATGGGTGAGTTAATGCTGCTGTTTGGTAGCAGCGATATTGCCTTTGTGGGCGGTAGCCTGGTGCCTAATGGTGGGCATAATTTTATTGAGCCAGCAGCCTGGGGATTGCCTT
>JACCEA010077189.1_pt1 | contig 14215 bp, 6 predicted proteins | sample 7449851 | NCBI WGS metagenome assembly JACCEA01 (sample SAMN15323453, study PRJNA562643) | freshwater metagenome | isolation source: river surface water | place: USA:Blue River Watershed | collected 2017-08-18 | reverse complement strand
TACACCAATACAACCAAATTCAGTATGTATTGTGTACGTTTCGTGCTTCTTTCAAATATATTGCATTCTGGTTTCAATGCCAAAACACAGCTTGGATTTTATGGGTAACAAAAAAGGGCCATCTTCTCAGACAGCCCTCTTCGTTATTGTTCGATTCGTTATTTAATTGCGTCGGCTTTTTGCTGGGCCGTTGCCATGATCTTATCGGCTTTCTCTTGTGCTTCTGCTTCCAGTTTATCAGCTTTCTTATCTGCTGTTTTTCTGGCTTGCTCACAGGTAACGTCTGCTGCTTTCTTTTTGAGTGGATTGTTTCCTGCCTCTTTGTAGGCTTGCTCACAAGTCGTTTCGGCTTCGGCTCTTACACGGTCGCCCGCCTTCTTCGCATCTGCAACGATCTTGTCGGCTTGCTGCTGAGCATCATCCAGGATCTCCTGTTTCTTCTTGTTCAGGTCTTCCTTTACTTCCTGTACCTTGTTGTCGATCACTTTCTTCACGGTGTCTTTAACGGTTTCTTTGATGTTGTTCACCATGTTCTCCTTGAAGTTACCGGTCGCTTTCAGGATCGCTTCCTTGAAATCGGTTTTGATCACCGGCTTCGTTACTGTTCCTCCGATCAAGGTAGTTACCGGAATGAAATCCGGGAAGCTCGCCACGTTCAATTTGGTTAGGTTGTTCACCTTTGCCATCATGGTTTCTGCAGCTTTCACCATTGATGCCGGGATCATCTCTTTCGGGATCTTCATGTCCAGCTTATAATCAACCAACTGATCGAAAGTGGTGAATCCGGAGATTTTGGTGTCAATGCCCGACAATTTCACGTTGAATGGATTCACCGTCACGCGCCCGTCAGCAAATTTGAACTTCGCCTTCACGTCTCGGATCGTTTGATTGTCCAATTTGTTAATGCTCAAGGCATCGGCGGTTTTCTTCATCGGTTCAAAACCACTCACGGTTACTAAATTGGTAAACATGTCTCCATCTCCGTTCAGGGAACTTAAGATCGGCTCCAAAGAAGCTGTCAAGCTCGATTTCATGTTCAAGTTCGAAGAAATGTTCCCTTTAGCATACTTCGCGATTGGAGCCAATTTCTCGATCGTCAGGAAGTGCTTGGTCAGTTCTTCAATACTCACTTCTTTCAGGTTGTAACCAAAGTCGATCGCCGGTTTGTTGTGATCCTTCGAATTGTAACTTCCACGCAAACCAACGGATCCGCCCATGGTGTTCATCGTCAAGTTGTTTAAAGAAGCTACTTCTTCTTTCATGTTCACATTTCCGGATACGTTCTTGATTGCAAGTCCGTTATATTTTAACGTATTGATCGATGTGTTCAAGTTGAAATCTACGTTTTCAGGAATCAATACCGGCTCTGTTGCACTTTCTGCAGCCGCTGGCTCCGAACTTGTCGGTGCGGCGCTGGATGTTGGCGTAACGCCCATCAAGTTATCCAGATCCAGGTTGTTTGAATTGAAGGTGAAATCGCCTTTCAACAATTCGTCGCGGAAGATGTAACCCATGTAGTTATCAATGGTTCCTTTCATCGCGAAATCCGACTTGCCCATTTTCGCTTCCATTTGCTCCAAAGCCAGGTTGCGTGGACTGAAACGGAAGGTCATGCGTTTCACGTCAACTATTTCGTTCAAGTCTTTCGTTTTGTACAAGAAATCGAATAGCTCCAAGACACCTTTCGCATTGAATTGCTCGTACTGCTCTTTCTCGATTGCGCTCATGCGGCCATTCAGATCGATATCCGCATTCAATTTTCCTTTGTATGATTCTCCTTCGGCCAAAGGCATTACCTGGCCCAACGTGGCCATATTCACTTTCGCCTTGATGCGGGAAGCTAACAAGGGATCAGTCATCGGGTTGCGCATTTTCAAGGTCGCATCGATGAGGTTCCCTACGAAATCTGCATGGAATTTCTTCACATCCAGTGTCATTTTATCCAAGTCTTCGCCACCGGCAAATTGAGATCCTGCATCTACGTTGATGTTATTGATAGTTCCCGGTACTCCGGCATATTTGATGCTAGCTTGCTTCACCATCAAACCAAAATCCCATCCAGGCAGGTTTTTGTCGTCTAATTTCCCTTTCACTTCAGCATCCACTTTCACGTCGCCTTTTGCAACCATGCTTTCATACCCCGATTGGTAGAAAGTTGGAACGAGTGACAGCAAATCTTTGAACGAGATCTGATTGGTGTTCAATTTCAAATCCATGTTGTCGTGCTTGTCCAACATTTCGTAGAAACCATCCAATGAACACGCGAAATTATTCAGGTTGAACGAGTTTTCTGCCAAGGTAAATTTGGAGTGTTGGTCGTTCATTTCCATGTTCAGGTTTACGGTTGCTTTCGTTTTTACATCCGACAGGTAACTCAAACCTTCCATTTCAAAGGTCAAGGCATCCATGGAAGTTTCCGTAGCAAAATCGAACACTTCAGCCGTCATGTCGCCAGCGCCTGTATGTACCAAATTTTTGATGTTTGCATACATGTCAGAAGCTTGATCGTCGTAAACGATATCCACGTTATTCAAGCTGTATTCTTGTAAAGACAATTTGAAAGCGCTTGGCTCTTCTTGTTGTTCAGCCGGCAATTCTTCTGTTGGGATCACGATATCGTAGTTCGCTTTTCCGTCAGGACTCACGCGCACATCGAATTTCGCATCGCTGATTGTCACGGCATCGATCTCAATTTGGTCACCACCGATCACATCCCATAAGTTAACTTGCGCCTCGATATTTTTAATATCCGCCAACTTCACGCCTTTAAATTCCGTTCTACCTGTAACGCTTACGTTATTGACTTGAATGGTAACATTCGGAAAAGTAGAAAGGAAAGTGAGGTCAGGATCGTCGAAATCAACGTCTGCCTTCAGGGTTTTGTTCACTTCATCCTTGACCATTTGGATGATCTCGCTTTTGAACAGTATCGGGATTAAAATGATCGCGATCAATAATACCAGGAAGCTAATGCCAGTCCATTTGAGGATGCGACGGAACAAACTTTTCTTCTTTTTAGGTAATTTTTCAGTTTTTGCCATTGAGGTCTTATTTTGATTACGAAATTTGTGATGTACCTTGGCTTTAATTCGGGGTACGATAGTAAAACGAAATTAGTGAAATTTCCGTACGTTAACGGGAAAAAATAGCGGCGAAATCGCAGTTTAAGATTTGTTATAAAAATTTGATTTTAAGAGGATGATAAAATTTGGGTTAGTGGTTATGGCTTGTTTGTTTTTGACGAGCTCCTACTCACAGATTGGAACCGGAAAAGTGGAAGAACCTAAGAAGGACACCGCCAAAACAGTTCGTGTAAAACGCGTGCCAACAGACGGGATGGATGAGACTGTTTATTTTGCCGGAATGAATATCAATCAGTCTTTCCGTAAATTGGAAGAGAATGTGGCGCCATACGGCGATCCTCTGGCTTATCGGGTTGATGAAGTTCCATTGTTGCGTACCGGATTTCATCTTGGAATGCGCAATCGCTTCCATTCTTTGGCGACATACGAAGTAGGGTTGTCCTGGGATAAATTCGGAGAAACTTATAACTATCAGGCAGAGGAAGACGACAGCTCGTTCACATATACGAATACGTATTCCTACATTTCCTTGCCGGTGCAGGTGTATTTGACACACGGAAAGGACCTGCGCTATTTTGTAGGGGGAGGAATTCAACCCATGTTGGCCATGAAATACGCCTACGAGGAAAAGTATACTGACTCTCTGGGAGGCCAATTTGAATCGACCATAAAAAGTGCCGATCGCATGAGCGGGCTGACAGTTAACCTAATTGTTTCGGCGGGTGTTCAATGGCGTTTCTCGAAATTGTTTTCGCTGTATGTCATCCCTAGTTATGTGTACGGATTGACCTCCACGTTTGGAAAAGAGGAATCTTACAAGCACTACATTCGCGCTTGGAATTTCCGCTGTGGGTTAACCTTACATATTCCAAATTAATCGTCAGAAAGCGTCACTTCGTTGTTGCTTCCGAAGCTCTGAACATCTCCATCGTAGAAAATACGCAGTTGTGCTGTATCGCGCATGAAATCGATCTTTCCAACTTCAATGCGGTTGATCTTAAGTCCGGTGCGTTCTTCCACATCTGCCAACATTTCATTGTATTTCTCCGGTTTGATCAGATCGATGCGTTCATATTGAATGATCTTGCGTGTTTCATGTTTCAATAACCATAGGTTCTCCAAGCCAAAAGTGATCAATAAAAGAACAACATTGATCAGCATCATTTCCGCCAAAGAGATCTTGTTGGATGCAAGTGCATTCACCACTGAAACACCAATCACTAAGAACAAGTATGTCATTTCCTTGATCTCAATTCCTTCCGTACGATAACGCAAGATTCCGAAGATGGCGAAAAGTCCCAACCCCATTCCGGTATCGATGTCCAATTTCTTCAATCCAAAACATAAGAAGAAGGTGATCATACCGATCAGGTAGTAGGTGAACAAATAATCTTTGCGTTTAGATTTCGGGTAGTACAAGAATCTGATGAGTAAAGTAAGTACAGTCAGATTTATCAGCATTCGAAATGCCAAGGCATAGAAATCCGTGTTGAAATAGGAAATACCGAACAAGGTATTGTCTGCCTGTGCTTTCAAGAGAAGTTGCATCATTTTTTAGCTAGTTTTTGAATGAATAATTTTTTAGCCTTGAAACGGTTGGATTTCAAAACTATTTGGTCGTAAAGATCCATCATCCCAAAGCAAAACTTAGAAATGCGGAAAGGATGAATCCGTTTGTTTTTCATTAATTGGTAAAACGGGGAATTGCGATTCAAGCGCGGCTGTTTCAATTCGGCGATCACGATTGTAGACAAACTTTGCTGACTTTTCAAAGGATCGTTCAGGGTACCGTTTGTCACATCGAAATCGATCGTTAGGCGTTCCTCACTCGTTTTATTCACCAAAGTGATCCGGCGGTAAGAATTCACCATCACCGGCTTGAGTTTTACTTTTTGTTTCAAACGTTTTTCCAAGAATTCCTGCTCTTCTGTGTTGAATTCATCGGTAAAACCTTTTGTAGAAATTCGCTTTTTATCAGTTCTTCCCTTGATCTTTTCTTTCACTTCCAAAAAGCTGGCGTTGGTGTCTACGTAAGTACGAATACGCACTTTGTAGCGATGCGGAAGCGAGCGGTGGTGATCGTGAAAAAAACGGAAATCCTCGTCGTCGAAATACTGACTGGTGTAGTCAAAGATCACTTTACCATCGATGTTCAGCACATCGTAGTAAGGCTTCATGATCTCGAGTATTTCCGGGAGTTCAGCCAAGTGAAAAGCGAATTTCTCATCTGTACGGTTCATGAGGGGTGCGCGTGACAATTCTTCCAGGGAAATCCCATGGAATTCGTGTAGTATTCGCGTTAACAGATCCTTCATGATTTGTTCAAATATAATTAAACTGGCAAACTCGGAGCAATTCTATGATGCGAAATTCTGCGGAAGGTTTGATTGCTACGACGAATTGTTTCAAAATAATCCATGAAAATGTTTGTCTTTTAAAATGGGGTTGATTCACTAAAAGCCAACTTTCTTACCTTTGCAACATGCAAAAGAAAATCGTTTTATTGGGCTCGGGTGAATTGGGCAAGGAACTTGTTATTGCTTTGCAGCGATTGGGACAAACTGTGATCGCAGTGGATTCATATCCAAACGCACCTGCAATGCAAGTAGCGGATGGATTTGAAGTGATCAACATGCTGGATGGTGCGCAGCTGGATGCCATTGTTGCCAAACACCAACCGGATTTGGTGGTCCCTGAGATCGAAGCCATTCGCACCGAACGATTCTACGATTATGAAAAGGAGGGAATTCAAGTAGTTCCATCTGCAAAGGCAGCGAATTTCACCATGAACCGCAAGGCCATTCGCGACTTAGCAGCCAAAGATTTGGGAGTTAGAACAGCGAATTATAAATACGCGTCTACGTTGGAAGATTTCCAAGCTGCAGTGCGCGACATCGGAATTCCTTGTGTGGTAAAACCCCTCATGTCAAGTTCCGGTAAGGGTCAGTCGATCATCCGCTCTGAGGCAGAGGTTGAAAAAGCATTTCACTACGGAATGGAAGGTTCTCGTGGAGATGTGAAGGAAATGATCATTGAAGAGTTTATCGCTTTCGATTACGAGATCACCTTATTGACGATCACACAAAAATCCGGTGAAACCTTGTTCTGTGCACCAATTGGTCACCGCCAAGAGCGCGGGGATTATCAGGAAAGTTGGCAGCCGATGCCGATGGATCCGCAGCACTTGAAAGAGGCTCAGGAAATGGCTTCAAAAGTGACAGCTGCACTAGGAGGCGCCGGTCTGTGGGGTGTGGAGTTCTTTATAACGAAAGACGGGGCATATTTTTCGGAATTGTCTCCACGTCCGCATGATACCGGCATGGTAACATTGGCTGGAACGCAGAATTTCTCAGAATTTGAATTGCATGCACGCGCTATTTTGGGCTTGCCAATTCCGGCGATCCATCAGTTGAAAAACGGTGCTAGCGCGGTAGTGTTGGCCGATCGTGAAAGCGAACATGCTCCGGCTTACAATGGTTTGACAGAAGTGTTATCTGTAGATGGCGCTGATGTTCGCATATTTGGAAAACCTACAACGCGTCCGTATCGCCGCATGGCTGTAGCGCTTTACAGCAGTGATGAGGCCATCGGAACGGTGGTGGAGAAAACCAAAGATCTGGCAGCAAAGATTTCCATTGACTACAAATAGATCCAAGAAAACCGTTCTCATCGTTGGCGGTGGTCCCGCTGGTATGATGGCTGCAACTCAGCTGTTGGACAGCGATTGCAAAGTGGTGATCGCGGATCAAAAAGGATCCATCGGCCGCAAATTTTTAGTTGCCGGAGACGGAGGATTTAATTTGACGCATTCAGAGCCTATTGATTCTTTTGTGGAGAAATACGACAATTCCTGGATCAAGGGATGTGTTTCACGCTACTCGAATGTGGATTTCATACAATTTCTTCATGAAATCGGTGTACCGACCATTGTTGGTTCGTCCGGTAAGATCTTTCCGGATGCGTCTATAAAACCTGTTCAGGTGCTCAATGCCTGGAAAGTAATTCTTAACGAAAAAGTGGAGTTCAAATTGGGTTGGCGCTTTGTAGATTTTAATGAGCGTGTTGCCACTTTTAAAGCAGATTCCGGAATGGAGTTGCTGCGTTTTGATTATATGGTGTTGGCATTAGGAGGTAGATCTTGGTCGGTAACCGGTTCGGATGGTCAGTGGGCGGAGCTTTTAGCAAAAAAGGAAGTTAAATTGATCCCCTTTCAAGCAAGTAATTCCGGACTGGAATTGGAGAATGAATGGTTGGAGGGCATCGAAGGACAGATCATCAAAAACGTGTTGGTTTCAAGCAACGGATTAAGTTGTCGTGGTGATGTCGTATGCACAAAGTACGGTTTAGAGGGAAAACCGATCTATGCCGTCAACCGAGGAGTCCGTCAGTGCGCTTCGCCACGAATTCAAATCGATTTCAAGCCACAATTTTCCTTGGAGCAAGTGGAATATGTTCTTAACAAAGCCGCAACTCCAAGTGATGGCTTAAAAGCGTTGAAATTGAGCCGAGTAGCAATTCGTTGGATCAAGCAGTCTTTAACAAAAGAGGTATTTACGGATCGCGCTCAGTTGGCAAAAGCCCTTAAAAATTTTGAAATTCCTGTAAAAGGATTCAGGCCGATCGATGAAGTGATCTCCACTGTTGGCGGTATAGCTGTTGAGGAAATTTATGAATCCGGTCAGCTAAAAAAATACCGACGAGTCTATTGTTGTGGCGAAATGGTGGATTGGGATGCTCCAACCGGTGGTTATTTGATCCAAGGCTGCGTGAGTTCAGGATGGGTGGTTGGTCAAAGCATTTCAAACGAATTCTGAGGAGTTTCCTTCTGGCACTTATTAATGTTTCAAAATTAGAATGTTTTCCCATTCTTGGAAAATTAATTTCACATAAAACAAGCTAAAATATTGTAAATCAAATAGATAAGCTTAAGGGGTGATTTTTGATACGCGTGCGAAACTGCACTGTGAACAATGAATAGTTGGTAAAATTTTTTGTTTGCAGTTTAATGAGCAATCTTGAAGCGACTACTACAAACGGCCCCGAGCAGATTTTCTGTGGACTCGAGTTATAAGCAACGAGGTGTCTCTTTATTGTTTCATGTTTTTTTATCAGTTGCAATTCTGTTATGTTCCAATTCCATCTGGACGCAAGTTGGTGGGGGCAATGCAACTTTCAGTTATGTAAATACACAAACAACATCTACCTATACTTCAATTTCCGGTGGAACGGTACATTATTCTGCAGCCGCAGTTTCAACAAACGGGGTAACCGCTGCGGTTAGTTTAGGTTTCAATTTTCTATTTAACAGCAAGACCTACAGCCAAATCTATATTTCGAACAATGGATTTATAACATTTGGTACTGCCCCGTCAGTGACCAATTATTTACCTCTATCGAGTACTGTGGCTGCCGATTTGTTTACTTATGAAGGTGCTATTGCTGGTATGGCATCGAATTTAGTGGCATCTACTGCGGCAGGTGCTGCTCCAGAAGTTCGTTCTCAATTAACTGGTACAGCTCCAAATCGCGTGTTTACAGTTCAATACAAAGATGTAAAAATATCCGGTGGTTCAGCCAATCAGCGTCTGACATTTCAAATACAATTAAAGGAAAATGGAAATGTTATTGACATTGTTTACGGTCCCAGTAATGCCTCAGGAACAGCTATATGGACTGGTCAAGTTGGGGTTCGTGGTTCGTCACAAAGTGATTTTTCCAATCGAACTGGAACGAATTGGACAACTTCAACCCTAGGCGGAGCGAATAGTAGTACCATGACAATTGGTACCACCAACGGAACCACCATTCCCGCGAGTAATTTATGTTTTCGGTTTACACCTCCTGCCGCTATGGCAGCGCCAACCTATGCAACTTTGCCTTTTACAGAAAATTTTGATGTTGCTACATGGCCAAACGGAACATGGTTACAATCACTTCCGTCAACTGCAAGCATAAGATCATGGCCAGGTAGGGGAGATAATAGTTGGAGGCGTGATAACGTTACAGTAGCGAATTCAGGCTGGACTAATACTACAGGTGGTTACACGATTGCAGCACCTGCTTCAGGTGGAACTGCTCGATTTCACACTTTTGCAACCCGATCAGGAATAAGGGGTGTCTTGGATTATTATTTGAATTTTTCACCTACAGGCACAAAAGAATTAGAATTTGATTACATAAACGCTGACGGCACCGATAACCTACAAATTCAAATCTCAACGGATGGTGGTGCTACATTTACAAATGTCGGAACTGCCTATGGCACTGCCGCTGCATGGACAACTCAGACGATCAGCAATTTGTCTACATCAACTTCAACAACTGTAGTTATTAGATTCTTGGCTACCTCAGATTATGGAGCTTCGGATATTGGTATCGATAACGTTCGTTGTTGTGTTTTGCCAACTATCAGCGCTCAGCCCTCAACAACCGCCCAAACGGTTTGTCAAAATGGCGTAACTACAGCAATTTCAGTTACTGCTCCTGGTTCAGGCTTAACTTATCAATGGTACAGCAACACTGCCGCTTCTACAGTTGGGGGAACAGCAATTCCCGGGGCTACAGCTTCAAGTTATACGCCACCAAGTAATTCTCCGGGAACAACTTATTACTTCTGTGTTATTACAAATTCGTGCGGTACAACAGTTACAAGTGCCGTTTCTGGTGGTGTAACCGTGAGTAACGATAACACTGTTGGTATAGCCAGTATTTTTCCCAATGTTTGTGTCAATTCAGCAATGTCAACGATCACGCATTCGACGTTGGGAGCAACTGGTATTGGCACACCATCCGGATTGCCTTCGGGGGTAACTGCTTCGTGGTCAAGTAACACTATATCGATCAATGGAACGCCTACCGCTGCAGGAACTTACAATTATTCCATTCCGCTTACAGGAGGTTGCGGTTCGGTGAATGCTGTTGGTACAATTACAGTGAACCCTCGGCCAGCTCCTGTGATAACATTCTCTCCTTCCTCACTTTGTGCAGGCGGAACTTCCGGTTTAAGTACTACACCAACCAACGGAGCCCAAACGGCAAACAACTATGCATTTTCTACGGGCACCGGCGCTTCGCTTTTGAGCCCAACTTTCGGTTCTACCCTAGTTACCCTTTCAACCGACGATATTGCATCGGCTGTGCAAACTTTGCCTTTCACATTCACATACGAAGGTGTTGGATATACTCAGTTCTCGGTGAATAGCAATGGCTTGTTAAAACTTGGGTCAACGGCCACCACCAATGAATGGACCAATGTGACTACTTCAACCACTAACGTTCCTAAATTAATGGGGATTTGGGATGATTTGAATTCTTCTACTAATGGTGGTGTAGTCTGGGGAATTTGGGGATCTGCCCCGAATCGTATCGCCGTAATTGATTATGATTTATTCAATGCCAGTGGCGGAGGGGCATTTAATATGACTTTCCAAGTTTGGTTATACGAGACATCAAATGAAATACGATTCGTTTATGGTTCTGGAACTTCACCGGCTAGCTTTTCTTGTGGTATTGGTGGTGCAACGGCAACAAATTACATCAGTGTTACTACCAGCTCACACACGAGCAGTACAAGTGTGGTGCAAGATGCGAATGCAACCTGGCCCGGAGCAGGTAGGTATTATTCATTTGTTCCTCCCGCTTTGTATTCCTATGCATGGAGCCCTCCAACTTTTTTAAGTAGCACGGCAGTTCAAAATCCAACAGCTTCTAATGTTACGAGTAGCACTTCTTATACAGTTAGCGTTACATCTTTGGGTTGCACGGGTACTTCGCCCAGCGCAACACTTACGGTTAATCCAACGAATACAGCAGGCGCCGCTTCATTAACACCTACCTTGTGTGTTAATACGGCCTTAACGCCAATCACTCATACCACAACAGGAGCAACTGGGATCGGCACACCAACGGGTTTGCCAACAGGTGTTACAGCGGTATGGGCAAGCAACACGATTACCATTTCAGGAACACCATCAGTAACAGGCACGTTTAGTTACACCATCCCTTTGACAGGCGGATGTGGGACTGTAAATGCTACCGGTACTATAACAGTCACTCCGTCGAATACAGTTGGCGCAGCTTCCTCAACACCAACATTGTGTGTAAGCACGGCATTAACTCCAATCACACATACCACAACAGGAGCAACCGGAATTGGTGTCGCAACAGGTTTACCTTCAGGAGTAACAGCAGCTTGGGCAGGAAACACAATTACCATAAGCGGAACGCCGAGTGCAACAGGCACCTTTAACTACTCAATACCACTTACTGGTGGATGTGGTACGGTAAATGCAACAGGCACAATTACTGTGTCTACAGCTACGACACCCACAATTACCATAGCTGCTTCTCCATCGAACACGATTTGTGCTGGAACCAGTGTCACATTTACTGCTACCGGAGCCAACTTGAATGGTACAACGGTCACAAACTACAATTTTCGTGTAAATGGTTCGTCTGTTCAATCAGGGGCTTCTAATACTTACACAACAAGCACCTTGACAAATGGTCAATTAGTTTCTTGTGTTATTACCACTTCAGCTGGATGCGTCACTACCACCACGGCAACATCTGCGAATATTACAATGACTGTGAATGCAGTACCTGCTGCAGTCGCAGTTTCAGGTGCGGGATCCTTTTGTACAAATACCACCTTAACAGCTACAGGTGGAGCGGGTGGAACCATTTATTGGCAAGGAAATACTTCAGGAGGAACTTCTACAGCAACGCCTTCTTCTTCTCAAGTTGTTTCAACCTCAGGGACGTATTATTTCAGAGCTCGTAGTGCATCCGGTTGTTGGGGACCAGAGGGAAGTGCAGTTGTTACAATATCGTCAATACCTCTTGCACCAGTTTCTGCGGCTGCAACTGCAATCGGATTCGCTGGTTTCACAGCAAACTGGTCTGCATCGGCAGGAGCTACTTCTTATGCTCTGGATGTATCCACTTCTGCTACCTTTGCAACCTTCGTTTCCGGATATCAGGATCTGAACGTTGGTAATGTTACTACATACGCAGTAACCGGACTTTCGCCAACAACTACCTATTATTACCGTGTTAGAGCAGTAAATACATGTGGAACGAGTGCGAATTCAAGCAATCAATCATGCACCACATTAGCAATATCTTATTGTACGCCAACATACGCGTCTGGAGGTAGCACAGATAACATTACAAATGTTTCGTTACTTAATTTAAACGACACCCCACCTGCAAATGTTTCGCCATATTATTTTAACCGAATAAGTGCACAAAATGCTGTTCCGAATCTTGCGGCCGGAGGATCTGAGGTGATTTCAATCACCTTGGGAACAGATGCGAATCAATATTCGCGGGTCTGGATCGACTTTAACCAGAATGGGACATTCGAGACAACAGAATCTTTTTCAAATGGAACCAACGCAGGCTCGGGAGGAATCTCAACTATTACTATTGCAGTGCCGGTAGGAGCACTGAGCGGAAATACGCGTATGCGAGTTCGAGCAGGAGAAGATGCGGCCATTTTAAATACGCAGGCTTGTAATGCGAGCAGTAGTGCCTGGGGTCAAGCCTTAGATTACTCGGTGAATATTTGTTCACCACCATCGGCTGTAACTGTTTCAGGAGCTGGAACATTTTGTGGAAGTACAGTAATTACTGCATCAGGAGGAGCTGGAGGAACGGTTTATTTTCAAGGAACAACTTCCAATGGTAGCTCAACCGCAAACGCAAGCACGACTGCTACTGTTACATCTAGCGGTACTTATTATTTTAGATCCTTATCACCAAGTGGTTGTTGGGGGCCTCAAGGAAGTGTGTCAGTCACGATTGATCCGCAATTAACCCCTTCAGTATCAATTTCCTCAACCAATACTATTTTCTGTGGTGTTGCACCTTCCCCGATTACATATACGGCAGCACCTATTAATGGTGGTTCGGCGCCAACATATGCCTGGTATCTAAACAATACACTTGTTCAGTCAGGTACATCCACCACTTACACGATTAACGTTCCGCAGAATGGGGATCTTGTTTACTGTGTAATTACCTCGAATTTGAGCTGTGTAACCAGTAATACGGGATCTTCTGCAAGTATACTTACGACCTATTTCCCATCCACGCCATCTAATGATGAATGTGTAACGTCCACTAGTCTTACTATTGGAGTCGCCACAAGTGGAAGTACGGGATGTTCTTCTACGTCAGCTGGAATGCCGAGTGTTTGTACAGGTACGGCGGATGATGATGTGTGGTACTCTTTTACAGCATCTGCTACAAGCCATGTTGTGGAGCTTGCACCTATTGGAACATTTGACGGTGTACTACAAATTTTTTCAGGTACCTGTGGAGCACTAACACAAATTGCTTGTAGCGATATAATCAGTGGTACGGAATCAATACTTCTGAGCGCATTGACTTCTGGTCAACCTTATTTTATACGTGTATTTAGCTCTGGTTCAGGTGCCGGTTTTCAAGGTAATTTCACAATTAAGGTTCGTACATTATGCGAGTCATTAAACACGCCAACTGTTTCGAACAATTCACCTGTTTGTGAGGGGGGAAGTGTTCAATTAACAAATAGTGATGCAGCTACTTCATTTTCTGTTATAAACAATTCTTCAATTGCAATCAATGATAATGTTTGGGTTGCACGTTCTCTTCACGTTTCTGGTACAGGTTTTTTAGCTAGTCAATTAAGTACAGCTGTTTTAAACTTGACGCACACTTACACAGGAGATTTGAATATTTATTTAGTTTCTCCAAGTGGTTCAACAATTGAACTGAGTACTGCCAATGGTGGAGGTGGTGACAACTTCATAAATACCACATTTGGTACTACAGGGACATCAATAACACTTGGTGCAGCGCCATTTACGGGAACGTTTACTCCAGAACAACCTTTTTCAAGTTTGACTGGTCCGGCAGATGGTATTTGGGTGTTACGTATATTAGATAATGTTGGTGGTGATTTTGGCACCTTTACAAATTTCACGTTGAACTTTGCTGCTAATCCAACATATTCGTGGACAGGCCCAAATTCTTTTACTTCTACGGCGAATGATCCATCGGTAAATTCAATTGCGTTAGGGGGTGCAGGAAATTATGTTTTCACAACCAATTTCCCAAATGGTTGTTCTACGACAGCATCCACATCC
>JACCEA011844942.1_pt1 | contig 14216 bp, 10 predicted proteins | sample 7449851 | NCBI WGS metagenome assembly JACCEA01 (sample SAMN15323453, study PRJNA562643) | freshwater metagenome | isolation source: river surface water | place: USA:Blue River Watershed | collected 2017-08-18 | reverse complement strand
GTTGCGAGAGCAGTGTTCGTAAATGGTTAAAAGGATTGATGCCCTGGTAGCTGCCATCGGGTTCAGCCACCAAATGACAGTCGGTGATTTGATAACAGACAAAGGGCTCTGCATCCGCAAAACGATAGACACTCACCGATCCACCTCAATCTGGGCGTAACCTTGTAATTTGCACAGTAACAACCAATCCCGCAGCAATTCATTGATTTGGCGTTTTTCATCGGGTTGCAGCATTTCGGTATTTGGGTAGGTATATAAGGCTTTAAAGCGCTTGATATGCTGACAAGCCACCACTTCTGCCAATTTGGCATCATGATAGAGCCGCACCTCAAAATAAGGCTTGAGCCAAGCATGCACACTATCACTTTGATGACTAATGCGGATAAAGGTGGTAAAAGGCGCAACGGCTAACACTTCAATACCATAAGTTTCTAGCGCATTCACTTGAATAAAATACTTGGCATTGGCACTGGTATGCTCTGGCAAAAAAAATCGCAACTGCGCGTAATTGCGTTCGCACAGGCTCAGAAAATCAGGCACATAAGGCCGATATTGCGATTTCATTGCAAAAGACGCCATGCGTTAATGCGCTCCCCACTTGGCTTGGACTTCAGAGTGATGTAAGGCCAACCATTGTAGCGCAATCACTGTGGCTGCGTTGTCGATTAAACCAGCTGCCAGCATCTGTTGCGCCTTTGCCAAAGGCACTTGGTGCACTTTGATATCTTCATGCTCTTCGGCTAAGCCAAAAATTCCAGTCGTTACAGGATGTGTCAGTTCACCTAAGAATAGATGGATACGTTCAGTCGTGCCGCCAGGGCTGCTGAGATAACTGAGTATTGGCCATAATTCGCCTAATTCGAGGCCGGCTTCTTCCATTGCTTCTCGTCGAGCGACCTCTTCATGACTTTCACCTTCGCCAATCATACCGGCCACGGCTTCGAGTAACCAAGGCGTGGCTGAGCTTGGCAAAGCGCCAAGCCGAATTTGCTCAATTAACACGATTTCATCAGTTTTCGCGTTATATGGCAGCACGACCACTGCATGCCCACGCTCGAACATTTCGCGCGTGACCACTTCACTCCAGCCCCCTCTATATAAGCGATGTCTAAATTTATAGGTATTTATCGTGAAAAAACCTTGAAAAACGGTAGACTGGTCGACTATCTCTACATCGTCGACTTGAAAAGTTGGATAATCAACCCCAATGAGTTTGCTCATAATACGACTCACATTCTGTTACACTTGTGCCGACAACTTTTACGCATTCGGTTCGACTTAGTCTACGCTAACACGTTATTATTTGGTCAATTTTGTTTTCCCATGGGATCTGGTCATGAAAAAAACTGTTTTAAGTTCATTAGTGTGTGCGGCACTTGGTTTGTTTAGCCTGCAAGCCAATGCGGAAAACCTGCAAAACATTTATCAATTAGCTCTGAAAAAAGATCCTGCGGTTCTGAAAGCCGCAGCACAACGTGATGCCGCAACTGCAGCAATCGATGTCACCAAGGCAAATTTCCTGCCGACGATTGGCTTCACTTCAACCATCGGCAAGGGTCGTGAAACGCAAGCAGGCTTCACTTCGCCAACGTCAACCTTATACAGCAATCAAATCGCTTTAAAACAAACCATTTTCAATTGGGGCGATTGGAGTCGGTTGTCAACCGCTGAAAAACAAGCATTACAGGGCCAAACCTATTACAACGCCGTATTACAGGGGTTAATTGTCCGCGTATCGCAAGCTTATTTTAACGTATTAAGTGCCAACGACGATTTAACCTTTGTTACTGCAGAAAAACGCGCGGTAGAACGTCAGTTGGAACAAACGCGTGAGCGTTTCCAAGTGGGTTTAACTGCCATCACTGATTTGCATGAAGCCCAAGCCCAGTTTGACGCTGTGGTGGCGCGTGAAATCAGTGCGACCAACTTATTGGAAAACGCCAAAGAAGCGTTACAAGAAATTACTGGCGAATACCACTCAACGTTGGCGCCATTAAATACCGCCAGTTTCAAAGCAACACCACCACAACCGAGCAATGCGGCTGATTGGGTGGTGATCGCTGAAGAAAACAACTTGGATTTGAAATCACGCAAACTGGCAGTTGAAATTGCGCAAAACGATATCGACTTAGCGCAATCTGGCCACTATCCAACAGTTGGACTGACCGCATCCAAAACCTTACGCGATACCAGCAATAGCTTCCAAAATGCTGAAGACTCTGTTGGTGTGACACTCAGTGTGCCTATCTACTCTGGCGGCGCAACCCAAGCTGGTGTTGATGTGCAACGCGCCAATTATGTCGCAACCAGTGAAGATTTAGAGTTAGGCCACCGTTCAGTGCTTCGCCAAATTCGTTCAAGCTACAACAACGTCGGCGCTGCCATTGCAGGGATTAAGGCTTTAGAACAGTCGGTCATTTCAGCTGAAAGCGCATTAAAAGCCACTGAAGCTGGGTTTGAAGTGGGAACTCGGACCATTGTTGACGTGTTAGTGAGCACGCGGAACTTGTTCGACGCTCGTCGCAATTTGACCAAATCACGGTATGACTACATCTTAGCCGTGTTGTCATTAAAACAAGCGGCAGGCACTTTAACAGAGCAAGACCTGAGCTTAGTCAACCAAGCATTAGGCAATTAATAGCTTTTCCTTCGATATTTCAGCGCTTTGTCAGAGCAGATCAACTGCTCTGACCGCGCTTTCGCTGTTCAGATCTGAATTTTCCGTTACAATAGCCCGTTTTTTTGTGTTTGAGGACAGGCTGTGATCGCAAATCCCCCATTTCAATGGAAAATGTTACACCCACGTTATTGGCTGGTCTGGCTAAGTCTGGGGTTGGCTTGGTTGATGAGTTGGCTGCCCTACTCATGGCTGATGGCAATTGGCCGTGGCTTGGGTCGATTATCTTTCAAACTATTGAAATCTCGTAGAAAAATTGCAAAACGCAATCTCGAGTTATGCTTTCCAACCATGGATGATGCAACGCGCGATGAGTTATTGCGTAAAAATGCCGAAGAAACTGGCTGTGCAGCGATCGAAACCATTATTGCTTGGTGGTGGCCCGATTGGCGCTTTAAAAAGTACGCCAGCTTTGTCGGCTACGAACATTTACAGCAAGCAATAGCGAGCGGTAAAGGGGTGTTATTGCTGTCGCCACACATGCTACATCTTGAAGCTTCAGGCCGCATTTTTGGTCTCAATCACCCTTCAGTGGGCTTTTATCGGCCACACAATAATTTGGTGATGGAATACTTTATGGTCCGCGGCAGAAACCGGGGCAATAAATATATGATTGGTAAACGCGATGTCAAAGCGTTAATCCACGCCTTGAATAGCCAAGAGGTTTGCTTCTATCTGCCCGACCAAGATTACGGCCGCAACCGTGCTTTGTTCGTGCCATTTTTTGCCGTCCCTGACACTGCAACCACCACAGGCACATTATTATTTGCCAAAGCGGCAAACTGTGTCGTCGTGCCGATTTATTCTCGGCGCCTGCCGAATCAGCAGGGATATCAAGTGGAAATCTTACCTCCGTTCGATAACTTCCCAAGTGGCGATGATGAAGCCGATGTGATCCGGGTTAATCAGTGGGTGGAACAAGCGGTTTTACAACATCCAGAACAATACATGTGGGTGCATCGACGCTTTAAAACTCGGCCAGATCCTGAAGCGCCCAGTTTGTATTAATGAAGCAATATGAAAAGTCTTGTTAGAGCGGCCAGAATTGGCAGGGCTCTAACAAAACTTCTGCTTGCTTGGAATCAAAGCCAATGCATTAACAATCCAAACAATTAAAATCAACAACTCATAAAACCTTGGCGGAAATTCAGTAGGATTTGGCAACAAAATGATATAAAGTGGAAACAACACCACTGAATCACTCAACCTTCTGACCGAACAAGCCGAGTTCCTGCATGCCATCGATTAAATCTCTCTTCGTGTTTTTTGTGTCCACTTGCGCTTTTTTCTGTGGCGCAAATGAACAAAAACCAGATATCGCAACACTTCTCGCGAAAAATCCAACTTTTGCTGAGGTCAAAATTTCTCCAGATGGCCGCTTTTTGGCGGTGATTGTCTTTGAAGAAGATAAACGCCAATTGCTGTGTTTAGATAGAGCCACGAAAAAACCCGTGGGTGGGGCTCGTCTTTCAGGCAAAGATGAAGTTGGTGAATTCTTTTGGGTGAGCCCAGAACGGATTGTGATGAAAATTAACAGTCGTTCTCCTTGGCAAAAAGAGCCTAATTATTATGGCGAACTGTTTGGCATTAATTGTGATGGCAGCAAACGGAAGATGCTGTTTGGCTATCGTAAAAGCGATACTTCGGGCTCCATGTTAAGTTCTAGCCGTGACGCCTGGGCCGATATTATCCACCTACTCCCCAATGAACCCAACCATATCCTGATCACCTCAACCAATTGGACGAAAGATGGCGGGGCGAAAGCGGATATTTTCAAGTTAGATGTTTATAGCGGTAAATTATCAAGAACTGGCAGAGCCCCGATGGGTTATGCCGATATCATGGCTGATAACAAAGGCGTCCCAAGGGTTGCGGCTGCCATTGATGAAAAAAATACCAGGCATGTATTTTTAGCGTCTGCGCAGGGCGAATGGATTGAAAATGAAGCTTTGAATGCTGTTCGCGAATTTGCGGCCATCCGCATGCTGCCGGATCAATCGGGTTTCTATTTTTCAGGTCGTTTAGAGTCAAATTATACCGGCTTATATCAGTTCAAATTCGCTGATAGCAGCATCAAGAAATTATACAGTTCCGATAAAATTGATATTACCTACCCCATGTTTAGTACCGATGGCGAAAGCATTTATGCCGTGCGGCTTGACGATGCCTTCCCTTCTTATCTGTTATTGAATAAAGATTCGCCGGATACTCAAGTATTCCGCGCTTTAACAGAAAAATTTAACGGTGCGGATGTGGTACTGACCAGCCAAACCTTGGATGGAAAATTACGGATAGTGCGCGTTGAAGCTGACCAGCTGCCTCCGATTTATTTTTTACACGATAACACCACAGGTCAAACCACCCGCTTGCTCGATAGCTTTCCGCACCTGCACGGCGTAGCCATGGTGCAAATGCAACCCATCGAATTTGAAAGTTTTGATAAAACTTTAGTCAGTGGTTATGCCACTTTAGGAGCAACCGGCGAAAATCAACCGCTGGTGGTCTTGCTGCATGGCGGTCCCTATGGCGTTCGTGATTACTGGGGTTATGACTCAGAAGTGCAAATGCTAGCAAAATCAGGCTATAACGTTTTGCAAATTAACTTCCGAGCTTCAGATGGCTTCGGTGCTGCCTTTGCGGATGCTGCTGATTTCCACTGGGGGGATCATGTTCAACAAGATATTATCGCCGGAACGCGCTGGGCTATTAGCCAAGGGGTCGCTAAAGCAGGCAATATCTGCATCATGGGTGGCTCTTTCGGTGCTTATTCGGCGCTGCAGTCGGCCTCTCTTGCCCCCGATCTGTTCAATTGTGCCATCGGTGTGGCTGGCGTTTACGATTTGACGCTGCTGACCAAAGAAGGCGACATTACCCGAACCACCTTTGGTGAGGCTTACCTCGACGGCGTGATTGGCAAAGACCAAAACCAATTAAAGAGTTTTTCTCCGGTTTATCAAGCCGATAAAATTAAAGCCAATGTGCTGCTTATTCATGGTGAAAAAGATGAAAGAGCGCCAATTGAGCATGCGGAGTTGATGCAAGAGGCTTTGGAAAAGGCAGGTCGAACGGTGAAATTATCCGAGTATGACGATGAAGCCCATGGCTTTTATGCAGAAGAAAACCAAATTCGTTATTTTAAAGAGGTCCTGCAATATTTAGAGGCACAATTAAAACGGTAAACAATACACTGTTCCTATCACCAACCTAGCGACCTAGGTTGGTGCCTGTATTTTACAGATTAGTTTTTTTTGGCCTTTCTTTGTCCGCGGCAAATCACAAAATTATTTGGCGTTCTTGCTCACATTGGTTAGTATCAATTCAAAGGCTTACACAGGAATAGTCAACATGTGGTTCTGGATTAAGCACCTCTCTGCTGCGGCTGTATTATTGGGGCTCGCTTTTGTCTTATTGATGAAACCGGAATTGATCGCATTCAAATCCAACGAAGAAGCTGCGCCTGAGAAAGTATCCAAATCTGTTTCTGCACAAAATGCGACCAACTTCTATGAAAAATTACGCTATTCCTTAGATGCAAGCGCAGATCCATCCAAAGAATTTGTTGTTGAATTAAAAGACACCAGTGACGAATTAACGACGACCTTAGCCAGCCGTACCAATACTGTGCCGCCCCTGGAAGGAAACTGGCAAGGCAGTGCCACCAATCGACAATTCACCACTGGCTCTCGCGTTCGCGATCAGATGATTGGTTTTGCCAATGATGAAGGTATTGAACTGATTTGGACCTTGCCACGCGATTACGTGGTTAAGCATTATTTTGAGAGTGGCGACAATTATCTCAAAGCACTGACCGACATTGTCGCCGCCATCTCACCTGATTTTGAAACGCCACTCCTCGCGTATTTTTGTCCGAAGGAGCGCGCCGCCGTGGTTACCGACAAACCCAACCCTTTTCTGCAGGACAATTGTCGGTTATTGAACGGCGAAAAACCTAAACTGCGAGCAATACCCGCTGCCAACTAGCCTGCACGGCATGCTCAGCCTCAGTTAAATCAGGTTGCGCTGAACCATCGGCTGGCTGCAGAGTTTCCCGATGGCTAACCCCCCGCAGTTGCTGATACGCTTGCTGCAAAGCACTCGCCTCTGCTAAGGACATCAATCCACTGGCGGCTGCCGCGTCTAGAATGCGAATATTGTCACTGAAGGTATAAAGGTCAGCAAATTGATTGGCATAAGCCAACACCAGAAACTGACTGATGAACTCAAGATCAACAACCCCACCTGACTTATGTTTCACTTCTTGCGAATGGACGCCATGATGCTCACGCAGTTTTTGCCGCATCTCCACCACTTCTTGACGTAGCGTTGTAATATCTCGTGGTTTTGCCAGAATTTCGGCACGGATCGCTGCAAATCTCTCACTAATTGCCGCATCGCCATAAATCAGTCGTGTCCGCACCAGCGCTTGATGCTCCCAAGTCCACGCCTCTTGCCGCAGATATTCGCCATAGGTTTCAATATGCACGGTTAATAAACCGGCGTTCCCAGATGGTCGAAGTCGAGTATCAATGTCATAGAGCACACCGCTCGCAGTGCGAGTGGTGCATAAATGTAGAATACGCTGCACTAACTTTAAGTAGAACTGACGCGAGTCAATGGCCCGATCGCCACTGGTCGGCGCAAGAGAATCGCATTGATGGACAAAGACCAAATCTAGATCAGAGCCATAGCCCAGCTCTAAACCACCCAATTTACCATAAGCAATGACCGCAAAAGCTTTATCATCGCCCGCTTTCACTCCTGCAGGATAGCCATATTTTTCAACCATTTGCTGCCAAGCTAAATCCACCACTTTGGCCATGATGGCCTCGGCTAGCCAAGTTAAATGATCGCTCACCTTCATCAGCGGGAGAATACCCGTAATATCGGCAGCAGCAATTCTCAGTTGCTGCGCTTGTTTATATTGGCGCAGCGTTTCCATTAACAGTTCTAAATCATCCTCGGGCACCCGCAGCAATTGCTGGCGCAAACGGTCTTGATAATCCGCTACGGTTGCGACTTGGTAAAGCTGCTCAGGGTCAATTAACTCATCCAATAACATCGGATAACGCGCTAAATGTTCCGCTAACCACCCGCTGCGGCCACAAAGCTTGACCAACTGCAGCAACGCTTTTGGATTCTCAAACAACAATTCCAGATAAGCGGTCCGACTAACAATTTGCCGAAACACGCCAAATACACGGCTCACCACCAGGCTGTTCGCTTGCTCTTTTGCCACTAAATGTAAAAGAGATGGCAGCAACTTAGCCAACAACTCGCGGCCGCGGGGACCGACACTGCGCTTTTGGCAATCCTGCCGAAATTGTTGCACCTGCGCGACCAAGCTTTCGGCTTCATCCGTGGCAAGCCATTCGAGATGCTCAGCCAGTTCGGCGGGGCTTAATTCGCTATCCCACAGTAGGCGCCCCAGCAATAATTCTTCCGCTTCGGGTGCTTCCTCTTGCGCAATAACCTGCAAAAACTGCGCATGAATACGCTGCATCGCTCGCTGGATTTGTTGCTCTAGATTTGCCCAATCCCCTGCATTCATCGCGATGACTAAGCGCTCACGGGTCAGTGCATCGCTCGGTAATGTTTGGGTTTGTTGATCATCGATGCCTTGCAGCCACTGCTCAACTTGACGCAGCAGTAAATAATCTTGCTGCAGAGCGGTCGCAGCTTGTGCATCTAAAATGCCCTCAGCAACTAAGGCTGCCAATGCCTTAAAAATCGATGGTTGTTGTAAAGCAGGGATGCGACCACCGCGGATCAGCTGTAATGTTTGGACAATGAATTCAACTTCACGGATCCCGCCAGCACCGAGTTTGATGTTATCCACGCGATTGCGCCGCCGATTCTCTTGCTCAATCAGTTGTTTCATCCGCCGCAAAGATTCAATCGCCGAATAGTCGATGTAACGACGGTACACAAAAGGCTTCAGCATCGACTGCAATTCGCTGGCAAAAGGTTCTACCGGATTGAGGATCCGTGCTTTTAGCATCGCATACCGCTCCCAGTCGCGCCCTTGCTCTTGGTAATAATCCTCAAAGGCAGCAAAACTGAGCACCAAAGGCCCGCTGTCGCCAAAAGGCCGCAACCGCATATCCACGCGATACACAAAGCCATCGCCAGTCACTTGATGCAATAAAGCAATAATTTTTTGGCCGAGTTTGGTGTAGAACTGCTGGTTTTCACAGCTGCGTCGACCACCGCTCGTCATGCCGTTTTGCGGATAGATGAAAATTAAGTCGATGTCGGAGGAAAAGTTCAGCTCACCGCCGCCCAATTTGCCCATGCCCAAAATCAACATTGGCAACACCTGCCCTTGCTCATCTTTCGGTTCGCCCCACTGCGTCGCGAGTTCACGCCAAGCAAATTGATAAGCACATTGAATGAGTGCGTCGGCCAATTGCGAAACCCGAGCCAGAGCTATTTCGACAGGTTGGGCGCGCAACACGTCATCCGCCAGCACCCGACAAAGTCCGGCATTGCGATACTGGCGCAGCAACGTCATGGCTTGTGCTTCAGTGGCATTCGTTAAATCTGGCACTAAGGCTTGGGAGTATTCGCCTGACAAATATTCCGGCAACAAATGCGGTTGCTTGGCCACAGTGCGGCACAATAAAGCACTGACAGCAAAGAGTTTTTGCACATTTTCCAGCTGCGCTGTAGCAAGAGGCGACACGCCTGCCAGGGCCTGATTGCCCATTTGCACCGTTAACCAATGTTGCAGCTCAACACTATAGTGAGCCGCTGTCGGCTGAAGTTGTCCATCCGCAGAATTTGTCATTATTTACTCCTGCACCAACCATTGCGTGAAATCTAATAACCACAGCTGACAAGCGCGATGGTTGCCAAGGTCTAACTGATGCGCTTGCGCGAGCAAGTCCACAGGCAAAGCATGCGGCTCCAGTGCCTGCACAAAGCGCTGCCATAAGGCAATCAGTGCTTGAGACTGAGCCAACGAAGGCGCTTGCTGTTGCAGAAATAGATTTTGCGACACAGCGCGCAGCCACTGGCCAAGCGTGGCACTGTTCTCAGGTTCAAGCCATTGCAGAGGCTGCTGCTGAGCTAAACGATAACCACGCTCAGCTTTGGATTGAAATCCGACACTTAAATCAAACTGTGCTAACAGTGCACGCGCCAGCGCAAATAAACAGGCTGGTTCTCCAGCGACCAATTCCAATTCAATTTCACAAATTGCAGAGCTTGCGCCGCCAGCCATCACGGCACCGCTGTCGAGCACAGCCTCGACTTGCGAGCCGTCAGGCAGCATCAGTTGATAAGCCTGTCGAATAAAATCGGTGCGAAACATCTCTTGCAGTTGTGCTTGCAGCACTTCGACCTGCGTGTCTGCAGGCCAAATTTCAGCCGGGAAATTGGCCAACACTGGCCATACCGAATCACATGGGACATTATATTCTGGCCGAATATGCGCAGCACCTTGCTGCTGTCCAGCCAATTTAATAGTTTGCTCGTACCGACCCGCCTTGAGGCGTGTTCGCAACCCACAATCATGACGGCGAAACCATTGATCTGGTGTTTCAAAATAGGCATTAAGGAGAGATTTCGGCGCTTCTATTATTGGCGCCACCGCCAACAGCGGTTGCCAGCAGGCCACCAGATCTTCATGACTTGGCCGACTTTCGGCATCATTGATGGTTAATTTTAATTCGACTTCCAACGCCATGCGGGGTTCCTGCCACCAGTTTTACTTCGACTTCAGCGCAACATAGGCCATCTGCTGATTCCCAGCAAGTGTTTTTGCTTGTCAAGCGGTTAACAACTCCCTATGATCAAGCGAGTCCCTCGCGCCTTAAGTTTTTGTGGAAGAATTATGTCGATGTTGAATCGTCCAACGATGTTGGTTGTTGCGCTTTTTAGCGCTGTAAGTGTTGCGCAAACTGCGCCTGTCACCCAACCTACGACTACCGCGGTCACCAATTCGACCGAAACAGCGGCAGTCAAAACCAACAAAAGCGCAGAAAAACCTGCGTTTATTATTGATGCGCTGAGCACGCCGTTACGCTCAGGCCCAGGTAATGAATACCGCACCATTTCAACGGTCAGAGCAGGCGAAACTGTCACCTTCATCGGCGATAATCCTAGCAATGGGTTTATCAAAATTCGTGATATTTCAGGCAATGAAGGCTGGTTGAGTGGTGAATACATTACTTATGAAGCCAGCCCGAAAGCCAACCTAGAAGCCATGAAGCAGCAGCTGGGTCAACAAGAAATGATGGCCGCACAATTTGAGCAAGAACGCCAAGCGTTGCAACAAGCTGTCACCACTGCTGAAGCTGAGCGTGACGCCGCGAAAAAAGAAGCAGAACTGGCCAAACAAACGGCTGCCCAACTCACCGCGCGTTTAGCGGAAGAAAATCCTGAATTGTTGCAAAACAAAATGGTGATTGGCGGGGGGATTTTAGCTGCAGGCTTATTCTTAGGTTTAATTCTGCCAATCATTACACCACGCCGTCGTCGCAACGATCGCTGGATGTAATCGTTAAAAAGTCTTTGTTGCAGTCGCGGTGACTTGCACCGCGACACTGCGTTTGAACTCAGGCCCATGCTGATACGGCTACTGAAACTCAAACTGAAACAACCGCGCAAGCATGAATCTCGCCCACAGCTAATCAGCATTGTTCATCAGTTTTAACTGGTCATCAGCCTTAATTGCAGGCAGCGCTTTTTTAGCCCGCTCCGATGGGCAAACCAGAATCTTGTTTCACTTTTTCAATCACGACATAAGTGTGGGTTTGCAAAACCCCGGGTAAATCGACGATTCGCCCCAGCACTGCCCGATACGCTTCCATACTGGATAAACGCAGTTTCAGCAGATAATCAAAGCCGCCAGCCACCATGTGACATTCTGCCACTTCATCAATTTGCACAACGGCATCCCGAAATTGATCAAACACAGCGCCAGTAGTTCTATCGAGAGTGACTTGAATAAATGCCGCGGTACCAAGACCTAATTTTGAGGCGTTTAACTTAGCGCCATACCCTTCGATAAAGCCATCTTGTTCGAGTTTTCGCACACGGTCGATACAAGGACTCGGGCTCAAATTCACCCGTTTCGCCAATTCTACATTAGAAATCCGACCATCTTTTTGCAGAGTGTCTAGAATTGTTCGGTCTATTCTATCTAACGCACGCGGTTTAGTTGATTCTGTCATTGCCAAATTTTCTATGGTTATGTTGCATGAATACCAAATAATATAGGGTTATCGAGCAAAAATAACCACCAAATACTGGCGTGATTTCACTAAAATGCAGCATTTATTTTCATTCAACTGGGAATCTACCATGCTATTTCACGGCGACCTGACGACGACGGATCCGATCCGCCAAACTATCCGCAAATTTTATCGTGCAGATGAAACCGAAGTTTTAGAGTATCTGCTGCCTATCGCTGATATTGGCGTGCAAGCCAGGTCGCGTGCTTGGGAGAAAGCCCGTCAGTTAGTCGTAAATATTCGCAAAGCACAGGTCGGTAAAGGCGGTGTTGACGCACTGTTGAATGAATTCTCACTGTCAACCGAAGAAGGCTTGGTGCTGATGTGCTTAGCCGAAGCGTTACTGCGGGTGCCTGATAAAAACACCGCCGATCGGCTTATCCGTGACAAACTGTCGCAAGGCGATTGGAGCTCGCACTTAGGCAATAGCGAATCCTTATTCGTCAATGCTTCGGCCTGGGGTTTATTGTTCACCGGTAAATTAGTCAACTACAGTGATGATGAGAAAAAACATCAATTTGGTTTATTAAAACGAACATGCGGCCGCTTGGGTGAACCTGTGATCCGCCAAGCCGTGCGCTATGCCATGCAAATTATGGGTACCCAGTTTGTCATGGGAACCACTATTGATAAAGCCGTTGAGCGCGCCGTCGAATTGGAATCTAAAGGCTTCACTTATTCCTATGACATGCTGGGTGAAGGCGCGCGGACGATGGAAGATGCGGACCGCTATTTCCAAAGTTACATGATGGCCATCAAAGTGATCGGCGAAGCGGCAAAAAATCGGGGCCCCATTAAGAGCCCCGGTATTTCGGTCAAACTGTCAGCAATCCATCCACGTTACCGCTTCTCACATCGCGATCGCGTGATGAACGAATTGGTCCCACGCTTAAAAACCCTCGCGTTAGCGGCCAAGAGTTACAACATTAGCTTCACCGTGGATGCGGAAGAAGCTGACCGTTTAGAATTATCCATGGATGTCATCGAAGCGGTATTCGCCGATGCCGATTTAGCCGGTTGGGAAGGCTTCGGTCTGGCCATTCAAGCCTACTCCAAACGTTGCATTCACTTAATTGAATGGTTACGGGCACTGACCGTTCGAGTGGGCCGTAAGTTAATGGTGCGTTTAGTCAAAGGCGCTTATTGGGATAGCGAAGTTAAAATCAGCCAAATTGAAGGCCACGACGACTTCCCAGTATTTAGTCGCAAACCATCAACTGACGTCTCTTACCAAGCTTGTGCCAAAAAACTACTGGCTTATCGCGACAGCATTTACCCAATGTTTGCCACGCATAACGCCTACACGGTTGCCACTATCTTAGAAATGGCGCCAGATCGCACAGGCTATGAATTCCAGCGTTTACACGGCATGGGCGATGCACTCTATGATCAAGTCGTTGCAGAAGACAAAGTGCCATGTCGTATCTATGCACCAGTGGGTGAACATTCAGATTTATTGGCGTATTTGGTTCGTCGCTTATTAGAAAACGGCGCCAATAGCTCATTCGTGAATAACATCGTCGATGAAAATATTCCGGTTGAGTCGCTGCTGAAAGATCCGGTTGAAACTGTGCGCAGTTGGACCCAAAAGCGCAACACGCAAATCCCACGTTCTGCCAATTTATATGGCTCTGAGCGTAAAAACTCAAAAGGGATTGATTTAACTGAAATTGATGCCATCACACCGGTGCGTGCCGCCATGAAAGCCTGGGTTGAGCAAAGTGCGGCGCTAGCGCCAGTCGCTGATGCCAAAGTGGTGAGAAATCCAGCCAATCACCAGCAAGTAATTGGCTACACAGTGCATCACACTCCAGAGCAAATGCTCGCAAGCATTGACCGCGCAGAAGCGGCCTTCCCTGCTTGGAGTAGCACGCCAGTGGCAGCGCGTGCAGCCTCATTACGCGCCTTAGCAGATGCTTTAGAAGCAAATCGTGACGAATTACTGGCGATTTGCGTGAAAGAGGCCGGTAAAACAGTGCCAGACAGCGTCGCAGAAGTGCGGGAAGCTGTCGATTTTTGTCGCTACTACGCCGCTCGTGCCGAAGCCATGTTTAGCCATGATGCTCCAGAGAGCCGTGGCGTTGTGCTCTGTATCAGCCCATGGAACTTCCCATTAGCGATTTTCTTAGGCCAAGTGACAGCCGCTGTTGCAGCAGGGAATACAGTCATTGCCAAACCTGCAGAGCAAACCAGCCTGATTGCCATTCGTGCGATTGAACTTTGGCGTGCGGCAGGCTTACCTGCGGGCGTGGTGGAACTTGCTATTGCGCCAGGTCGAGTCATTGGTGAGCACGTGGTCCCTG
>JACCEA010057083.1_pt1 | contig 14216 bp, 5 predicted proteins | sample 7449851 | NCBI WGS metagenome assembly JACCEA01 (sample SAMN15323453, study PRJNA562643) | freshwater metagenome | isolation source: river surface water | place: USA:Blue River Watershed | collected 2017-08-18 | reverse complement strand
CTTTTGTTGATCAAAAACTCCACGTGATGCTGTTCAATTATGGACAGGTTCACCATCACAACGTCGACGCGCATATTTAAAATACGGGGTGCTACGCAGTTTAATCAACCATTACCTGATTGGTGTAATGGTACATGGAACAACATGAATGAGAAAGAAATTTAATAAGAAGTTCAGAACAATATTAAGTATTTAGCTTGGTAGTAAAGTGGACGATTATACAAGACAAATTATGTTGACAAATTGTGTGAACAACAACTACTATGTGGGAAGACAGAGTCCAGAATGGAATTGCAAGGGGAAATATTTTTTCAGTTTCTATGGCATAGAAGTACTTTTTTTGATGCTATGATGTTAACTGTTTTGTTATAATTTTGTGTTTTGAATGATAAAAATTCCCGCAATTAATTTGTCGATTCTTGGTTTATCAAATGATCAACCGTTGTAGAATTGCATGTTTCTTAGTGCTAATTGAAACAAGTTCTACCTTGAAGCACTTATTACTCGATATCTTGAACATGATATTGTATTTATTCCAACCATATTATCATAACATAATTATCAATGAGTTCATTTAATTTCCGGACGATTTCAACAGTACAACTAGCATATTATTGTACATCAATACTCTTGTCAAACCTCGTCTAGTCAAATCAACCAGCCATATTACTTTTTCTGTTTGTAACCAACTAAACAATGAGAAGTATTATTATTTTTTTGACATTGAGTAGAATAAATCAATTGTGTGGTTGTGAATTTTTTGTCGCGTGCTGGAGTTGCTGCGCTGCGCTGTGCGTGGGCTCTTCTGTGGCCGCGGCGGCGTTCTCAGAATTGGAATTCTTGCTCTGTGACAAAAGGACAGCCACATATTTTAATATCACGAGGCCCAAGTGAATCCGCTTTTAAGAATTACCTAAAAATAAATGCCCTGCCTCCCATTATTCTGCGTTCTATTGGCAGTGCTTTGCAGTGTTGCCGATTCGCTGACCGTTATTCCCAAAACTGTCATTAAAGTGACGGCAAAACCAGGAGCAGCTTTTGCGATCAGTTGGACTGTAGATCTTCCAGATTTTAACGGTAAAGGTTCTGATTTGGTTGCTCGTTATCTGAGAGATGCAGATCTTCCAGCCAGTAATGCTCTAAACCCTGAATCGTTGCCACCAATTGGAGCTGATCTAGTTTTTGTGAAGAAAAACGGCATATCTTACACATTTTCGAAATCCTTTTTGGCTTATCAATATGAAGCATTGTTTCAACCAGTCTTCGGTATCGCCTATAAATCAAGTGCCCTATCAGCGATTGAAGGCGGAGTTACAACGGTGGGGAAAATTGATATCACTTGTTCGGATGGTGTGTACTGTAATGGAATCGAACGCTATGTTCGCAACAAATGTGTTGCTGCTACAGCTATGCCTTGTGTCACCTACAATAAAGATGGAACGATAGATATGTGCTCGAGCTATACATGTTTGGAAGATACCAAAATGTGTGCGAGTTCTCCTTTGGGTGGATTGAAGGTATATGGGGGTCAATGTGAAACTTGCAAAGCAGATATTTGTATTCCTGATTGTACCAAAGCAACTTGTGGCGATGATGGATGTGGTGGCACTTGTGGAACATGCGGCATCGATGCTACATCAGGGACACAAACGTATTGTGTTTCTGGAGTTTGTTCCGTGATAACTCAAGAAGGCTCCTGTGCGAATCCAAAACCACTGTTTGGAACAACTTCCATCGTTCCAGCATCAGGTACAGGTGGAACTATGCGTATTACTGGAGATAGCAGTAAAGGTGTTGATATGATTCGCCCGGTTTGTCAAACCGGAAATATGAAGGAATGGGTGTATAAGTTTACTATTCCCGCTGAAGCAGTGGACGGGATGGGATTTGAGATCCGTGCAACCGGTAATGATGGTACTGAAATTGGTGATATTCAATTTGACTCAATTCTTGCTATTCATAATGCCGATTGCACTCCTTATGTGGGAACGGCTGTTGACCACGTTTGTAATGATGATGCAAATCCTCCTGGTAAATATGGTTCTCGTGTTGATGGTCGATTACCACCTGGTGACTATACTTTAATAGTTACTGCTTATGATGATACCGGTATTGGTCCTTTCTTATTGCTTGTCAAGTTTGTTCCAGGTTGTAATCCTAAATGTGATACAAAGCAATGTGGTAGCGATGATTGTGGGGGAAGTTGCGGCAATTGTCAAGGTAATCTGCTATGTTCCGCGGAACAATTATGTGTTGCACCCGTGGCGGGCTACTGTGTTCCTGACTGCAAACAAAAGGAATGTGGTCCCGATGGATGTGGAGGCACCTGTGGCACATGCAAACACAATAAGGTTTGTGATGACCGTGAGAACACTTGCGTTCCAGTCAAGGCATGCAACAGTCACTTTCCTAACTGTCCAAATAATCGTCAAGGCTTAGGCCCAAAGGATTCTTACTGTGGTGCTGATTGTGCTTGGCATCGTATGGACGAGCTTTTACCTGACTTAACACCAAGTTCACAAATTGATGTACTTCCAACGGTTCGATTCAAGTGGGTTACATTTTCTAGTCAATCTTGTGCTTTAGTCGAAGGATGTGTTCGTGGAGAAGGCAGACGTCTTTTAATGACTTTTGATACTCGTGTTCACAATATTGGTACCACTGATTTTATTGGATTGGATATCAGTCGCAATCCTGATTTATTTGTATGGGCAACTTGTCATCAACACTATCACTTTCAAAAGTTCGCAAGATTTGCCTTGTACAACTATGAAGCGACTAATTTAGTCCTTCCAGGAGGTAAGCTCTCGTATTGCATGCGCGATGATGCTCAGTATTCCTATGGTAACAATGTACCATGTACGAGAAGAAACTCGTGCTCATCACAAGGAATTCCTCGTGGTCGTTCTGACATTTACGACAATACTTTAGATTGTCAATGGTTGGATATTACGGAGTTATATGAGCAGAATAAATTAAACTGCTGGTATTCATACGAGATATGTACAAACATCGGGCGCACCATCTTTGAAATGACCTTTGATAATAATTGTCGTTCCTTTCCTATGTATATTGCTTCCATTCCTGACGACGGAAATATTTATACGTTAGATGATGTGATGAATCGTGATAATGCGAAGAGTTTTCAATCTTCTGCAAATCATTGCAAGCTCTAAATCTTTTGTATTGGTGGATTTTTATGGTCTATCCATCACCAGAAATGATTTGTATTGCATTTGATAATTTTCGTCACTAATACACTTTTTTTGATTTTACGTTAATAGAGATTCACTTTTTTTTACTTCTACAAGATTGACCAATATAAGTCTTAATAACTCAGTTGAGCCAGTAGAATATTCCCTTTATTGTATGGTACTCTAATTACAAATCAGTATGTAGGAAGAATTAAACTTTATCGCAATGTAGAATTACCAACATGTTTTCAATTAAGAAATAAAATAATTAATTACTTAGAGGGATATTATATAGTAATGGTTACATGTCCAATAACGTTTCAGGTTCCTACCATGCCCCGGGGCGAAGAAGCCGTTTTACACCCACGTCACTCCTTCCCAACAAAAAAATGTTTTTTATTTTTGTCTAGGAAAGAATTTTGGAGAAGAATCTTTGCCTCGTCAATCCCATTGTCGAGACCACAACACAATCACAATTTAATTCATAAATCAAACCCAAATCTTCTGGAACGTTCTTGTATTTCTTGTTGTATTTTTTAACATTTTTATTTTTCTTGTCTATTTTCCTTTTTGTATTATTAAATCATGTCAGCCTTTGCTTTGAATGAACTTTTTGCTAATGTTATTGGACAAGATGGTCAAGTTGTTGATCCTTCTATTTTTGCTAATAAGATGATTGGATTATATTTTTCTGCACATTGGTGTGGACCATGTCGTAATTTTACCCCACGTTTAGCTGAGAGATACAACAAGTTGGTTGAAGAAGGTGAACAAATTGAGATTATCTTCGTTTCCGCTGATGAGGATGAAGAGCAAGGTATGGATTATTTCAAATCAATGCCATGGAAGATGTTGAAGTTTGAGAATCGCGACATGGAATCTCGGTTGAGTTCTACTTATCAAGTTCGTGGTATTCCAACTTTGGTCCTGCTCGATACCGATGGTACTTTGATCACTAATGAAGGTAGAGAAGCTTTGATGGAAACCACACCATCGAAGGTAAAGAACTTTGCTGCGGAGAAAGCTGAAAAGGAAAGACTTCGTGTCTTGGAGATTGCTGAATTGAAAGCTAATTTTAATGTTGCCAAGTTCTTCGCTTCCAAGAAAGTTGTCGATAAAGATGGCAATGCTATTGATGCTGCTTCTTTACAAGATAAGATTGTTGGTTTGTACTTCAGTGCTCATTGGTGCCCACCATGCCGTGGATTCACTCCTGTCTTAGCTGAGAAGTATAAGGCATTGGTTAGCGAGAGTAATCAATTTGAGATAATCTTCATCTCTTCTGATAGAGATGCAAACAGTGCTCAGTCCTATTTCTCTGAAATGCCATGGAAGATGTTAGAATTTGGTGATCGCAGTACCAAATCGACTTTGAGTGAACTCTTTGACATCAGTGGCATCCCAACACTTGTATTGGTATATCCTGATGGTACTTTCACCGACGAAGGTAGAGATGCCGTTGTCAAATGTGCCACAGTCGATAAATTGAAGACCTTCATTGCTGATCGAAAAGCAGAGGAAGAAAGACTTGCTGCTGAGATTGCAGGATATCCTGAAATCATTTCTGTCACAAATCATGAACATCCATTAAAGAAATTGCCAACGATTTATCGTGGACAATATGGTTGTGATGGTTGTGGTGGTGGTGGAGCAGGTTGGGTATATCATTGTGATGAATGCGGTTTTGATCTTCATCCAAAATGTGCCATGGATCATAAGAAGGAAGAGTAAACAATTACAAAGTCTTTTATTTGATATTTAATAAATGTCATTCCAATGAATGAATGTTGTCAGTATTCATGTAGATTTAATAAAATATGTATAATCCATCTGTTGCTAATCATTAACTTGCAGTAAATAATAAAGAACAAATTCCTTTCACTCGTATCCATATTCTATATCATCTGTTGACTCGCCTGCACCGACTACATAGTTGATTCAATAGATATTATATTGGCAAGCATAAACCCAACTTGATGTCTTAATCTGTTTGTTACTGTTATGGATACCAAAGTGTCCAGATTACAAGCAGTACTAACAGCTGTCAGTTTTCAAACGGGACACCAAATACCTAGTTGCTTGATCAGAATAAATAATGCCAGCATCAGAAGTTTGGCCAAAATAAGTAATTCGTTGTCAAATATTAATAATCTTTAAGACAATAAGTTGTAACAATACAACTTCATCATAAAACATAACTACACTGAAAACTAATCATCATAACATAATAGTAAGAAGTACATAAACTACTCTTTGGAATATTCAAAACAAATTTTTCATCATAGAAAAAAAACTGTTTATAACAAACAACTGTGTATGACTTATTCCAACAACTATCATTGTCATTACTCATCATCGTCATCATTCTCTTCGTACTCTTCATCATCCTCCTCATCGCCCTCTTCATCCTCCTCTTCATCTTCACCGTCTTCCTCTTCTTCCTCGTGATCTTGTTCTAAATATTCACGCAAAGCATCCCCACTATCAAATACTTCATTTAAAACATACACTTTCTTTAACTTTGGTAACCCTGCAATCGCTTTCAATTGATCACTATCAAAACCATCATCATTCATATCATCAATATTCAATACTTCCAAATCAAGCAATTTACTTAAACATGAGATATCAGAAATATTTGAACAGTTACTCAAATCGAGTGATTTCAAATTAGTGAATTTCCCTAATTCACTGATATCAGAGATTGTCAATTTATGAAGATCTAAATCAATCAATCCATGGACATTCACAACATCAGCTAATCCATTAATATCTTCAATATTAGTACCACTTAAATTCAATGATGTCAATTTTGTCATTTTGGAACAATTGGGGAACCCATATGTGGGAACATGAGAGAGATTCAGTGACGTCAATTCTGCCAATTCACTGATTTCATTCATTAATTCATCATAATCATTCAAACCACAAACACCCGCAACATTCAATGTGGTGAGAGATTTCAAATTTGATAGACCAGTGATATTTTCAATACTACCACAATCAACGAGTGTCAATTTGCGCAAATCAGTGAGATTTGTCGTGATAACTGAAAGGTCAGTCAATGCACGATTATCTGAAATATCTAACGATACAAGAGATCGTTGATTTGCAAGAGGTTCAAAGACAGATACGGTGGTTGGTAAGAGAAGCTCTTCTAACTGTGATTTGAATGCTGATAAAGCAGTGATATCAGTGATTTCAGTGCTTTGAAGGTTTAATTTCTTCAAATGAACCAAATCCTTCAATGCAGAAATATCAACAATTTTATCATTGTTAGAAAGATCCAATGATCTCAAATTGGTTAAAGCACTGATAGCAGCAATATCATCCGACGATTTCTTGCTTGCGCTGTATTTAAAACGAAATGTTAAAGAGACAATCGTTGGAACAATTGGTGTCTTAATTAGCTTTTGAAGCATCGCTTGGGTACCATCTGCAAATGAAATATCAATCTCTTTGATATTATCCTTTTTTACACACGCATTTACACGATTTTGATAATCGGTATCTGAAAGATAAAGGGCAGCATCTTCTTCTTCTAAGGTCAGAGCATTAACCGTCGAACCCGTAGTGGAGCAAACGCGGGTTTGAACGGCTGGAAGTTCTTTTTCTACTGGACGAGAACGCTTACCTGGCATTCGATCAAACAGCAATCAAGTTAAAAAAATAAAATAATAAAATAAGAATGGATAATCTTTGTGTGGTCCGCGTGTCTCAGCCATTCCTATTTTCCCAGATTCGTCCTTCTAGGAATTTAGGGGTTATTTCGAAATTCATACTTTTTTTTGCTAACTCCAATTTTGGAGCAATTTTTGCTGTGTACTTCGACCCTTAGTCACTCTTAATTAGCAGAGATGGTACAATTAATCAAATGATTCAATAATTAAAACAGTTAAATTATGATAGACAATTATACACTATACTACAAAGTACATCAACCGTTACAAATAAAACCAATTTTTCATACAAAAGTACATCCAAAAAAAGCAATAACAAATATTCTGAATAATCATCTACTCTTCTACAACTTTCATCACAGTATCACGAATTTCACAATCAATAGCTATCGGTAAATTACTAGGAATATATTCACCATCCATAATAGGGGCAGCAACCGAAGCAATTTCAATCCCTGGTTCACCATCCATGGTAGGCAAATGCCATAGACCATGATAATAATGAAAATGTCCTGAAACATGCATAAGTTGAGGTTTCACAATCGCTTGTAATTCATGACATAAACTATGAGTAACAAGGATATCAATGGGACCCACCTCTTTCATAAACTGTTCTGCTTTCAGCTCTGCCTTATTCCCAAATGCATCAGATTGAAAGGCACGATTACCCGACGCACCTTGTGAACATGGTGAACCCCATATTGTCAATCCAAACGAAGTCTTGATACCACTATTACAAAGGTACGTACAATCGGTAAATATATCCTTTAATCCAATATCCTTACCATTCGAAGATGCATAGGCCAATGCAGCAAGATCTTCAATTGGTTGATCGTGATTCCCTGCAATAACTATTTTATAGGTGGCGGATTGTTCTTTCATCCAATCATTGAAATCTTGTAATTTTCGTTTACCTTCTTCCAATGACAAACAACATCGTCCACGTAAAAATAAATCACCAGCATGGATTAATATATCACATGGTGGTAATATTCCTAACGCGCGATGACTCTCATGTGTGTCACTGATTACGATCACACGTAACGATCGTACCGTTGTCATGAATGGTGGATGTACCATTCCACCGAGAGAAGATGGCAATGTGTGCATGTGTACATCAGAAGTTACAGATGAAGGTGAAAGAAGTAGCGAATCGTTTGAACTAGAAGGAGATAATGACAGTTGAAGATATCTGTCATCATCAGTGAATTGTTGATACGAAATTGGCTCATTGTGAATAAATAACTCATACTCTGACTCAGTAGGAATGATGCGATGATTATGTGTGATCTTTGTACATACCGTGACCGTCTTTGCAATATTAGAACTTTTGGATGACATGGTACATACAGGTGGAATAGTACCACCATTGACGTACATGTGATGAGTCTTCATGTCAGGATCATCATCACTATCACCGGCATCACTACCTACTGCTCTTCCCTCTTCATCACTGCTACTACTGCATGGTGTATCCCCACCACTCTCTATACAAGGAGATTGGCCTTCCTTGATAGAATAACTCTCACGAAACTGACGATTGAAAATTAATGAAAACGCTTTGATCATTTCTCTCTATATGTATCTCTCTTTCAGGATAAAAAAAGAGGAAGTAAAAAATAGAAAAGGAAACAAGTAAGTGAGCAAGTAAAGGTCCAAAGGGTATGGGACCTAAACTCTCTAGAACACGTTGAGATGAATTAATTATGACTATATCCTTGCTCCCACAGAAATGTTGGGAATAATATCATCAGTATGCTCGGCAAAAATGCTGGAGCGCGTCGTTTGTCCATGCTTTGTGCGTCGTCTGCAGGGGAATGCTAGGAAAAACAAGACGTAATAACAATAATATACTTTTCAAGTTCGTAAAATCTCTAGAATCTGTAATAATATTCGGATGTTGTGCATAGCAAAGCACAACACTGTTCATATGGTAGTTTTCATTAATTTAATTATTTTCTTTATTTTTTGTTACTAACTAATTCGGACAACTACAATCCTAACACGGACAAGCACATTGTTTTATTCTTTCTGTTCAAAGACAAAACAACATGATATTATTGCTGGCGTTATGGGAGAGATAGCACCTGATTTGAAGAGAATAACTCTTATTATCTCTCCAAATGGCCATTCGCGAAGTTGTTTTTAACGTTCCAAATGGTCAAACTAACGAGAGCCTGATCAAATAGTCATGAAAGACAACTTACACAACGTATAATTACAATATAAAAAGCAAACAAATTATGATAATATGGCTATATACTACTCGGAACACTTTTACATCATTAACAAGGGCTAATACTTTATACAAGTACATTCAAAGGTACTAGTATATATTCACATACATCATCCCTCGTCTTCTGTTCACAATCATGCTGTACCTTAACACTAAATACTGTCTGTGAGAGTTGAATACAGGGGGATATTACTACTACTCTTTCCATTTTTATGAATTTTATTATTAAGTTACAATAAATATATCATACTTCAAGAAGTGTGGCATCAAGAAGTCGATATATTCATCATATTACACTTCATACATAGAACAAATCAGCACATTATACTATAAGTATAATGTGAGAGGGAGCAATCAAACAACACCAAATACACACATTTAATGACACACATGGACGATAATAAAAGAGTGTAATGGAATACATAGAATCAGTGTAATGAACTTTCCCTTTGAGGGAATCAATGGCAATCGATGTGTATTGGAATAGTTATGGTTAGGGGGGAATCATAAGAACAATGGAGAGTCTGTGGAGACAAAGTGTTAGTCTCTGATCGGTCGGGACATGTAAACCAATCAATGCATTGAGGGAACAGTTTGGCAGCATGGTTCTAAGGGGACACGTATACTATTGAGGTAGTCAAGGATTTAGAGGTTGAGCTGTGATGAGCACTATGATATGGAGAGAGCAACAATTTCAATGGAATCAATGCATACAATGACACGGAAGAGAAAAGACGTTTAACTGTTGTTATTGTCACATAAATATTCACATAGTATATTATGAGAGTAGGACATGATATGCAGTGACAAGAGAGTATGCAATCATGTGTATTGAACATGATACATTGACTCAGTCAGACCTAAAAGAAACACAGTATATAAAAAGAATAACTAATCTGTTGTATAATCAATCGAATCAGTGACAACGAGTACTGTTAAGAGCGTAGCAGACAAATCTATCACACATACGATACAATTGTCAACACATACAAATACACAATATTGTCACAAACAAAGAGAACAAATGTGAATTAAAAAGCATACATTATAGGCGTGAACCATTCAGTCAATGCAGTTAACATCGACAGTACGAAAGTTGGAGAGATAGAACAATCAGGAGCAGAATACAGCCTAATACACTAAAACGCTACATCACACATAACAAATCAAAAAGCAAACAAATTGAGAACTTTTATCAACTAAACAGTATTGATATTACATTGTTTTTTTTAAACTTTACAACAATTATAGAATAAACATTCATCAGACAGAAACTGCATATATTGTCGAGTATGATTGTCAAACAATTTTAACACAACTACATACATGTATGAAGACAGCACGGAAGTAGTATAATGAACACAGCACACACATATGATAACAAATTGAAGAAATCATAGAAATCATCATCAACCTAAAACCCAAATCATGAAACTGTCAATGCATTGGGATGGAACACAATATCTAATTGGTGTGATACAAGCATTTCAACAAACACAGTAATGAACAAACAGAAAGTCTTCAACCCAACAATGAGAACGTAAAAATCAACAAAACACAACGAAAGAATATGATATGAGGTAGACAGACAGACAGTATCATATTGATAATTTATACATACATAAATATAGTTCATTGAAAACAATTTTGTATCAGTTTAAGAACAAGAGCAAATAACACACGCACGTACAAACATACACACACAATTCAAATAATTCACACACACAGTCATCATTCAAATTGTTTTTCAATTATCATCATCAGAATTTAATACAATCTTATGAGAATCAATTGATAACTTACTTTCATCATTTTCCTTTGCATTGATATGCTTACTACGTGGTGAAGGAATTGCATGTTGTTCCTTCATAAATAAGAAATCCCATGGTTGTCTGGCAATAGAATCTTGTAATGGTGATTGCTTTGGTCCAGTAACAGAACGTTCTTGATGCAATGGAGTGAAATATTCTTCATCTTCTTCACTGCTTTTACTGCCTCCTTCACTAGCGTCTTGACTGTCAGCACTATCATAACTGCTACTGGCAGAAGATGATGATAGTGATAACTCTACTTCTGGCTCTTCCTCATTATCTTCCTGATCACGATCACTGTGATGATGATGATCGTAATGACCATCCAATTCAATCACACGATGTTTATGTGGTACAAACTTCTCTTGTAATCGCTTCAATGTACCTTGTGACACTCTCCTCGATGGCATTGATACAGGAGGGGCAGCAATATGAGGAGTACTTGTACCTTCTTCTTCTTCACTATCAGAGGACGAGGAACTCATAGATGGCACTTCCATACTACTATCTGAATTGTCATCTAATAAATGTAATAGTTCTCTTGTTAAGTTATCACTATTACTACTACTAGTATTCATACTATCACTACTTATATCATAATCATCACTATCCATACTACTATCAGACCTATTGGGCTTCTTATGCAATGCCTCTTGTGCCATTTTAGCAATCGCAATACCATGTGCAACGGATTGACGACGATTGCGATGATGTCCTTGTCTATCATCGTCATTGCTTTCTTTACCATCTTCATCATCATGGTGATGTTGATGGTAGTGGTGGTCATTGTTAGTTACAGTAGTAGGGGTAGTAATAGCAGTATTATTACTATCACCAAATAAACGTGCAAATTCTAATTTACTTTGTACACGATTCGATTGTACAAAGAAATGTATAATCGCAGCTAATAATAGTGTTGGTATGACCACTAATACAGGATAGATATGATAGAGCTGTATGTGTATCAATGCGGTATAACCAGATACTACCGTGGTACACATGTGTATCACCATATCCTGTATACTTGGTGGTATCGTAATGAAACTAGTGACAAAGAACATGATAACCATACCAATCGATTTCGTAATAGCTTGGAATTTACGGTTATATGATTTGGTTACATCGGTTGCACGATGATACGATTGTTTCGGCCACGGTGTAGTGAATTCATTAATAATTTGTGCAATTTTCAATTCTGGATATAATTTCGACATTTTTGTCGATAAAAACAAGAATTTCGCAGCATTAAACTGCGTTGGATCCGATAATAATTTATTACCTTTTACATCCTTATCCTCATCACTATCAGTATTATTATCATAGAGACTTACCGTACGTTCACGTTTTAATATCGTAGTAGTAGTAGTTAGTCCGTGGTTATGATGTCCATGACCATATTGATTCTCCTTTAATTTCATTTTTTTATGATATTCTTGTAAACTATTAATTAAACGTTTTCTTATTTTACTAACATCACTCATAATCAATGATGGTATAATAATATGTGTAAACAATACAATTGATGAACTAACAATCATTACTTCAACAATTAACCACATTCCAAAGGATTGTGCCCATGCGCGTTGTCTATGTACTTCTTGTGATATTGCAAATAATAAGATATAAAATAACATACCTGTATTCAATATACCTATTAATAACCATGCTAACCATTTAGCAGAACGTGATATACTCTTTACAATAATATCATCACGACGTTCTTTGGATTCTAATATTTGACCACTTATACCTGGCATTAGATCCTTTTGAAAGAGATAGAGTAATCGCTTACTCTTTTCTTTTTCAGTTAAATATTCATATTGAAAGCGTATCTTTTCATCATGATAACATTGTCGTAGATATTGTAATTCCGATACTATTAAATCAGCAACAGCTGGTTTGTTCTTCGCTTTCATGATAAGACCTAGAATATAGTGAATATTACTCTTAAATACGGTTACAATGCCATGTTCATCACTATCAGTATCATTAGTAGTAGTAGTTGGTTTAGGTACAATACGATGTTCATTATGTAAGAATTCACCATTAGAATCTAATCCCCAAATTACATCAAATTCTTTCTTATCCTCTAATAAAGTACCCCTATAGGACTGTAATTGATATTGTAATTTATGAAAATCTTTTTCAGCATATTTATTAATTAATATTTCATTACTTGCAATATTCATTAGATTATAATCTATTGTACGACGTTTAGTACCACGTTGTGATCGACTACTATTATCGAGTTGTTGAGGAGAATGAGAAGTACTTACCACTTGCTGCTTAGTTAAGAACGATGGTGAGGTTCTTACCACTTGCTTACCTGTGTCAGTTGGAACAATCGCTTTCATGGCAACAGGCTGTATATGATTAGGAGCAATATTCACTGATGCAATAGTAGTGGAATGTTGAACTTTCTTCTTACCATGACTATAATCCGTTGGTGCTGATAATATATTTTGTATAATCCAATCAGCAGTATAAGCAATTGGTGTACTAACAATAGCAGAGAATATAGCAACAAAGATAATAACCATTAAATCATTATCTGGTTGTATAAACTTACATATACCACCATAACGTAAAGCATAGTATGCATCAATATTATCATTACTCTCTGCATTAATCCAATAACACTTTGAACTACCAGTAGAAAATGATGATGATGGTTCTAAACATGTTATTTCCGATGTTAAACGTTCACATGAACCATCATCACCATTTGTTAAATTATATGTAATCGATTGTATAAATAACATGGTTATAATATTCGTAGCTAATGCTAATATACGCAATACACGTGGAAACTTCTTTGTATAATAAAAGAATACACCAAACCAACGATGATGTCGTTTTAATTCATCTTTATATTTACTTAGATAGGATTTAGAATTCAATACTTGTGGTAATGCTTCTTCAGCAATTTTTAAAAACGTTGAAGTAGCATGATGATTCGTATTACTAGTATTATTAACAACTTTCATAGCATCTTTAACATGAGCAACATCTGTAACACGTAATTTATGATGATTAGTATCACGAAATGAAGTTAAAAAAGAAGGTAAACGACTATTACGTCGTTGTTGTTGTAATTTTTCTATTTCATGTTTATTCGCATTTTTTAATATTTCAATTTCTTTGATTGCAATATTATCTAAATAATGTCCTGTATACATTAAACCAATTATACCTAATGCTAATGTACCAACAACTACTAATGATTGCCAACCTTTTTCAATTGTATTCGCATTTAACTTACTTGCACTTATTACTGTTGTTACAAAGGAATCAG
>JACCEA011860094.1_pt1 | contig 14217 bp, 19 predicted proteins | sample 7449851 | NCBI WGS metagenome assembly JACCEA01 (sample SAMN15323453, study PRJNA562643) | freshwater metagenome | isolation source: river surface water | place: USA:Blue River Watershed | collected 2017-08-18 | reverse complement strand
CAATCGATTGTTGATATGATTTTGAAAAACCTGAATGAGGGTATTAACCCTCATATCAGAATTCAACGAAAGACAACTTCACTTTTTTAAAGCATTTCTAAAAACTCTTCCCAACGGTCGAGTAAAACAGCTACGCATGGTCCACCAATCCAAAATTCACATTTTCTGTGAATTTTGGATATCTCATTTGACTTAATAGCGGTAAAGTTTAATTGCTTTGGGTCATATGTATATGCTAAATATTTTTCAACATTATTAACATCATGTTTAAATAGTTCTGCCACAAATTCTTCTTGACTACTACTATTATCATTAATATTTTCAATAATATGTTTAATATCGCGTACTATTGATTCATAACTACTTGAATCAATATTGCATTCTAAAAATAGGGTGTTATATTGTTCTAAATCACCAAAGTCATCACCAATAGATGTTTCAGTCATCCAGATATCAGGCTTATTAACGCATCCAATAATAGTATCGTCATAAGGTAATATTACATACATATTATCGCCAAATATTTTTGCGTGACGTTTCTTGCTAATATTAGTACAAATAATAGAAGCAGATCTTAATGGTAAATTTGATTTAGTTTTTTTAATAAAATGATCGATCATTACAGTGTAATAATTACCATTACTATCTTTATTGCGGGATTCACGATTGCCTTTTTGGCCTTCAAATATATAGTATTGCCCAGTATTATTAGCTCCACGAATAATATAATTATCTTTATCAATATGGGAGCAATGCTTTTTTACAAGCTCAATAGCTTCGGCTTGTGTTATTGTTGTTCTGTATGAAGATTCATTTAAAAAAGTTAAAAAATCCATTATATTTTCTCAAAGGTATATACGTTTATTTATTCATAAGGTATAATTGCACCATTATGTAAGGGCCAATTAATATGCTTAAAGATATTTATAAACGTTTGGCGGATCTTCCAAACGGAAAATATGCAATTCAATCAAAATTTTTATTTATCAATTGGACACATGGATATATTTCGGTTGAACGTGATAAAGATGGTAAAATGACATTTATGACAACAAGTCATGAAAATTACCATTACCGTATTGCTGACTTCGCATGCTTTAATGTTGTATTGAATCCAGATCTAAGCGAATGTATTTTTGCTCGCTATTATGCAGTCTCATTTTGGGATCAATTAGGCAAAGAATCATATAAGGAAGAATCTAGACAATTCTACAATCAGCTTAAAGATAAAACATTTAAAGTGGTGAAACAATATGAGAATGACTGAAGAACAATTGAATAAAGCATATTTTGAATGTTATACAGAAATGAAACAGCGACATTCAAATGCTGAACTGGGATTAGGCAACGGCAAAAATATTGCAATTGCAAAATTACCTAACGGTAAATATATTATCCGTGACGGCCAAAAGCATATCGTTTCATATAAAATGCCGAATGACGATATTTATTATGTAATGGGTTCAAAACATATCATTACAAATGAGTTACCCGAAAAATTCTTTATTCATGAATTAGTACCAAGCCGTCCTTTATTACCAGGCTATGAACTACACGAAGATTATAAGAATGGCGCTCAGGAAGCTCTAGAAATTGAACATACATTAACTAAACTTTCGGACGATCAAATTGCTTATATTAAGCAAGAATTTATTGATAAGCATTTCATCCATGATTCTTATCAAAATTTAATTAATAACGGATATCTGTATAAGCTAGAGATTGATGAAAAGCTTGCTAAGCATATTGTTTATACAGAATCAACTCGCCAATTACGTTTTGAATTTTATACTGCTAGTGGTGAATATATTCACGGATATACAGCGCCATATTGTCATTATTCGCCAGAACATCCGACCGTAATTTTTACAAATAGCATTGTTCGCTTATTAAATTCATCAGCATCAGCTTTGAACTATATTGAACGTTATATTGATAAGCAATCAATTGTTCATCGATCGATACTACAAGGTAATGCTAAGTCAGCTTTTGCTAATGCATTATCTAATATGACAAACGATCAAATTAATGATTTCATCCAACAGATGCAAAATATTAATAAGTAAACGTATGTACAAACTCGCATATATGTTATATAGTATATCTATCTTATAAACTTATATGCGAGTTACGAATATGTCAAAATATATTAAAATTAATGCGATTGACAATCTAATTGATGCTGGTTTAGATTTAGACCAGGTTACATCTGTTAAAATTGAAGACCTTAAAGATGGTCAATACATTAACAATCTTAATAAACATATTAAGCATATTTGTCTTTCGCTGACTTTCGATTATGCGTATCTCAATACGTTTAAAAATAAAAATCCTTTATTAAACTATCTATTTGATTTTAGTACCGCTAAAGTCTGCATAGAAAGATTTACTCCAAAATTCTTGTCATTTATTGAAAATCACTATCAAGTTCATTATATTACAGAAGATTATGATGATGAACGTTCATATATTGTGATGTCACAAGTACATAATTATGCAGTTGACTTTTTAACATATGATGGCATAGCTGCATTCCACAAAAACAAATTCTATATCTCTCGTGTGAAAGAGTACGATATTATTCCGTTTGATGAAAAACGTAATAAAGATTTAGAAAAATTGTTTAGTGATAACCGTAATTATGGCGAAAGACGTTATGTTGGGAAAAACACATTTAAACATCTTGCATATCGTGTATTACATCATATTATGCGAAATGCTAATCGATACGCTGACCCACACTTAGGTCAACATTACATTTATGATGGATTAGTTATGGAAATGACTTACTTTGGTTATACATTACACAAAAGTGGTCAATCAAACCCGTTTTATGAAACAACCAACTTGAATAAAGTTGCTGAATATATTACAAACCATTATTTGTTAACGCAAGAACGTTATGAAAAATTAAAGAAAATGTTGGAGAATTAAGATGGAATACTTTGCTATTGGCACATTTGAAGAGATTAACAAATATATTCCAATTGATACGCCAATTTATGATGTCATTGCAAGTAAAGATAATGATGGCTTTTATATCCAACTTATAACTCCAGATATTCGAAAGCAATTGCTTAAAGAACATCCGTATCTTGAACAATATGTATCAACGTGTGGTATGGGCTTTAAAATTATGAAATATTGGACAAATACATTTGGTATTGTTAAAATTCTTAAACGCTCACAAAACCCATATGCATTTGTTTATCTTAACCATAAAAGCGAAGACTTTTTATATACAAATGTTATGTGTGCATTATTAGATAATCCATATGAAGTAAAAGAATTTCTTCGACATATCTATATTAATGATCGTACTTTATTCATTAAAGGTGAACATGATATTAATATTGAGGATTATCTTGACGCATATGTATTAAAATCTATTAGCAAGTTGTGTATTCATCAATTTATGGCTAATTTTTATGCATTTAACTCAAAAAATTTAACGAGTAAAATGTACGTACAAAAAGATTTGCGGTATAATATTTCTATCGACACAACATATAATGTGTGTAACCCAGATGGCAAGCGTTTAAAATCGTTTGAAGATTTAAGTGAAGCCATAAAGTATTTGATGTTTGTGACATTCTCTGATAGAGATGCATACAATAAATACATTGAGTTATATCCAAACTTTTTGAAAGGTAATTAAAATGGACAGTAATAAAGTATTCGAATCGCTTCAAGAGATTGCTAAAACTTCAGCTACTAAAGTAAAACAAGAAAAAGTTGGTCAGTTTATTCAAGATGAACTGTTCCGCAATACAGTTGAATATGCATTAAACCCGCATAAAGTGTATGGCGTTATTCCACAACATGATTGGATTACTGTAAACGGCACCGCTCAATTTGACAATCAAACATTCGAATTACTTGATGACTTAATTGCCCGTCGTATTACTGGACATGCTGCACGCGATGCTATTCTTTATGAATTAGCTCGTCTTGAAGCTCCATCTGCAAACTTACTTGTGGATGTAATCAAAAAAGACTTGCGCGCAGGCTTCTCTGAAAGCACCGTAAACAAAGTCTATAAAGACCTTATTCCTGAATACAGCTACATGCGTTGTAGTACATTGAACAAAATCAAACCTGAAAAGTTCAATTGGAAAAAAGGCATATTCTCGCAAATCAAGATGGATGGTATGTATGCCAAAGGTAACATCTTAGATGATTTACAATTTGTATCTCGTCAAGGTTCTGTTATGCCGATGGAACATTTCAAAGCCATTGCTGATAGTGTTAAAGATATTAATGGTTATCAAACACATGGTGAACTACTTGTAAAACAAGACGGTAAAATCTTGCCACGTACTACAAGTAACGGTATCTTGACTTCTGTTATGAAAGGCGGAAAATTCGAGTCTAACCAAGAGCCGGTATATGTTGTTTGGGATATCATTCCAATTGAATATGCCAAGAAAAAAGGTAAATACAAAGTACCTTATTTTGAACGTCTTGCTAAATTAGAGAAATTATTCGCTAATAACGAACATATTCAAGTAATTGAATATCGTATTGTCCACACTCTTCAAGAAGCTATTGCTCATGCAATGGAACTTATTGAACTAGGTTTTGAAGGTTCTGTATTTAAAGACCCTGATATGATTTGGGAAGATGGAACAAGCAAATGGCAAGTAAAAGTAAAAATTGAATTCGAAAGCGACTTAGAAATTGTTGAAATTGCAAATGGTCGTCAAGGCTCTAAAATTGAAGGCCGTCCAGGTGCGTTACTTTGCAAATCTTCTTGTGGTGAAGTTGTTGTATCAGTTACTGTTAAAAATGACAAAATGCGTGCGTTGATTGAAAAAGACCCAAGCGATTGGATTGGTCGTATTGTTCCAGTGATTGCAAATGACTTGTTACTCGCTGAAGGTAGTACAACTCATAGCTTGTTCTTGCCACGTTTATCACAAGATATCTATCGTGTAGATAAAGTAGTTGCTGATGATATCAATCGTATTCGTGATATTCTTGAAGCAGCGAAAATGGGTATTACTTTAGATTAATAAAAATGGGATCGAAAGGTCCCACCTCTTTTTGGAGAAGCAATGCGTTTATATGAATTCCGTTATGGCTTCGGCCCATTTGAAGGCGATTATGTCTTTATATGTAATTCAAAAAGCCTATATGTAGAAGAAGCTCGACTTAATGCATATCATCATTGTCGAAATTTAATTCTTGCAGAAATAGATCGCCATAAAGAAACATTTTTAGATGATAAAGGCAATCTCATTGAAGAAGACTTTAAAGATAGTTACGACTATTTTATGAATGAAATGACTGAAAAATTAACTAACCTTGAAAATAATCGCGTAGAATTTATTGAAAAAGGGCGTGTAAATATTGGTTCATATACTACAATTAGTATGAGGAGCATTGAGGCAGTAGAAGTATGAAAAAAATTATCTTAGAAATACCAATTCCAGAGTTTGTAGAAATACAAGCACCATCAACCTGGAAATGCGAATTTGGTGAATTCGATAATATGCGGGATATTTACGCACTTGAATCTACCATTAACTATTTTAAAAATAGTCGTGATGCACCGTATATAATTAATGCTTATAGTGATCTTCGTCAATTGGTTATTAAAGGTTTACTTGAACGTCATAGTGGCGGCGAGACTCATTTAAGCTCTAATCATCGATTGGTTGAAGCTATTAGTCATTTTGTTTTCAGATTCCGTGATGGCGTTGGTTATGATATCCAGGATTATGAATTTAAATGGGAACCGGCATGTAACGGAACTAAAATTTCTATTCCTGATACTAATTATTTATATGATAATATTGATCATCTTGTGAATACAGCTGTTAGTAACTTTATTCATAAAGGGCCACGACAAGAAATGGTATATCAATATCGGATTGTTGATATCGACTAAAGGTTGGGCTCTAGTGGCCCATTTTTTTATTTTAAATAACTGTTTATCTTACTGCAACAACTGTTGTAAAATTGTCTAATGAAGGGAGTTTATTAATGATCGATCAAAAATATATTGAAGAAATTACACGTAATACAGGTCGTACCTTTGTTATTGGAGATTTACACGGTGAGCTTGATAAATTATATGAAGCAATGGAACGTGTCGACTTTAATTACGACGAAGACTTAATCATCTCAGTTGGTGATTTAGTGGACCGCGGACCTAATTCATTAGAATGTTTTAACCTGGTTTATAAGTCATGGTTTAAATCTGTTCGTGGTAATCATGAGCAATTCTGTTTAGATCGCATGTATGGAAATACGATGGCAAGCGTACATGAAGGAAATGGCGGAGAATGGTTCTCGCGTTTACCTGAAGATGTACAATATAAAATTGCAGATCGTGTTGCTCAAATGCCTATTATTCTTACATTAAATAAAAACGATAAGCGTTATGGCTTTGTGCACGGCGATATTCCGTTATCTATCTATGATTGGGATGACTTAATAGAGCAATTGCAAGGTAAACATAAAGAATCATTTTCAGTGAATTGTTTATGGGGCCGTACTCGTATTAAACAAACTATGAATATGCCAATGAGTATGACTGTAGGTCGTCCAGAAGCAATTAAAAATGTTGATATGATTTATCTTGGTCACACGGTAATTAAAAATGACGTGGTTGTAAATGGTAATCTACATTTTATTGATACTGGTGCTACGTTTGGCGATTTTGGTTTTGGCAAACTGACGATGATAGAACTAAAATAAGGATAATGGAATGAATACTGCAATTGTTATTTTTATACTTGTACTGTTTTGTATTTTATTAGCTGCTTTATACTTACGTCAGCGTAATAATACTGTTGAAAAACGCCAGTCTAAAAGTAACGAATGTATTGTCCGTGCCCATTATTATATGTTTACTTTAGAAAAATACGACCAATTGGTTTATGTGACAGCTGCTAATAAATTCAGTCCTGAACAGATTTTAGAGACAAAATCTGCGATTTTAAATCGACTAAATATTAATGAAGACGATAAAACGCTAAAAGAAGAATTTGGCGTTAGTTATCTCGGATATTTGTCAGAGACTGAATTTAAGAGCAAAGAGTTATGAATGTTGGATTCCCGGTAGTACATAGAACTGGAAAAGATTCTGAAATATACAGAATCAGCAAAATTAATGAAGATGAGACTTGTGAAATAGTCTCATATATTAACGGTCGAATAAAGGCAATTTCCTTATCACAAATACGCGAAGCCGAAGACGAAGAACTAATGATCGGCGCCAGGATTAAAGGGTAAAAAATGAAATTCAGTGAATTCAATGAACTTAATGAATCAAAAGAAACATTTGATTTATATGTTGTTAAAAAAGAAACTAAGGTTACCGAAGATTTGCATCCTTGGATTGATTCAAAACATGACGACTATGAACAGTATGTTGATGTTATTATCAAAGCAAAAGGTAATGACAAAGACTATGTTGCTTTGACAGTCGGCGCAAGTCCAGATGATGGTACTTTTAAAGTTATTGAAAAAAATATCCATGTAGCTAAAGAAAATAAAGAGCTCTTAAAATTTATTAAGCTTAGCGATGAACAGATTGAAGATCTAGCTACTGAAGAAGCTGAAAACGCAACTTCTTAAAATAGCGTATTTACTTTATATAAATAGATGAGTATAGTTAAGTGTCCCTTGTAATAAGGGGCATTAACATTTTTGTAACTTAAAAATCACAAATGGTAAACTAATGAGTGAATTTAAAATTCTCAGTGAGCGCGATCATATTCGACAACGTAGCGCCATGTATATCGGTTCGATTACATCTGAAGAAATTTCTGGTATTTTAAATTTTAAATATCAAACTAAAAAATATATTCCTGGTCTAGTTAAAATTATTGAGGAAATTTATCAAAACTCAGTGGACGAAGCTATTCGTACTAATTTTGAATTTGCCAGTGAAATCTCTGTAACTATTAAAGATGATGGTTTAATGGGGTGGTATGTTGAAGTAATCGATAATGGTCGTGGTATTCCTACAAAACAAATTGATGGAAAGTACCAGGCAGAATTATCATGGACTCGTGCTCGTGCTGGTTCTAACTTCAGCGATGATAACCGTACAACAATTGGTATGAACGGTATTGGTAGTTATCTAACAACATGTTTCTCGAAAGAATTTATCGGTCAATCCGGCGATGGTAAATTAAATGTAATTGTTCGCTGTTTGAATGGCTGTGAAACAATTGAAACAGTTGCGGAAAAATCAAAAGCTCGTGGTACTCGAGTTAAGTTTTATCCTGACCTATCTCTATTCAAAACTAAAACAATTGACAATGAATTAATTGATCTTATTGAAGATCGACTAATGAACTTAGCCATTTGTTATCCAAAAGTTACATTCAAGTTTAACGATAAAAAATTATCAATAAAAAATTCGACACAACTTGCAAAGGCTTTCCATGAAAGTGCTCTCGCTTTTGATGACGAAAACTTCAATCTTGTTGTTGCTCCAACTGGTGACGATGAAGAATTCCGCCACTTATCGTTCTTCAATGGTATTGCTATTAAAAATGGCGGTAACCATATTGATTACTTTATTAGCGGTATCTGTAACGAACTAATCCCACTTATTAAACGTAAATGGAAAATTGAAGTCCTTCCGAATCAGATCAAACAACACTTGCTATTAGCATTCTGGGTACGTAACTTCCCTAACCCTAAATTTGATTCACAATCTAAAGAACGTATCACTAATACAATTGGTGAAATTAAATCGTTTATGAATCTTGACTTTACTAAAATTGCCAAAAAGATTGTTGCAACGGATGACATCATCATGCCAGCAATTGAATCGATCTTACGTAAGAAAGAAGCAATTGAAAAACGTGCAGCTACAAATGCATTGAAGAAAGTTCAGAAGAAAAAGATTGCTAACCATATTGCGGCAAACGATAAAGACCCTGAAAAGAAAACTCTTTATATTGCAGAAGGTTTATCAGCATCAGGTATGGGATTAAGCGTACGTGATCCAAAATATCAAGGATTCTACTCTCTTCGTGGTAAAGTATTAAACACACATGATATGAGTGCATATGATATTCTTAAAAATAAAGAATTATCAGAGCTTATTGCAATCATTGGTTTAGACTTGAATAACCCAAGTATTGTAGATGAGGAAGGTAATTCAATTCTTAATTATGGACGAATTGCGGTTCTTACTGACGCCGACCAAGACGGTGCAAGTATCTTCTGTTTGCTATTAATGTTCTTCTCTCGTTGGCCTGAACTGTTCTCAGAAGGTCGTTTATGTCGCGTAAACACTCCATTATATATTGCCCGTAAAAAAGGTAAGCCTGATCAATACTTCTACACATCAGAAGAATATGAGAAAGCCGATCTTAAAGGTTGGACCGTTGACTATATGAAAGGTTTAGGTTCTTTGGAGAAAAACGATTATAAACGTGCTGTAATTACAGAGCCGTTCATGACAACTATTACGTTGGATGACATGGAAAAACTTAATATGTCATTTGGTAATAATGCAGATAAGCGTAAAGAATGGATGATCGGATAAAATAAATGGGACCATCAGGTCCCATTTATTATTAGATTTTTTCTAATGCTTCTAATGCGTCACTATCGTTATCAAATGTATCGCTTACTGGTGAAGATGAATAATCATAATCCAATTTTAAGTATGACACAAAATATTCTTCTTCGTTCTCATCATATGTAATGAAATAAAATTTATGATGACCTTTTTCAACTTTATGTTTGATCGCTCCGGTATAAGGCTTTAAAACCCAACCTTCTTTCAATTTTAATAAAATATTAATTGCATCAATGATTTTTTCAGATTGAGTGTCTGATAAGGTATCCCCCCCCTTTAACTTCATTTAAATGGGCAGCTGCATCAGCTTCTGACAAAAATTTAATAAAATTCATTTGTATATCTCATTTTTAGTTTATAATTATTTAGCACGAATTTATTAAAATAAATAAGAGCATATTTGTGTTAAAATTGAAATTCATTTTAAGGAACCTGTTTTAAATGAACACCGTAAACAAAACCGTATCATCTATTATTGACGATGAATATAAAGCATACGCAATGTATGTTTTAGAAAATCGCGCAATTCCAAGTTATATCGACGGTTTTAAGCCAAGTGCGCGTAAAATCCTATATTCAATGCTTAATTACTATAAAGGGAAAAAAGTTAAAGTAGCTGAATTAGGTACAAGTATCAGTCAGTTCAATTACCATCATGGTGAAACTTCAGCAATGGGCGCGGCAATTACATTAACAGCTGCATGGAACAATAACATGCCGATTTTTCGTGGACATGGTAACTTTGGTTCTCGACTCATTCAAGAAGCGGCTGCACCACGTTATATCTTCGCCGACTTAAATCCTGACTTCTACAAATATTTTTCTGATTTTGAAGTATGTAATAAGCATTCAGATGTAGATAATCCAGAGCCACAACAATATTTACCAGTAATTCCGTGGGTATTAGTTAATGGCGTTGAAGGTATTGCAGTTGGATTCGCATGTAAATTCTTATCACATTCGCCTAAAGATATTGCAAAAGCTTGTGCATTAGCTGTTAAAGGCAAATTGAAAGATGATTATGTTTTACCTGTATCATTGCCAGATTTTAAAGGCGAGATTATCCAGGAAGAGCATAACAAGATTATTACTCGTGGTATTGTAGAACGTACTAAACGTAATACGTGGACAATCACAGAAGTACCTTGGGGATATGACCGCGAAAAATTCTTTAACTCATTAGATAAGTTACTTGAACAGAATAAGATCAGCGACTTTGAAGATATGTGCGATGAAAGCGGTTTTAAATTTGTTGTAAAAATGGATACTGCCGCTGACGCTAAATGTGAAAAAGATCCAATTGAATTTTTCAAATTAGAAAAAGCATTCACTGAAAACTATACTGCGCTTGATGAAAAAGGCGGTATTATCTTATTTGACAATAAGCTTGAAATTATTCGCCGCTTCGTTAATTTCCGTATTGACAAAGTACAAGAACGTATTGATTATGATCTACGCAAATTAGCTACTGATATTCTATGGCTTAAAACCAAGCATGCATTTGTTAAAGACGTGGTTAGCAAGAAAATCAATTTAATGAACTTCTCTCGAGCAGAATTACTTGAGAAATGTATTGAAAAATATAAAGTTGAAAAAGAAATCGCTACTAAGTTACTTTCTATTCCAGTATATGATATGACAACAGATATGATTGCAGAACTTGAAAATAAGATTGCAAAACTAGAAACTGAACAGAAAGAGCTAAGTGAATCAAACGCTAAAGACGTTTACCTATCAATGCTTAAATCCATCTCTTAATTCTCATTATTTGAGCCATATCGCATAATTATTGTTAACATATATAAACATATATGATATATTATATTGCACGATATGGCTCAATTCACAAGCCATAAACATATATAACGGAGTATACATGAGTATATTTACACATCTTGAATATATTGCGGTTCTTGCCAACAATGCTACAGCAGAATCAGATTCAGGACATTTTACAGATATTGACGTATTAAAAAAATACACCGATAATGAAGTAGATACAGTTATTTTTGGCGGTCCAATCCGTTGCTATTCAAAATTTCAAATCACGCCACGCGACGTAACTTATGGCGATGAAGAGCATACTTTCCGTATTGCTTGCCTTAAAGAAGAACTACGCGAATTGAATGATGCAATTAATGAAAATGATATTCGTGAGACTATCGATGCATTAGTTGACTTATTAATTTTTGCTATTGGTACAAGCTATCGTACCGGCAATGTATTCCGTTCCATGTTTGCTTATAAAAATCACGCAACGTCGGTTGGATACTTAATTCATCAACGTATTAAACATAATGCCGAATCTCCATTACAAGCGGTTCACCAAGTAGCTGAAAGCTTTGTAAATGAATTACAGCATTATGATCATCGCCATTATTTGAAATATCAAAATAAGATTGATCAAATCATTGCAACAGTATTGACATTCTTGCTTAACGAATATGATCGTGAAATGATTCTCGAGTATTATGAACGTGTTACACAAGCAAACTTATCTAAAGAATTAGGCTCTTTACCTAAGCGTGGTTCATTCTCAATTGATCTTAAAAAACCTGAAGGTTGGAAAGCCCCAACATTTGAAGGACTATTAAATTAAACTTCATAATGTATGCACAAAAGTCGAACATTTGTTCGACTTTTTTAATATTAAGTGTGTACAATATAACGTATATACCATATTATATTTTTATTGTTTAAACGGAATATGTTTTATGATTTATCTAACACAATCGCCCGCAAAAAGTAAAAAGCTGCAAGGTGTGCAAAGCTTAACATTGGATGCGATTAATAAGGTTGATGCTGGCTTATCTGATACATTACATGTATATCAAGATGCGTTACGTCATAAAGTTGACGATTTTACAATTGTCAATGCTATCAAGCTATATTCAGGTACAAAATTTTATATTGTATTAGATGAATATAATAATTTAATTATTCATGGTGATTTAACAATTCCGCAATATGATCATCTTACAAATCATGTTTTAACTGAAGGCTTTAAATCAGCTATACGTGCTAATGATGATCGATTCTATGTATTCAATATTACTGAATCAAATGATACAACTTTATTGTACGCATACAATGATGCATATTTATATTTGCCGCATGATCTTCGTGCAATCTTTAATACGCAATATTTCCATGAAACGTGCTTTATTGCAGATTCTCATCGAATCATGTTCTATGACTTATTAAACAAAGTTAAAAATGAAGATCATGATGGATATATCATTGCAAACGATGATGAATTTCTTGCAAAAATCACGCTTAAAGAAAATAAAATTGGTGCTGAATCTGATCAGACTCAATTGATTGATAATAGTCGTAATGCGATTTTAGAACAAATTACACAAGATATCGGTTTTACAAATCTTTCATTAGCAACTGAAAGTGAAGTCGACGATTTAATTGAATATTACAAAAATGGTAAACGCCATAAAAATGTAATTGATGATTATGATATTCGTTATATGCGTCTTGCCCGTGAATTTTCAACTTGGTCAAAAGACCCAAGCACTCGTTTAGGCGCAGTGGCGATCTCTGAAGAAAATAAGATTGTATTATCGCAAGGTTATAATGGATTCCCACGTGGAATTAAAGATGACTATCGACTTTATATTCGTAAATTAAAATATAATCATATTGTTCATGCGGAAATGAACGTAATATATAATGCATATCAAAACGGTATTTCATTAAAAGGCTCGACCCTTTATGTATTTGGTTTACCAGTATGTCTTGATTGCGCTAACGCAATTATTCAAGTTGCATTTAAACGAATTGTAATTTGCGATATTAAAAATGATGAACGCTGGAATAAATCGTTCCAAGTAACTCTTAACAAATTTAAAGAAGCTGGTATTTTAGTTGACTTTATTAAGGTGGAAGACTTAGACTAAATGAAGCAAGAATTAATTGAAAAATATAAAGACGATTGTCTACGTCTTATTTTAATTGACGACGAGTTTGAAATTAAGCAAATGATTGGGGACGAAACAAACCCAATCCATTTGTTATGGATGCTTGAGCAAATTGAACATAATACTGATCAGTCAGAAACAAAGAAACACCGCTGGTTAGGTTATATTCAAGGTGTTTTAGTTTGTAAAAAAGTATTTACTGTTGTTGAAGAGCGCGATTATACACGCGATATTTTAAACGGGGAATGATTTGAGCTTTATATTATTACCTGAATATACACAAGCAATTCAGTCAAAAAAGAGACTTTAAAGTCTCTTTTTTATTAACTTCCATTCTGGAAATAAGTCAGATTTACATCTATTTGCAACCGTTCTAATATTAATCCCATATTTTTTAGCAACTTCTTCTCTACCTCTATATTCTGTTCCTTCTATCAAATATATATTAGACAATTTATTAAGAGCTTCGTCTGAATGTACTTTTCCATAAAATCCATTTTTATTACCTGAATTTTTATCTGATATTTTTTTCTTACATTCTGTAGATAACGTTTTACCAATCATATTATGAATTAATTCGCCTGACAAATATCTAGGATCATTTTTATCTACTAAAAACATATTTCCATTTTTATCTTTAACTGGAACTTTACCTTTAGTATGACCTACTAATTCTTTTGATAAATATCTAGGATCATTAATTGATACTTTTAATATTTTCCCATTTTTATCTTT
>JACCEA010851696.1_pt1 | contig 14218 bp, 9 predicted proteins | sample 7449851 | NCBI WGS metagenome assembly JACCEA01 (sample SAMN15323453, study PRJNA562643) | freshwater metagenome | isolation source: river surface water | place: USA:Blue River Watershed | collected 2017-08-18 | reverse complement strand
TTCGGTCGGTCGACTCATCGTCGGCATCCATCGCGACGGTAGGATCCGAGTCAAACGATTGCTTGTTCAACTCGTCATCATCAGTGGGTACTATCTAGTGACTCTTTGGTTGCCCAAAAAAGCCTACAACGAGATTCTGGACATTCACCATCTTGATTTTAAATTTTAATTAAAAATGAAAAGCATCATCGATATGGCAGAAATATTAAGGATTCTGGAAGTTTGGGTTAAAAATCGACCCCTAACACTGTCTGTCCACTGACGCCTATTTTGTCCACCTCTAGCGGGGCGAGGCGACGGAGACATGCCTTTACACTCAGTTTTTTTAAAAAAAACTATCGTATCTTTTGGAATAAATACGTACGATAAGACGATGAGATTATGGAATGTATCAATATCACGGCGCCGCCGCCCGTGAGTTTCCCATTTCGGGTTTAAACACATAAATAATAATAATTTGTGGTTTCGGTGTCAAAATTTCTGCAGCAGTTGCTTCTCATATGCCATCTGGGTGAAGAAGTAACATGGCTCTCTTACAAGTAAGATAGATGTGGTATCAATAATAAAGAGAGAATGTAAAAAGGAGGAGTCGTTTGGGGGTACAGAAAAGACTACCATCATATTTTTATATATCAAACATAATTAACAAGTTTACACCTGTTACTAACCTCTCTTGACTTGATCAACAGGATAATATTCATAAAACATCTCATGGGTATCATTTGACCATACTTTTGTCCACCCATTCGGACCAACATGATACACATTATTAATTCCACCAGAATAGGCATCACGATGTACTGCATGTAAAATCGCTCTTTTTCCAAGTTCAATTGCTTCAGCAACAGTCAAGTCTTTGCGGTAATAGCTAAAAAATAAAATAGACTTTCATTCACCACCTAGCAAGGAACTATCAAATTAGGAAACTTACGAATCAAGCACACCATAAGCATAAGTAGAACCAGAGCCCACACTAAACAGATCCCCATGTATTCTTGTTGCATCATTGTCAACATAATAAAGTTGAGGTCCAGTTTTGTCCCAACCAGTTATCATAGTCCCCATACTCAAACCATAGCCTCTATATTGATACCTGAAATGAAAAAGAAAATTCTGTTGGATGAAACTAACATAGAAAATAGTTAAGCCTACATCGTATTGGCAAGCAACTTAGACGCTGCTGCAACGGAAATCCTTTCTTTGTTGCGTAATTCGAACAATCTGCATTGTCTTCCTAAATCGCGTTCCCAAAATTGACAATCTGCTGCACCTCCAGCCATTGTTCCCAACAAAAATGGGTTAATTTCAATAACTTTCTTGACACTACCAGATGCTGGCGATCATGGACATGAGAAATTTATTGGTTGAGAGCAAATGTCAAAACTAACCAATATATGGACCTTGAGTTGCTCTACTGTCTACTGAGACAATAACACCTCCATCAAACTTTTTAATTCCAAACAATAACACCCAAGGAATTAAGAATAATCACAAGGAATGGGGATAGAAAATTACTTTGAAGGCTAGAGTGGTGGTTCCTTTCAAGAATTGAATTTCTTGTCCGTAGTCTTGGCCTTTCTCAACTGAAAAATGCGTTCGGCTGTACTCCGCGGGCTAATATCATGACATAATTTTTAGAAAAAAAAAATTATCGAAGAAACAACAACTTTACATTTTCAGATGCAGGTAGCATAAAGTTGGATGGGCAGAAGGTGGAGTGAAAATGGTCACCTGTGACACCAAGGGACTGGAACTGTTGGTTCCATTTGGAACTACCGATATTAAGAATGTCTTCGTCAAATAAGCTTGCCATACTTGAATGGATTATGATTGGGAATATGAAATGATGGTTTGCTGTGTGCTGTATGTATTGATCTTATGATGGGGCAAAGGAAATCGAAAGAAGCAACTCTCAGCACATTTCCTTAATAACCAATAAGGCTAATGAACACAATTACCCAAATGTGGCAACCACACAGGCACAGGCGCGCGGCCAGCAGCCAGCGCCACTGAGCCTAGCTACAGTATTGTTACTTTTTACCAACTATGGTTTTTTATAGATAATAGAGGATGGTGAAGGAATCTTTACACTTGTGTTGTTTATTCACCAATGAAGCGATCCATTGACAATGTTACTGGGTCTTCTGGCGGATCTCAAATTAAGCGAGCTAACAATGAGGACAACAATGGAGAGGTGAATTCACCAGCTATACCAATCAATTGTAATCTAACAACCCTTTCATCTTTCGTAGGACAGTGAGGAACTCCACCCTGCTCAATTTGCATTGCATTACCAAAATCGTGGGCTTTCGTTGCAATTGATGGAGGGAAAGCGGACGATTAGCGAAGCTAGAAAAGAGTTACAATTGATGAGGAGAAAAGCAAGGGAGATGGAAACGCTGGTAAGTTTGATCCAAAGAGCCTGGTCCCAGTTGGACATAGATGCTGCGCTCATTTTAGATAGCCTTGGTGACAATGAAGTGGTTGTTCCAGAAAGTGGCAGTACAGAAATGTTATACCGAATGTTGCATATTCATGATAAATTCAGTCGATTGGATCCCACATGTATTGCCAATGTTCCCAAGCCAGAAATTGACCAGTGGTCTTCTGATAGAGAAATTTGTACCCTTCGAGATGAAGCGATTAAAGAACTTGAATATGTTCCAACTGTTGACCCTGAAGCAACTTCTTTTGACCGGGCTGATGGCGAACAAGAAGAAGATGAGCTGGTCTCCTCTCAAATTGAGGAGCATTTATCGCAGCATGTTCAATTTACTTTATCCCTATTGGAACGTGTTTGCAATACCATCAACGAAAGTGGTCACTTTCAAGCAAATCCCGAAGCACTTAAATGCTTAGCTCAAGCTAGAGAGAGCCATGCAAAGATCATGTTTTTGAATGACAATATAGCAAAACTTCGGAATGAATTGGTTTTGTTGGAAACACGCTCACAACAAACCGAAAATGAAAAATTGCGAATCCAGCAAAAACTAGATAAAGCATTGTTGACAATTCAAGATATGGAGATGAATGGATCGTACAGACATCAAAAAGGAACAGAATCGTCTGGAGGTTGTGATGGCTCAACAGAAGATTCTGAAGTATCCTTAGTCACAGATCTTCAGCAACAACTTAAGGTACTTGAGAGGCAGCTGGCTGATAGCGAGAGTGCAAAAGCAAAAGTTGAAATGACTCTTACAGAACGACTGTCTAGGCCTTTACCGCAAACTGAAACTCAGGTGGCAGATATGAGAAAAGCGATGGAAGAACTTCGCAGTCAATGTAAGCAGCGTGTTGCTTCACTAATGGCTGAAAATGAAGTTATGCAAGATAAGGTTAAAGATCTTACTGTTGCGTTGTCCCAAGTGGAAGCGAATGCATTGTCAAAAGTTGAAGAAGTGGTGGAGGCCACCCGAAAAGAGATTCAGAGAATCAACGGGGAGAAGGCTTCGATTGAGGCGAAGTTGTGTTCTTTTCAATCAGATAGTAGCATGATTGATCAGATGAAGCAACAAATAGAGGACAGAGATAGATTAGATGCAATAAAGTCAAGTGAACTTCGGCAATTGCAAAGCCAGTTGAAAAATATGCAAGAATCGTACTCTCAAACCCAAAGAAGTTTGGAAAAGGCGAGGAAACGCGAAAAGTTTTTGGAGCATACCATTTTATCACATGCTATTCCTGTTCCACCTCATGTAAAACTGGAAGGATCTACTTTGGGTGCGAACAATAGGCTTGATGTACGTTGTGATTCTGGTAGTAATGATTCAGCTTTGCTGGCATCTGACTCGCAGTGTATCCGTGAAGTCAGCATGAATGGTAAAATAATAGTGGATGAAGTGACACAGCAATTATTGAAGCAAGTCCAAGAACGAGCTGGAGATTTGGAAAAGGAACTTGGAGACTTGAAAAGCAGTGTCAATGATCTGATATTGGAAATTGAAACTGTATCCGCAAGTGAGATTGAGTCGAGAAAGGAAGCAGAAAGATTGGTTTTGCAAATTTCGGATTGCCAAGGCTTTCAGCGCGCAGCATTGGAGGAGAATTTGAAATTGCAAAATCAATTGGAAGAGCTCAAAACATCGAAGAAAGAAATGGAAACCAAGTAAGGATTAATTGTTTCGTTCACTTCGAATTGTCATACTATTCAACGGCACGCAGAACGGAGATGATTAAGGTACTGTTATCTCAACACGAGACTTTGTTGACAGAATCCCGTCAAGAGGAGCAATCGCTAAGGCTGGAACTCATTGCGGCTCAAAAAATTGCTCATGAAGTGCAAGAATCTCGACACGCTGACGATCAGAAACGTCAAGAATTGCAGCAAAAGTTAAATGAAACTGATCATCGTTTGCAAGCGGCTTTGAAACGCAATCAAGAGCTCCAAGCGAGGTGTGACGATCTGTCCAAGCAGTGCGAACAAGAACGTAAAATCCGGTTAGAATTTTTGCAATTGTAGTTCATCTCAAAATTTCAATTGTATGAATAGAATGGATGAGCAGCGCGAAATGTCAAAGTTAAAGAAAACAAAAAAGGAAAAAGCATCATCTTCCCTGGCAGGTACTAAGACGATGGGTCAAGATGAAATGGACATGCTTGAGATGGCTCTTGGGATGCTCAGATGTTCTGTTTGCAAGGATCGATTCAAAAATGTGGCTATCAAGAAGTGCTTTCATTTATTTTGTAAAGAATGCATTGATGAAAATTTGCGAAATCGGTCACGCAAATGCCCTGCTTGTGGCGAAAAATTTGGTCAAGACGATGTCACAACAATATATTTTACTAATTAATACGGCATTTGACTGATTATGTGACTTTTGTAAATAGTTCTATCTTTTGTTGTACGATGTACTTCCCACCCCGGTATGTGAATATAAACTTCAGATTGTTTACCCCACTCTTTTTGGAATATGTATGTACCTAATAACCACACTGTACAATAATTCTCCTAGTTAAGTTGGCAAATGTCAGTTGTATTAGGACCACTCAAAGCTGCTGCGCAGGCGAAGCCGCCGCAAGCAATTATTGCTTGATGACTTGATGAATGTTTACACCCAGATCATTTCAATTGTTTGTGCTTTGTCTTTTTCTGATGTCTGTCATGCGCCGGTTCAGAAATGGAATCGAAAGTTTCTCTCTCACGTAACGAGTTATCTCGGCGCTCCATTAACTTTGTTAAGGCAAAGAAGTCTGTCAACTCGTCCATTTCTTCAGTTGAAGAAGTCAACCACCGTAACCCGCAAACTCTTGTCCCTTCAGAAAGTGTATTTAAATCCAAGATACAGTTGAATACTAACAACCTTAAGAAGTCTAATTCAGAGAATACCGATGAAAAAATGGTTGTACCTGTTAATCCTGAGACCGGTCTGTTTCCAAAGGATATTGTTGCCAAATATTTGCGTTGGAACACAGTTTATAGATTGGGCCCAGGTTTTTTCAATGAAGGAAATACATGTTTCTTAAATTCTACTCTCCAATGTCTTCTCTATCTACCACCATTTTCTCAATGCTTACTTCTTGAACCACTTGCATTGAAAAATATTGGCAAATTTACAAATGATGAGAAACGCGAGCGAACAGTCGTTGAGTTGTACAGTAATCTTGTTAAAGACATCTGGCAAGGACCTCAACTAGCCAAGGCTATTGCTCCAAAAGGTATGATCAGCTGCATTCGCAGAGTTGGGAAACAATTCAAGCCTTTTCGACAAGAAGATGCACATGAGTACCTCCGTCAACTATTGGACTGTATGCATGAAGAAGTCTTGAAATTCAATCGATTGAAAACTTCAGATGGGAAAAAAGCGGAAACCACTGTCATCTCTCGAGTTTTTGGAGGATATCTATGCAATACTTTGACTTGTACTCGTTGCCACTATTCATCCAAAACTTATAATCATTTTCAGGATTTGTCTTTAGAAATTCGCCAGGGCATCAATTCAGTTCAAGAAGCAATCCAAGCATTTACAAAAATTGAATATTTAACTCAAGGGAATGAATGGAAGTGTGATGGTTGCAAAAACAGGGTCAAGGTTAGTACACCAATCTGTTACGCTTCGTCATCAATAAGTAATCTATCATTAGGCGACAAAACAGCTTACCGTGAAAGAAGCTCCAAATGTTTTGGTGTTGCATTTGAAGCGCTTTTCCTATGGAAATATGTTTGGGAAGATTTCGAAACATGTGGAATTTTCGGAAAGGTTAACGGTTCCAATCGACAATCACCTTCATGCAATATATGAATTGACAGGAGTTGTTGTACATCATGGACATTCAACTCATTCGGGTCATTACATTGCATTTGTTAAAGCTCCAAATGGACAATGGTATGAAATGAATGATTCAAGCGTTTCATTAGTTTCGATTAAGCGTGTCTTGCAATCACAAGGTTATCTGCTGTTTTATACTCGTGTTGTTAGTCCAAATCAAGTTGCACTAAACCCAAAAAATGGTGACAACGACCTTGGGATATTAACTTATCCAACTCAATTGGTAGAAAAACAAATCATGGAAATCAGCAAATCTCCTACCTTGATACAATCGACATCTGATTCACTAGGATTGACGAATAAGGTGCGAAGTGCGTCGATTGAAAGAAATGGCTTATCCGGAGAAGAAACAGAAATTCAAGAGAAGGTCAATATTCAGGATGATATTGATGATTTTGTTCGCGTCCATCGATTAAAGCTTCCTCTAAGATTTACAGGCCCCCTCTATAAATTTCGCAGATGGAGAATCCGGAAAGTCATCACAGATGTCCATATCCTTGGTCGTATCTTGAAATTGAAAGCCATGCATAGCAAAGGTGGAAGTGCCACTGAATCACTTTCCATCGAAGATCCATATGAGTCGTCTAGTAGGGAGAGTTTTGCCAATAATATTCCTCAATTATCGGCTTATGATGCTGTCGGAACAGATGGGAAGGTTATTGCTGTAAATGATAAAAATACAAAACCTTTCCAGTCAGCAGGAAACAGTTCCGGTGGCTCGGAAGTTTTGATTTCTCTTCTTGAACAAAGTCGTCGAGGAAGGAATATTGGTGGGGAAGGTGTTTGGGACAGTGTGTCCTACCAAGAAAAAGAGAAAATCAACCATTTGGCGGTACAACAAAGAAGAAAGGATCAAGAAGAAAAGAAGAAAAACAGGCTAAGTGATTGGGATATGGTTTTAGATCAAGGCAGGACAAAAAAAATAAAAACAAAGCATGAAGTGGAGGAAGTTACCGATAAGATCAGCCCTTTCCAGAGAGTTATCGACAACCGAAATGTGCATCATCAGCGTGGAGAGCATGTTGACCTTCGGGAAGAGCCAACATTCAAACATGATCGCAAAGGGAAAAAGTATCAGTCTTTGAACATGAAAAGTGGCTCACACAATCACAAATTTTATCATGGAACTGGAAGACGATTCTAGTGTTAGTTAGTTAGTTAGTGCCAAATTCTTTCAAACAAGGGTATAGTATTGATAAGTTATTACCATATAAACTCTCATCTGCATCTGGTTTCATTTGTAGAAGATAAGTTTACCGGTAGAAATGTTTCCTTCGGGCAATTAAATGAGGGGAACAAACTTGTTTATGCAAATTTCATATATCTTAAGTCACAATTGAACCTTACCACCATATACTATTCCCTATAGATAGCAAGCTGACGACAATATGTCAGAGACACCTCCCTTAAATTGGGAATATAATTATGTTGAGTGTAAGAGGTATGTAGCAATACGACTGGGTGCCGCAGGCAGCAGCACCAGGTACTGTTCATAACCGATTTTTTGCAAGACATCTAAAATTGATATGTATGTACGATTATACCTATTGTGTATTAGTGGAAATTTTTCCCGATGACAATATAATATATCATCAAACTTTGGGTTTCTGACCGCAAGATGAGACAAAGAGATGGTTTGGATAGGTTGCTCGATTTTATTGCCGATGATGACTCTGAAGAAGACAGTGATCGGGACAAAGTGACCGATGCACCGGATTTATTGGGTGATTCAGACAATGATCAAAATGCTCCATACGATAGCAAGGAAATAAAATGCCCTTCACTTCTTAGATCCACCATTATGAACAATAGACTCTTAATCTTCCTCATTGTAGTATGCCTTGCAACATCTCTTGTTTTGGCGCATATTCGTCTCACAATGAAGGATACATCCTCTCAACATACAATCTTCTCAGAACAATTTCTGGATTCTGTTATAAACAAACATAATATGTCAATACCAGCCTTTCAGCCATGGTCCAAAGGTGAAAGTTACAGAGGAAAGGGTGATTTGGGGTTGCGATCGCGTAGTAGTGATGCTAAACCCCATTGGGATGGTTGTGTTTATGATATTCCCGATCCGGACTACAGACAACATATCGTTAAGCCCCCTGAGGGTCCTGTCACTCTTGTTTGTTGCAACACTACCAAAGGTGCGTTGACCATGGAAGTTCATCCTTCATGGGCCCCAATTGGTGCCAAGCGTTTCTTGGATATGGTTAATGATAACTTTTTTTCAACCAAAGTTCCACTGTTTCGAGCATTAAAAGGATTTTTGGTTCAATTTGGACTTGCGGGTGACCCTGAGGTACAAACTCGCTATCATAAAATGGGCAATTTGAAAGACGACCCCCCTTGGCTTCCACTGGGTCCTCCCGGTAGAGAAATAAATGGTATTAAGCGTTATCAAAAAGGGTACCTTGGATACGCAGGAGCGGGTAAAGATTCGCGGGGCACACAATTGATAATGTCGTTTGCCGACAGCTTGTACTTAGGGGGTGGATCACCTTGGGAAGTTCCCTTCGGCCAGATTGTCGGAAATCAATCTTTTGTTACGATGTCAAAAATTTACACCGGATATGGGGAAAAGCCATCGCAAGGGAAGATCATGAATAGGGGTGCCAAGTACATCGAAGAAGAATTTCCGTTGGTTGATTTTATTTTAGCGTGTTCCATAGTACGGGAAAATGTGAATTGGAATTACCAAGGGAAAACCGGGAAATAGAAAGAATGTCTTGAGATTATTGTTTTGTGACGTTCAAACTGCATCACACAGTAACTACAACTATCTCTGGGGCAGGACTAAAACTTATCACAGCAACCGCGTTAGTTTAGTTCATAATTTTTATAATTTATTTCTTCCTCTGAAAAAAATAAAAGTTAGACAATATAGATATGCCTTAGATATCAATAGTGCGTCAATGGTTTCATATAAATCCCTTGTTTGAGACATCAGCACCGTATGGTGTCAGATAAGTTCGAACAATCAAAGATTACGATCATGAACCTTGAATGAGGAAGCATAAAAAATATCTGCATTTTTACATACCTTGTTGTACATTTTGTAACTCATTGAATTTCTCGTAAAATATTTTACATAACGACAGAATGCCGAATGGCAAAGAAATCTATTTCCTATTGTGTGGAGGCATCCAGGCATCACATGCTGGTAGGGCCGTCCATCACAGCATATCAGCGGCCGCAGCAGGCAGCGGCAGCGTTGCCCCAAAAAGGCGGGATTTGGATGGATGCGGTCGATAATTAACCGAATTTTTGCTTGAATATAAAAGTATTGGCGTATTATTGTACGATCAACGATTATTTGCAATTTTTCAATCCCAATCCCAAACCGCCAATATCTGGTATCCACAACGTATGTACAATAAATCATTGCCACAACCAGTTTTTTATTGAGTTTGCGATGAGCGATTCTAACATTAAACAGATCAACGAAGAGAGACAACACTTGTTGGGTAACAATAGTGTCACCCCAAACGTTGGAAGTACCCCAAGAAGCAGTCTCAACCAGAATCGTTCAACAAACTCCAGTAGTACCAATTTGGAGATTGAATCTCAGCAAAAAATCAGCAATGAGGAGTCTTCGTCTTCTCAATTATTAACCGCTTTCTTGTTAATGTTGTTTTTCCAGCTCATGAATCGTCTTTATGGCAAACTTCAAACTTATCCCATGAGAAACTATCCACTATTTTCTAATTTATTGAGCTGTGCTATATATGTTCCAATTTGTTACATGTATATTGTCCCTGCACTGTTGTACACAAACTACATTACTAAAGAGCAGCAGGAAATTCCCAAGTACAAGTTTGCTGTTATGGGTGGCTACGACTCACTTTCTGGAATTATGCAAGTTTTTGCAATTAACTATATCAGTAATGCATCACTTATTGTTTTGGTACAGCAATCCGCAATTCCTATATCCATGGCTATCTCTGTTTATGCATTGAACTCTGTCTACTCCAAGTCTCAATATATTGGCGCGGGAGTTGTATTACTTGGTATTGTGGTGGTTCTTATCCCTACATTTTTTGGCAATAGTGAGTCTGCTGCCGATTCTAGCAATAGCAACAACCAAGTTGGTTCTTCAACTGAAATATTTTGGTTATTAGTTATGATCATCAGTTGTATTCCCATGTGTTTGTCAAGTGTTTACAAGGAGAAAGCATTAGGGGAGACTGAAATCGATGTTGTTTATTTGAACGGATGGGTTGCTATTTTTCAATTTTTGATCGCTATACCTCTTAGCTTTCCCACTGCCTGGATTCAAGGTCTCCCCATGAATGAAATTTGGCCCAATATTGTTGGTGGGTTTTGGTGTTGGATGGGCTATAACACAATTACTGCTGACAATAACCCCTACAATATGCCTTTAGATCACTGTGAAAAAGCACCATTCTACGTTAATGCCTACTTGCTGGTCAACGTTGTTTATAATTTCTTGATGGTGTTGGTATTAAAATTAGGCTCTGCTAATATTTTGTGGATGGCAAGTACAATTATCGTACCGGTTGGAAATGTCGCATGGTCATTAGATTTTATGCCAGGTCACCAGCCATTAAAGTTTTGGGACATCGTAGGGCTGGTCGTTATTATGATTGGTTTGATCATTTATAGATTTTGTACTGAAGTTTTCTATCTTTGGTATAAACTCACTGGACAAAAAGTTGATGAAGAAGTAGAAGATGAAAGGACCAAGAATATTGCTAAATCGGCAGAGAAAAAGCAATGGAAGTATTTGGGCATCAATCAAGCAGAGTACCTGCAAACCTTCGTGGAGAGTAGAGTTTCTAAGGAAAAGGCGAATTCAATTATGTTGGTGCGATCTCCTCAAAACATTCGAGGTGCATTTTTGGCCAAGATTGGTGTTCCTCCCTCACCGCTTATTTCCATGGGACCGGGTAAGCGGCCGCTCATTAAAGATCAAGAAGCAGTTGATGCTGCTAGGGCCAATTATCAAGCAACTGGCTACTCCCCGTTGATGCGAAGCAGCAGTTTCCGAGATACTGCCTCCAACACGACCGGTACTCCGAAAATAGGGAAATTTTCTAGTGCGTCTTCCTCAAAGCCACCACGGCCATATGCACAATGACCTGGTACGTTTTGTTGCAGATATGTAGTTATTATTTTAGTGGTTTAGAAGAGACACGTGCGTAATTGATGTAATTGAGTCGTTAACATGGAATTGTGGACTATAACTTTCCATTCAAATGATATATTTGCAATTTCCGTGAATTCTGGATTTTCGTCAATTAAGGCTTCTATTCATAATTCAACTACACTGTACAATATATTTAAACCACACCAGGAATCACCTTGTATGGAACCTTCTGGCAATATTGATCCCAGTACTTTCCATACTTATCTGCACAGCGTTTATCATCACGCCAAGCGCGATCGAACAACAACAATGTTAAGTACACAGGATAGAAGAATGGTAATGGCCACTCGAAGAGGGTAGTCGTACACCAAAAGAATGCAGCTGATATCTCTGGAATATAGTGAAAATGTCTAAATACCATGTCCAAATTAAATCAAGCATTGTAAATGACCATAGCACCAAAACTTACCTAGCGAGACCCCACCATCCTGAAGCAAGCAATAACGAACTGCGTTCTTCCCCATCTTTAGTTTTGTATTTGGCTTCAATAAACTGTGGTTCAGCTCCCCAAATCTTCAATTTACCACCTGTGGCTCTAAATTCTTGACGTTGGCTAAAAAACAGTTGATAATAACGATTTATCTTTTGATCATCTAGGTAAAAACTTACCGATCACAATCATAATTGCACCAAATACAATAAGTGCCTGCGAAGAAATAAAACAACGCAGTTGGTAATGACAACATTACAGGATGAGTAGCCATAAAATAAGTGTGCATAGTGTACATCGAAGGCACCCAAACTAAGCACCCCCAGCAAATGTAGTAACCAGCTCGATCGTGCTGAATGTCCATCGAGCAGAAATATCCAGTTTCCCACCAAAAGAACTTGGCGATGTAAATAGTCTGAAGCAAAATAGAAACCAGAATGGAACTACTAACGTATCCAAACTGCTCGTACTGTTTGAATCCGTAGCAAATTACAGCAACTTGCCAGAACATCATCCCAAAACGACAATTTGTGAATTGCTTTACATCCCAACCAAATACACGAGGGTAGAGTTCAGTGCCCCAAAAAAAATCAACTATCAAATTACCATTCGAACCGCTATCTTTGGTTGAAGGGAAATTTAAACCCTTGATAACCAAAAAGACACAAAAGCAAATAGCAAAAAGGTTCATAGAAGATAAGAACTTGCCCATGTGATTGTAAACGTCGGATGGGTTGAATAAACCAGTATAAGCTAATGCAAAGAGCGTCAGGATGGTGATAAGGTAGCATTGAAAACCATTAGCGATGTAAATGGGAACATGGCCAGACGGCGTAACGGTAGCCTTAAATACTTTTCCAGGGACAATTCTCATCAACGTAAGCTCGAAGGCCATATAGCTCAGAATCATCTTCCAAACATAAGGATCAAAAGGGGTGGGCCAAACTTCAATTAAAAATTGCTTCAATCCAAATGTTTTCACATATATAAATAATTTCTCGAATGAACCATCATGATGCTGGCAAGTGTACCAAAAGGTCAAACAGAAGATGGGGGTAACAAGCATGAGAAAAAGGGATCCCAGAGCTCTATTTCCAAACAATCCTCCAGAACCCCATGATTTCTTTTCTTCTTGAGGAGCCATTTTCCAACAAATGTACTTTGAATTTACCAAATTGACTGGAAACTCAGTTTAACTTTGGCACACCATGGAGAGCCACATCGGTGCTGCTGGCGCGCTCTGAGTCAGTGTGTGGCGGTTGTTGAAAACATCCGAAAACGCGTTTCCTGCACAAGCGTTGTATAGTTATTACGTATTACATGTTGTAGCATAGTTTTGTACATAGGCATTGCCGGAACGCCATCCTGTCAAAAAAAAAATTGTCTTTTGCTTTTTGCTTTATTATCCTCATTGCTAGATTGTCATCATGTGAGTAAGATGAGTGCTAAAGCAGCCCACCCATCCCCTAAACTGTCTGGGAAAGAAGACCCCAATAAACAAATTGAAGAGGAAGGTAAATTATTGAAATGATTGTATTATTTTATGACAATATATATCCCCATAATTTGATTATTTGATTAGAGGAAGAAGATGATGTCCCTGTAGAACGCCTTGAATCATGGTACATATATGCTCATGTCCACGACAAAATGATTCCAATATCATGTGGAGATGCAAGTCAGCGCATTAAATGGCTGGCTCACGTCGCGATCGGTATGAGTTGGTCTATTCTCTTTTCCATATCATTATTGTATTTCTTCCAGCTCGATGGGATGAGCAACAATCACAAGGCTGGAAACGTTTGGGGATTCCAACCGCTGTTCATTTGTATAAAAACGACGGTGAAGAGGTTGACATGAATTTGGCAATTAAGGAAGTTGCTTGCAACGGAGATCACATTTATGTGGACACGTCTTTGGCTCCCGCCGACACTAGAGCCTAGAAAACTAGTTTCTGCAAATGTTTTTTTGTTTTTTACTTTGTTTATGAAAGGCACCGAGTCAAACTTTGTGCAACCCGATGCATGAAATATATGTGTGGTGTTAGAAGAATTTTCCTTCGACATAATTGTCATAAACACAGAAGAATTTGCTTATATTATATATATACAAACGAATCACAATATTGTACATGGTCGTATAAAAAATGAAACACACAATTCGTTTCGCATACAAGAAATCTTAACACAAGTATACTCGACAACTATCAATAAAAGAGAATGTGATCACAATGGCAAAATTAAACAAATAAAAAGAATGTATGTATCACCAAACAGGCTATTTCTTGCATGAACTGGTGAAACACCATCTACTTACAAAAACCCAAGACAGAATTTGAGCAGATGC
>JACCEA011147250.1_pt1 | contig 14222 bp, 7 predicted proteins | sample 7449851 | NCBI WGS metagenome assembly JACCEA01 (sample SAMN15323453, study PRJNA562643) | freshwater metagenome | isolation source: river surface water | place: USA:Blue River Watershed | collected 2017-08-18 | reverse complement strand
GCCCCGCCTACGCCAAGCGAGGTTGAGCCCAGGGCCGATGCCGTGGCGCCTCCGCCAATGCCGGCCAAAGCAAAGGCCGACGCCAAATTGCCAGATCCGAAAGCCAAGCCCCAAAAGGCTGAGGCTACCAAGCCTGCCCAAAGATCCTCCCGATTAGATGGATCGTTAATGGCCCAACTTTCCAAAGCGGCCAGCCGGGAAACAAGCACGCCTGGCACTGGGCGAGGCACCGCCGCGCAAGGCAGTGGCACGCCGGCTGCCAGAACAGCCGCCCAACTGGAAGCGAGCTTCATCCAAGCATTATTCGCGCAAATGAAACGCTATTGGCGCGCGCCGACAGGCGTGGATGCTGAATTGCTGCGCACCAACATTGTCGTGACGCTCAAACCCGATGGATCCATTGGCACCATTACTGTGGTGAGCCAGACGGGCGTGACGGAGAATAACGAAAATCTCAAAACCATTCACGCTGAACGCGCGGCAAGCGCCATCCGTCGCGCAGCCCCTTTCCAACTGCCGCCAGAACATTATGCCATCTGGCAATCGCTTGGCCCCATTACCTTTGACAAGAGGTTGAACTGACATGCGCATTCGCATCACCAAACTGCTTTTTCTGGCAGGCCTCGCCAGCGCCACACCATTGGCGGCGCAAATCACGGGCACTGTGACGGATGAAAGCAGCGACAGGTTCATTATTGCCGTCCCGCCTATGGCAACACCGGCAGATGTTGCCACGCCCGCCGGGCAAACGGCTGAGCTTGGACGGAAAGTCTCTGAAATCATTGCGAGTAACTTAAATGCAATTGATGATTTCACGCCCAAGGGCCCGGCAGGATTGCGCACCCCGGCCTTGGCTGAAGTCACGGCCCCAGCCTTTGCTGAATGGGCCGGCATGAATGCAGAAAAATTGGTTCAGGGCTTTGTCCGCAACAATGACGATGGGACACTGACAGTCGGCTGCTATCTTTATGATGTTGGCCTGCAATCAGAAATGATCCGTCAGGGCTTTTCCGTTCAACCGCGTGATTGGCGGCGTGCGGCGCACAAATGCGCAGACGCCATTTATTCGCGGCTGTCCGGGGAGAACCCATTTTTTGATAGCCGCATTGCCTATATTGCGGAAACAGGCCCCAAGGGGAACCGGGTCAAACGGCTGGCCATTATGGATTCAGATGGAGCGAACCATCGCTTCATCACCAATGGCCAAGCCATTGCGCTGACGCCGCGCTTTTCGCCCGATTATAAATCCATTGTGTATGTCTCTTATATTGAGCGGCGGGCCCGGATTTATGTGTATGACATTGCAAGCGGCCGGCAGCGGCTGGTGACAGAAAGCCCCAATCAAACCTTCAGCCCACGCTGGTCGCCCAATGGGCAGACCATCATTTATTCCATGAGTGTGGGCGGCAATACTGATATTTACAGCATTTCAGTCCAAGGCGGCACACCAACCCGGCTGACCAATTCCCCAGCCATTGAAACGGGCGGCAGCTTTTCCCCCGATGGCAAGAAAATTGCCTTTGAAAGTGATCGCTCAGGCAAGCAGCAAATCTATGTGATGAATGCAGATGGGTCTGACCAGCAGCGCATCAGCTTTGGGGGCGGCACTTATGCTACACCGGAATGGAGCCCACGGGGCAATTTAATTGCCTTTACCAAAATTACCGGCGGGGCTTTTCGTATTGGGGTCATGAGCCCCAATGGCGGCAGCGAGAAATTGCTGACAGATAGCTGGCAGGATGAGGCCCCCACTTGGTCGCCCAATGGCCGGGTCATCCAGTTTTTCCGCACAGAGCGCGGCAATGGCAAGACCAGCGTGATGCAAGTGGATGTCACGGGGGCCAAGGAGCGCCGCATTGAAACGCCCGTTGATGGGTCTGATCCAGCCTGGGGGCCCATTCTACCCTAACGCTCTTGTTGCGCAGGGGGTTGACCCAATAGAAACAAGCGGCGAAACATCCAGTTAGGGGTGAATTGCCAGATTAAGGAGTGTTTCCATGTCGAGAAAAATGACGGCATTGCTATTGGCGACCAGCCTTGTGGCTGTCGCGGGCTGTGGCAAGAAGCCAAAGCCGCAAGATCTTCCGCCGCCACCCGTGGGCGCTCAGGGCCCAACTGGCCCGGCAACTCCGGCAGGCCCCACCCCGGGATCGCAAGGCGATTTTGTGGCCAATGTGTCTGCTGACCGAATTTTCTTTGATACGGATAAATTTGACGTTGATGCCGAAGATCAAGCCGTGCTGGCCAGCCAAGCAGCTTGGCTGAAGCGGTATCCGGCGGTCAGCGTGACGATTGAAGGCCATGCTGACGAGCGCGGCACACGCGATTACAATATTGCACTGGGGGCCCGCCGTGCCAATGCTGCTAAGAATGCGCTGGCAGCCCTTGGCATTGATGCCGCCCGCATCAACACCGTTAGCTACGGTAAGGAACGCCCCGAAGCACTTGGTTCTACTGAGGCAGATTGGGCGCGCAACCGTCGCGCGGTGACCGTAACGGTTCAATAAGCGAACACGTTACACCACTTATAGAAAAGGCCCCCTGCCACGCGGCAAGGGGCCTTTTTTTTAACTCTGCAGCGCGGGTTTAGCCGACGCGCTTGCCCGTGAGCGGGAAGGTGCCAAAAGCGCCTGCCTTGACGGAGCCAGTGACATCGTCGCCCTCAATCGTCGCGGTGCCTTCCAGCGTCATTGGCATCGGCACGGTCATCTTCATTGACCAGGTGATCGTATTGCCATCCACCTTGCCGTCCGTGATTTCGGCCGAGCCTTGCGCACCGCTATTGGTGCCAGTCCAGCTGTCGCCATCTACATTGACCACGATCGTCGATTTCTGATCGCCCAGCGGCGACTTTACGACACATTCATAGGTGCCAGACAGACTCATATTCACTCTCCTTCAAGATATCCGAGGGCTTATTTGCTATCGGATGATGACATAAGTTCGATAGGCAGTCCCAATTTTTCAAGTTGTGGGCGAACATTTTTCGCGTCTCCCACCACAACCCACATAAATGCGTCAGGCTGCACACTGGCGCGGATGGCCGAATCCAACACTGGCTCAGTCATCGCGCGATAGCGCGAGGCAAGTGTGTTGTAATAGGAGTCTGGCCGCCCATAGAGCGCATTGCGCTGAAGCGCACCCAGCACATCGCCGCTGGTTTCAAAGCTGCCCGGCAGCTCTAAAATATTGCCGCTCACAATCCGCTCGCGCTCTTCAGCTGTCACGCCTTGGGTGCTCAAAAAGGCGCGGAAATTCTCACGCAGGGCCGCAATTGACTCACCGGTGCGATTGGCCTGAACGGGCGCAAAGATAAGATAGGGCATTTGCCCGGCAACGCGGCTGATAGAGCCCGAGACACCATAGGACCACCCCTTGGTCTCGCGCAGGTCCATGTTAATGCGCGAGAGGAAACCTCCCCCAAGTGCTTGATTGGCTGTCAGCAGCGTTTCCACATCTTCGACACCCCGGTTGGGCAGAAGCTGCCCGCCGAGAATGACTGATTGGGGCGAGCCCGGACGATCCACCAGCACAATGCGTGGTGCCGGCCCAGCAAGCATGGCAGCATCCGGCTTTTGCCCGCTGGCGCCAGCTGCCGACCATTGGCCAAAATGCCGGTTCAGCCCTGCCACAACATCAGCAAGCGGAAGATCACTCACCACAAAAATGGTCGCCTTTTCTGGCCGCATCCATGCCTGATGGAAGGCCAGCAACTCGTCACGCGTTACGGCAGAAACGCTGGCCGCATTGCCCGAGCCAGTGAAGGAAATGCCATAAGGATGGTTTGGCCCGTAGAGCAGTGGCGGCAAAGTGCGCAGCGCAATGGATTGCGGGTTGGTCTGTTCAGACTTGATCCGCGTCAACAACTGGCGGCGGAGGCGTTCCACCTCAGCGGGCGCAAAGTCGGGCCGCTGAACAATATCTGCCAGCAGCGCAAGCGATGGATCCAAATTGGCCGACAGCGCGGACAGGCCAACTGAGGTGCGGTCCATGGTTGAGCCCGCACTGATATTTGCGCCCAATCGCTCTTGCGCCTCGGCAATGTCGCGAGAAGATTTGCCGCCTGCCCCTTCATCCAAGAGCGAGAGCATCAGCGCCTGTGTGCCGGGCTTGCTGCGCGAATCTGCGGCATTGCCTGCATCCACGCTCACCGACACCTGCGTCATCGGCACTGCCGTGCGCTGCGCATAAACAACAGAAATGCCGTTTGTCAGTTTCGCCCGCTCAACCTTGGGGAAACTTAGGTCAGCAACTGCCCCCACAGCTGGCCAGGCAATAGCTGGGCCTTTTTGAGGGGTCGGTGCAGCGGTCTGGGCAGAGGCCTCTGGCTTGGGCTTTGCAGGGGCGGCCTCTTCATAGGCGTCACGATCCCCCGGCATAACGGTCAGCGCATAGACAGGGCGGCTCAGCCACTGCTGCATGGCCTTGCGGACAGCCTCAGGCTTGACTTTCGACAAAGCAATCAGCTGCTTTTTATAGGCCCCGCTGTCATTCAAATAAAGCGCGCCTTCCGCCAGTGTGGTTGCCTTGCCGCCAAAGCCACCAACTTGTTCCAGCTGGGCAATCTGGTCCGCTGCGGCGCGCGTCACCACACGCTGCACCTCATCCTTGGTGGGGCCAGATTTCATAAAATCTGCAACCAGCGCATCAAGACGCTGCGCTACAGTTGCTGGGTCCACGCCGGGACGGACATCCGCTGTCACCCGGAACCAGCCAAGCTGCGCCTGAGGATCATAGCTGGTCGATACAGCCACAGCGAGCTGCTCTTGCCGCACAAGTGCATTGTCCAACCGCGAGCTTGCCAAGCCACCAAGAACCGAAGCGCCAACGCTCAACGGAATCATATCTTTGTGGTCGAGCCCAGGCACCACCCATGTGCGATACAGCCGTACAGTGGCGACCCGATCCTTTAGAACCTCACTCTTGGGCGCGGGCAGCGTTGGAATGGAAACCGCAAGGCGGGGCTGCTTTGGTCCTGCAGGAATGCTGCCAAACCATTTTTCCACCAGCGGGCGCGCAGTTTTTACGTCAACATCGCCTGCCAGCACCAGCACGGCGTTATTCGGCCCATAATGCTGACGGAACCAATTGCGCACATCATCTAAGCTGGCGGCATCCAGATCCGCCATTGAGCCAATAATCGGATGGCCATAGGGGTGATCCGGCGGCAATGTGCCTTTGATTTGGGCATAGTTAACCAGCCCATAAGGCCGGTTGTCGCCCTGACGCTTTTCATTCTGCACCACGCCAATTTGGTTGGTCAGCTTTTCCTGCGTCACAGCGCCCAGCAGGCGGCCCATGCGATCACTTTCCAAAAACAGCACCCGCTCAAGCGCGCCCGTGGGGACAGTTTGGAAATAATTGGTCCGGTCAAAGGATGTGGTGCCGTTAAAATCCGTCGCGCCCAAGGCTTCTAGGGGCTTAAAGAAATCCCCATCCGCATTTTCCGAGCCATTGAACATCAAATGCTCAAACAAATGGGCAAAGCCTGTTTTGCCCTTGGGCTCATGCTTTGACCCCACATCATACCAGATAGATACGGCGACGACCGGGGCCTTGCGATCCGTGTGCACAATCACCCGCAAGCCATTGGCAAGCGTGAATTGCTCGTGCGGAATATCCACCTTGCGGACCAAATCCGCAACAGGGGCAGCTGCCTTTGGCGCTTGGGCAAAGCCCGGAGCTGCCAAGGCAAAGGCCATCAAAGCAACAGTCAGCATCCGCATGGAAAATATCTCCGGCATTCAATGAATTTCTTGGGTAATGTCGTTATACTACAAAAATCCCAACAGCAACGCACCCGATAGACTAGGCGCGACCAGCGGGTTTAGGGACGATAGCGCCGCTTGGCATGGCGCAGAGCATCAGCCCATTCAAAATGAACAGGCTTAAACTTCTGCTGCGCAAACAACGCCATTTGGTCAGTATAATGGGGCGATCCGGGCCGATTGGTTGCGGCTCCATAAGGCTGGATCGACTCAGACTCGACCTTGCCCTCTTGGTCCCAGCGGACCAGCATGATGAAGCTATCGCCATGGCGGACGCGATATTTGCCATCGCCTTGGTCTTTATCCCACGCCGTCGTTGCACGCAGCGCATCGGTGCCGCCCAGCATTGGCACATCCACGGCGCCGCGCCGCAGGCGTTGCACCTGCGCCAAAGAGGGATCAATCCGACCAAAGCGATCTACCAGATCGTCCGTAGCTTCCCGCAAGGCCGCTTTGGGATCGGGCAGCGCCTCGCGCCGCCAATGCTTTGTGCTTGCGGTGCGGATCACGCGCTCAGCCAGTGCATCTGCTGCCCCCACGCCATCGCTTGTCCAGTCCCATGTCGCCAAAAGCGCCTGCGCCTTGGCTAGGTCGGGCATGTCCTTCACATTGGCCGCCAGCACTTGGCCAATCCAGCCCCCAATCCATGAGTCACGAGCATAGCCTTTATCAAATTTGATGGTCAGCAATTGCGCGGGCGTCAGCTTGGCCGACTGCGCCAACAAGGCTGTCGCGCGCAGGCCACGATTGGTCATGCCGCGTTCAATCCCCAGCAGGGGCGAATATTCCGCCGGGTTCATTTCAGATCCCGGGCCGGCTGCTAAAAAGGGCGTGTTATTGGCATTCTGCACAAAGCCACTCTTCGGCGAGACGATCTTTGGATAGCGATCAAAGCCGACTGGGCCTTTCCAAATGGCCTTGGACGTATCACCCGGCAGCACCTTGGTATAATCAAAGCCCGGTGCGCGATCGGGGAAGAGCGCGTTGTAAATATAGGCAATTCGGCCCGTTTTATCAGCATAGATGAAATTGGTGGCAGGCACCCCGCCGATGGACATAGACTTGGTCCACTCTTCCCAAGTCTGCGCCTTGGTATTGCGATAATATTGTTCAACCGCCTTGGCGTTATCAATGCCCGCATAGCGGATGGCAAAGCTGCCATTTTCGTTTTGGATCACTGGGCCATGGGCCGAGCGATAAATGGTCTGCGGCATGGGCAAAGTGAATGGCCCAAAGCGCACCGCAAGCCAGATGCGCTTCTTCTCCAGCGGTTTCCAAGCACCATCGAGCCGATATTTCGTGCCATCGTCATTGAGAACAAGCTTGTAGACATCAATCAAATCGGGGCGATTGACCGTATTCGTCCAGCCCAAATTGCGGTTGTGGCCCAACAGCACAAAAGGTGAGCCGGGGAAGAGCGCGCCGGCCATGTCCAGCCCCTCGCCTGAATGGACAACAGCTTCATACCACGCCACTTGGCCTTCAAGCGGCTGGTGCGAATTTGAGATAAGCCATGTCTTGCCATCGGCCATCTTGCTAGGAGCGAGCGCAAAAGCGTTGGAGCCGTTGAGGCTGGGGTCGCGGCCAATGGGAGTCATGGGCAGCGCGTCTTCTTTGGGTGTCGCTTTATTGTCCGCCAGCGCGCCAATCACACCATCCAACCCATAGAAAAAGGGCGCGCGCAGCACGAAACCTGCCACAATATCTATGCCATTAACGGGGAAGAGCTTGGGCAAGCGGACTTCAGACGGATGCTTTTGCGCATAATGGTTGAGGCCTGCGGCATAGCCTTCCAGCACGCGCCGCACCTCCGGCGAGAGGCTGGGATATGCCCGGGCGGCAGTCTCGCGCACGCCGAGCAAATGGGCGACATAATCAATTTGTGCACCATCTTTGCCTGTCATCGCGCCATCGCGGCCGCGCGTCATGGCAACGACTTCTTGGATCGTCGCAAAATCATCTTCCGCATGGGCAAAGGCCAGACCATAAGCGGCATCGGCATCCGTCTTGCCATTAATGTGCGGAACGCCAAAATCATCACGGACTATTTCGACGCTATAGCTTTGCGGGGGCGGCGCGGGCTCTTGCTGGGCCGTCAGCGGCTCCCACACAGCCGAGACAACTGCCAATGTGGCCACCGACGCCAATGTCCATTTCGCCCAGCGCGACATACACCCTCCCCTTTTGTCTTTATGGATCGATATTGACGAGGAACGCGCAATCGGCAAGTCAGGCTTAAATTTTTGAGAGGAAGTCCCTGATGCGCCGCCCTATTTTCGTAAGCCTTTTGCCGTTGTTCAGCCTGCCTGCCCTTGCGCACGCTGCCGAACCGGGCAGCGGCATCACTGCAGACGCCGTCAAAGCCCATGTCAGCTTTTTAGCGGATGATTTGCTGGAAGGCCGCGACACTGGATCGCGCGGGCACCAAATTGCTGCCCGCTATGTCGCGTCGCAATTCTCCAGCATGGGCCTCAAACCTGCGGTGAATGGCGATTGGTATCAGAATGTTCCCTTTGTTGACGTAAAGCCCAATGCCGATGCGTCCCTGACCATTGATGGGACGAGCTACACGCACAAGAAGGACGCTGTGGTATCTGGCAATGGCCGGGCAGAGGGCGACATCGTCTTTGGTGGCTTTTGCCTCAACAAGCCCGAAATGGGCATTAAGGACCTGCAAGGGCTGAACATCAAGGGCAAGATTATTGCCTGCTTGTCAGGCTTTCCCAAAGGCACGCGCAGCGACATTGGCGCGCATTTAAATGCAGAAAAAGCCAAGATTTTGTCAGAGCGGGGGGCAATTGGCCTTATTACCATCCGCACGCTGGAACGCGAAAAGCAAACGCCTTGGACGCGCGTCGTGGACTATGGCGATGATCGGTCCGTGCGCTGGGCCAATGCCGATGGATCGCCTTTTGATGCCGCGCCCAATATCAAGGCATCTGCCACGCTCGATCGCGCAGCCGCCGCAGCGCTGTTTGCTGGCACGGGCAAAACACTCGACGCCATTTTGGCAGAGGCAGATCGCGTAGGCGGTAAGCCGAAACCCTTTGCCTTGAAGAAACGCGTCACCATTGCCCGCACGGCCAGCCTGACGCGTTTTTCTAGCCCCAATGTCATTGCCATGCTGCCCGGATCAGACCCCGCATTGGCCAATGAATATGTGCTGGTGATGGGCCATCTGGACCATATTGGTACGCGCAGCAGCGGTGACGGCGACAAGATCAACAATGGCGCGATGGACAATGCCTCGGGCATTGCGACCATGTTGGAAGCGGCCCGCGCCATGGCGCAAAACCCAGAAAAGCCCAAGCGCCCTGTTCTGTTTGCGGCCGTGACGGCAGAGGAAAAGGGCCTGCTGGGTGCAGATTATCTCTCGCGCTTCCCCGTCGTGGGCAATGGCAAAGTGGTGGGCGTCGTCAACCTCGACATGCCGATCCTCACTTATGATTTTACGGATGTTGTGGCCTTTGGGGCCGAACATTCCACCTTGGGGCCAATTGTGGCGTCAGCAGCAGCACGCGACAAGGTCACTCTGTCGCCTGATCCTATGCCCGAAGAAGGGCTGTTCACGCGGTCTGACCATTATCGCTTTGTCCAACGGGGCATTCCGTCGGTCTTCCTGATGACGGGCTTTGCAGGCGCGGGCGAAAAAAGCTTCCGCGGATTTTTAGCAACGCATTATCACCGCGTGTCGGATGACCTGGCCCAGCCGTTTAACTGGGAGGCCGGCGCCAAGTTCGCGCGAATCAACATGCTGATTGCGACCGAGATTGCCAATGCGCCTGAAGCGCCCAAATGGTATGAGGACAGCTTCTTCGGCAAAACATTCGCGCCCGCCGCACCAAAGGCAAAACGTCCCCAAAACTGATCGAGGTCAATGCACGCCTCTTGTGTGGCGATTATGCCACACTACATCCTTGGTGAAAGGAAGGGGCATTAGATGAACCTCGAAAAGTTTACAGATCGGGCAAAGGGCTTTTTGCAAGCCGCCCAGACGGTGGCAATCCGCATGAACCATCAGCGGATTGCCCCCGAACATCTGTTAAAGGCGCTTCTGGAAGATAATGAAGGCATGTGTGCCGGGCTGATCCGCGCGTCCGGCGCGGATGCCGCCGTTGCCCTGCGCGAGACGGATGCCGCCTTGGCGCGCATCCCGGCGGTCTCTGGCGCGGGCGCGAACCAGCCGCCGGGCCTCGACAATGATGCCGTTCGCGTCTTGGACCAAGCCGAGCAAATTGCCGCAAAGGCAGGCGATAGCTTTGTCACCGTTGAACGGCTGCTGTTGGCGCTAACGCTTTCAGCCACCAGTGAAGCTGGCAAGGCCCTCGCCAAAGCGGGCCTCAAGCCTGAGACACTCAATGCGGCCATTAATGATCTGCGCAAAGGCAAGACGGCTGACACGGCGTCTGCCGAAGATCGGTATGATGCGCTGAAGAAATTCGCCCGCGACCTGACGGAGGCCGCGCGTGATGGCAAGCTGGATCCGGTGATTGGCCGGGATGAGGAAATTCGCCGGACGGTCCAGATTCTGGCCCGGCGGACGAAGAACAATCCCGTGCTAATTGGTGAACCCGGCGTTGGGAAAACGGCCATTGCCGAGGGCTTGGCGCTGCGCATTGCCAATGGCGATGTGCCGGATACCCTCAAAGACCGCACGCTAATGGCGCTCGACATGGGCTCGCTGATTGCGGGTGCAAAATATCGCGGCGAATTTGAAGAGCGGCTGAAAGGCGTGCTCGATGAAGTGAAGGCCGCTGAAGGCCAAGTCGTTCTGTTCATTGATGAAATGCACACGCTCATTGGGGCTGGCAAAACCGATGGCGCAATGGACGCCTCTAATTTGCTCAAGCCTGCTTTGGCGCGGGGTGAGCTGCACTGCATTGGCGCAACGACACTGGATGAATATCGCAAATATGTTGAGAAAGACCCGGCCCTTCAACGCCGCTTTCAGCCCGTATTTGTGGGCGAACCCACTGTCGAAGACACAGTGTCTATTCTGCGGGGCCTGAAGGAAAAATATGAGCTGCACCATGGCGTGCGAATTACCGACAGCGCAATTGTAGCCGCGGCGACCTTGTCCAACCGCTATATCACCGACCGATTCTTGCCCGACAAAGCCATTGACCTGATGGATGAAGCGGCCAGCCGCTTGCGGATGGAAGTGGAATCCAAGCCTGAAGCAATTGAGACACTGGATCGCAAGATCATCCAACTCAAGATTGAAGAGCTGGCGCTGGAAAAGGAAAGCGATGCCGCCTCCAAAGATCGTCTGGCAACGCTAAAGGGTGAATTGGCGAATTTGGAAGAACAATCTGCCTCGCTGACTCAGCGGTGGCAGGCAGAAAAGGAAAAGATCCACGCCGAGGCCAAGATTAAAGAACAGCTGGATGCCGCGCGGCTTCAGCTGGACCAGGCCCAGCGTGCGGGTGACCTCGCCAAGGCAGGGGAGCTTTCCTATGGCACCATTCCCCTGCTCGAGAAGCAGCTGGCCGAGGCCCAAGGGGCAGCGGCAGGCGCTATGCTGCGGGAGGAAGTGACGCAGGATGATATTGCCGCCATTGTCTCACGCTGGACAGGCATTCCCGTAGACAAGATGCTGGAAGGTGAGCGGGAAAAGCTGCTCCAGATGGAAGACGAGCTTGGCCGTCGCGTCATTGGCCAAAAGGATGCAGTGCACGCTGTCTCCACGGCTGTCCGGCGCGCGCGGGCTGGCCTGCAAGATCCCAACCGGCCCTTGGGCTCTTTCCTCTTCTTGGGGCCAACAGGCGTCGGCAAGACTGAGCTGACCAAGGCACTCGCCAGCTTCCTCTTTGATGATGACAGCGCAATGGTGCGCATCGACATGTCCGAATTTATGGAGAAGCATTCAGTCGCGCGGTTGATTGGCGCACCGCCAGGCTATGTCGGCTATGATGAAGGCGGCGTGCTGACCGAAGCCGTGCGGCGGCGGCCTTACCAAGTCGTTTTGTTTGACGAAGTGGAAAAGGCGCATGGCGATGTGTTCAACGTGCTGCTGCAAGTGCTGGATGATGGCCGCTTGACTGATGGTCAGGGCCGCACGGTGGACTTTACCAACACAATCATTGTGCTCACCTCCAACCTTGGCTCGCAATTTATTGCAGGGCTGGGTGAAGGCGAAAGCGTCGAGAGTGTTGAGCCGCAAGTGATGGACATTGTCCGCAGCCATTTCCGGCCCGAATTCCTCAATCGACTGGATGAGATCATTCTCTTCCACCGCTTGGGTGCGGAGCATATGGGGCCGATTGTCGACATTCAGGTTAATCGGGTGGCAAAGCTGCTGGCCGAGCGCAAAGTGACGCTCGATCTGACGGATGCCGCGCGCGCCTGGCTAGGCCGCGTGGGCTATGACCCCGTTTATGGCGCCCGCCCGTTGAAGCGCGCGGTGCAGAAATATTTGCAAGACCCACTGGCCGACAAAATCCTGCGCGGCAATGTGCCCGATGGGTCCACTGTCCATGTTGATGAAGGCGATGGGCAACTGGTGCTGAGCTAAAAACTGTCCCTCAGAAGACGCAAGGCTGGACGCGAACCAGAATAGCGTGAGTGCCGAAAGCCCAAAGCTGTCGCGCCACTCAAAATTTGGGCACGTTTTTTCGGCCTAAGACTGTGCAAAAGAATTGGGCGGGCCCCGCAGGACCCGCCCTCTCTTAACCATCTAGTCGATGATTAGAAGCTGACCTTCAGCGACGCCGCATAGCGACGGCCGAGAGTGTCGTAGGTCGACGGATAGCTGTTGCCGCTGTTGAACGCGGTTGAACCAATCGTTGCACCAACCAGCGGAGGCTGCTTGTTGAACAGGTTCTGCACCGTGCCCGTCAAAGTCAGGTTGTTAGTGATCTTCACGCGGGTTGTCAGATCGAAATAATCATATGATGGGATCTTCGTGAAGTCGACATTGCCCCAACCATTGATCGTGCCCTTAAAGGCATTGCTCGGGCCGCTGAAGCCGTCAATGTGACGCCACAGCATCGAGACATCAACCTTTTCAAAGCCGAGTGTCGTACGCAGCGACCATTGAAGCTTCGGCTGCAATGAACCGCAATCCGGGTTCATTTGACCGACGCACTCACGGTTGATCGAGCTCGGTGTAGCTTGGAACGTCGAGCTGTTCGTCCAGTTGCCGTTCAGAGCCATCGACAGATCAGCAAAGCCGATGTCACGACGATAGTTGACCGTGAGGTCAATACCATCAGTCTTCAGGCGGCCGAGGTTCGACGAGGCAAGGAAAATGCCCTTGGTCGATGACGGTTCACCATCCAGACCACCGGTCTGCGGGTTACGGCCGATGATCAAGCACGCCGGGTTGGTAACCGAGAGGTTCCCAGCACCGAAACACGCGCTCATCGCATCGTCCGACGTCGGCGAGCTCACAGCACCGGTCACCTTGATGTTGTAATAGTCAACGGTGATCGAGAAGCCGCGCAGCGACTGGGGCTGAATAACAGCACCAATGGTGAAGCTGTTCGACGTTTCCGGCTTCAGGTTGATGTTACCACCCGAAGTCGCATTCGCCTGAGCAGCCGTCGGCTGTTGGATCGTGTCGATGTTGAACGACTGAGCACCCTGCGCCAAGCAGACGTCACGAAGAACGCCCGTCGGAGCCGTCCGGATGCGAACGCCCTTGTCGTTGATCGACGCGCAAGGATCGTTCGTCAGGTTGGTCAGACCCGTGTTCTGAGGCGAGAAGAGTTCGCTGATGTTCGGCGCACGCACAGCGTGAGCATAGTTACCGCGGATCTTCAGGCCATCGAACGGGGTCCAGCTACCACCCGCCTTATAGGTTGTGGTGTTGAACTTCGGGCTCGACGGCGCATCAACGCTGTAGCTGGAATAGCGAATACCAGCTTCCAAGGTCAGATCCTGAATGAACGGCTTGTCCTGAACCAGCGGCGCAACAACTTCGCCAATGGCTTCATAGACGTTGTAGCCACCATTGATGTCGGGATCAGCGCCACCACCACCGGCCAGATCACCGCTCTTGGCGAGCGCGTCCGAAGCCTGCTGGGCCGTGTACTTGCGATATTCGCCGCCGAGAGCGAACGAAATTGCGTCGCCAGCCATCGGAACGGTCAGGCCAACATCACCCGAGATCAAGGCCTTTGCCTGAGCCAAAGTGGTCTTGGTCTGCACCGTGCTGCTCTGCTGCATGAAGGCAACAGCAGCCGGGCTCAGGTCAGCACCGCTGGTGAAGAAGTTGGCGGGAACGCAGCCATTGCTCGTGTCGATACACGCGGTCTTGCTGGTGGCACGCACAGCCTGACGGATGCGCGAGTTCAGCAAATAGCCCTTAATGGTCTGGACCTGCTCAGCTTCGCCATAGCCACCCGACACATCATAGTTGATGCTGTCCGTGATGGCACCGCGGAAGCCAGCCATATAATCGAACACAGTGTTCTGATATTGCGAAATACGCGGACCAGCTTCCACTGCACG
>JACCEA011288065.1_pt1 | contig 14223 bp, 17 predicted proteins | sample 7449851 | NCBI WGS metagenome assembly JACCEA01 (sample SAMN15323453, study PRJNA562643) | freshwater metagenome | isolation source: river surface water | place: USA:Blue River Watershed | collected 2017-08-18 | reverse complement strand
TGGCAAAACGGTTCCGGCGCCGGCTTGCTTTGGTTAACCCGGATCGACGTAGACGGCAAAGCGAAACGCGCCAAAAAAGTCTTAAAAAACTGGCTCGGTGCAGACGCGCTTGAGATTGAAGCCGCAAATGAAGGTCGCTGGGGCGGGCAAGAGGCTGAAATTTCCGCAACTCCTGTGTTAGTAGCTTCTGCGCGGAGTTTTACGATTATTGCGCCTGGTACGTTGGCAAACGAGTACGTCGGAGCCGAAGTAGAATTCGAGTCCGCTCCAGGCAAAAAATTTAGCATTATTGCGAACACGCAGGCGATCGGCCGCGCGGGAGAAACTGTTTTTACTTGCGGAGCTCAATGGAATTTGCTGCAAGAAGGAGTTTCCGGACCGAGTGTACTAGGTGGCACTGCTACTTACGATCGCTACCCAAATATTGCCGGTACTGTATCGTTCCCGCTTTTACAACCTATTACCGGGACTGTAACGATCGACGACAATATTTTGACAGGGACGGGAACTTCTTTTTTGACTGATTTAGACGTTGGCGACAACATCTACTTCGGAACTGAAGGGAGAGTGATCGTATCGATTACGTCGGATACAACGCTGGCGGTAAACGATTCCTATACCGGAGGCAATATCGCAAATCAGACAATGATGCGCGACAACAAAACCGTTACTGGTGTCGGAACGGCATTTGCAGCAGATTTAGCAGTTGGAGACATTATCTACGCGACAATCGGGGGAGCACGTCAGGGACGTAAAATTGCTGAGATTGACAGTGCGACCTCTTTGACGCTCACTTCTGGATTTACGGCAGCGCTTTCTGCCGGAACTCAGATCGAACGCGAGGGTTTGACTGTCACTGGCACGGGTACGACTTTCACCGCTCAAGTTCAGATCGGTGACTATATTGTCGATCCTCTGCGCGCAGGAGAAGCCGTCAAGGTTGTAGCAGTTCCTACGGCGACTTCTTTGAAAGTTGAAAAACCGTTTTCCGCTGACTTTACTGACGTAAGTCTTGCAAAGCAATCAAAACGAGCAGCGGTTAAACTTTCGCAGCCGATCGGTGAAGGATTAACTATCGAAACTGCTTTGGGAGAAAGCCGACCGGAAACGCATTTTTCATTGCGAATATTCTTCAACGGTTCGCAAGTTCTGTACGTTCCTGACGCCAGCCTCGATCCGAACGACCCGCTCTTTGTCGATACCGTTGTTTCGGACACTTTAGGGAACGTCGCCTACCGAAGCTCGGGCGAAAATATTCTGTCGTGGATTCGAGCTAAATCTCTGTGGACGAGCACGTACACTACTGCCGAAGACTCAGATGTGCGTCCGATCGCCGGCAGCAAGGTTCTGGCGTTAACTCAAACACGCCTTTATACAATAATCGATCTCGACTACACTAAAACGATCGGCAGTTCGTTGTATCTTTCGCCTTACGACCAGTACAGGAACTTGATCCGAGTCAAAGAAGCCTACGCTCCTGTAGATTTAGAAGGTTCGATCTCGTCAACCGGAACGACCGTTAACGGTACGAGTACGACTTTTTTGACATCGCTGGCTGTCGGAGATTATCTTTACAGCCCCCACTCGAAAGAAGCCCGAAAAATTGTCCGAATTGTCAGCGACACTCAAGCACTGCTTGAAAAAGCCTTTACTAGCAACGCTCCAGCGCAAACGAAAGCTAAAAAAGCGGGCTACTTTTACGTAGGGGTCGGAAACGATTTGACTATCGCTACGCAAGCGGGCAATTCCTTTTTCGTAAGTCATCCGATCGCCCTCAAAGGAGGCTACGACGGCAATACAGCGAATACCATTCCGTACTATTGGACAAAATACGTAGACACGGATACCAATCACGTAGAAAATGCGGTTTACGGCAGAAACCTCGGATTGGTGCGGATGGCATTTCCGGGGATTAGCTCAATAACGGTAAACAAAGCGGGTGCGACTTACGCAGAAGCGCGATCGTATGAATTCAGGTACGAGTTACCTGTGTACCTGACAACAGCCGCGTCGATCGAGTCTTATATCAAGCAAGAACTGGGACGCAACGATTTTGCCAGCGTAGCCTCGCCTTCATATATCTATATCTCTTCTCCGTTTGGCGCAGGGAAGCGGATGGTCACGGCAGTTGGGGACATTATGGGCGGTGAATCTTTATTTGCCGTCAACAACTCCGGCTACCACGTCATGTTTGCAGGCCGCGCGGCGCGGCTGCCGAGGGCGATCGGCTTACCGTTTGAAATTGGGCGATCTGACGAAGTAATCGCGAATACTTCGGGAATTCAAATGCTCAAGTATTCCGAAGGCAACATTATCGTCTGGGGTGCACGAGCACCGAGCCTCAGTTCGGCGTATATTTTCCTGCACATCCGACGCTGCCAATCAAACTACAACCGAATTTTTATCGAGGTTGACAACCTACAGGAGTTGGTTTTCCGGCCGAACCAACCGGAACTCGCAGCTCAATTTCGCATGATTTTGCGGAGTTTTGCGCGTCGCGAGTACAGCAAGGGCGTGTTTTCGCAGTACCTGACATTTGATGAAGCGATACGAATCAATACCGGGCAGGACGCCGATTCAAATTCAACCGTGGGACAAAACGGAGATCAGCTTGTTGAAATTATCAACGGTGTGCTGACAGCAAACTTTGTGTGGACGCCCACAGGAATAGTTGAACGTTTGGTCATCAACACCGGACCTTCGATTTTGGATCGTATGTAATTCTCTCGACCGTCGAGGTTGAGGAATTTTCGACGGTTTCTATTCCTTTTATTTGGGACACCCCACCATGCAAAAGCAGACTTTACAACAAAATATTTTCAAAAAAGCCAAACAGCGTTTCCGCGTTGCTGGTTTACCTGAAATCGTAATTACGCAACGAGGCACAATTGATGTGGCCGTTGGGGCGATCGAATTGCCCGATGGTACAAAAGTCACTGGTGGTCGCGTCGAACCGGGCGAATTTACGATCACTTTGCACTTTTCCGACGATACCTCTCGCGAAGCTTACCTCGACTGGTTTGAACAAGCCGTAGACAAAGGGATCGGTGGCGTCAATCCGAACTACAAACGCAATGCCGAGATTGAGTTTTTGCGGACGTTTACAGGAAAACCCGGTCAGTTTGCCGAATCTGGGGATGACTTGCAGTCTGCATTTGCTGACCTAGAAGGCGTATGGTGCGTGAAATACACGATTCCGGATGCCGATATCGACGCGACGGAAGGTGACGGAGCAACCATGCTGGAATGCACTATTTCGTATGACGATGCGCGAGTCGTAACCAGAGCTGCTTCTAGAGGAGTTGCACTTGGCGACCTGCAAAATCAAAATCGCTTCAACCGAATGACTGGTCGCGCTGGTATCGTATAAGAACAGTTAGCTATAAATGTCGCAGCTCGTTCATTCTGCGGGCTGCATTTTTTTGGAGTGAAGCATGGATACTTCTTATTTAAAATTTCAAGTAGATTCTTTAGAAGTTCAGCTAAGTTTAGCGGCCGCGCTTTCCGATTACGATAAACAGCAGAACCGCGTTCGATCTGCTGACGGTAAATGGGCAAAATCATCATCAGCTATGTCAGATGGTGAAAAGCTAACAGTCTTCCTCGACCGAGAACAAAAAATATGGAAGGCTGACACGCCAGAACGCCAGGAGGCGATCGCCACGATCGCCAAAAGACTCGCTGCCACATCCGATCCAGTTGCCAAAGTCTGGGCGAAAGTATCTGGCGGTGAGACTGCTTACCGAGATGCTGTGTTAAAGAAACTAGCTCCTGCCGTAGCTTTATCCGGCAAAGACATTAAAGGTATTGACATCGACGAACGCGAGCGCGCAATCTCGGATCTCGATCGCGAGCTGCAAAAAGTTTTGCCCGAAAGTGAAGCTAATAAGCTGATTACCGAATTAATCCTTGACGTAAGCGATTACGAATACAAAGAAATGGCGCTCGATGCAAAAGACCGGACAACGGAAGCTTTAGATAGTACATTAAGCGATTTGAGTGCTCCGATCAAAAGCAAAACACTCAAGGAAGTTGTTATTCAAACTTTCAAAGATGCTGCCGATGGCGTTATCGACGTTGTTACACAGAGAAACGTTACTGATGAAGAGTTTTACGAAGGTTCTCGGAAAAAAATCGAGACCGAAATTGCTCGAAAAGCAGCTCAAGCAGAAGCAATCGAACAACTTAAGCGAGTGGGGCGCAACACCCAACAAATGATGAACGATATCGGTACTGCGACAGTTGCCGGATTTGAAGCAGCGACAAAGGCGATCGGTGACACCGAGAAAAAAGTTGAAGCAGTCGCGCAAGATGTCGCAGGGAAAGTGTCGTCGTTTTTTCGAGACAACATAGAAGCGTATTACGAAGGGCGCAGTGAAGTCGGGAAAGAAAAATACAAAAAAGTAAAAGCAATTCTAGATAAGGCAAAAATCAAAGTTGACAATATACAAAAATGACGTATGATGATGAAGTCGTTATTAAATTAGCGGCGGAGCATATTTACAAGGGAACTGCCTATTCTGATCCAATAGGCAGTTTTTTAATATCAAATTAATTAATTACTGTAACTATATTCTAATAAAGAGCAACTTAGACCGAGCGACGCTATGAAATTTTTGAACTTGTCGAGATACAGCATAAAAATCTCACGAATCGTATTTGTGGAATGGTCTGAGGATGGTAGCCTCGCCACTATCACGGTATGCCGCAAAAAAGGTAAGCTCAAGCGTATGTTGTTACAAAAAGAAAACGAAAACGATCAAATTTACGAAAATAACATTTGGCGACTGAGGCAAGTGCTTGAAACATAAAAGAAGCGGGCGATCGAATCAATATATTCGATCGCCCGCTTCTTTTATGTTTCATATCAATCGCAGGAAGTCATTGCCCGGAAAGAATCTATACCTCCACAGACCTTCGCCCAATCCGACTCTATGTCCTCCAGCGTGAATGCCTGTAACTGGTTCGCTAAGCTAATTGTCGTGCCTATATAAACGCCATCTCGAACGCGAACCTTATCTTCGAGTTCACACTTAGCATTAGCTATCGCGCCAAAATAATCAAACCACGTCTTGCACTCAACAGCGACAACCCAAACAAATTGACGTTTACTAGGTGTGTTGGTATGGAGTGTTTTAAACAATTCCTGCAAATTCATAAATTAATTGATTCAAGACTACATTTAAATATTAGAATAAATCGAAGCCTGTGTAAAGTAGATTTACCTCTAGAAACAAGAAAGCCCGCCAAATCCCAATCAGGATAAGGCGGGCTTTTTGTTCGCTCTAGTTCCACCTCTGGTGGGAGCAAATTTCGATCGCAAGAATTCCCATCTCTCGATCTTAATCAATATAATGTCTCGCACTATACTGATTGTGTTTTACGTCTTCAACAAATTGCGGATCGTCGATCCGAAATATTGTGATTCAGTTTTCGATAATAAATTAAATACTTATTTGTAATTTTGTAAAGGTAACGATCTCCTACTTCAATGGCTGCTTCGAGCAATTTCGATTTATTTGCTTTGTTGAATCTGCGTAGTGCTGTTTTTCTTTTATGTACGGATTATACCATTATTTGAGGATAGACACAATACCGAGGTGCCTGGGCGATTCGTCACAAAAAAAGCAGCCTCGCGATCCACGAGGCTGCTTCACTAAAACGCAACCTACCAACGAACAGATCCCATCCCGGATATCGATTTACTTTTTCGACCGGCGATCGTACCGCGATGAATTACATCACCCATGCCACTGACATTAACCTCGTAGTCACCGCCAACAGCACCCGAGGTTTTGATTTTACCCGAACCGCTGATATCAACTTCCACACTATGGAATTCACCATCAACTGTAATGTCTCCAGAGCCATCTACTTTTGCATTTAGGATGCCGCCTAGCGATTTGCATTCTATGTTTCCAGAGCCTGATACGTTCAGTCTGGGAGACTTTGCTTGGAGCCTTGCACTACAACTACCACTAATAGTGATTCTTGCGCGATCGAATTGAGGTATTGCATTGAAGATTGCTTCGCCGTCTAACTTACAATCGATCGCCAACCCATCAGGGCACCAAATTTCAACTTCAACTGGGGTGTACTTCTTTTCATCAGGAGATGGTTCAGGAACGTCCACCCGCACTCCATTGATAAATACCTCTCCCCCAACAATCCGTATTTGCTTCCCTCCATTTGTATGAATTGTTGCGTTGTTCACACCAGAAAACACATTGCCGCTACCAGTAATAACCGTGTTGTTCTGTCTGATATTGCCGATACTGACGCTACCGCCCACAGACATATTATTGAACATGGTGAAATTCCCATCGCTTGAATTATCTGCATACGCGATCGCCAGCTCGACTCCAGACTGATCGACCTTGACTTTCGCAGCGTCATCACCTGTAATTTTCACGCTGACAGAATCGCCTTTATAAATCGTCACGTTCGCAGAAGATTGAATCTTGATTGACTGAATGCCGGAATAATTTTGAGAAATCACGAGAAACTCCTGTGTTTAATTGGTACTCGAAAAACAGATCTACAATTGGATCGCCCGCTCGGATTCTGGGATTTGGGAGATCGACAGTTGCGCGGGCGTATCCGTTATCCCTTCGATCGGATAGACGACTTCGTGCAACCCAGCGACCAAACAACAAGGATGAGACTGATTTTCGAGTCGCTGAGTTATCCGTCGGTACACTTCCGGACTTACATTTGTTGTTTCATCGAGGACATATTTAATTGCTTCGGTGCCAGAGTACATCCGACAACCAACTTCAATTCCCGGTTTAGCTATGGACTCGACAACAAAAATCTGAACTCTAGATCCGTGTTCTTTCAACATTTCAATTATCCCGTTCAACTCACGCTCCGAATATTCATGGTTCAGTTCGTTTGCCCGCTGCCGCAAAGCTGAATGCAAGTCATCAACCTCGATCGCTACAACGATTCGATGCTTGGATTTGCCGTAACAACTCAACAGCTTTTGGCGATCGTGTAACTCATCAACTAATTCGTTCAAGACTGCGGCGATTTGTTTTAAGTCCTGGGCAATCGAGATACCTGTCGTTTTCCAAAAAGAACCGTGCACGGGATTCGTACTCAACGCGATCGCCTCAGACGGCTCCGGGCAGAGCCTTTGAAATAAGTTGGCGATCGCGTTCAACTTAAAAGCATCGCTTGCACCGATCGCCTGTACAGATTCATTCAGAATTTCGCAGTCTTGAACACTGGATTCGACTTTCTCTAAATACATGGAGTTTTCCTCTGTGAATTCTTGAGTATTTCAAGTGCTGCATTTATTGCAGAACTCACTTTGTCCATTGTTTCTTGCTGACCCGCATCGAGCATCGATTGTCCCCAAGGATTGGCGATCGACAATTCCGCTCGAATTTTTGCGTTATTCAAAAGTGCAATGCCGATCAACAGCTCGTCCGAAGGCGGATCTTCTCGCGAACAAATATCGCTACCACCCATTACCTTTTTTTGCCTCATCACTTGAAAGCGTAACTCCTCAAGCGAACGGACAGCTTCATCAAGCGCTTCTTCAAACTTCGACACATCTTGAGTGAAGCGTGATCTGTCTGTCACCCAAGGTATCACGCGCTTTGATTGACTTCGCAAACCATTTAGGATTGAAATAGTGACCGACATTTCATCAACAGGCAAAATATCTTCGGAAGAGTAGTCGTAAGCCGGATATCCGTCAACTAACATTTTTTGTCTTCTTTGTGGATTTTAATCTTCGTCAAGATAACGGCGTCTCCGTCCTTTTTTAGACTCGGACTTTCCGTCCTCTTTATCGACTGGTGTACCTCCGATTAATGTCCATAAAGCGCCGAGAATGGTGATCGCAGGAATCAATATATCCTTAGAAACCTTCGGCAAACTCTCCCATTGCGGAAACGTCTGGGTTGTTATTTCTGGTGGCGGAGTAGCGTGCGACAAAGAATAAAAGAAATAACCGATCGCACCTGAAAAAAGAAAAAGGAAAAGTAAACACGAAACCCCGATTAGAAAGAGAAATTGGATAAGTTGCATTCGACCCCTGGTTTGGTAATTTAACTAATTAACGCTGGTGTTTGTGATGTACTACTTCAGGGAAGCGCACTAACTGTTATGAATCCAGCGAGGTGTGGCTTCTTCGAGAACAGTAAAAAGGTCTTTGACTTGATCGAGTTGATTGATTGCCATAACTTTAGGTATTGGTTGATAAATCATTCATCGTTAGCGTCATCAGCAGAAGCTAAATATTCGCTAATATGTTTTGCGAACTTCGGGGAAGCCTTATGCTCTTCTGTTCCATATTTTGTCACTAAATAGACAAAACAAGGTTTCCCGATTGCACTATAAACATTCCCATTTGAGAATCCCCACGCTTCTTTAATGACTCTGGCAGGGCTACGAGATACGTTTTGAAAAAATGTATCTAACTCACGAAACATCACCTCCTCTTGGCGATCTGGTAGGTTTCTACGAAAATCTGATACGTCCCAGATACGTCGCAAACCCTTGTCCTGTGCGGATTCTGGCTCTTGATACGTATCAGATACGTTTTTTTGTATCTTGGTATCTGATACGTCTGATTGCGCCGTATCAGCCAACTCTCGCCAGCTTTTAAGAATCTCTTCCAACTGCTCTTGACTGGCTTCTTGTATGAAGTGATCTAGCGGATTGTAAGTCTTATTGAAAGTAGCATCGAGTTGCTCTTTTTGAAATTTGATACTTGTGGTCGAACTAACATCTTTCGCTTGCGTATCTTCTACTTTACCAAAAGAATGCAGGTCTTTTGCAGGACTCAGATGCGGGGGTAAGAACGTTAAAGGTAATTGATTTACAACACCCATATTCAAAGGTGGATTACCTTTCTTTTTGTATTTCTTGTAGCTGTTATGGGTTGGGTGTAACGCCACTTGTGCGTTTATTGAGCCAGTAACGGCGCATGGATAAGCTTGAGCTAATATCCATTTTGTTCGAGGATCGTCCTGTTTCCAACGTTCGGTCAAGGTTGTTGCACTTTGACCTGTCAAGATAATAAAATAATTCGACCTGTACGGCTTGCTAATACCTAAGTCGTCACAATTAGAAGATTGGTTTAGCGCAATTAAAATTATGTCGAACTTACGTCCCTCACTACCTAATCGCTTTAAAGCAAACTCACACTTTTCAGGATTTGCGAAATTCAAAAGACAGGCATTAAGCTCATCAAGAAAACAAATAATTGGGTCGCCCAAATGTTGACTATTTTTTTTGCGTGTTCGACGAGCATCCAACTCCTCAAGAAGTAATCCTAACGCCTCTTCTATCTCTGCAAACTCCCCTAGTGCATGGATACCATTCTCTGTCCAAGTATCGTTAAAATGCGGATCGAGCGCAAAAACTTGAGCTGGATTTGATTCAGTAAGTTTGGCTGCAAGCCAGTTGCCTACAGAAGTTTTACCAGATCCAGAATTTCCGGCAACGATTATGCCGACAGCATCATCTCTTAGGCCTTCGTCGAAATCGTAAAATTTGACTTCTGGATTGTTTTTCTGAACCTCTAGTAATTGCGGATCGACAATCTGACTTTCACTTTCGATCGCCCGCCCGTCATTTTGAACATCAGTGGAATACGCTCGTTTCTGTGATTCAATTGCTGCTTGCTGTTGGGCTTGTAACGCATCAAGGTAATAAGGGTGATTCTCTTCCATCAGAGCTACGAAAGCACCCTGATAATCAGCATTTATCATCTGAGTCTGGAGTCCGAAGCGAACAGCTTCTTGGCGCTGAGCTGCTTCAAGCGCCAACGTCCGTTCAACTTGAGCTAGCTCTTTTTCGTATTGCTTTTGTTCGTAATCGTAAATGTCGGCTAATCGTTGCTCTTCGGATTCTTGGTCAATACCTGTTTTAGTAACAGCCATACCAGTTAATCCAATAATTCCAAACGCAATTCGCTGCCAAGCCCATTTTTCAAATGGAACTGGGGCGATCGCCATCAAAATCGCTAAACCACTTACAACGAGCTTCGCAGCGATGTACTTCATCGGTTTTCTCCGTTAAAACTAGCCAAAATAGATACATTCAGATCGACAATGAGAAGAATTAGAAATCTATGTTGCATATGAGTAGCCATCCTTTTTGTGAACAATTGAACAATACTTGTGACCAATTCCAGATAGCAATGTTAGACCCAGGTTTTTGGTAATTCCACACCAACAGAATTACTGGCTTGTACGTGGTAGTTGGCTAGTTACCACCTCCGATCGCCAGTACAGTTGCAACAACAGCTAAAAATAAGCCTATCCACACCCATTTAGGGATTAGATGCAGGACTTCCCACCAAGGCAAAGCTAAACCGCCTAGAAGGGCGACTGCACCCCATCTCCACAAATATTTAGCGCCAGGATCGGCAGAAGGAAATGCGAGCAGTGCGATTGTTCCCGAAACAGACAAGAGTGCGTAAAAAACGTAGTATTCCGGAAACAGTCGAATAATATTGGTGGCGATTGCGCCCACCCCAAAGCAAATCCCTAAAAAGGCGACGTTGCTTTGGGACTTCAAACGCAGGTAGTAAGCTGATTTCGGAGCTTCTTCCTCAATTTGAACTACGGGTAGCTCCGGTTGTTTGGCGATCGAAAACATAACCTATCCTCCAAAAAACTTTATTACTTTACGAAAGCCAGTACCGACACGATTAGCGGTACGGTTGACGACTCCAGCAACGTTTCCGTTAAGCTCGACCTTGAGTTGGTCGCGATATTGCGGTTGTTGATTTCCACCAAAACCACCTCCGAATGCTGCTTGTTGACGGGAAGATCCACCGATCGCCTGTCGATTACCGGGAAATTTAGGGTGCGATCGAGCTGCGCTTCCGTACTGAAGCAACATTCTCGCAGCTTCCAAATCGTTGTTTTTCCGAGCCGCTTCCCACTCTGCAATAGCTGCCGCATCTTCGCTGTTAGCCGCTTGTCTTTTTTGTTCGAGAGTCGCAGCGTTCCGAGCTCTGAGCGATGCCAAATCGAATTCGATGAGCGAATCTGTAAAAGCATTGATTTCAGCAGTCTCTTGACCGAATTTTTTCGTGCTTGCGGTCAGTCGATAGTCTTGCTGGGCGACTTTCGCATTGAAACCTTGTTCTGCAATGAGAGCGTCAATCGTGCTCTTTTTGATGTCGGCGGCACCCTTGTACCCAGCTTTCATCAATTCGCACTTCATTTGCTCCCAAGAAACCTGACCCTTAATGACAAGCAGCAGCTTATCTCTGATGTTGGGCAGATTGTCGAGCAACCATTGGATTTCGATCGCCCGCTGACCTAACTCCTCAAAATCATCAAGCGTCAACGTACTTGGAACGTCCAATCCATCAATGTTGTAGTCTTTTGCCAGCATCGCGGAACCAGTAGGAACTATCATGCGATCGGCTAGCGGGACTAACGCTCCGCCTTTTCCTTGAGCCATCTGATTTAACCTCCTATTTTGCTAATTTTGCGGGCGATCGATTTAAGCCCTCTCCAGGCGTTGTCACTAGGACTGCAATCACCTTTTGAGTTGAAGGCTGTTCTCGATACAAATAAACGACCTTCAACGGTTGCGTACTCATCTTCCTCAATTTGTTTTAGTCGTAAGCGGTTGAAAGTTTGTTCTTCAACCGGGACTATTCTTTCGAGTTCGTCAGATGCAAGCGATTGTCTAACTTCTGATTTGCTTGACCAAACCTGCTCGCGATCGAAAGGAATGTTTGCATTTGATACTGTCATTTGACCGCCTTAAGGTAAACCCATGAAATTAGCTTCGATAGAGCTGAAATTTGTGTAACTTGGAGATGGTGCTGTTAAAAAGTTGCGAACGCGATTAAGTAACCAATTCATGACCAAAACTCGACTCCATAAACTTTGACTTGGACTAACGAAGAGAATAAGTGTTACAGCTCGATTCTCTTCGCGCAATTTGTCTATTGCTGCGGAGATTTCTTCAGGCGATCCAAACTGTTTAAGTTCTGTTGAGTCAAGGACTTCGGAGCCTCCGGGATTTCCGTCGAAAGCTGCGCCGCGCTGGGATAATTCGGCAAAAAATCAGCACCTTCAGTTCCAGCCAACATTCTCGCCTTACGCTTAAGCGCTTCAACAGCCTGTGCATTTTTAGCCATAGCGAGAGCATTTCGACCTGCCATAAATCCTTCTGCATTAGCAGTTGCACCATATATGGCCTTGAGGACACCAAGTTGGAATTGTTGGTGCTTGATCGTTGATAAATCATCCTCAAACAATTGCTGATCTTGGGTTTCTTGAGCAGAAAGCGCTTGCTCTAAATTGATGTGTACCGTATCCATTTCAGAGGCGGTAGGGTTCTCTTGTTGAGCAGTCGGAACATTGGTTGATTCCGTTTGCTGAATATCACCTGTATTGCGAATTGGAGCTGGATTCAACTGCGGAGTCGAGGCGGAAGGTGCATTGCTTTGCCGTTTCTTGAACTCGTTTCGCAGTATTGCGGCATCTTCATTGTTTAACGGTACTTTTGCACCAATTGGCAGATTCAAGGGCTTTTCGGAATTGACAGCTTCCTCGTTCAAGATTTCAGCGAGAATGGTCAGTTGACCGACAGTAGTATTCAACTCGATCGCCAGTTCTTCAAATTTCATTGACATAACCAAATCTCTCCTTCAAAAATTGTTTGTGTGTGAACTTTTGGTAGTTATCTGAAAGGTATTGATTGAGTTCTTCGTAAGTTGGGAACCTCAAAACACCTTTACTTTTGTACTTTCGCTTTTTGCTTTCAGTGTTGCGATAAATGCTTTTGGTCGCCATAAAGTCTGCAACTTTCTGCAAACACCATACCTGATGAGGGTTCCAAGCTTGACCTGGATTCCACAGAGATTGCTGCGCGCTATCTCGACGGTAATTGACCATTTTGGGGTGCGCTTGCAATATGCAATCCCATTCCCAAAGAGTTTTTCGCGTTACGAGCTTTCCGGTTCGTTTGTTAAGGATGTAAAGCTCGCTTCGTTTAATACCGTAACCGTTGGTCAATATCGATCGACAGGCAGCGAACTCACGGGCATTTAATACGGCAACCTGACGTGCGATCGCAGGGGTGTCATCTAATAACTCTGCATCCCTGGTCAATACATTGTTCATTACACAACTACAATCCTCCTTAAATCCTTGCAGTGACAGACTTTAAAGCGACCTACTACACATAAAGGCGTTACACAAAAATCGTGTGTAGTGACCTATGTGTAATACTTTTACATCTACAGCACCATGTATGCAAGCATTGTTCCGATAGTTGCATAAATAACACGACGTTTCAAGGGTTACAGCAAAAAGACGCGATCTACAAACAGATCGCGTCTTTTTTTGCGCTTGTTGGGCGTTAAGTAAACCTGGGTAATTCGATCGCCCGTTGCTTTCGATCGCTCAAACCACCGTTTATTAACACGAGAGGTGCTTTAGGTAGCGGCTCTACAACTGTTTCGATCGCGGTTAGTTCTATCTCTACCTTGTTATCAAGTTTTGCAGCACCAGTTAACACGTTTCGCAAAGCGTTGCACTCGTCAGGCGTACCCTCAACAGTGATTTTCATTTTTGAACCTCAGCGTACAACAGATCGACATAGTATAACGCGCCTTTAACCAGCGTTTCAGGTTCATTTGCAGGTAAGCTAACCGATTGAAGAATTGCGTCCGCTTCAATGAGCGCTGCTAAGAGTGGGGTGGCGATCGACAATCTTTGTTGGATCGCAACTTGATTCACGAAACGTACTTCTTGCACTTTACTAGACACGACGTAAGGATTGGCGATCGATGTCGGGAACTCTTTTGTCAGAAGTCGCATAAAGTTTTGGTACAATTCACTACTCGGATCTTCAACCTTACCGAAATCACCCAAAGCAAAACTAGACAACTCACAACAAGTTGCAAGCTTTGCCTTGGGATCGAAGAGCCAAACGGTACGACTGTTCGTACCGTCGATGAAAATTTTAGCCTTATCTAAAAAATCTTGATTGCAAGACATGATATTTTCCTCTGAGTTTTCAAGTTCAATCATCAACACAGCTTCATCTTCCGATCGCCAGGAACGCAGCATCGTCACTAATTCCTCTCGGTTTTTGTCATTCTGTAATTCTTGGTGCGCTTGCTCGCAGATCTCTCTATAACTAGCCAATAAAAACCTCCTATTTGTTTTCGGAAGAACGCTTAAGATTGTAACCAGCGGCATTGGGATGCCCGCCACCGCCTAGGGCTGT
>JACCEA010530621.1_pt1 | contig 14230 bp, 12 predicted proteins | sample 7449851 | NCBI WGS metagenome assembly JACCEA01 (sample SAMN15323453, study PRJNA562643) | freshwater metagenome | isolation source: river surface water | place: USA:Blue River Watershed | collected 2017-08-18 | reverse complement strand
TAAAATTCCTTTGTGTCTGCGTTATGTTGTCTGGTAGGGATGAATGGAAAGAGCGTTCATCTCTCTGGATATCGCGAAGTGGAGGGTCACTTTGCCTAGTGGGTTCTGGTTCCTCACTACATAAAGGCTTTTGATTGAAAATCCTGGAATTGGATTTCTCAGCAAAGGTTGGAGCGGTTGAAGTACCATGATCAGTGGTGGGCCGATCCGATGGATCACAAGGTATAGAGGTTCTATCCAGCTTATCCATCATTCTCATTGAAGGTACTAAAGCTGGGGCTAGAAATGCATCTCCCGGGGAATTTGGTTGTTGCATTTCTTTGATTCTATCACCTGAGAACGAAGCGTTTGGTTGTTCACGTATTTCTTCGGGGCTTTTGTTTGGAACACTCTGATGGAGGTTATTGTAATGAGATTGTTGCTGCATTAAGGAATCTTCATTTTGACTAGTGGCCCTTTCTACTGGCTCTCGCTTAGTCTTACTTTCCCTGTCTTTCATTCTCCTCGCTTGTTCAGAGTCTTTGTCGTCGATTCTATCTTGTTCGCTGCTAGGCATTAGAAGTGGAATATCTTGCGACTCTGCTGGGAGTAATACCAAAGAAAGAAGGATATTAATTCGATAGATGATGAAACAGTACAATAGAAATAATAGGAGTGAAAAAGCTAGGACAAGAGGAGAAGGACGTGATCAGTGGAAGTTCCTTCATTAGCATAGAAAACAACATGCATTTGCCACTCACCTTTCTGAATTGTTTCCACTAATCCTCTATCATTTTGCGGTTTTAGAGCTTGCTCTTTGGGTCCGTCGGTAGAACTATGTTGGTCCTGAGATGTTACTTCAGGATGGTTCTTCTCGGATTGAAGATCGCTTTCTTGTTTCTCTGGCCTCCAATTTGTTTGCACCTTAGTGTCTTCAGATTGCTTGAAATCGCTTTCCAGTGTAGGTGTCTCATTTTCGTTCACATCCGAGGAAACTTTTTCTTTACTTGGAGCTGATAGTTTCGGAACAACACCTTGATTATATTCAGATGAGATATTTTGGAGTCGAATCGCGTCGACGTGAGTCACAGGTTGTTTGGTATCAGACATCTTCGAAATAAAAATTACAAAATTTCTGATATCTTTGAAACTAAATTTTTCTGAATTATCAACGAATAGTTTCATTAAAACGTCGGGCGAATGGAGGATAGAATTGAATAAATCTCAAAATCCAATGACGCACACTTAATACAGTAATTTGTCGTAAGTGAAAACAATTTGCTGTAGCATTTTGTGAGAGAAACACATTCAATGCTTGAAAATATATAGTAACTGTGACTTTTCAAGATATGGACCACAGAAATGGAAATTGCAAGTTGTCTTTGTTCCTCTCGTTCGAGGATCCATATATCTAGTAAAAGTCAATATCTATCGTTAGTTTAAGATGGTATTTTAGATTCAGATAGTGTTTGATTGATGAGTTCGTTTCACAATCCTACTAATTTCCTTATCGAAAAATTCGAAATGCGTTATCAACTGATCACATGCTTTACAAAGAGGAATGACGGTTGTTTTATACACAAAATGGATTGAGAGACAAGAAAATGTTGCAGTTCTTCATGCTTCCTCCTTCCACTCGCCGTGTTGGTTATTAATATTAGTATCACGATGCTCTTGGTCTTGTTTGATTTCATTGATAATTGCACTCATCACCGCTTTGGCATTAAGTGATCGCTCGGCGTCTTCATTAGCAAGTACATGGCTTTGGTTCTGAACAAAATTTCTTGCGTCTTCCTTTGTGATGGACTGCATACCTTCTGGTAGTGGATGGGCGTGCTTAAGATTGTCAATCTTCTCGGAGAACTGGTTTTGGCGTTCTCTATGAACTTCGTATTGTGACAGTGAATCTTCACTTTTATCGGATTTAATAGTTGTGCAATCGCGAACTTTTGACTTTGGAATCTTGATTCATGACCAGATTGAGATAAATCTTGCACTGTTTGTCCTGAGATGAATGAGGAATTTTTACTTCATTTCGATGTTGACTTCGAGGTGAAGATGTAGCATCAGAAGAATATCTACTCTTAAGTTTATCAACTTCTTTTAGCTCGCCTGTCACGATAGGCTTCTGGTCTTCTCCAATATTCATGTTATAATCAGCAGCAGATATAGTTCTTGCCGCTAAGGATCCTTTGGGAATTATTCCATCTCCATAAGCTGAACTAATATTTTGTAGACGCATTGCATCAACGTGAGAAACTGGTTGCTGTGCTCAAAATATCTGGGTGGCTGATCTGAGATCGTTGATTTCATTTAAGATTTCTTTCTTTCTTGGTCTCTCATTTTCATTTCCACTTAGTACTCCGTTCTGTCACAACAATGCACCACAGTCACAGTTCCACAGAAGTTTTCAAGAAATACATTCCAATATATATATCACACATTATAATCAAACGAATTTCAAATGTCAAAATCTTTGTTCCGTGGGTGAAATTTGTATTGCATGTGTGCCAACTAGGCAATATATTCAATTGAATAATCCGATAATACAAGACAGAACCAGATAAAAAACAATCCCGTACTTTCGATTTTGTTTCAGTGGTGCATAATTATTAAGGATACTTTGAATAATTGATTTCTATGCACATTTACCGAATGTTGGAGATTTTTGAAACCAAAGAAGGTCATCGATTAACAAAGCGAGAAGTAGCAAATCTTCAGAGAGAAATTTGTTTGCGCAACAATGGCAAGACTCCAAAGAATTCTTTTGTTGCTAAAGCTCAAGCAGCTGCTGATCGCAACATGAATTTGATTGCAGAAACGGCTGATCCTATAATCACCACTAACTTTGATCAAGATGGAACCAGAAAGGTTACTAAGGAATTGGCATCAAAAATAGTCTCAACCGTTGCCTCGCCCAACAAAGGTGTGATCAAGAAAGGATCCTTTGCTGCAAGATTGCAATCAGCAGCAGATAGGAATGAACGTCAACCAAATTCTAATGAGGCTGTTGTTGCACTGTTGGAAGTTCGTGGTCCTCATCCTATAAGTAAAGACTTTGCTAGAGATATCCAGCGCAGTGAATCACTACAACACAATGGCAAAATTTTCAAAGGTTCGATCGCGTCCCTTGCTCAGTCAGGTGCAGATAAATTGGAAATGATTCGACAAAAGGCGGCTGATGCTGATGCATATCACCAATTGCACCAGCAACATTACAAGCATCATAAGAAGCATACCAAAGAAGAGAAGATATCAAGATCGTTAGAAAATTCAAGAAGTAGCGATCTAGCATCCATGGATGAATGTGATGATCTGACAGACCCCATTCATGTCAACGCTCGAGTCACCGCGGGCGAACAGTTGGCGAAGAACATAGGTGAAAGTAGACCAACCCACGGATAGCTTATGCATCACAATTCAAATCATGGATGGAACGCAATTAAAAGGAAGTTTGCAAATGTAGCATAGTTCATTAAAGGGTTACTTAGCCTCGAGGTGACAAATCACCACACCAATACATTTAACGCAATAGCAACATAATACACACTCTTTTTATAGTTTTATCGCAACAAATCGTTTTAATCATTGCATTCTATCAAATCGCCTAAATTACTCAATTAAGAAGAAAACTTCTTTCCGACAGCAGAATAGTGTTGTTCCGCCTCTTTTACGCAGCGTTGCACTAGCTCTTCAACTGTGGGAATGTCTTGAATTAAACCTTGACACTGGCCAACAAATTGAACACCATTTTGTAAATTACCATCAATCGTAGCAGCCATTAACTTTTCTGTCGCAGCACCAAATAAGGCCAATTGATACATCTTATCCCACTGAGTTAACACGCCAGGAATCACCTTCCACATTGGTAAACCGATTAACTTCGCGGCGTCAAATGATTTGATGACTGCCAACAAAGGATTCATAGGTCTCTTCATTGCTTGAGAAGATGCCTCCGTCTTCATCACACGAGCATATAGACCATCAAAATTCTTTCCATAAATTGTGTCAGTTTCACTCTTTCGCACTATCTCCTCCTTGACATTGTGAGCTAACGGACTCTCCATCGTTGTAGCGAAGCGCGTGCCCATAGCTACACCCTCCGCGCCTAATGTCAACATAGCCAAAAGACCTTGGCCATTGGCAATTCCACCCGCACATACAACAGGTATGCTCACCTTCGACGAGATAGATGGTACCAAAACCAGTGAAGTGACATCACCTCCGTGGGCAGCAGCTTCATGGCCCGTCACCAACAAGCAATCTGCACCCATGGCCTCAGCGGATTTTGCGTGCTTCTCATTAACCACGGTGGCAATAACTTTGCCTCCGTATTCATGGCAGCGCTTTACAATCCAGTCTCCTTTGCCTAACGAAAAGTTTATTACGGGTACTTTCTCTTGTAAGGCCACTTCGGCATTTTCCTTTGCTCCAGGCATCAAAAGCGTTGCTCCAATACCAAATGGCTTATCAGTCAATGATCGAATCTCCCGAATGGATTGTCTTGTTTACTCAGCAGAGAGTGGGCCAGTGGCCAGAATGCCTAGTCCACCAGCATTGGAGACAGCAGCGACAAGTCGCGGTGTTGAGATCCAGCTCATCCCAGGCAAAAGGATGGGATACTTGATGTTGAATAACTTGGTGACTCGAGTATTTAATCTCATTTTAATTTAGACTGCAATTACCAGAAGACATGGTGTACAATTGTAATGTAGCAGTACATATCATTTTGGATTTGCCATCCATCAGCATTATTTTTATACAATACAGCTGTATCAACATTATTAACATATATTAACCTATAAATACTCTTTAAAATGTAAAACTCAAAATGTGTCATTGTTGTACTGTAGAACCAGAACCGCTACAACTGTGGCTTACAATTAAATATCGACGGCTACAACTGTGGCTTCGACTGATGTTGAATTTTATACTCAATTTTGTTTATTGAAGGATGCAACAACATAGCACTAAATTGTATTATTAGAGCATCAAGCAAGAGATCAACTCAACCATCCACATACGCACACTTACAGATTCTATATCAATCATGAAAACCTATCAATCACTCAGCATCTATGACGCTAACATCGACCCCGATCCTTTGCAATTCACACACAGCACCACCGCACTCCCACTACATTTGCTGCAAGGGCCACTCCCGTCTAGACTTTTGGTATCTGTACCCAGACAACTACCACATAGTAAGGTTCCAGTTCCTCTACAATATGGGCAACAATTTATATTTTCATTGTCAAGCTTTCTTTTGGACTCCATATTTCGATATGCTGCGATGAAAACACCAATTGACACAGCCGTGACAGTACCCAGCATAAACATTGAAGGCCACTTCCACCCTTTCACTGACAAGTCTTGGACTTGATGCTGTTGGTCGTTATTAGTGGAAGTTATCAAAGGATTGCTCAAGGCATCTGACTGAAAATTCCTTCCACTTAACACCAAACTAGGTTTTCTGCTCATCACCATACAGTGCACTGTATGGGTTACTCCGAAAACGGTACGAATAGGCTTTATTGATATATGTGCTGCCATATGGATAGGATACGATGTGAAGATTGGAGAGAAAGCATTGACATGGATTGCAACAATAAGAATGGTGAATAACATAATAAGGGCGGGATGCCAACAAAGGTACAACATCATTTTGGTGAAAATCGCAAATTGGTTCAAAAAGTAGAAATGTTGGGATATTGATTCCTAAACTATTCACAATAATAATCGGCCAGTCAGTAGAGGCTTGTAAGCTTACTGATGCTATGTTACAATTCCGAATAATATAAATAAGTTTCAGCAAATTGGAAATGATGGGTGCGCACGGCGGGCGCGCGTACCTGAAGACGCCACTACTGCCAGAGTGTGTGTGGCGTGTAGAGCAGGCAGAGCACAGATCTCACTCTGAAAAGCAAAGAATAAATAATAACTATTGTTATGACTATCTTGTGGGTAGTGCTTGGTCTTCGCACAAAGTAATTTATGTGACCAATGTTTTACTAACTTGGATCTGGATGAAAGTACGACCAAATCATTGTTCCATTGCTTGGTGCGTGTTTATTGGAAGTACTCTATTTTAATATGGCTCAAGCATTAGACCTACGCCGGTTCCAGGCACGACCTGTTGTTAAATTTGGCTGTTTTTCTATGACTGGTGGACGAGATTACCAAGAAGATCGGATAACCGCTTTACCGGATGTGAATTATTCTGGTATTGGCTATTTTGCAGTGTTTGATGGCCACGGTGGATCGTATGTATCTGATTTTCTCTGCAGAAACTTCCACTTGCAGTTAAGTTTGCATTCGCTTTTCAAATACCAACCATTAGTAGCTTTGGATGAAACTTGGAAAATATATGACGAGAAACTGTTTGATGCTTGCAGCAGATATGAGATGGACAAGTCATTAGAATATTTTCCCATCGACGGTAGTACCGCTACGGTTTGTTTAGTCCAACAAGATTTTGTACATATTACTAACTGTGGTGATAGTGCTGCATTTGTTGTCTACAGTGATGGACATACTGAGATGGTATCAGAAGATCATGGAACATTAAATGACCTAGAAACGGCTAGGTGCTTGCAGGCCGGTGCTCAGTTGCTCACAATGCAAGAATTTGGAAAGTTGCAAGCGCAAGCTGCTCAAGCAAGTACACAACCGCCTGTATTGGATAGAACCGCTGGTACAAATTATGGAGAAATAAATTCATGTGGTGGCTTCTTTTCCCTTTTTAGCTTATGTTGCAGTGGAGTCTTCCTTACCAATAACGTGGTCAGTCCGAATGACGTGTCTGCATCTGGTAAAACTGAGGGAAATGGTACGAACGATGCACTGAAAAGTAATATTGGCCCGAAAAATAACACCGGTAATGGACATGTGGCAAGTTTGAGAAAGAGTAATCGCAGCAATCAAAGCAACAGCTCCAGTAACAGACAACAGCGCAGCTTCAAACTTGGATTTAAGAACAGCAATCAAAATCAAATTAAACGACGAGTCTTCCCCGGTGGGCTGCTCGTAACACGTGCTTTTGGTGATTTCTATGGCAAGAAAGAGCACTTGGGCGGTATCAAAGGTGGAATTATCTCAGATCATGGTTCAGTCAAGAGTATTGATATTCGTAAAGATAAAGTAAAATATATTTTACTCGGGTCCGATGGTATTTGGGATGTACTGCAAGTGGATCAAGTGATTGCAATCATTGAAGGAAGACCTGGCAATCATAAAGCTATTGTTAGCGGGGTAACTAGTACTGGTGGTAGTGCTGGACCTACCACTACATCGTCAGGAGAAGATGCTACTAAAATTAATCACTCCAAAGCGCTGTCTGCGGTGTTACCCGAATCAACGGCATCGCCTGCTAACTCAACGCGAAGTGGCATGTCTCTAGGGTAAAATTCACATGATCTTCCGTTTTCGTTTAGAAAATTATATTTTATTTTCGTAGGACACCTAGCGCAGTTGATTATGTACGTCAAGAAATCCATGAACAAGTTTTACAAGGTACTATAAATACTAAAGAGTCTGCCATGGAGATATCGCTATCCACGGCAGCTAAAAGAATATGTACAGCAGCTGTGAATTCACGTGAATGGCATAAAGATGGTAAGAGATTAATCCTATCAACCTCAGATTTTATCGTATCCTTGTATAGGTGCTGTCGCAGACAACGCTTCCTTAATCATCATTGAAGTTTCTTTTCCTTGAAACCACAACCTGTCATTATGATGTGTATTTTGTTATCTCTGTTCCTTTTCTTCACACTTTATCTTTTATATTATATGTCAGTTGATTTGCTCAAAAAATTCATATCCTTTGGATTCTACTTTGGAAATCTCCATCTTCGATATTTAGTAACTTTGCTTCTGTAATATGGATAATGGCTTGGTAGATATGTTCGGATGGACATGCGTTGCATAAACCTTATCTGGATTGGAACGTGCAAGCCTATATGGTGTCGTTGCGAGAAAGCGTATTAAAGATGTCATATTTTGACAATGTAAATGTGGAAATGAATGCAATATCGGAAATGGTTACTCTATTGTAGTTTCTTTCCAATTGTTGGTAAATAGGTTGGATTTTTATGGTGATATACTATATTATTTGAAATATGCAGGAAGATTTGATTAATACTGCCTCCTTTCTTATTGTTATGTTTTTGTGCATCTTTGTATATTATTATCGCCTTTCTCATTATTTAACTTTTTTTTACCGCTTGCGGATCAATTGATATTGGCAGAAGTACTGTCCACACGCTGTATCAATTTCTGATTTTTCAGTCTTGAGATTGATAAGTATTTTGTCCATAGAGTACTCTTTATAGATTGTGCTTTACTGATCTCCCATAGTATCATATGTTTATAAAAGCTCCTTAGTTGATATCGAAAGTTGTACAGACACAACAATTATTGCCTTCTAAAGAGTGATGATCAATCTGAATACATGCACACATAAACAATTATTTTTCTCTTAAAGGCTTTGCATAAATAATTTCAATGTAACTATTGCTATACTCAGGGTGCATCTTGTTTTTGGCTATCTTTTTTATTTTACAATATTCTGACAACTTTTTTACAAATGCTTCGTTGGTAACCTTCCAAGAAATGAAATAAATCTGGGATTAATAAAATGACAAATTTAAGTAATTACCTCATCGCGAATTTCATGACAGCATATTACTGTTGTCTTAGGTCCTGCATAATACATTATAGTCCTTACTAAATCATCAACCAAATCCATTGAAAAGACACAATCAGTCAGCAAAATAAAGTCATATGCAGTTTGTAGTTGTTCATAATTTGGTTGCTGATCTGTCCAATCAACACTCACTATCATGGGTTTAGATAATGGTGCAGTGGGGATAGTCTCCCCATTGCTCTCACGCTCGCATTTAAGTTGTGTGTAAATAGCTTGAACATTTCTATCGGTAAGAGATGTGGTAACTTTCTCCATATCGGTGCAGGTGACTACAGCACCACGCATCATGAATGCTATTCCTGCCAGTCCACAACCAGAACCAAGCTCCAAAACAGTTTTCCCAGTAATTTTGGAAGTATCAAAATCCTTTGCATTACATTCCATATATTTCGAAAAGACCACCGACGCATCCCACACCACTGCTCCATGCCCCAGATTATGTGACGCTGGGTTCTGCCGAAGACGCAAGTCGTGTCCAAACAAATTTATATCAAAGTAGGCATTGTGATTACCTTCATTGAAATGACAGTAACCCTCTCCACTGCTCATCTTCTACCTTTCGATTGATTTGCGATTGTTAACTATCATATCGGCTTCGCAGCTTCGCTTCGTGTGGCGGAGAGGCAGTCTCGGCGGGGTGTGTATATGCCATATGGGCGGCGCTGCTGGTGGCCTCCTGTGTGTTGTCGTGTGCGTGGCTGTTCCATTGCACCATGCATGATGGCAATTACAATGAGGCCTAGTAAACAATACTTTTTTTTATCCAACCAGACGTTTGCCGGGAAAGGTGGTTTTTCATCAACAAATGAATTGAAGTAAAAATTGAATTTCTCACCTCCATATCGTCATGATCCTTTTTCTCCTTCTGCTATGCCTGTCCCACCAGCTTTTCACCCAGGCGTCACACAATCCATTGCATGATGTCACATCACCAGAGTTTCGAAAGATTGCCGAAGAAACTTATAGGAAAGTGATTCCTTGCGTAAATAGTAGTTGGATGTATGACGGCAAGAAAGTTCCCGAATTCCAGTTTCCTAAAGATGCTCAGACACATTATGAGTATATAATCAATCGAACTGTTGCTTATCGCACAGCGCCGGTTCATGAATATGCTGGATACTCTGGACCATGGATTGAGAATATATTTATTGCAAAATTCATGGATCGCCCATTGCATTACTTTCGTGGCTTTATTCCGTTGTATATCCAATGGATCGATTCGCAAATCTTACGAGGACGTCACTTTGACTATATCTATGCTGAATTGACAGAGATACTTCGACCTGATGTTCTCTATCTTGCTATATCTCAAGGTGATGTTGGTTTAGGTAAAATTGGAATGAGACATCCCAATATTTTAGTGTTGTCCGCTGGTGGATTCGGTCATGTCCCTCTGCCTTTGGTGAAGGGTGAACTTCCATGGCAGCCGCAACCAGAGAAATTTGATCAAGACATTGGATTCTTTGGTACAATTCGTCAAGCAACTCGTCCTGCGATGTTGCAGACAATACAGACCGTAGCAAGGGAGATCGGATTAACCTACAAGGACGGATCAGGTAGCTATTCCACATGATTTCGTAAATGATACCTTGACGATAAAATACAGGAAACACCTGGCAGAAGGATATGCAACAAACTAAATATAATCTTGCACCTCGTGGCTATGGTCGCTCCTCTTTTCGCTTTGCTGAGTGAGTGTTCTTCGTATCGAACTGATATTCTTCTCATTTAACCCTTGTGGTGTTTGTAGGTCAATACAAATGGGCCGTATCCCAGCTTTTCTGTACAATGACTTGCCTTGGGTCCCATATCAAGGTTCTAATATTAGTGTAGAAACCTATGGCTTTTCCGCGGGGCTCACCGCAAGTGAGAACACTCTCTCTGATCTTGTGCACAAGTTCAAGAACATGACAGTCAATGAATATCACGAGAAGTTAAGTAAACTGCGCGAGGTGAGGTTCCATTTCACATATCCAGGTGTAGTCCATGAGATTGAGCAGCTCATTCACGATCCATTTGGTCCTAATGGTAATTTACGGTGCACCGTGCATCCACATACCGAGAGATGTTGTGGACGGTAATGTGGTGTTGCTGTAGTTTTTGTAGTTAGATTCAAGTATTTCATTTATTTTGTTCAAACGGCGCTTGTGACTATTAATGAACTTGGAATTGGAATTGTTTGTGCTTGTCTTTAATAAGTTTGACCAATTACATCTGAAGATAAACTAAATGTCATATTTGCAAGATTTCACCGTTGTTGGTGAAACGTTTGCGTCCGAAAAAAATACTTCTAATCAATTGTTCTTAAAATTCTTATTAAAATCCATAAATACCATATAATATTTTAAAAAAAAAGAAGATATAGAAGAGCACGGTTTGCCTGCCATGCACTTTATGGTTCCGCTATTCCATATTGTGTTTTGTGGGTATATCTATAGTCTTTGAAAGCATGATTATTAAACGGTAGTGCCACAAGAGGGCGACAAAAGAACATGGCGGATACTACAACGATAATTGCCGTAATCATTCCGATTGTGGTTGTTGGGGGTTGCTTGGGTGGGGCTTTCGCATTCTTCAAATTCTTTGTGATCAGCCGTAAAAAGCCACAACGCACAATTATCCCAATTACATATTTGCCGGAAATTTATCATTATAAAGAGGAGATTGAAGAGTTTTCTCGTTTGCCCAGTAAACGACGTCGACGGAAGATTAGATTACGAAGGTTTCTAGCACAGTTTACTAGAGAACAAGAAGAAAACGTGCGCAGAAAGTTTGATGATCTTGACCTTGATGATGAATACGAAGAAGATACGAGTGGTTGGTGCTCACGATGTTGCAAGCGAATTGGTCTATTTTTTACCACTGGCACTTGTACACTTCCACCACCTCCTAGAAAGTTAAAACCGTGGGAGTTAGAAGAAGGAAAGGGCGGTGAAGGTAACGATGGTGATGGTGATGATGGTGATCGCCCCAAGAGATTTGTTTCACAAGACCGTTTGGATCGACAAGCAGCACGAAAGCTATTAATCGAGAGCCAAAAGAAACGTGTCGAAGAGGAAGTGGTAATCATAGAAAAAAAGGTAGAGGAAAATACTTTATCTATTTTAGACTTGGAAACGATCAAAGAAGAAAAGATTAGAAGTATCCTAGATCTTAAGAGGTCTCAACGTGAAGAAATTATTAAGGAGCGTCTCGCTCGTGGTGAAGTCGATACCTTAAAGCTGAATGGTGGTCCGTCCTCTGATCAAGTTCCAGCTGGATATACAGTGGTGGAGTTTATTCCTGACTATTCTCCGGAAAGGATTGTCTACAAGCGTATTCTTTATCTTTGGGAAACTGAAAAGAAATATCGTCCAAAAGGGTGGTTCATTGGTACCATAGTTGGAACTAGTGTACAGAAAGGATACAATTTCAATATAAAATATGACAGAGCTGAGACAAAATCTATATGGATTGATGGTATGCAACCTGTTTTGTTGACCTTTGAAGGAGATTCAGCTTATGGACGACGTTGGGTAATTGTGGAAAAGATCCCAGATTACCAAGATCCGCGACTTGTTGCTTTCGCATAGATTTGTATCGAATGATCGAAGGAGTTGAGTGTATCTATTTGTGGAAGTGATTGCTTTCAAGGTTTGTATTGTGATTATGTGTGTATAAATAAAGTAGGGCATGACGTTATGTCATCTCTTCCTATTTGACTGGATCTATTGTATATTTTCTTGTTTGTATTGTATCTTTGAAATTTAGAATGCAAAAAACTTTATTTTGCATGCGGGAATCTTTGCAGTCATGATTATTTGGAGGGAAGAAGTTAGTAGATTTGAAAATATATAATGCTAATACTTTTCTCATTTAATCGTCTAATCGTGTAAAAACATGTTTTTCGGTGACAGTATTTCTGTCTTTTATGATTTGCGCCTGCGCGTTGACATCGATATATGGGATACATATTTTATTTTTGTGTTGGAACAACAAATCCCTGAACTCGGTCCAAGCGCGGAGCTTCCAAGAAAGAAGATGGTGAAGAATAGCTTAAATGAATTGGATGAAATTTTGGCGAAAAGTCAGAGATTAAATTCTTCTTTCACAGATGCTGCTTCTGCTGCCAGACATTTGAATCGTGGAGTATGTCTTTTACCTTTGGTGCCTCAATTGTATCAGATTCTTATCAAACTATGTTTCAGGTTCATGAGCTTGGTGAAGCTTCTCGTCACTTGGCTGTCGGTGCTGGTCCGCATCTTGCTCCCTTTGCTGCAAGTGATTTTGGTGCACATACTGCTGTTTATGACGATCTCAACTCTTTGCCTTCCGTTAGGGTAATGTGCTTGTGCATCAATAGTTTCAACTTTGTAATGACTCTCTACTCTCTCTCTCTCTCTCTCTCTTAGATTGGCGAAGAAGGCATGGGGCTCGAAGGCACTGATTTGGAAGGTTATCTCGCCCATCATCACGATATGATCATCTTAACTTCAATTGAAGAATCGAGGCAACTGGCAGAGCAGCATTTGCAGAGCATGCAAAGAAGATGGATGGATAATGAGTGGGAATCCTCCAAAGCTGCTTTCATGCAGAGCTTAGGTCATCGTGCTCATCGATGGGGTGTCAATATTCCGAACTCTGCTCCTGCTGCTCTCTCCCTCTGTGAACCTGAAAAGCCCTCTACCATGGCTGCTCCTAACAAAGTTTCAACAAAACCCCTTCATAACTCTATTTTACAAGACCATGCTGATGCTGTTTCGGCAATTAATCGGGCAAGTGCAGCTGGCCAGCCTATTGACGCTTGTCGAACTTTGCATATTGCTGCTAAAGGCCTGGATCATAACTCCAATGATGCCCAAGGTTACCGTCAATTACTAGCTACGTTAGAGCATATGGTTGGCGAGAATTGCACCGGCCGTGGAGGAGTGGAAGCGGGTTATTTCTCTCCAATTTGTTTCGAAAAAGAACATGTTCCAGTTATACAACGAAATGAGAGAAAATCTCATCTTTCTTGTGGTTTTAAACAGTTTTTGGAGGGTCAACAATTAGAGCTTTGGGACAAAGCTATCCAAACTGCCATTCGTGATGGTGATATTCGCTTGGATGAACGTCATGCAGGAACTACAATGTTGCATAGACTACGCAGATTTGTGAATTATCTTTATCGAATTGAGCATATTCCAAACCACTCGGATCTTGTTACCATTAGCAATGGTCCCAATGGTGCAGTCAAGACGCTTTTCACTCCCTCTACTGCTGGTATTGGTGGTCATCGTAGTACGCAAGGGGTGGTACGTGGTGCTGCGACAACCTCTGTGGATGTCGTTCCCTTCTGGGCCCTGATTTATCACTACTTGCGTGCCGGAAAGCTCGATTTGGCAGTTGAAGAAGCGAGTGAAACCCACCCAGTGTTACCGGGCGAGAAAGATATTGCCATAGTTTTGAAAGCTATGCTTGATGACAAAAACCGCACTTCGGGGCCAACACGTACTCCCGCCAAAACGAGCAATTCTCAGTCCGAGAAAGTCTCCACTGCAATGAAGGAATTGGAGAGCTTGTATCG
>JACCEA011967537.1_pt1 | contig 14232 bp, 18 predicted proteins | sample 7449851 | NCBI WGS metagenome assembly JACCEA01 (sample SAMN15323453, study PRJNA562643) | freshwater metagenome | isolation source: river surface water | place: USA:Blue River Watershed | collected 2017-08-18 | reverse complement strand
CTCAACGCATCGTGGAAGTCGATGTACTTAAACAGGGGCGCTAATGGCGTTATTGCAACGCAAGACCCCAACGCATCCGGCGAAGAGATCAAAAAGGCCATGAATGCCATTAACGAGCGCGTTAATGGCTCGAACAATGCGGGGACGATTGGTTACATCAACGCCTTAAATCCGGTCTTCTTTGACCTCGCAATGGGCGCTAGGGACATGCAACTGATAGAGGCAAAAAAATTCAGCGTTACCCAAGTGGCGCAACTATACAATGTACCAGCGGGTATATTCGACTTATCAGAGAGCGCGAATAACAATATCACCCAATACAGGGCACAAGTTTACACTGATAAGATCATGGGCGAATGGTCTGGATTGCTGAATCAACTAAATACCTGGTTGCTGCCCGCCTTCGGTATTCGTGGCGCTTATATCGATGCTGATTACTCGGAAGTGCCAGACCTGCAAGCTGATATGCAACGTCTGGTGGAAGGCATAAAAGATGCCTGGGAGATCACGCCAAATGAAAAAAGAGAACTACGCGGCTACGAGCGGTCTACTGACCCTTTGATGGATACCTTTTGGGTGCCTTCAACGCTGAAGCCACTTGAAGACGCGTCGATCAATATTGATGACCTGCCACAGCAGGATTTTGATAATCCAAAATTACAAGCCGTATGACAACAGGAGAACGCCGGGTGAGGACGAAATTCAACTCATCATCGAGCGATAATGTTGATCTGATCAAGCAGAGGACTGCTGAACTGATCGACCTGGTGAATGATTTACCAAAAACGAATGCAGATACCGACCCTGATGGTGTGCGAGCGCCTGAAGCAGGGAGATTGCGGGCGCTGGCTATGACGGCTTACGAAGAAGCGGCTATGTGGGCGGTGAAAGCGGCAACCGCATGACATGGGAGGAACAACAGATGATCATCAGTAAGGTGGAACGTCGGTATATACCGGCACTTACTAAAGTATTGCAGCGCTTTTACGACGAAGCGGTGCAGCTATACAGAGAGAATAGAACAGGTGAGTTGTCGAACAAGTTCTTTGACCACGAATTAATGAATGCCATCAGGGCCATTCACCTAAAAGCAGGTGTAGCGATGGCCAGAGCGGTGTACAGATCAATGCCGACCGTTCGGCAATTGAAAGCTGGACAAATGGGCATTAGCGATAGTTGGCTCGCAGCAGTGAACAACTTCTTATCAAAGTTCGCCCTGCAATTTGTGACCAATATCATAGCCACAGAGCGCGAGCGAATGACGCGTTTGTTTGAACGCGCTACCAAAGAAGGATGGAGCTACGAGCGATTAGCGCAGGAGATCGCTACTTCTGGAATGGCCGTAAGGCGGGCCCGGGTGATCGCACGAACAGAAGCGCATCGGGGCGCGATGGCCGGTAGCAAAGAGGGCGCTAAATCACTGCCCTATGAAGTGATAAAAGAGTGGTTAAGTGCGAGCGATAGTCGGGTGCGCAGGGAGCCGAGAGATCAATTTGACCATCGCGAATTGAGTGGGCAGCAAAAAGAAATGGATGAGCCATTTCACAACGAAGAAGATATTATGTTTCCCGGCGATCCCAATGCGATGCCAGGCAATACGATACAGTGTAGATGTGTAATGAACTATATACCCAAACGAGATGAGCGCGGAATGCTCATTCTAAAAAAATAGTTATGGAAAGAAAATCCGTACAACTTGAATTAAAAGACTTCTCGCCTGGCAGCCGCACAGCGGTCATCGCGCACGCCGTGTACAATAACATTGACCGGACAAAGGACGTGTCTCGCAAAGGCATGTTTACGAAATCGTGGTCAGAATACAAGGGGATTGAATTTCTATTTAACCACGTTGATAGCAAACCAGTCGGCCCGGTTGTTAGAACATTTGAAGACGAACAAAAAGCTTATACCGAAGTTAAGTTCGGCAAATGGACACTTGGTAATGATGTAATGGAGATGGCCGACGCCGGTGTGCTAAAAGGCGCATCATTTGGTTACGTTGCCATCAAATCAGCCAAAATAGAGGTAAAAGGACAGCGTGTTCGTGAGCTAAAAGAGGTCATTCATACCGAAACATCACTGCTTACGGTCATTCCTGCTAATCCAGAAGCCGGCGTAGTAAGCATGACCAAAGCAGCGGACAGAATTGAAGAACTGAAGGCCCATGTGCTGCTGATGGAGAAGTTCATCCGAAATACAAAAGCAAGTGACGAAACGATACAAAAGGTCATGGCTGATCTTTTGGAATTGAAGTCAATATTATTCGATACCGCTGACACTCCGCTGATCACGGAGCCGTCTGCCAGCGAAGCGGAAGAAAAGAGCGCCGTTAATGAAGCTCTAACTATTCTTAACCTATTAACACTATCACAATGAGTGAAGTATTAGAAGCGGTTACCAAGCTGGCAGAAAAAATTGAAACAAAGTCAGCGGCTACCGTAAAAGAAATCGCCGAGGCCAAGGCGGCCTTTGAAAAAGAGGCAAAAGAGGCAAATCAAAAGATCACCGATCTCACCGCAGATGTAGAGAAGAAAGGCGGGTTGATTGTTGATCTCCAGGGCGAGATAAAAGAAATGAAGGCCAAGTCTGGCCGTATGTCCAGCGGTCTTGTTTACCCGTCGGTAATGGCCGAGGTGAAGAAGATGATCGCTGATAACGCGGCCAATTTTTCCGAGATGGAAGAAAAAGGATTCAAGCCTATTCAGTTCAAAGCTGTGGCCAACATGTCGAGCGCCAACTTGACCGGCACCGGCAACAACTACATTAGCTACCTGGGGTGGGAAGACGGCATGGAGCCATTGGGTCAGAACCGGTTTCGTTCGTTGGTGCGTACCATCCAGTCGGCCACCGACTTTGTGCGTTACCCTCGTGCCAACACCCCTATTGGTGAAGGTTCTTTCGCTCGGGTAAATGAGGCAGCTACTAAGCCGCAAATTGATCGCGATTACACAATGATCGACCTGACCTTGAAGCCAATGGCTGGCTACTCCATTGTATCGCGTCAATCGCTGCGCAACATCGTGTTTCTTCAATCATGGCTGCCCACTTCGATGTTGGAGCAGTTGCAAGACCAAGAGGACATTGACTTCACAAACGCCCTATATGCAGCAGGATCGCCCAACGCAACGGGCGGTAACCGCATCAACCAGATCATTGGCGCTATCGCTGCACTTCGTCAAAAGAAGTACCAGCCGAACGCGATCGCTGTGTCAATGCAGGCATGGACACAGTTGATACTTACTACTATGACCGGTGCGGGCTATAACCTGCCCAATGTGGTTACAGTAGACGCCAACGGTACTGTGCGCATCCTCGGCCTTCCGGTCATTCAATGGAACCAACTCGTAGGTAACCAGGTAATCGTGGGTGACTTCCGTAAAGCCGCCATCGTGCAAAGCGAGGGCTTGACATTGCGTCAAACTGAAAGCCACGCATCCACCTTCATCACCAATGAAGTTACGTTCCTGCTGGAGCGCACTGAAGCACTGGCCATCTTCCGGCCCGACGCCTTCATTGTGTCCAACGTGGCCGAATCATAGTCTCTATTTTGATTTACAGATAGCCTTTCTAACAAGCTCCCTCTATTCCTAGAGGGAGCTGCTTTAAATTAAGCGCATGCCCTACGGATCACCTGATGTATTTATCAAAGTTCAACAATGTATTTGGGCGACAAAGCCAGATATCATTTTAGATTTAGGCATCGGGTATGGCATGAACGGTGCGGGGATAAGAAATTGGTATAGCAGGACGTGCGAATTAATTGGCGTGGAGATATTCCGTAATTATGATAACCCAATGTGGCGGTTATACGACAAAGTGCTTTGGATTGATATAGAGGAATTATTGCAAAACGAATTGTCGGTTGAGTTCAAATACGATATGGTTCTAATGACCGATGTTATTGAGCATTTTCCAAAAGAGAAGGGCCGCGAAATACTTCACCTGATTGCGCAAGTCACCCGCAAGGCGGCAGTCGTAACTACGCCTGCAGTTTGGTTTGAACAAGGCGATGTTGGCGGTAATGAATACGAACGGCATCACGCTGTTTGGACGCCAGAAGACTTTCAAAAGGAAGGATGGGGTATAGTAGAGTGCCATAAGTCAATGATCATCGCTGATTACATCGTAAAATGAATTGGAACACTGTCAGACGAACGCTTTACCCGTGCCCGATAAAAAGTATTTATCAGTACAAGCCTGGGCAGAACGATCAACTACACAATTTCAATGGCTACATGGCCGGCGCAACTGGTGACACTATTAGCGGCGAATGGGATTATATTTTTTCGTTTGAGAAAATTGACGGCAACGAGCTGGTTCCACATATTAAGCGGTTTGGTTCGGTAATGTACAAGGGAATTCCAATAAGCGACCCACGCTTTGAGTGTCTCTGGGATGATGGGTATTTTATTTACGTAAAACAACTGCCATGAAAATACTATTCTCTGTACATATGTGGCCACCAATGCACCTGGCCGGTGGCGAACTATATGCGTTAAAACTAGCCAAGATGCTACAAGAACAGGGGCATACTGTTCGGGTATATATGCACCGTTATTGGAATTCACCAGATACGGATCATATGTACACCTATGACGGTATAGATGTCTGGCCCCCAATGAATGATCAGGTAAAAGAAGAACTATTCAGGTGGGCGGACATATTTATTACTCATCTGGATTTTGCCAAATACACTATTGAGAAGGCAAAACTATTGGGCGGCAAACCGGTTATTTTCTTGGTTCACAACACCTCTCGTTACTACGACAGCATGATCAACGACAACAGCAACACATTTGTGATCTACAATGCCGAGCATGCCCGCGAGGAACTTAAATACCAACGCCCACACATGGTTCTTGAACCACAGATATACGAGGAGAAGGTAAAGGCAGATAACAACACGCATCAATACATTACGCTTGTCAATTTATGCGAGAACAAAGGCGTTCGTCAATTTTATGAGATCGCCCGACAAATGCCTGATCGTAAATTCCTCGGCGTCATTGGCTCATATATGGATCAGGAACTTGATTGCCCACCCAATGTTACTATATGGGAGAAGCAGACCGATATGCGCAAGGTATATGGTGTTACCGATGTGCTGCTGATGCCATCTGACTATGAAAGCTACGGATTGGTCGCAGCTGAAGCGATGGCCAATGGCATTCCTGTTATATGTTCTCCTACACCTGGACTAAAAGAAAATTGCGGAAACGGCGCCCAATTTGTTGACCGCGATGATGCCAAAAAATATATATCTTTGATCCGGCAACTGGAATCACCCACCCATTACAAAAAGTGGAGCCAGGCCGCACTTAGAAAAGCATCTACCCGTCAAAATAGAGGTCAGCAATTACAAACGTTCATTAATGAATGCGGATTTTACTGTAAAACTGGGTGATCCAACTAGCGCGGAGCCGGTAACGCTTCAGGAGTTAAAAGATCAACTGAAAATTGACTTTGACACTGACAATACTTTACTCACGCTCCTAGTGTCTGCTGCTCGTGATCGCATCGAGCGATGGGCGGGCGTCTCCCTTGTACACAGGTCCGTCAACAACATCGTTAAGTTGGATGGATGCAATTTGTATGAACTTCCTTACGGCCCGGTGTCAGACAGCAATAGCGTCACTGTTACGTTTCTTTCACTTTCGGGAGGTAGCATGATGTCTTTAGGGCAAACCTGGTTCATCGGCGAAGACGGAGAGTTCATGCAAATCAAACCACCCGACGCCGCTATGTATGCTATTACATACAATGCCGGTTATGACGTTGTGCCTGCTGCGCTAAAGACAGCCGTACTACACCAGGCGGCATATATGTATGAGCATCGCGGCGACGAAAGTGGTATTGACGGATTATCGCCTACCGCTATGATGCTTGCAAAAGCATACCGTAGGGTGGTTATATGAGAAAGACAAACATCGGCAAGTTATCCAAACGAATTATCGTACAAGCAGCGGTTATGACCGCTGACAATGCCGGCGGCTTCATTGAAGGCCCCTGGCAGGATGCGGTAACTATTTGGGCAGAGGCAAAGCCGGGTCGGTCTATGCGTGTGTTAGACATGGATCAGACGCGCATTAACTGTGATGTTATTTTTCGCGTTCGTACTCGTGCGATCGGCAAGAACAATAGAATACTTTACGACGGGCGCGCTTGCGTTATCGAGGGTATAAAAGACTGGGATCAAGACAGAGAATTTCAGTTCATTGAATGCAGGTATCTGGAGTTGGGTACAAGCATTTCTGGAAGCCCGGGGCCCATTCCCTCAAATGGTATTATCAATTTGCAGTTGACGCCTGCTGATGGGTTAACGACTATTCAATCAAACTATCTCGTTGGGAAGAATTTGCTGTCTCTCTCCCGCAATGGGATAGGGCTAATGCGAGTAGCTGTTAGCCCATCAGGGAATCAATTTTCGTTCAATGATACTACGGGAGAATTATTACTGGGTCTTGCTACTTCGGCATCGGAATACTTCAACGTAATTTATTACTGATGGCAAACAGTATAGATTTAAAAGGCTTTCGAGATTACGCTGACAAGCTAAAACAAGGTAGTGAAATGCTTCATGTTTTAGCCGATGCAGAGGCGTCTGCTTCATCGCAAATCATTGCCAGGGATGCAAGGCAGCGAGCGCCGGTAAATGATGGCGCGTTGAGGGCCAGCATACAGCCAAGCGGTAGCGATGGAAGCTATACGGTGAACGCGTCGGCAAACTACGCCGCTTATGTGGAGTTTGGGACCAGGGCCAGGGTATCGGTACCGGCTGACTTGCAAGATTACGCCAAACAGTTCATGGGCAAAGGCGAAGGCGGTAACGCAAAGGAGATGATCTATCGTTGGTGCAAATCAAAAGGTATTCCACAAGAGGCATGGTATCATATTTTTTTGGCGATCATGTTTAAGGGGATAAAACCACAGCCATTTTTGTTTCCAGCGGTAGACGAAGAAACGCCGAAGTTTTATGAACGACTGAAAAAAATGTTGGAGAATATAGTATGAAAGATGTAAACAACATATTTCGGGAAGCTGTTTACGCTGCATTAAATGGTGCTATAGTCTATGCTGGTAGCGTAGTAAATGTATTCACGGGCATTGCTGATACAACCGATAATTTATACATCGTTCTTTCAACAATGAGTGATAGCCAGGTTAGCAGGAACAAGAAAAAATTCTGCACAGCCTCTACCCTAGTCATTGATATTGTTCACCACCAAACTAGGGCGGTTAGCTTTTCCGCTGTTAGTGATGTGTATGGGCAGGTAATGGAGCTATTGGTTCCTTCACCACAAACGGCTGGTTTTAATGTGCCTGTAGGTTTTCAGGTAACGCAAATCGAGGTAGCGGGAACGGAGGATTTGTTTGAGCAAACCGTAGACAAAGTAGTAAGAAAAATTGCGCGACTACGCGCTGAAATATTTGATAATTCACAACTATAAAAACTGTAAAAAATGGCATCAATTAAAGGCAAGGAGGTCGTACTCCAACTGTCACTAAACGGGTCCACCTGGAAACAAATTGTTTGCGAGGTAGGGCACTCTCTTAATTTATCTCGCTCAACCAATTCGGTCGAAACAAAATGTTATGGCGGCACCGTATCTACATCCGTTGGTGCGTTGTCAGGAACTATTGACTTTACCGGCATCTTTGAGACGCAACCATCTGCGACTGATTTATCGGGCGATGATATATTGGGCTACTTGAGCAACGCCAACTTGTTGTTTTGGCGTGAAATGCACGGCGTTGCTGGTGATGAACTGTACCGCTCTGGTCGCGGATATGTTACCTCATATACCGAAGACAAGCAAGTGGCAGACAACGTTACTTGCGACTTTACGTTAACCATCGACGGAGCCGTCGCAATTGCACCATAATGGACAGAAAAATAAAGATCGGCGACCACGAGGTAGATATTCGCATGAAGCTTTCGGTGATGGATCACATCAATACGATTGCCGGCATCGATGCATTTACATTCCTGTCAACCGCCTCAACAAACGTAGTCTACGCAACCGCTGTGCTGCTGTACGCTGGTATATGTAGCTACGCGGATAAATATGGCACAGCAACGCCTGAATTTGACACTGTGAAACGAATAGTGAGCAACGACGGAGACGTAACGCTGTTTCAGGAACTAGCGGCCATTTATGGAAAATTTTTGAATCCGGGGGAAGCGCCCCAGGTGAAAGAGACGGCGAACCCCTCACCTGGGCGTATTGTCAAGAATTCGCCTTCGGAAGCCTCGGTTTAAGACCCTGGGAGCTGCGTGAGTACACTTTTGCAGAATACCTGTTGCATTGCGATGGGTATAACAAAGAAGTCGCTGCGGAATGGGACAGAACGCGGCATATTATGTTCGCCATTGCGAAAGCAAACGGCGCGAAAGTAAAAGACGTGCGTAGCGTAATGGGGCTTCCGTTGATTGACAAAGTTGACAGTAGTGTTCGAGATCGACTAAAAGACCGATTGAAAAAATTCAAAGATGCCACAGGAGCTATCAGCGATAATAACCATTGATGTAAAGAGCGCAAAATCAAGCCTTGATGCGCTGGCTAGCGAGGTAAAAAAGACCGCTACCAGCGTAGGCAGTTCGTTTGACAATGTGAGCGCCGATAAGCTTGCTGCCAATATTGCGAATGGCGCCAAGAAGGCGGCGGCGGCAGCGAATGTGCTGGAAAAAGAAGTCAAAGATACTACAAATAGTGTATCGAAAGACCTGGGTAAAGCAGCGGTGGCTGCTGCTGCTGCGGGTGATAAACTCGAAACGTCTTTAAAGAAGGGCGCCGGCTCCGCAACACAGGCCCTTACCAACTTAAATCGGGTAGTACAAGATGCGCCATTCGGCATTGTTGGCATTGCCAACAACATCGACCCATTGATAACGTCGTTTCAGAAGTTGTCAAAAGAATCAGGCGGTGTAATGGGTGCTATTGGTTCATTGGGGTCTTCGCTCATTGGCCCGACGGGTATTTTATTTGCTTTCTCGGCGTTATCATCACTGGCCACGGTGATGGTGCAGAAATACGGATCGATGAGCAACGCCTTTGATCAGCTCGTCAATGGTACTGGTGAATTAAAGAAGGCACAGGAAGAACTTCGGCAGGAACTCGATAAGAGCCGCGCCGGCGTAGAGGGTCAGATCGTGCAATTTGAAGAAATGGTGAAGATCGCGAAGGGCGATATCGGTAGCAAGAAAGACCAGGCCGAAGCGCTAAAGCAACTCAATGCACTGATACCTGATTACATCGGTTACCTAACAGCGCAGAACATCCAAACCAGTGAAGGCGAAAAGATTTTGCGTGCCTATACAAAAGCGCTCATTGACACCGCCGAGGCCGAGATATTAGCTAAAAGAGCCGGTGAATTACGGATCAGTACCCGCCAAAAAGAGAAGACACTTAACAAGGACATCATTAATGAGTTAACGACCTGGGCGGCGGCATCGCAAGCGGCTACCTCCGGTATGGTTGGCTTGGCAGGCCAGAATGTTACCGGCGGCAATACGATGCAACAGGCATTTACGCCAAAGATGATCCAGGGCACCAAGGCCATGAAAGCGTTTGCCGCTGAATACAAGGAGCTGGCTGAAATTCAGTCGCGGCTCGATGTGCTTTCGTTAAGCAAGTTGCAGATAGATGCACAGGATGTGCCGAAGGCGAAAAAGAAGGTCGAAAAAATCGTTAATGATATCGAGAAGGAGTTCGACGCGGCTACCGTGGAGGCATCGCCAAATATCATCGTAACGCCCGGCGGCGTGGAGATACAGGACGGATTGAAAAAGCTGAATACCATGGTTCAGCAGGAGATCGATACCACTAAGGCACTAGCAACATTCAAGATACCGGCGAAGGTGATTATTAAGCCGGACAGGAGCGTATTGGCTAAATCGCTACAGGACTTAAACAAGGCCATCAATGCGTCAATAAACAACTTCAACTTAGATGCGTTCTCGCAAATTGGCGAAGTGATTGGCCAGGGCATTGTAAACGGAACTAGCGGCATACAAAAGGCGGCGGCCGGTCTCGGGATGTTAATTGGCGACCTATTTCAACAGTTAGGAAAGGCGATGATAAAATATGCTATTGCGGCGAAGGCCATTCAAATAGCCCTTAAATCCCTTAGCCCCGTCGTGGCACTCGGTGCCGGTGTAGCGCTTGTTGCATTGGGGTCGGTACTAAAAGCATCGCTATCTAATATTGGCGCTACCGCCTTCGCTAACGGTGGTATTATCAACGGCCCCACGTTGGGCATGGTTGGGGAAGCTGGGCAAACAGAAGTGATATTGCCTTTGTCAAAATTGAATCAGTTCATGGACACTACGCAAGGTAATGGCGGGGTATTGGAAGCCAGGGTAACGGGGGATCAATTACTATTCTTGCTCAACAGGGCCGAAAGGAGGGCCGGTCGCTTACGCTAATGGCCTGGAATACTATATACCGAGTAGTTACCCGTTCCGCATGGACGCGCATTGTATTATACGCTGATATTGAGTTGGAGAATTTTAGCGGCACCGTGCAGGAGTTGACCGGATCGGGGCAGCCTATTACGATTTCTTACAAAGACGAGAACGAACAGAAGATTGCGTCGCTCCGGCCGAGTGAGGCAAAAATACAATTCGTGTCTGCATCCTTTGAATTGGAATGGATAATCGCAGATGATGACAGAAAGTACCGAGTAACTATTCGTGACGATTCGCACGTTCACTGGCGCGGCGTGCTGTCAACGGATGACTGTTCAGAGGCATATATATCTGGTAACAGGATATTCACCTTAACGGCCAGCGACGGACTTGCATTGTTGAAAGAAGAATATTGGCGCAGGATAACAGACGTTACTGTTTACGGTAAAATAACACCTTTAGAAGCGGTGCGGGACTGTTTGTACAGGACATATACAGAGCTGCCAATTCACGTGAGTTGCAATGTGTATGAGTCAACGATGATCGCAGACGAAGGGAAGAACCCGCTTGATCAGTGCCTACTACACACAAAACTTTTATACCTTACAGACAGCGGCCCGCAAAATATGTATGAGGTGTTGGAGGTAATCATGCAGGCCTTTGAATGCACCCTATTCCAGCAGTTCGGCGAGTGGCACATCGTTCGCAAGCTAGATGATTTGTCGCACAAGCCCATTTATTCAAGCTTGTATACCATGCCCGATCTGGTAGCTACAACAATATCGCAGGACTTTGAAGTAGCGCGACCGGCTGATTTCATACCGATCAACGCAGGACACTTGCTTTCGTTTCTTAAACCAGCTCAATCAAGCAAAGTACAGCACGACTATGTAATTCCAGATACGCCGGAGAACGAAAAAATGACCGATGGGGCATTAATTAGCGCTACATCAACGGAGCGCAAATATTATATTGACTTCTGGGCATATCAATATGGATCAGTAACCACGCCAAGCAATACGATGCCTGGCACCGCATACCGAAAAGAAGCGCTAGATGTAAATGGAAATTTAGCTGAATCGTACATCGTTGTTCCTGACCAGGGCACCAATGATGAAAGGTTACGTCCTACCCACGGCGTATGGGTGGATAAAGGAGACAGATTATCGGTATCAGCAGAAACGCGCTTAAGTGCTGATTTGGGCGGCGCAGGCACAGGCATAGTGCTTCGTGTTGTGTTGTATGGCGATAGCGGACAAAAATATACCTGGGATGCGACTAGCGAAGTTTGGCAGCCGACCTTAGCAAGCGCCATCGGCTCGAGCGCCTATACGCGAACCTATGCGGGTGGCGATGATCTTCGTGAGTGGACATCTTTTTACCTGCACTGCACCGAAGCGGGTCAGGAGATGGAATATACCAAACCATTCCCCGAAGGAGGCATTTTGGAAATGTGGTTTTGCGATTGGTCTACCGGGGGGGGGGAATCGTGGTATCGAAACATCAACATAGATGTTTTGTTATTTCAAAACCAGATCACCGCCAATTTTAAAGGCGAATTTTCCACTACTTCTACACCTATCGTTTCTCGTAAGAACGCAGAAGTAAATATTCAACTTGGCGATGCGCCAAAAAGATTGATTGCCTCTGCGCTTTGGCGGCTGACAAACGAAAATGAGCTTACAAATGGTTGGGGGAGATATAATGAATTACGCACAGAAAGGCTTATAAATATAAATTCACAAGACCTGCAAAAATCGGCGGCCAGGGTGTTTAAGAAACTCGACGGCGACTTCAAAGGCATCTTTTATGACGGCGGGAAGTTGCTTGGTCCAGGCAATACATTTATCATTGATAACCTAGAATGGATCGCCACTAATATCGAGCTTGATTTGCACAACGAGACATTCACGGCCACCATGCAGGAGTTTCGCGACCCAGTTAAAGACACACCAGAATTAAGCACTGAATTCAAATACCTATTCAATGAGCGTAGTTAATGGTAAGGACGTAATATTATCGTTTGCAAAAGGCGCGGCCTTTAATCCGGTGGCCTGCAATGCTACGTGTGCGCTTCGCATAGAACGAGAAACCATCGAAACGACGTTTCGCGATTCGACAGATATACGATCTTATATACCCGGCAAAGCAATTATTACACTGGAAGGATCAGGACCTATTGAATACGCAGCAGGATATACGGCGTCTGACGTGATGGATAGTATTTTTGCGGGGCTAACGGTAAATTGGGAATTCACCCTGACTGATAACAAGGGCCATGCGCCTGTTGTAAAAGTCTATAACGGAAAAGGATTTTTCACCACCTGCGTATTAACAGGTGACGTGCAACAGGCCGCGACCTGTGACTATTCGATCCAGGTGAGCGGTGACATTGCTGGAACATCAACACCGGGCAGTCAGCCGCCATACCTTCGCGTCTGGCAGTACGATGCCGTTGGCGGCGAAAGTTCTTTGTTTGATGCTACGCTTATCAACTGTGACTTTTTATTTGTATTCCGAAATGGCATTGCATTGGAAGTAATTGAAAGCGGCACGCCGACGCCCAACCAGGTGCTTGTTAACGCAACCGCAGGCACGATCTCTTTCAGTGCCGACCTGCCACTGGGCGCAGGCGAATACATTCAAGTATTATACGAGGCATAATGAAAGACGTTAAAGACATAGAGCGAACTATCGACGCAGATACTTCTACTACGCCGGCCCCGGAGGTCGGAACGCCCTACCTAGTCACCAGGAACGGTATTACACTTCGGTGGGCGGGACTAACCGAAGGCACCCAAACAGGCGTTAGCGTTGTACCATATAGAACGAGGTACAGAAATAGCGCGGCGACACTTCCGCCGGGGGCAGGAATAAACACTACCGGAACGACGATACTTAGCGACTATATGAGCTACGTTAGAATTTTTTCTGTTGTACAGCCAGGGTCTACTTACAACGTCACACTAATGGGTATTTCCGTCAATTATACGGCTGCTCCTGGAAGCACCGACCAATCAGTTGCTAACGCATTGAAGGCGCTAATGGATGCGACTACATACCCCGTTTCCCCGACGATTACCACTGCTTTGTTTTACGGATATTGGACTGTTTTTGTCCGCACAACAGGTACTACGTCACCGCCATTAACCGTATCCCTCACCGCCGCTGGATCGTGGATGTCAGCAGTGGGGTATAGGGTATCGGTGAATGGCGGTAGCTACTCTATTTCACTAGTAATTAACTTCGGGTATGACTACCCAACTTTTCTACCCCTTGTCGATCCGCTTAATTTTTATGACATGATTTTGATGCCGGCACAGCCCGGATTTATCATCAACACGATCAAAGCATTTACCTACGATCCGGCTTTCCCGACTTACGTTGACGGAACAGCCACCGCCGGGGCACCCGCGACTTATAGCGTTGACAATGTTCCATCCGATCCGGGGACGCTTGGCCCGAACGATGTGTATTTTGATGGCAATCAAATGCACTACGGAACTCCATTTATATTAGGCACGCCCGAAGTGATTCGTTATTTGTATAAGTAGTATATTTGACCCTGAAGGGCTATCTCAATTCGTACCAAATGAGATACCTTTTTTTATTTTCCCTTCTTTTTATTGCGCTGATTACATCAGCGCAAACGGTTCCCCAGCAGAATAATGTGCCATGGTTTGAATTTGGCAAGAAATTAAGCATAAACGAACGGTTTCGCGTTCCGTTAGATACACTATCCATAGGCGGTGGCACCAATAGAGATAGCTCGGGATTAATCGGGTACAAGAATGGCCAATTTTACGGACTTAGGAACGGCGTAT
>JACCEA012146315.1_pt1 | contig 14233 bp, 25 predicted proteins | sample 7449851 | NCBI WGS metagenome assembly JACCEA01 (sample SAMN15323453, study PRJNA562643) | freshwater metagenome | isolation source: river surface water | place: USA:Blue River Watershed | collected 2017-08-18 | reverse complement strand
TGTCCCTAATCAATCTGCTCTTGTAGACTTGATTCTTATTCATCCACTTCAGAGCATTATGTTGAACCGCATGAGAAGCTTCGTGCCATGCACTATATTGTACTTTATTTAAAATTGCTATTACATCCTCTATTTTGTAATCTCCATTCACACATTCAATCAATGCTCTTGGATTGATGGTAAAGTATCCAGGAATTCCGTGTGCATCACTCTCTTCGTACGAGGCATTCACTTTAGGTCTATCTTTCCAGATCTTAGATTCCCAATCTATAATGAGACGCAAATGCCCAAACTCTAACTTCCATGCATTCTTTACCCTCTCAGGAACTCCTTCTAGAACTGTATTTAGTTCAATATCTTTGTTAACCGGTTGAAAATCAGGATCAATCTGAACCCCATACCTAATTGCAAGAGTGTTAGCTTCTTCTTTGCATTTATCTATTGTGTTCATGTAGCTAATGTATTGAGATGCTATGTGATCGCACATAGATTTAAGAAGATCTGGGGGAACTTTAATAAGTCCTTCAGTTAAAAGGTTTGCTTTGTGAAAATCCGAGAATTTTAAGATGCTCATAGATTTTATATATCCTTGGATAGAGAGATCCATCCAGGATTTCCTTGAAAGTATTGTGTGTCTATCCCAGATTCTAATAGAATTGATAATGCATGTTGCCAACCATCAATGCCCAATTGAGGTATGATCTCCCAACGAGGTTCGATTAACATTTTAGATCTAACCCCGTTGCTGCAATGAAGATAATCAGAAACAGTTTGAACCATCGCTGCTTCTCTCATTTCTTCTACGTCGCGCTTTTTCTTTTTCATTCCCTACTACCTTAATGAATTATATATGGAGATTATTCGATCTGTTGTGCTGTATTTATTATCGTAAAAATCATAAACAGATTTCCAAAAGAAATAATCCCAACAGCACTTTATCTCTGTTTTCTCTGGCCATCTACATTCAGAAAGACATGAACTATGTGCTAAAACATTACCCGCATCTATCTCGCCAGATTGTGGAAGATTTGCTTTCAATCTTGTCCTACCGTCAATCCAGAGTTGATATCCTATCATCATACCGATAAAATTAGAACTTAGACATTTTTTATATTCTTCATACATACCAGGAAGAAATTCTGTGTCATCATCAAGCAAACAAAAATACCCATCTTTTATTTCTTCAAAGCATGCATTTCTTTTAGATGTAGTATCTGAATCTAGGCAATCTAATTCGTAGTACCTGATTCTTTCATCACCTTTAATAAAGTCTAGAAAATTTTCAGGATCTCTTCTTGAAGTTCTTGATATATGCCACGTGATATTATCTCCTTTGGGAATTGATGCATAAACTTTTTGTAGAAGATCATATCTATAAAGAGGTGTAATTATATGAAGCATTTTATTTTTGTGATTTATATACTGGGTACTCTGACAGATCCGGATATGGTAATTCTATATCTTCATTAGATTTTTTGGTCCCGTCATAGGAATAGAATTGAGCCATTAGAAGAACCCCTCTAGCTGCTAATTCAGGAATCATATAAAAATTCCACCCTAACATATCAAACGTGTCATCGTGATATGAGCACTCATTTCTTCCGCTATATCTTGCACGCTTAAACCATAAGTATGCATTATAGTCATCTGTTAATATTGCACCTCCTTTTGATAATTTAAGGTGTTTATATGGACCGGTGAACGAGACACACATATGAGTATTCGGAATGTACATGTCAGAGGTAAATCTTAAAGCACTGTCCCAAACCTTAGTTGGTTTTAATTGATAAGCACCTTTTAAGGTCTTTGAATCTGACTGTTCAAAACTAACCTTTCCTCCTGCATGTATGATCTCGCAGGGTACGGAAGGATAAGTTCTTGATGGTATAATAATTTCTTTACCTTCTATCTTCTCATAATACAAGGAAAGAAATAATGCATTAGATTGATTATCCAGTGCAACAGCATACGGTGCTCCCGTGTAGTCACACAACAATCTTTCAAACTCTTCTGTTATTTTATATGCTCCGTTAGCCATTTTCTCTAATAATTTTACAAGGTGAACCGTAAGCAACCACATTATCAGGAATGTCTTTTGTTACCACTGAGCCTGCACCTATGATAGTATTCTTTCCTATCTTTACTTGATGGAGAATGTTTGTTCCCATACCTATAGTTGTTCCTTCTCCTATAGTCACATTGCCTGCAATATTTGTACCTGGATTAATAGAGCAATAATCATTAATGATTGTGTGATGTCCTATGGAAACATGTCTATTGATCGACACGAAGTTACCTATATTTGTATGAGCAGCAATTGAAACTTTTGAATTGATCAATAGCCCGGTTCCAATCCTACTCATTTTAGAAATATCTAATCCTTCGTGTATTATGTTAATAAATCTATCCGGAGTGATTCCAAGATCTTTGATTATTTTAATTTTTAATCCAGGCTGATAAACACCAAGTGTATAAATATCAAATTCATCTAAGTTAACTTCTGGTAAGATCTGCATCTTAAAGTCATCGTGATGAAAAGGATTAGTGATTGGTAAATTTAGATTGTTGTAAACTGTGATCTCAGGTTTAAGTTTATTAGAATAAAGATTATCTAGGATCATGGTAATTACATTATCCCCCTTACCTATTATTAATAATTTTGTTTCCATATCCTAATTCTTTTAATTCTTTTGATGTATAATTAATCACGTCCAACTCTTCCATTATTCTGTGTGCACGTTTTAATAATTCAGTATTTGTGGTTTTCTCTTTGTCTCTGTAATATAGATTATCTTCCAATCCAATTCTAATGCCATCGAAATCTAATAGTCCATAAGTTGTGCTCTTTAATTGCTGTGAACCTATGCCTCCTAAGCATGTATATGAGTTTGATGGTAGATTAGATTTAATTGTTGATAAAGTTCCAAGATCACATTGTCCATTGTATATGTTTCCCAATATAATATTAATATGATGTGGTGGTTTTAATATCTTCTTTGAAATAAGGTAGTTCGTATAATTTAACATCCCACTATCAAAACATTCTATCTCTGGCTGTACTCCATACTTGTCCATCTCTTTTATTAAGGAGAGAATCATTTCTGGTTGATTGATTGATGCTCCTGATGGAAAATTTAAAGATGACATAGTTAATGAGCCCATGTCTGGATATAGCTGTAGAACCTCAGATCTCTTTTCTAACTCAGGAAAGTTCCTCCCAGTCAAAGAAACACAAATCAATAGATCAGGACAGTGTTTTTTTATCCCTTCTATTATCTTAGAATATATTTCTTTCTTATAAGTATTCTTTAATGTTTCTTCGTCCCTTGCATGTAGATGTACAATTGAAATTCCTATTTCATTTGCGCTGTGAACTTCTTCTATTATTTCATTCGGTAATAAAGGAGCATAGGAGCTATCTCTATTGGGCTGGGTTCCCGTCGGGGTAAAGTTTACAATCTTTTTTGCTCTCATAGATCCTTTATCTATCCTCACAAAAAAGACCTAGATAATTCTAGGTCTTTGATTAATATCAGTGGGTAAAAATAAATGAATGCGGGTTTGTTCCCATTCCTGCAACTATTCCCATTCTTGAGAATTTCATAAGTTCCTCTATATGTTCTTTTGACATGGGTTTTAAATCCGCTATAATAAAGATTGAATCTGTTGGGATCGTTTGGAATTTTTTGTCAATTTCTCTCCTTGTCCTTTTATCCGGGGAATTTGAATTTACGACAATATAAAATCCTGGTACCAGTATTAGATTTAGAAAATCATCAAGATCTGTGGGATTTGACCAATCGAATGTTTGTATTGGGGTTTCGCCTATGATTGCTAATGCATCGTTTATTTGGGAGAGATCCGACACGTTTTGAACTGTAATAGTATATCTTCCGTATCCTATGCCGTAATAATCATTAAGCTTTTTCTTGAATTCCAAAGTGGATGCAAGTTCCTCTATTCCCCCGTATGAGTCATAAGGATCTAGCCCTTGTTTGGCTTCTTTAAGATACTGATCAAAATTATTTAGATGTTTCATGTTTCTATATATCCATCTTAACAAAAGGGAGACCTAGATAATTCTAGGTCTTTGATTAACGTTAACGTGAAATTATAACGAGAATGATTCACCACATCCGCATGTACGGGATGCATTAGGGTTTGTGAATTGGAATCCCTTGCCGTTTAAACCATCAGAGAAATCTAATTCTGTCCCAAATAAATAAAGTAGGGATTTATTATCAACCAAAATTTTAATTCCTTTATCTTCCATCAAGGTATCTGACGGATGCTGATCCGTATCAAATGAAAGATCGTAGGATAGTCCACTGCATCCTCCTCCCTTGACCGCTACCCTAACAAAAGGAGTGATAGATCCATCTTCTTCTATAAGTGAATTTAATTTTCGGGCTGCTGATTCGGATACTGTTACCATTTTAAAATATTTATTAATAATCTAATTAGCAGAAATAAGTCCTTGCAAGATATAAGATATCTTATATCCGACAAATGCACCAAGAGCAGAAGGAATAGGAAACACTATAAGCTTACCAAGATCTGTAACATATTTTGGTCTATTAACAATTCTTCCCATAAAAAAATAATAAGTAAGATATCCAAAGAGAACCATCAGATCTGTTCTGGTGGATATAAAAACCACAATAGTTGCACCAAGAAATCCAAAGATGAAATTATCTCTTACTCCTTCGAAAACCTCTTTAGGTCCACAATCTTTCCATTCCTTTACCATCTTTTGAAACTGCTTCTTCGCCATTCTGTTTTTTAATTAATTTCAGTAATTATAATACTCTATGTATCATAATGTTTTCTTCCCGTGCGGTTTGGGCTTGCCTTCTTCATCAAGGAGAACAAATACTATCTTGTCTATTCTGATAATCGATTGTTTGGTTTGTTTATTTCTAACATCACATGCTATAGTAATAGAAGTTGTACCAACCCCCACTAGATCCATTCCAAATTCAATTACATCTCCAAGTTTTCCGGTGGTGACAAAATTAATCTCACTCATTGCCTTTGTCACAATATTGGGACTATTCAATTGACAAATTGCAAAGATAGCTGCTTCTTCGTCAATCCATTCTAGAATCCTACCACCGAATAAAGTTCCTCTTGGATTTAGATCACCTGGCTTAATTAATTTACGGGTTCTATATTTCATCTTATCTTATGCCACTTAATTTTTTCCGAATAGTCTATTCTATTGCTATTCAAAAAATTAGACCACTCCTCTGTAGCAAGATTGTTTATAAATGGGTGCTTACGTTCTTTTGCAACTCTTTTTCTTGCTGCATTGGAAAGAGATGTTAAATATCCATTAATAAATGTAATTTGCCATTGAGGATGTTTCATTACGCAGAGGTCGGTCTCTTTTCCAATTTTGTTACCCTCGGTTCTGTTGATATCCTAGAGGAAACAACGTCATGTTTATCTCCGTATCCTTGGAGTTTATCTACAAAGGTTCCCCTCAATTTTGGAACCATCAGGGGATTAGACTTACAGTATACACTTTTGTTTTGACAACGAGGGCAAAATGTATTGCCTTCATAAAGAACATGTGTGTCTGTTTGCTCTATAATTTTTGTTTTGTCCAGAATCATAGAATCTGGAAATGTTGAGTTACAAGTACCGCAGAAGTATTCCATATTGTTATTTTATTTTTCTCCATTTAATATCATCGGAGACGAAATCACCAAAAGCTGGATTCATTAAGTCCTTCATGACCTTTTGCCAACATTCAATAGAAGCTTCTCTTACCCAATCATTGGGATGTCCATTCTTATAATGTCCTACTGTGCTCATATAGAATTCCATTAAGAATCTTTTAAGAATGTCACTTCGATAATCCCCGTTCCTGTTGAATCGTGCTCCTATCATATTATATCCTTTCCCAGATTTTAATTTCGTCTATTATTAAATAAAGGGGTGTTTCAAATTCATCCTTGGAGCATTTGAACTTATAGACATTTCCTGAAAATTTATGATAGTCTACCATTGACATAGAAACTATTCTTCCTACCCCATCGTCAAATCTTTCATTGAAATGAACCACTATTGCATCTTCCCTTTGGGTTGCCTTATAGTGTTTGATAGCTTTTCTATCCCTGACATCTATAACCATTCCTTCCCCGTTTATAAAAGTCACGTCTTTTTGATCCACGTCAATTTTGTAACTCATTCCCAGATTGTTTTTGGTAGATGTGATAGATGATCCCAATTTACACTTATCCATTTGGCAAAAACCTCTGCAGGTAAATTGCTAAGTTCATCATCATTTTTAATGCTGCTGATAAATTTGCCCATATCATAACACCCATTACGAGCTTCTAATTCAAAAACAAACTTAGCAGTGAACGATTCATCTCCATTTCCCGGAAGTTCATTTGTCTCAAGGGAGTATAATCCTTGTATTTTATCATAGCACAGGTAGATAAAAGAAACGAAATTAGTGGGAAAGTAATATCCTTTTGGCGGCATGTTATATTTTTTCTAGATGATTGAAATGTGGTTAAGACCATATTTCTACTCTACAATACAAATGTACAAGATCTTCCCGGAATATAGAAATGAGCGATATATAAGATAATTAATATTACTGGAACAAAATGGCAACAGCGCGTCCTTTTGCATACAATACCGGATCATCAATCGGGGGAACAGAACAAGTTGGGGATTTAGCAGTGGGATTACCTTCTGGAGGATTTCAAGGATCCCCAGATTTTTGGAATGGACCAGACGAAGAACTAGGTTACGTTATAGCATATTCCCAAGCTGATGGATCACATCCAACTCCCGTTCCGGGGAAGAACGCATCTTTAGGATTTTGGAGAAGTCAATCGATGACGGACGAGAGCTTTCTTTCCCTTGTTTTGAATAAAACTGGGCAAACGTTTGCTACTGGGAAAGAGGCTAAGACCTGGTTAAATAATAACGGGTATTGGACATCTTATCTTTCTCCAGTTTTATCTTTAGATGCTGGTAATATGTCTAGTTATCCCGGTAGCGGAACAGTTTGGACAGATCTGGTTGGGGGTAAAACTTTTAATTTAATTAATGGACCGGGATACGATTCTGGTAATGGAGGTAAAATTTACTTCAATTCATCAAGTAATCAATATGCTCAATGTAACACAAGTTTAGCATCATTACCAACGTTTACAACAACAGTTTGGCACAATTGGTCCGGGACAAACTCGGGAAATTTACCTTGTATATTAACTGAAATCTATGTTGGGGGTCCAATAAACTACTTCATGGGAAATCTTCTTGGATATGTTGCTCAGGGAGGATATTTCAATGGCGGATTTCAAGCTTCGCCTCAATTTAATTTAACATCAAATACATGGTACAATATTGCAGTTACTTGTGATTCCTCACAAACTGTTAAGATTTATATCAATGGAACATTAATTAGCTCAACCCCAACATCAGGTTCCCAGCCTTCTTCTAGTAATGCCGGAATCAGATTAATGAGGAGATGGGATGATCCAGATTATTGGGGAGGTTATTTAGCAACTGTTGATATCTATGACAGAGCAATGAGTTCATCACAGGTATCATCTATATTCAACACAACAAAATCAAGATTTGGATTATAACATGAAACACGTAAAAACATTCCAATTATTCGAAGCAGTCAATAGACAGTCAGTAACAGATGAGATAGTAAACGCTTTAGAAAATACAGTCGAGGGTAAAGATCTTTTAGCACTTGCCACCATTTCTAATCCAGAATATTATTTGAATTGGTTAGATAGATATCCTGATGATCCACGGGCAAAGAAAAAACTTACCAAATACATCCCGCGTAAAACTGGAAGGGTTGAGATAAACAACTTAAGGGGTAAAACATACATCACTCAATTAGACAATGGTAAATGGTATCATGCTACGGAAGCTACAGGAAGAACCTATGGAGAAGGGATATATGATACTTTGACTGAGTGTATCAGAGGTGTATGGAAAATATTTATTGAAGAAAGCATTTCTATCATTCCTAGTGGGATGTCCAAAAAAATGTATAAGGAATTTTTAGTTAAAGCTTTCCCTGATTTAATCGGCAAAGGATTTACCCAGGATCAAATCAGAGAATACCTTAAAGGGGTTTATGCAGGGGATGAAGAAATGATGAAAAGTTCATCTCCTTTATTTTCTTCGCCTAGATGGATTCAAATTTTTAATTTTCTTGGGCTTGAAAAAACTTTGAACCCGGAGGATAAAACTGGTGTATCATATATGACAATAAGTCAGCATCTTGGGCACGATTCAATTCTAGAATTATTATCTGCCACGTTAATACCCAATGCAGTACAGAATAAATTTAATGTATATAGCAGCCATTACAAGAGTATAAGAATAACTTTTTATCCTTACAAATTAAAATTATCATCGACTAGAGATGGTTATTTAAGTGTAGGTGACTCCATTGAAAAATTAAAAGAGACAGAAACTATCGCGGCTAAAAAATTCATTAAAATAAATCTTCCAGTGGGGGATTTCAAAAGCGGGGTATGGTCTTTCAGACCAATATTATCTCAGGAAGAGGAGACACTAAGAAAATTAATAATTAATTTCGCGCTCGGAATTTTTGCTATGGGCATGGAAGGAGAAGATGAGATTGAAATTAACGATCAGAACTTTTATGAACAGATCGCATCAGAGATTAAAAAAATGGACCTAAGCGCAGGGGTAATTAGTATTATTAGAAATAAATCTCCTAAACTTTGGGACCTTTATATGAAATCCACAGGAGATGAAGAAACAATAGATGCACTAGGAACATTAGCTGATCTTGGTGATCTTGGATTCTAATCTACTAATAAGGCGGATTCAGCGATTCATAATCAACAGAATACCCAAGAGATCCTAATTCTGGTTCATAGTCGAAGATATAATCCTCCATATCCATTTCTGACATTCTTTCGCCGTCAGATCTCATATTATCTTCCATCTTCTTTAGCTCAGTTTCAATCTTATCTATAATGATGTTTGCTTCTGGGCTATTTTCTAAAGGTCCTTTAAAAATGATAGTGACCAATGCTGCATCAAAAACTATCTTTCTAAGATGATGAAAGTCATGATAGTCTCTAAACTCCTTACTTAAAGGATCTTTATACTCTTCAAAGATTCTATTTTTACTCATATTCTTATATATTTTCTTCGACTGAATAAAATTCAATCTGTCTTTTTCGTAAATGTTTTAATCTCTTACCAATTAAAGTGTATGGGTAATCACTGTATCCGTTCTCGTCGCATTGGGGTATTCCTATTTCATTCAAAAATGCATGGACCTCTTGAAGTTCCCTCTCTAATCCAGTAACTCTCTTCTCGAGGGATTCTATGACATCGCATATTTTTCCGGTTGAATTATTAATTTCCCATTTTAAATTTGACAAACTCATATCACTTTATATTTAATAATGTCCCTAATTTGATCCTCACTTATTTTTAGATTCTCCGTGTTTAAAATTTCGATCCCTGCTATAGTTCCTTCAATCACACTTGCTCTTATTCTATCTAAGGTTCTTTCATCTTCTAATGTACTTACCATCTTAACGAAATCATTTGAAAGCATAATCTCGATCTGAAAATTATAGATGTTACCGGTGTATGTCTGTTCGTTATATTCTCTTAGGACACCAGCCCATAATTGTTTTAAAACAACTTGCCTCTCTTCTTCAGTTCTAGAAAATTTCTTAAGAAGATATAGAAATATCTTTTTCCTCATTTCTTTCTATTTTTAATAAGCCAATATGTGTGAATTAAAACAACAGCGAAGTTAACAATTATAATTGGATGATCTTCTTTTAATCCACCATAGGATATCCAGATCAAGGATCCTATAAGATTTACACGTCTTAACTTAGCCATATCACTTTTGATAGTGAAAGAGTAAAGAATGGTTGCTGTCGCTATCCATCCGATCAATTCAATAGAGTTTTCCATATAACGATTTATTGAATGTAAATGTACGACAGAAGTTGCAGAATAAAAAATGAGTCATAAAAAAGGCAGGAGTAGCGAATTCCTGCCTTACGGAAATAACTTTCCGGTCCTAAGTGGGGTCTTCAAACCCCAACTACCTTAAATTATTTTTTAGCCTTTGGTTTAGCCTTAGTCTTAGCCTTTGGTTTAAGAGCTTCTTTAGCTTCCTTAACCTCTTCAACAACTTCAAGTACTTCTTTTTCAAGTTCTTTTACTTCTGCTGCCTTTTCTGCTGCTGTTCCGCTTCCTAATAGCTTCTTAACCAGGTCTATGATACCCTTAATTTTTTCAATTAGTTGTTTCATTTTTGGTAATTTATATTCTTTTATATATTCACTTGGCAATTCCAATCCTCCGATATATAAGTCAAAAATGGGAATAATCTATGGCAGAAGAAAAGAGGCTTTGGGCATTTGGTGACAGTAATACTGAATGTGGGCACTTAAATGTTTATCCGGAATATCGGAATATAAAAGGTGAGCCCGCCCCCAACTTTCTAAATCTGTTATCTAAAAGAATGGACTTAAAACTGGTTAATAAAGGAGCAGGAGGGGCAAACAACCAAGACGTTCTTTTTAAGATGCTAAGGTACCTTCCCAAAATAAATCCAGGGGATGCTATAGTTATCGGAATGACCCATCCAATGAGATTTAAAATTAGATACAATGATATCGGATATAGGATGTCTCCCAATCAAATAGGAACCCCCGAAGAATACATGTATGAGGCTAAACAATGGATCCAATTTCCAGACGGAAACGAAAACATGGATAAATTGATTCCCAAAGATATTTTTGATGTGTTAGTTGGTGTAAGATCATCAAATAACAATCCATTGACTGATGAGATGCTTGCTATATTAGATCTTGCTAGATATTTAGACAAAGAGCATTATGTAGCTGTTTGGTCCTGGGCTGATCACATAAAACATCCTTTATTCATCAATCCCCCACAATTAGAAGGTCTGGATCTTTCTATGATGGAGTATTATCATGCAAGAGACATGCTAGTAAGAAATGACATTAAAAATGATGAGAGAGCGAATATAGATTATCACTTAGGATATAAGGCACAGGAGGAATTAGCAGAAATGCTTTATCCAGTATTAAAGCTTAGAAACAAGACAAATAAGGAGGAACCACCTGTCTATCAGAATGATGATAAAGAGTGGCCGTAGTCGTTTGAATATATATACCAAATACAAGATTAAAGATGAAGCATATTAAGTTATTTAGCCTGTTCGAGAGTGAATCATTAGGAAATGATGTAGATCTAGGTGTTCTTTTTGAATCACCAAAATGGAAGGCTTTAGCTGAAGCTATCGGGATGGTTAAGAACACAAAGTTTGAAACGATACCAGATCAGGCAAAGATCACCGCAGAAAAGATATACGGTATCACAATGCCAGATGATAACACATCTAATTCGTTGCAATTCTCCCAAGCAGAGAGAACAAGAGCAGGGGGTAAAGCTGTATTTTTTAAAGAGAGTGAAGATTTTGAATACCTTAAAAAATTTATAGTTAAATCCATTTCATATAGAAAAGACACTACACCAGCAGTTCTTTATTTGGACAGTGTACTTGTATTAGTTTGTGGAAAAAACAAAGAATCAATATCTCTCAGACTACATTCCAAAGACGATAGAAGAGATCCAGTAACAGATGTTAAAGGAGCTGGCATTAAAACAGGAATACGTTTTGATACATTAATTGATTCCAAAGATGTTGCATCAGTCGAGTCAATAGCTGCAAAAGCATTGATCGATCATTCAATCTCTCTAAACAAAGAACTTTTCAAAAGAGAACATTCAGGAAGACCACAGACTTTAGAACAATATGATCTTTTCTGTGATATTGTATCAGGAATGATTGCTAGTGCAAGTGGACATCCAGAATTTGGACCGGGTGAAGACAGAAAGAAGGAAATTCACGATTTTATATTAGACAGCGGAGATCACAGGGTAATGAACTTTGCTAAAAAATACTATCCGGATCTTTGGGAAGAAATGCAAGCATCTACTGGAGGTGCAGCAGAAACTATTGCAGATCTCACAGAACTTGGATTCTAATCACCAAAAATGAAGACTAACACTAAAGAAAAATACGGGAAGGTGTTGTATAGACTAGAAAAGCCAAAGGCTAGGAATTATTGTCTATTTCAGGAATCTCAAGAGGATGAATGGTTTATCTATGTAAGAAAGCTTGATCTTAAAACCAATAAAGAGACTGATTCGTCGATGATAATAGCCAAAGACGTTCCACAGTGGCTAAAAGGATTTGAAGAGACAGGTTGGGTTCATAAGGAAATTACCTAAATCTAGGTTTTAGACTATTTGCAAAAGAATCATACTGGTAGTAATCCTGTTCTATAAATTCATTACCTGATCTAATGAATACTGATTTATAAAGAAGAGTATTTGTTCCGTATGTAATTGAGCCAGATCCACTATCTAAATATCCTATATCTTTAATACCATCTTTATTGAAGTCATAATAATAAAGAAAGGCTTTCCATCTATCGTGTCTCGATTGATTTATTGTATACTTAAACCAGTCTCTTCTAATAGAAAATGATCCATCCCGATTTTGTACATATACAACAAGATTCCAGGTAGTATAGTTTGAATTGTTAATTACTATTAGATCTTTCAATCCGTCTTTATCCAAATCATCAACAACGAAATCATTGTTTGTAACAATTGACCCATCTCCATATAGGGGAAGATCCCTCACTGATGAATTATTAAATCTTCCCTTACCAAGGTTAATCAAAACCCTATTTGGTTGTGTTTGTTCATTTGAGCAGATTAGAATATCATTCTTACCGTCTCCATTCAGATCTGCTATCTTGGAATCATATCCTGAAGCACATTTTGTTGCAGACTCTCCAAATCCATTATTATTAGGGTAAGCAGGATTTGAATCAAATATTGCATATCCAGTCTTAGAGAAGTATGGAAAATTTTTAATCCCCCAGAAGATAAACATCTTATCTCCAGTGTTTATTACTAGATCAAAAATTCCATCCTCATTCAAATCACCAACATCTCCATTTTCATGATTCAATAAAGGTGATTCAGTTTCTATGTCTTTAATCTCATATTTTCCTGATCCGTTGCTAAGGGCAATTCTGATAGGTTGGTATGGTCCTCTTGGTGTTCCTTCGTCACCATTATCAAATAATATAAGATCAACATAGTTGTCATCATTGAAGTATACGGGTATTGTCTTATTAACGTTGCTAAAAAAGTAAGGATCAGTTATATTGGTAAAAAGATTCTTTGGATCAAAAGATCCAGTTTGCGGATTCCAAACCAGAAAGGAGAAAGATTCTCTAGGTCCGCTCTGTCTCCATCCAGGATTAAATACATCTATCCATCCGTCATCGTTAAAATCACCACAGGATAATCCTCCTAAATTTTGACCCAGATAAACCAAGCCTCCACCCTTTGTGGTTGCTGGATGAAAGACTCCTGCAATGATATCTGGCATCACCCCAGTATTTTTCCAATATTCAGTTCCTAAAGATCTTGCATTGCTATTAACCCTATATCCTTGGGTCTCAGAAGAGGTTTCCTTGATTTGAGGAATATCTTCCTTCTGGCAGGATATAAATAAAATTGCAAGATAAAAATAGAAATACCTTTTCATTCTCCAAATGTAATTAAATGCCTCGGGGATAAAAAATGTTGGAATATATAGATTATGAAAATTATCAAATCGTTTAAATCCTTCTCTATCACAGAATCTGAAAATTCGGAGATCGGATATCGGACCTTCTTCTTAGTGCCTATCGGTACACGGGAAAATTATTGCAAAATGGACTTTGAGTTAACGCCAATCGGTACTTCAATGCCAGACGTGGAAGAGTCCACACCCGGACAATGCTGGAATGATTATTTTGAGGCAACGGGAGAAGATTGTGACGAGTACGAGGAGGGCACAGCAGAATGGGAAGATTGCAAGGACAGAGAAAGTAATACTGGGGAATGGGACACTGTCCATTCTGTAGGATATGGTAAAATATTTATTGCGACATTCCTTCTTCCGCTAGGTCAAAATATTAAGGTCTCGGAGAGAGGTGTTGATGATGACGAGACGATAGAAGATATAATTGCAGAACTAAAAAAGGACGAAGAAGGATTGGTTTCTCTATATAATTTAAAAAACCCGGATCAAGAAGATGGAGGATATGATGAAGACGATTATGAATATGATTTTGATTTAATT